>Ga0116129_1000295_pt1 | contig 34273 bp, 32 predicted proteins | sample June2015DPH_17_2_FD_89732 | JGI IMG/M metagenome (GOLD analysis project Ga0116129, IMG submission 89732) | Peatland microbial communities from SPRUCE experiment site at the Marcell Experimental Forest, Minnesota, USA - June2015DPH_17_10 | ecosystem: Environmental > Terrestrial > Soil > Wetlands...
GACACCCTTTATCAGATCCTGCTCAAGATCCTCGATCCGCTCATCACTCTCAAGACCTCGTACTGGCTGCATGCCCTGAGTTTTACGGTCGCATTTCTCTCCATCAGCTTTGTCCACGTCGTGATCGGCGAAGTAGTTCCGAAAAATCTCGCCATCGAAAAAGCGGACCGTCTGGCGTTGCTCATGGCCCCCGCGCTACTGGTTTTTCTGCGCATCTCCGCCCCTTTCGTGTTCGTAGTGGAGCGCGCCTCATCCGCGCTGAGCGCCGCCATCGGATTGCACGGTGGCCACGGCGGCGGCGGTCATTCACCCGAAGAATTGAAGTTCATCGTCGAGTCCAGCCGTGTCGCAGGACATCTCGAAGGCTTCGAGGAAGATGCGATTCAGAAGCTGCTCGAAATGCGCGAAGTCAATGCCCGCCAGATCATGACGCCGCGCATGGAAATTATTTCGGTTTCCGTTGATGCGTCCCTTGATGAACTGCTCCGCATTACGCTGGAGCACAAGTATTCGCGCCTTCCCGTCTATGAGAGCAAGCCCGAACACATCATCGGCATCGTCCATTATAAGGACCTCGTGCGAGCCTGGCAGGAGCGAAAATTTGCCGCCGATCGCCGCATTCCCGCCCGTCCGTTCCTGCTCCGCCGCTATTTGCGCGACGTTCCCGTGGTGCCGGAAACGAAGCCACTCAATCAACTGGTCGACGAATTTCGCAAGAAACACGCGCACCTGGCGATGGTGGTCGATGAGTTCGGAACCATCACCGGCTTGGTGACTTTGGAAGACGTGCTGGAACAAATCTTCGGTGAGATCGGCGATGAGCATGACGTTCGCCGGCCTCTTCCTGTCGCCGGCGCGCCCGTCATTGAAGTGGATGGCAGCACCAGCATCCGAGACCTCGCCTCGCAATACCAGATCGAACTGCCGGGTGACGCGGGATTCGAAACGCTCGCAGGTTTTCTGTTGTTCCGCCTGGGCTATATTCCGGGTCCCGGAGAATCGGTGACCTACGGCCCCCGTACATTTATCGTGGAAGAAATGGATCGCAACCGCATCGCCCGTGTGAAAATTATTACCGCTCGGCCGGCCGATGCCGAGCCATCTGCATGAATCGCTGAAATCGAAACTCACTCTTTTCAAGAACATCGCGCTTTCAATCGCTCTAGCCCTTCCATAGAGCCTCTAGACTTCAATCGTGAGCCAGGGGTATCCCAGTAAACGCCTGGCAAGAGGGCCCGTCAAGTACTCGAGTCACTAACGGGTTCGGCAGTGTGAATTGGGGAGAGCCGGCTCTCTAACAGCGGAGTCCGCCGTGGGACGATCGATCACGGATTGGCGCCTTTAACATCGCGGTGGGGGCCGGGTAGTCTCTTGCGCGGCTGCCCGGTCTTAATATTTGATGACGGAGGTTGAACTCGAAAACATCCTCAGGGCGCAGCCGCGCCTAAATTTTCCGCACCACCTGATTCGCCACGCCCGCCAGCATTTCCCGTATTGTTTGTCGCGTACGCGGATGCTTTTTATCCGGCGCCAGTTCCGCCAGCGGCTCCAGTACAAATCTGCGCTCCGCCAGCCGCGGATGCGGGACCTCCAGCTCCGGCGCCTTCACCACGGCGTCTCCGAACAACAAAATATCAAGATCGATCTCCCGCGGACCCTTCTTGATCCTGCGTTTCCGCCCCATCGCGCGTTCGATTTTTTGCAAACGCGCCAGCAACTGCCTGGGAAACAAATCCGTCTCGCACTCGATCACTTGATTCAGAAACCACGGCTGATCCTCGACGTCGCGCGGCGCAGTTTCATAGATAGAGGACACTCGCAGCACCCGCAAATCCTCCGCTGCGATCTGTTCCCGAGCTTGCCGCAGATTTTCCGCGCGATCGCCGAGATTCGAGCCGAGAGCAATGTAAATGACTTTCAAAAGAGCGTGTTTTGTATGCCGCGTACTCTCCGCGGCACCTGAAAATATTCGAATGCCCGATCCGTCGCCATGCGCCCGCGCGGCGTCCGGTCCAGAAATCCAAGCTGCATCAGATACGGCTCATATACTTCTTCAATCGTGTCCGATTCCTCGTCGATCGAAGCCGCGATCGTGTTCAGCCCCACCGGTCCGCCGCCATATTTTTCGATCACCGTCATCATGATTTTCTGATCGATCTCATCCAGCCCTAAAGGGTCAACTTCAAGCAGATCGAGAGCCTTTTTCGCCACCTCCAGATCCACGTGACCAGCCGCCCGAACCTGTGCGTAGTCGCGAACCCGGCGTAATAATCGATTGGCAATGCGCGGAGTCCCGCGAGCGCGCCGCGCGATCTCTGAAGAACCTTCCGCATCAATCTGCACATCGAGTAGCCGCGCCGACCGCCGTACGATGCTCCCCAATTCCGCCGCATCGTAAGGATTCAGCCGCAGCACCAGCCCGAAGCGTCCACGCAAAGGAGCGCTAATCATGCCCTGCCGCGTCGTCGCGCCGATCGCGGTGAACCTCTTGATCTCCATCGAATGCGTGCGCGCGCCCGGTCCGGTGCCGATCAGAATGTCCATTCGAAAATCTTCGAGCGCGGAATAAATCATTTCCTCGATATCCGGCATCAGCCGGTGAATCTCGTCTATGAAGAAAACCTCGCGATCGCTGATGTGCGTCAGAATGCCGCTCAAATCGAGCTTTTTCTGTAATACCGGTCCCGACGTCTGCTGAATACCCACGCCCAATTCGGCCGCGATAATTCCGGCCAGCGTCGTTTTTCCTAATCCGGGAGGACCATAGAGCAGCACGTGATCCATCGCTTCACCGCGCTTTTTCGCCGCCTCGATCGCGATCGAAAGATTTTCCTTGATCTTCGATTGCCCAGCGAAATCCGCCAGTTTGCTCGGCCGCAGCGCCGCTTCAAACTGTTTCTCCTCCTCCCGCAACGATGCCGAAACAATCCCGTGCATGAAGTCTCAGTTTACTAGCGCACCAGTTTCAATGCCCGGCGGAACAGCGCATCGAAATCATTTGCCCCCTCCGCCGACCGCGCCTTCGTCACCGCGTTCTCCGCCGCTGCTCGCGTGGATCCGAAGTTCATCAGCGCGGAGATCGTGTCTTCTTCCGTCGCGCTGAAACTGCTCTGCGATGGCGCAGCCCCTGCCGCGCGCGCCGGCACACCGATGGAATCCAACTTGTCGCGCAACTCCAGCACCATTCGCTCCGCCGTCTTCTTACCGACGCCCGAAATCTTCACCAATTGATCCACCGCGCCCGTTCGAATCGCTGCAATCAGCTCCGCCGAAGTGAGTCCGCTCAGCGCCGTCACCGCCAGTTTCGGCCCGATTCCGCTCACTGAAATCAATTTTTCGAACAGCATCTTGTCCGCCGCCGAAGGGAATCCAAACAACGACAGAGCGTCCTCCCGCACGTGCGTATGAATGTACAGCGAGACCTCCGCTCCGATGGCCGGCAACGAAGAAAACACCGATACCGGAATCGTCACTTCATAGCCGACGCCATGAACGTCCACCACCACCACATTCGGATTCTTTTCGAGCAGCGCCCCACGCAGATGCGAAATCATGAAGAATACAAGAATAGTATGCGCCGCAGGTTCTTTGTTGATGAGGTTCGAAGTGGACGCGCCGAAATTTCCGGCGACGATGCCCGCCATCTCACCCGCGTTCTCCGCGTGGAAGCCGGACAACGCTACGAAATTTCCGACAATCGCAATGTTTATCTCGCTGAGATTGAGACCGCGCGCAAGGAGCACGTTTCCTTTCGCACCCTCGAAAAACTCGCCGCACCGGCCCCTACCGTGGGCCTGGTTCTCTGTGCCGCGCTCATCAAGTTCGATCATTTTGAATGGATGATTGAGAAGGCGACCGAACTCGGCGTCTCCGAAATCATTCCCGTCGAAACCATCCGCAGCGAACGCGGGTTGGAGCGTGCCGCGCACAAACGAGTCGAGCGCTGGCGCCGCATCGTTCTCGAAGCCAGCCAGCAATCGCGCCGCGCGTTCTTGCCGGAAGTGTCGGAGCCGGTATCGCTCGATCGCATTCTCCATCGCGAAGCAACCCATCGATTCGTCCTCGACGAAAATCCCGACGCGCCATCCTTGGCTGCCGCTCTGCCGGCCCACCGCTCTTCTAACGACACAGTCATGATGCTAATTGGACCGGAAGGCGGCTGGACGGAAGAGGAACGCGGCCAGCTCACCGCCGCGAAATGGATGCCCGTATCGCTCGGCCCGCTGATTCTCCGGGCGGAGACCGCGGCCCTCGCAACACTGGCGATAGTAAACTCCGCTTGGCTGTTACACTAGGGAATTGGTCAATCGCCTCGTATTTGAGAATCTCAAGCACCGGCCGGTGCGCAACTTCCTCAGCGCTATTTTGATCGGCGTCGGAGTCACGATGATCCTTTCGCTGGTCGGCGTGAGCAAGGGTGTCGTCGGCGATATCGCGACACGTTCGCGCGGAACGGGAGCCGATATTATGGTGCGCCCTCCGGGCAGCTCTCTGTTCAATATGTCGGGCTCGAACATGCCCGAAAAAGTCGTTGCGATCGTGCGCCAGCAGCCGCATGTCGCGCTCGCGACCGGCACATTTATCCAGCCGGTGGGAACGCTGTTTACATCCATTGCGGGAATTCATCTCGACGAATTCAACGAGATGAGCGGCGGATTTCACTACATCGAAGGCGGCCCCTTTACCGCGCCGCACGAAATGGTGGTGGATGAAGTGCAAGCGCATACCGAGCATTTACACCCCGGATCGACCATGGACTTCGGCAATAAATGGACCGTGACCGGCGTCGTCGAGTCCGGCAAGCTTTCGCGAATGTTCGCGCAAATCGAGCCGTTGCAGGACGAATATTCCCAGACCGGAAAAATATCGGTGGTCTGGGTAAAGGTCGACGATCCGGCGAATATTCCCACCGTAATTTCGGAGCTGAAGGAGAAGCTCGACGACTACAAAGTCCTAACGATGGACGAGATGACGTCGTTGCTTAGTGCCAACAACGTTCCGATCCTTCAAGGTTTCACAAAGGTCGTCATCGGCATTTCCGTCGTGGTTGGATTTCTGGTAGTCTCGCTCTCCATGTATACCGCGGTGCTGGAGCGAACGCGCGAAATTGGAATCCTAAAAGCGCTGGGCGCATCGCCTTCTTACGTCATGGGAATTCTGATCCGCGAAACTGTTCTACTGGCCATCGCTGGCTCTATTTTCGGCATCCTGATGACATATGGAGCCCAGATTCTGATGCGAACATTCGCCCCGACGTTCCCGATGGTGATGGTTAAAATATGGTGGCCGATCACCGCCGGGCTCGCACTCGCCGGGTCGCTGGTAGGCGCGCTGGGACCCGGTTTCAAAGCCGCAAGACAAGACGCCATCGAGGCGCTCTCATATGATTGAGATTCGCGATCTCACGAAAACCTATCGCCAAGGTGACATCGACGTGCACGCGCTGCGCGGCGTCAATCTCTCCGTTGCGAAAGGCGAGTTTCTTTCGGTCGTTGGACCCAGCGGCTCTGGCAAATCGACCCTGTTCAATATTCTCGGCGGTCTCACCCCGCCCACCTCCGGCACGATTCACATCGACGGCCGGGATCTCCTTAAGATGACGGACGCGGAGCGTACTGACCTGCGCAGGAAATCCGTGGGCTTCGTGTTTCAGAAATACAATCTGCTGCCGACCCTCACTGCCGCCGACAACATCGCTATCGCGCGCGATATCGCGGGAAACAAGGCGGAAGCGGATCCGCAGTTCGAGCAAATTTTGACTCTGCTCGGCATTCGGGAGCGCATGCATCACAAACCCCGCGCTCTCTCTGGCGGCGAACAGCAGCGCGTCGCTATCGCCCGGTCGATCGTCAATCATCCGGCGATTCTGCTGGCGGATGAGCCTACCGGCAATCTTGATACTGAAAATTCCAACGCCGTGCTCGGCATTTTGCGCGATCTCAATCAGCGCGTCGGGCAGACCATCCTCATGATCACGCATAATCCCGAAGCGGCGGCCTACGGTCATCGTATGGTGCACATGCGCGACGGCCGCATGGTCGAATAATACCGGGAACTTTCTTCCGCCCGTGTTGTCTACATGGGCATGTTCGAGCAATCTCTTCTTCTCGATCACGCCGCGGGCAAGAAAACCGGGGCGTTGGCCGCATCCCTCACCGCGCAGACGCTTGCTGTAGGCGTCCTGATCGCTATCCCGCTGATCTTTAGCGATCGCTTGCCGGACGTGCGCCTGTTCATTCCACTCTCGCTCCCATCGCCGCCTCCGCCGCCCCCGCCAGAACATGTCCAGACGGCAGCTTCGTCATCGCGCACCCGGTCCGCCCAGGCAAGGCCTTTCGTGATACCTACGCATGTCTCCGCACTTTCTCAAATCCCCGATGTAGGCGTCATAGAAGCACCCCCGGCCTATGCCAGCGGTGTTGATAACGGCGTGCCCGGAGGCACCGGTTCGTTTTTGGGGATTGCACAACTCTTCCATGAACCATTGCCTCAAACGAAGCCGCATCTGGCGGAGCCCGTCAAAATTCCCGCCAAGCCAGTGCCCATCGGAGGCGATGTGCAAGCGGCAAAACTTCTAAAGAAAATAGTGCCCGTCTATCCGCCGCTTGCCCGCCAGGCGCGCGTGTCCGGGACCGTGCAACTCATCGGCGTGATCGCGAAAGACGGCACGATTCAGCAATTACAAGTTGTCGGGGGAAATCCGCTGCTGGTGAAAGCCGCGCTCGACGCAGTGCGTCAATGGATTTACCTGCCGACACTCTTGAATGGACAAGCGGTTGAAGTCATCGCGCCGATCGACGTGATTTTCACGCTTTCACAGTAATTTTCTTCCACTTTTTCCCGGCGCGAACCGTGTGTGTCCCCGTCGCCGCAATCCATTTGAGATCCGTGCTGCGCGTTCCATCGATCTCAACGGCACCAGCCTTCAGTAACCGCTCGGCCTCGCTCCTGGTTGGTGCAAGTCCCACCGCAGCCAGCATTTGCGGTACGCGAATTTCCCCGGCTTCGCCGTACTCCACCGTCTCGATATCGGCCGGTTCGCCGCCCTGCCGCACTTCGCGATTGAAGTCGTCCGCCGCCCCGATCGCCTCGGACACCGAATGAAAATCTCGAACAATGAGTCCGGCCAATTCCATCTTCACGTCCATCGGCTCGCGTGATTTCATGGCCGCGATATCCGCCAGTGAAGCGTCGGTCAACAATTCCCAGTAACGCCACATCAACGTGTCGCTGACGCCCATAACTTTCCGGAACATCACTTTCGGAGCTTCCGTGATGCCGATATAATTGCCCTTCGACTTCGACATCTTCTCCACGCCGTCGGTGCCTTCAAGCAAGGGCACCGTGGCGACGATCTGCGGAGGCTGACCCCAATCGCGCTGCAATTCGCGCCCCACGAGAAGATTGAATTTCTGATCGGTGCCGCCCAACTCGACGTCGCATTCCAGCATTACGGAATCGTAGCCCTGCGCCAGCGGATACAGCAGCTCATGCATCGAGATCGGAGCGTTCTCCTTCATCCGCTTCGCGAATTTGTCCTCCTCCAAAATCCGCGCGACAGTATATTTCGAGCACAGTCGAACAATGTCCTCGTATTTCAGCGGCTCCAGCCACTCGCTGTTAAACCTCACTTCCGTCTTGTCCCGGTCGAGAATCTTAAAAACCTGCGACTTGTACGTTTCCGCGTTCTGATTCAACTCCTCGCGCGTCATCGGCGGACGAGTAATGTTGCGCCCCGTCGGATCCCCGATCAACCCGGTCATATCGCCGATCAAAAAAATCACCGTGTGTCCCTGGTCCTGAAAATGTTTCATTTTCCGCAGCAGCACGGTATGGCCCAAATGGAGATCAGGCGCCGTCGGATCGAAGCCCGCCTTCACGCGCAGAGGCTTTCCCGTCTTGAGGGATTTTTCCAGACGATCCTTAAGATCCTCCTCACGGATGATTTCCGAGAATCCCTTCTTGATGTAAGCGAGTTGTTCAGGCACCGGAGCAAAGTTCACATCACCATTGTAAAGTGGATGCTGTGCGCTTCCTAACCACCATGAGCATTCTTCTCGCCAGCGCGGCCGCCGCGCAGTCCCTTAGCGATCGCTATTTCGACGAATACTATTTCCCCCACAATCCGACCGCCGCCACCTCGGCCGGCATCCATAAATACGACGATCAGCTCGAAGACTATTCCGCCGGCGGTGCCAGGAAACGCGCTGCGATCCTGAAGAAGTTCGAGGCCGATTTCGCGAAGCTTCCCGCCGGCCCCGACCGCGATCTGGTTCTCTTTTCCATCCGCGCGCAGCTTCTGGAACTCGAAAGCATCCGCATGTGGGAAAAGAATCCGGACCTCTATTCGAGCGGCCTTTCGAACAGCGCCTTCGTCATCATGAGCCGCACCTTCGCGCCGCCTGAAGTGCGTTTGAAAGCGCTCACCGCGCGGGAGCGCCTGATGCCGAAAGTGCTTGCTGAAGGGCGCGCGAACGTCAAACGGCCTCCCCGCATTTACCTCGACGTCGCGATCGAGCAACTGCCCGGCATCATCTCTTTCTTCGAACATGACGTTCCACTGGCCTTCGTGGCCGTGAAGGACGAAGCTTTGCTGGCCGACTTTCATTCCGCCAATGCGGCCGTGATCGATGCCCTCAAAAAGCAGGAAGAGTATTTGAAAAAGCAGGCAGCGAGTAAATACGCGGCTGAAGATTTCAAGCTCGGCGTAGCGAACTTCACGAAGAAACTGGAATACGAGGAAATGGTCGATATTCCGCTCGACCGCCTCCTTGAAATCGGATATGAGAACCTGCACGCGAATCAGAAAACGTTTCGTGAAACCGCGGCGGCCATTGATCCGAAGCGTCCCCCACAGGAGATTCTTGACGATCTGAAGAAGGACCATCCCGCGCCAGATAAGCTGCTCGACGCCTTCCGCGAGACTTGCACCAAGCTGGCGGCGTTTGTGAACGAAAGGAAAATTATCACGATTCCTTCGCCCGTGCCGCCGATTCTGGAAGAGACGCCGCCGTTCATGCGGGCGTTGACGTTCGCTTCGATGGATACGCCGGGCCCTTATGAAACGGTGGCGAAAGAGGCCTTCTTCAACGTCACCCTTCCGGAAAAAGATTGGAAGCCGGAGCGTGTCGAAGGCTTCATGGCGAGCTTCAACCGCGGCACGATTTTGAGCACCGCCGTTCACGAAGCGTATCCCGGCCACTACGTGCAATTTTTATGGATGCAGCAGGTCGATTCGCGCGTGCGCAAGCTGATCGGAGCCAATTCGAACGCCGAAGGTTGGGCCCATTACTGCGAACAAATGATGCTCGACGAAGGTTATTCGAATGACCCGAAAATGCGCCTCGGCCAGTTGCAGGACGCGCTATTGCGCAATGCGCGCTACATCGTCGGCATCGAAATGCATACCGGAAAACGGACGTTTGAGCAAGGAATCGAGTTCTTCGAAAAAGAGGGTTATCAGAGCCATGAGGTAGCGGAGGTCGAAACCAAACGCGGCACGTCGGACCCGACGTATCTTTATTACACGCTGGGGAAACTGCAAATCCTCAAACTGCGCGAGGACTATCGCCGGAAGATGGGCGCACAATATTCGCTCCAGGAATTTCACGACAACTTTATGAAGCAGGGATTTCCTCCCATCAAGATCGTTCGACACGCGCTGCTCGGCGACGATTCTCCCACACTCTGATGCCATTTGAAAATCATCTGAAACTGCATGTTGCCGAACGCCACGCAGACGGAGTTACAGTCCACTTCCCGCTCTCGCCTGAGTTCCTTAATTCGCACGGTGTGCTCCACGGCGGCATCACCGCGACCATCGCCGATGAAGCCGCCTGGCACGCGATCGAGCACCATTTCGGCAAGCCGACCAATTGCACCACCACCGAATTGAAGGTAAATTATCTGCGGCCGATCTTCGGCGAAAAAGCCGTCGCCAGAGCTTATTTGGTGCGAGCCGGAAAAACACTCTGCGTCTCCCGCATCGATATTTTTGACGACATGAACAATCTTGCCGCGATCGCCATCGTCACTTACATGCTGCTATAGAACGATAACCACGCGCCCCAGCACCGCGCCGCGCTTCATCTCTTCAAACACCGCCGGCAAAGCTTCCAGCGGCCTGGTTTCGATATAACAACGGATCGGAAACTCCCCCACTAGCTCGAACAGCTCCCGTAGGTCTTCGCGCGTGCCCACCGCCGACGCCACGATGCGTGTCTCGCCTGAGACCAGCGCCACCGCTGATACTTTGAACGGCTCGTTCGGCATTCCCACCACCGCCAGCGTGCCGCCTTTTTTTAAGACTCGCAGAGCCGTTTCGTACGCTGCCGCGCTGGCTGAGGTTACCAGCGCCACATGTGCGCCGCCGATCGATCGGACTCTTTTCGGCACCTGCTCCGTCGCCGCGTTCACCGTCCATTCTGCGCCCAATGATCGCGCCAACTCCAGCTTTTCGTCCGCGATATCGATTGCGCACACCTGCGCGCCCATCGCATGAGCGATCTGCACCGCCAGGTGTCCCAACCCGCCGACGCCGAATATGGCCACCCTTTCGCCCTTCGCGAGCCCCGAATTCTTCAGCGCTTTGTACACCGTCAGACCCGCGCAGAGCAACGGCGCCGCTTCCTCCGCGCTCAGGGTGGCGGGCAATTTCGCGACATGCGACGCCGGAGCTTTCAGATACTCGGCGAATCCGCCATCGACCGTGCAGCCGGTGATTTTCTGTTTGCCGCATAGCGTTTCGCGGCCTGCGCGACAGTACTCGCACTCGCCGCAAGTCCAGTGCAGCCACGGTACGCCGACATGATCACCAATCTTCAAATCGGTCACGCCTTCGCCTAGCGACGACACCACCCCCGCGATCTCATGCCCGCCGATCAGCGGCATTTTCGTGATCGGACGCAGCATATCCCAGTCGCCTTCGGCCAGGTGCAAATCGGAATGGCACACGCCGCACGCAGTCACTTTAATCAATACTTCGCCCGGACCGGCGACCGGGGTCTCCACTTCCTCAATGGCAATGGGTCCGGCGAATTCGCGCAACAAAGCGGCTCTCATAAGATGGTCCGTCCTCCGTCGATGACGATCGTTTGTCCAGTGATCCAGCGGCCCGCCCGCGATGCTAAAAATACAGCAGCGCCTGAAATATCCTCCGGATCGCCCAAGCGCCGCAGCGCGGTTCGGTCTTCCGACCCTTTTCGCAACTCCGGATCCTCCCACAGCGCGCGCGCGAAATCGGTTTTCACTAACCCTGGCGCGATGCAGTTTACCCGAATATTTTGCGGACCCCATTCCACCGCCAGATTGCGCGCGAGCTGCATGTCGGCGGCCTTCGAGATCGCGTAAATCCCCAGGATCTCCGTGCCCTTCAAGCCCCCAATGCTCGATACGATAATGATCGAGCCGTCGCGTCGCGCGGCCATCTCCGGTTGCACCAGATTCGCCAGCCACAAATTGCTGCGGACATTCGTCTCCATCACTTTGCTGAACACCTCATCGGTGATCCCGGTCGATGGTCCGTAATAAGGATTGATCGCCGCATTGCAGACCAACGTATCGATCTTGCCCCATTTCTCGCGTGTTTTCGCGATCAGCGCTTCGCAATCCGCGCGCCGCCCGATGTGGCAGGCAATCGCGATCGCCTCATGCCCCTCCTTCACAATCGCGGCCGCCACCTCTTCGCACGCGTCTGCTTTGCGGCTGGAAATAACCACTTTCGCGCCGGCCCGCGCCATCTCCTCCGCAATCGCCCGCCCGATTCCTTTGGTCGACCCGGTGACAACGGCAACCTGGCCTGTCAAATCAAACATCATTTTCTCCTTATTTTTTTCTGCTAGCCGAAAACGTTCCGCTCGGCTGATAGAACACTAAATCGTCGCCTTTGAACTCGACACTATAGCCGTTCAATTCCTTGATGTTGAACTTCGTGCCGCGCACGGGAACCAAATTGTAGACCGGCTGGCCGGGAAGCGTCAGCGTCAGTGCCGTATCGCCCTTCAGTGCGACTACAGCAAGCATGGGACCGCGCTGATACTCGCCGGCGAGAGGCGTCAAGAAAGTCCTTTCCATCATGTTGCGATCGCCCCGGCGGACGAATGTGATGTCTTTCAACGTCGACTCGAACGGAATCCCCAGCGAATCGATCTCGCCCGCCAGGTTCGTGTGAAACTGAACTTTCTCCTCGGAAAACGGATTCAATTCGTTCTTCGGCACCTCGAACACATCGTAGTGAAAATGCGTCAACGCGCCGCCCAACCCATGATAGTCGAGCTTCAGCGCCCCGCCGGCCTGCTCGATCTTGACGATGCCGTAGCCGGGATGCTCATACTCACCCGCGTATTCGGCCAGATCGTGCGATGGATGGGTTCCCGTTCGTTGTGTGGTGTAACCCTTCTGTTTCGCCGCCAGCTCAGAAGCTTTGGTCATCGCGATCTGCCTCTGCACGCGTGTGGTCCAGTCGATTTGATCAAGCCCCAGCAGCCGGTCCCAGATGTTGTACGCCACCACTGCGGGCAGGGCGCTTGCATCCTGATTGGTCAGAATCACCAGTCCGATATTTTCCTGCGGCAGGAACGCCACCAGCGAACTGAAGCCGTCGATATTCCCGCCGTGATGCACGAATTTGTGGCCACGATAACTGGTGACGAAAAATCCCATTCCATAAGCCAGGTCGCCCAATTCTTTATCGGGCGACGGAGCCTGGATCGCCATCTGCGGAACCATCATCTGCATTTCATTCGTCGCTGAAAGCACGCCCCTGCCCTTTTCGAGGTGCATCATGACGTACTTCGTCATGTCCTCCAGGTTCGAATTGATAGACCCGGCCGGTCCTATGGAATCGAGGTTGCGGAACGGCACATCCACCACGATGTTGTTCGCGACTTTATAAGGTAGCGAAAAATCGGCCGATTTCTGCGACTCTATCACTGAAAAGTTCGAGCCCGTCATGCCCAGCGGTTCGAAAATCGTTTTTTGCACAAGCTGTTCCCACGTTGTTCCCGCGACATGCCCGGCCAGATAACCGGCGGTCATGAACATCAGGTTCTGGTATTGAAATGTCGTGCGAAAATCTTTGTTCGGCTCCAGATAGCGCAGCCGTTCAAACAACTCCTCCCGTGAAAACGGTGAGTTGTACCACATCAAATCGTGGCGAGGCAGGCCGGACCGGTGCGTCACCAGATCGCGCGCCGTCATGCGCTCCGTCGCGACCGGATCCCACATTTTGAAACCCGGAAGATAGTCGCGCACCGGCTTATCCCATTCGAGCTTGCCCTGATCCACCAGCACTCCGAGCGATGTCACGGTGAACGACTTCGTCGCGCTGCCGATCGCAAACAGCGTCTTCTCCGTCACCGGAAGATTCTTTTTCACGTTGCGCAAACCGTAGCCCTTTGAAAGAATCACTTTGCCATCCTGGATCACGGCGATGGCAAAACCGTCGCACTTCCAGTCCCGTAACGCCTGGGCGGCGAAGGCGTCGAATCCGTCGAGCTTTTGCGCCGAAGCGAGGGCCGCTGCTGCCGCCAGCAGGACAATTTTTCGCAACATGAACGAATGCTAGCACGGGTGTAAACTAGTCCTCATGCGCATTTCTCGAAGCCTTATTATTTTCCTGTCCGCCGCCGCTCTGTGGGCGCAGCCTGCGCGCCGTCCGCTGAAGCTCGATGATCTCGCCCGCTTGCGTGAAGTGCGCGATCCGCAGTGTTCGCCCGACGGCCAGTGGGTGGCCTACACCGTCTCCACCATCGATGCCAAGGAGGATAAATCGACCGGCCACGTGTGGATGATCAGCTACGACGGCAAGACCGACAGGCAGGTCACGTCGAGCACCGACAGCGAATCGTCGCCGCGCTGGAGTCCCGATGGAAAATATTTGTCGTTTACCTCATCGAGGCCGGGGAAAGCGAAGGGCAGTCAGGTATGGTTGCTGCCGCGCGCGGGCGGTGAGGCGATGCAGTTGACCGACGTCAAGGGCCGTTTGCAGGGCTACGAATGGTCGCCCGATTCGACCAAACTGGCGCTGGTGATCGGCGATCCCGATCCCGAAGCCGCCGAGGGTGATGCTCCCGCCAAGCCGAAAACGCCCAAGCCGATCGTCATCGATCGCTATAAATACAAACAGGACGTGCAAGGCTACTTGTTGAGCGGACGGCACAGCTATATTTATCTTTTCGACGTCGCGACGAAGAAACTGGATCGCCTCACGACGCAAAAACACTCCGATGAAGCGGGCCCCGTGTGGTCGCCCGATGGTAAGTGGATCGCGTTCTCGAGCAATCACGATGCGGACCCCGATCGAAATCCCGAAGCGCAGATCTATGTCGCCGAAGCGAAGGCGGGCGTGGCCGAAAAGGCTCTGACGAAGAACGATGTGCGCGCGGGACGCTCGCGCCTGGAATGGTCACCGGACGGGAAATGGATCGCGTTTCTGATCGGCGATGAGAAAAAATACGGCGCTTACGGCATGGAGCGCTTGGCGTTAGTCGCGTCCGATGGAAGCGCGGCGCCGATGCTGGTGAAGGCGGCGAATGATCTCGATCGTGGCGTATCCTCGCCGCGGTGGAGCGCGGATGGAAAATCTCTCACAGTGCTGGTAACCGACGATCGCAATGTGTATCCGGTGCGCGTGCCTGTTTCCGGTGGAAGCGCGGAACGGCTGATGGCGACGCCGGTGGTGGTCTCGAATCCGACGGCGGCAGCGGGATGCTCGGCCGTGATCTCCGGCGGTGATTCCAAGCACGGCGAAATTTATGCATTGCAAGGCGGATCGCTACGCCAATTGACGCATCAAAACGATGAATTGTTCGCGGAGCTGGATATTCCGGCGACCGAAGAAGTGAACTTCAAGAGCAAAGACGGCACGGAAATTCACGGTCTGCTGACGTATCCGGTTGGATACGTGAAGGGCGCCAAGGTTCCTATGCTGCTGCGGATTCACGGCGGCCCGAACGGGCAGGACGCGCATCAGTTCAGCGTGGAACGGCAGATTTTTGCGGCCAACGGATATGCGGTGCTGGCCGTGAATTATCGCGGCAGCGCGGGCCGTGGCCAGAAACACTCATACGCAATTTTCGCGGACTGGGGGCATTATGAAGTCGAGGACCTGCTTGCCGGCGTCGATCACGTGATCAAGATGGGCGTGGCCGATCCCGACAAATTGGGAGTGGGTGGATGGAGTTACGGCGGAATTTTGACCGACTACATGATCGCGTCGGATCATCGCTTCAAAGCGGCCACCAGCGGCGCTGGGACCGCGTTTACGGTTTCGTTCTACGGTACCGATCAGTATATTCTCCAATACGATTACGAGATCGGACCGCCATGGACGGCGAAGGGATGGGAAACCTACGTGAAGATTTCGTATCCGTTCCTGCATGCCGACCGGATTACCACGCCCACGATGTTTCTAGGCGGCGAACGCGACTTCAACGTGCCGGTGCAGGGCGGCCAGCAGATGTATCAGGCGCTGCGGAGCCTGGGCATCGAGACGCAGCTTATCATTTATCCCAATGAGTTTCACGGCATCTCGCGGCCCAGTTATGTGAAGGATCGCTACCAGCGCTATCTGGACTGGTACAGCAAATATGTGCTCAAAGTCCCGGTAGCGTCCGGCGCGACATCGGCTGAACAGTAGTTAGATCAACAGCGACCCGATGGTGCGGACAGGATTCTCTCCATCGGGGATGCGTCTGAGTGCGTCTTGTAATTCCTCAAACTGCCTGACGGTGAGAGTCTCAATCGGCGTCGCCAGCAGCGTGGTGAGGATTGCAGCGGTTAAGTGCGGCGCGAGCGTGTGCGTTACGGTTTTCGTACCAGAGGTAGTTGCAGCCATAAGTTAAAATCTCCTGGCCGCAGTATATTGCGATGCACCCACGGCCCCAGCGGTTGGAAATCCTAAATCCGATAAAGAAAGAACTTAGAGCTGCACCGGCAGAAAGGACGGCGTCTGTATCATAGGGTCGGGGTGTTGCAGGTACAGCAGAAATGGAAGTAGATCTCCTCGGACAATACTCTCGCGAGTTAGCAAAACGAATCGTACGCAGCGCGATGACGCCGGCGCTCTGGCTCTGTTGCTTTGGCGTCGCCTGCTGGATCGCCGCGTACCTCTTCAGCTTCAGGCCGGCGCTAGAAGGCTTGTGCATCCCGCTCGGTATCGCTGGCATGGCGCCTTTGGCTCTCGCCTGTTGGGCTTACGTCTCTTCGCGCTCAAGAAACCGGACAAGCTTCAATCCGAGGAGTATCAGCTTCGCCAAATGGCATTGACTATAATAAAGAAGAATGCTCCTTTGCAGGCGGTTGATCCGGCAAGCGTGGCCAAAATCGTCAATCCTGCGGACGCGAGTAGTGGGAAGACTCATGATTGTATCCGAATATCGTTGTTTCTTGGTTGGGTTCAACGCACTTAGCCTGCCCGTCCAGGACCTAACCGGATTCTTTGAGACCTGCGCTGGGATTGCAAACTGGTACGGCATTTTACCGGGTCAGGTCTTTATTGTTTCTTCCCTGGACGCCAGGACACTCAATCGCCTAATTGGCAGTATGTTTCCAAAGGAATTTTTTATTGTGGCGCAGTTGGATTCAAGCGCCACGGATGGCTGGCTACCGCAGGATGCGTGGGATATTATCAATCAACCCCAGCCGAGTCTCACGGAGTCATTCGAGTCTTTCAGGCGGAGCAGGAATCCTAAGCGAGCGTGTTAATCGATCCGATGCGCTGGGATTCGTAAGCGGCGATGGCTGCGTCCTGTTTCAGGATGTAGCCTAATTCGTCGACTCCTTCGAGTAGACAATGCTTTGAAAACGCGTCGATCGGAAACTCCACCGCGGTTCCGTCGGGAATCGTTAGTGTTTGCGAGGCGAGGTCGATTTTCACGATCGCGCCGGGGGATTGAATCAATACGGCGTGAATATCGGCTGGCACTACGATCGGCAACAGCCCGTTTTTCAAAGAGTTGCCTTTGAAAATGTCGGCGAAGGAAGTGCTGATTACGGCTTTAAAGCCGAACTGCGTTAAAGCCCAAGGCGCGTGCTCGCGGGAACTGCCGCAGCCGAAATTGTCGCCGGCGACCAATACCTGTGCACCTTTCGCGGCTTCTGTATTGAGAACGAAGTCGGGTTTAGGAGCGCCTGAAGCATCGTAGCGCCAGTCATTGAAGAGCTGATCGCCCAAGCCGGCTTTGGAGATGGTTTTAAGAAACCTGGCGGGAATAATTTGATCGGTATCGATGTTATCTACTGGAAAAACTACTGTTTTGCTGGTGAATTGCATCTAGATCAATGTCCTTACGTCGGTGATCACGCCGGTGACGGCGCTGGCGGCAGCGGTGAGAGGGCTCGCCAAAAACGTGCGCCCGCCCTTCCCCTGCCGGCCTTCGAAATTGCGATTACTGGTGGAGACGCTGTATTCGCCGGGTTGCAGTTGATCGCCATTCATCGCGATGCACATGGAGCAGCCGGCTTCGCGCCAGTCGGCTCCGGCATCGCGGAAAATCTGGTCGAGGCCTTCGGCTTGGGCCTGCGCCTTGACCTGCATCGATCCGGGAACCACCATGACGCGAACGTTAGGATTTACTTTACGTCCCTTGAAAACGCCGGCGGCGGCGCGCAGGTCTGAGATACGGGAATTGGTGCAGCTTCCGATAAACACCACGTTGACGGCGTGGCCCAGCAGAGATTTGCCGGCGGGCAGGTCCATATAATGCAGAGCCTTCTTGAGCGTTTCGCGCTCCAGGGGATCGGTGATCCCGCCTGGGTCGGGGACCATGGCGGAGATCGCGATGCCCATGCCAGGGTTGGTTCCGAAGGTGATCATCGGTTCCAGAGTATTTGCGTCGATGCTGATTTCGCGATCGTAGATTGCACCGTCGTCGCTGGGCAGCATTTTCCAGCGGGCGACGGCAGCGTCGAAATCTTTCGGAGCGAAGGCTCGGCCTGCGATATATTCGTAGGTTTTATCGTCGGGCGCGATCAAGCCGGCGCGCGCACCGCCTTCGATTGACATGTTGCAGACGGTCATGCGTTCTTCCATGGAAAGAGCGCGAATGGCCGAGCCGGAGTATTCGATCACGCATCCGGTTGCGCCGCCGATGCCGATTTTTGAGAGCAGATTCAGGATGATATCTTTTGCGGTGACGCCAGATTTCAGAGTTCCATCGATGCGGACGTTGAATGTTTTCGAAGGGCGCTGCAACAGGCATTGAGTGGCCAGCACATGTTCCACTTCGCTGGTGCCGATGCCGAAAGCTAACGCGCCAAATGCTCCGTGGGTCGCGGTATGGCTGTCGCCGCAAACCACGGTCATGCCGGGTTGGGTCAGGCCCAGCTCCGGTCCGATGACGTGGACGATGCCTTGGCGGTCGCTTGACAGGCCGTAGCAGCGGATCCCGAAATCGCGGCAGTTAGTTTCGAGCTGCGCGACTTGAGTGGCGGCGATTTTATCGAGAATTGGGAGGCCGCGCGGAGTGGTGGGCGTTGAGTGATCCGTGGTCGCGATGGTCAGATCGGGGCGGCGAACTTTCAGACCGCGCTCGCGGAGACCGGCGAAGGCTTGCGGTGACGTGACTTCATGCACCAGGTGCAGGTCGACATACATCAGGGCCGGCGCGGCGGGCTGCTGGGAAACGATATGGCTGTCCCAGATTTTTTCAATGATGGTGCGGGGTTTCATAATGCGTTGCTCACTGCTTTCCCAACTTCTGAAGTCGTCGCCGGCTTTCCTTTGGGTTTCAAATCCGCCGTTACCTGGCCTGCGTCCAGCACTTTCCCGATGGCGGCGTTAACGGCGGCTGCTTCCGCGGTCAATCCGAATGTATATTCGAGCATCGCAGCAACTGACCCGATAGCTCCCAGAGGGTTGGCTTTGTTTTGACCGGCGATGTCGGGCGCCGATCCGTGCACGGGCTCATACAACCCTTTCGATTCGCCGAGCGAGGCTGAGGGCAGCATGCCGATGGATCCAGCCAGCACCGCGCCTTCATCACTCAGGATATCGCCGAACATGTTTTCAGTGAGGATGACGTCGAAGCGTTTCGGATTCAGCACCAGCTGCATGGCGCAGTTATCGACCAGCAGATGATCGAGCTCGACATCCGGAAATTCCTTGGCAACTTCGACCACCACGCGGCGCCAGAGCTGCGAGTTTTCGATGACGTTCGATTTGTCGACGCTGGTCAGCTTCTTTCGGCGAGCGCGTGCCAGTTGAAACGCCTTGCGTGACACGCGCTCGATTTCGGGACGGGTGTAGCGCATGGTATTGATCGCATAATCGTCCCAGATGCCGCGCGGCTCACCGTAATAGAGGCCTCCGGTGAGCTCGCGGACGATGATCATGTCGGTGCCTTCGACCAGATGATTTTTGAGTGGGCTCGATTCGACCAGAGCGGGCCAGGTGCGGACGGGTCGCAGATTGGCGAAGACGCCGAGCGCTTTTCGGATCCCTAGCAAGCCTTTTTCGGGGCGTTTATCGGGAGTCGCGTTATCGAATTCGGGCAAGCCAACCGCGCCCATCAGGGTCGCGTCCGCGGCGAGCGCTTTATCGATGGTCTCCTGCGGCAGCGGCGTACCGGTCTTGTGAATCGCGATGCCGCCGATCAGCGCTTCGGTAAATTCCAGCGTGTGGCTGAATTTTTTGGCGACTGCGTCGAGGACTTCGACGGCCGCACTGGTCACTTCGGCGCCAATTCCGTCGCCGGGGAGGAGTAGGATTTTAAGATTCATTTATAAATATAGTCTTGCATCGTCACGGAGCCGCCAGAATTGGCGGCCCCACAAGACACTAGTCGGCGGCTGCGGCGGTCGACTTTGTTTCTTCTACGACTTCCCGCGCCAGTGCGGCGATCTCGTCGTTCCTCAGGCCTTTCTTTCGATCCGCCAGCGCCGTGAAGCGATGATACATCGTATCGAGCTGTTCCTTGGTCAGCGCGGTCCCTAACAGCACTTCGCAGCGCTGCGCCAGGGCGTGACGGCCGCTATGCTTGCCCAGCACCAGCTTTGTTTCGGGCACGCCGACGCTGTGCGGCTCCATGATTTCGTAGGTGGTGCGCTCCTTCAAATAGCCGTCCTGATGAATGCCGGCTTCGTGCGCGAACGCGTTCTCGCCGACGATCGCTTTATTCGGCTGCGGCCCGAAAGTGATGATCGAAGCGAGCATCTGGCTCGCCGAATAAAGCTGCTCCGTGACGATGCGCGTTTGAAACGGCAGGCGATCGGGACGAGTCTTCATCGCCATCACGACTTCTTCGAGCGACGCGTTGCCCGCGCGCTCCCCGATGCCGTTTACAGTACATTCGATCTGGCGCGCGCCGGCGTGCAGAGCGGCCAGGGAATTGGCGGCGGCTAAACCCAGATCGTCGTGGCAATGGACGCTCACAATGGCCGAATCGCCGAGAGCCTGGACCATTCGCCCAATCATGGCCGCGTATTCTTCAGGCACCGAATAGCCCACCGTGTCAGGCAGATTCACGGTTCGCGCACCCGCCGCGACCACGGCTCGGCAGACCTGCTCCAGATAATCCCAATCGGTGCGCGTCGCGTCCTCGGCTGAAAATTCCACATCGTCGCAATGCTGGCGAGCCAGCGTCACCGCCGCCACCGCTTCGTCCAACACCTGCTGACGGGACTTTTTCAATTTGTATTTCAGATGGATGTCGCTGGTCGCGAGGAAAGTGTGAATGCGCGGGCGCTTGGCGTGGCGCAGCGCATGAATCGCGGCCTCGATATCGGGAGTGCTGGAACGCGCCAGCGCGGCCACGTTGGCCCAGGGAAACTCACGGCTGATCGCGTCGACCGCTTCGGAGTCTCCCTCCGAGGCGATGGGGAAACCGGCTTCGAGGATATCGACGCCCAGTTCCACCAGCTTCGCGGCCATGCGAAGCTTCTCCGGCACAGTCATGCTGCATCCGGGCGACTGTTCGCCGTCGCGGAGAGTGGTATCGAAAATGTAAACTCGAGCCATGTTGGTAGCAGCCATGCCTGATTATGAGGCGGTCTTCATGATTTAGCAAATTTATAGTATTTCGACTTGCGATAAGTTCGAATCATTATATAATTGAATTTTATGGAGATGCACCCGCTCCGCGTTTTTCTAACGGTCGCCGCCGAGAAGAGTTTTTCCCGCGCCGCCGAGAAACTGCTTCGTACGCAGCCTGCGATTTCCTTATCGATTCAACGGCTTGAGACCGAACTAGGGGAGAAACTGATCGACCGGTCGGCCAAGGATCTGCTGCTCACCGACGCCGGCAAGATCGTGCTTGAATACGCCCGGCGATTTGAGAACCTGCAAGGCGATCTGGAAAACGCTCTGGCGGAGCTGCGCGATAAATCTGCCGGACGGCTTACGATCGGCGCCAACGAATCGTCCACGCTGTACCTGCTCGATCATATTGAGCGGTATCGCCGCCAGTATCCGAAAATCAAGGTGCAGATCCGCCGCAGCTTATCGAGCAAGATTCCGGCGGAGCTGATCGATGGCGATCTTGAGCTGGGTATTCTGACCTTCGATCCCGAGGACGAGCGGTTGATCGCGAAGGTGATCTTTACGGACCATCTGGCATTCATCACGTCGCCCAGTCACCGTTTCGCCGCACGCGGTGAAATTTCTATCACCGAGCTGGGTATGGAGACGTTCATCGCGCACAACGTCGTTTCGCCTTACCGCGGGGTAGTCATACGCGAGTTTCAGCGCAATAAAGTGCCTCTCAACATGGATCTCGAAATGCCCACCGTCGAGGCGATTCGCAAAATGGTGCAGCGCAACGAAGGCGTCGCGTTCCTGCCGCGCATGTGCGTCAGCGAGGAACTGACACAGGGCATTCTGTGCGAGGTGAAGGTCAAGGAAATGGTAGTCGACCGGAAAATCCGGCTGGTCTATCCGGCCAAACGCGCGCTTAGCCACGCGGCGCTGGCATTTCTGGAAGTGGTCGGAGGGACTTAGCCGGCTGAGTCGCTTCGAAAGAGGAACTGTTGCTAACTGAGTTGCCGCCGTTTGACCGTAGCCGCGTACCATCCCAACCCCGCCAGACCGATCAGACAAAGATAGAGCGACTTCGGCGCCGGTGTTGCCGGCAGCGGTCCTGAGCCGGTGGGCGTCACGCTTACATCGTCTAAAATCGTTCCGAAGCCCTCAGCATCCGTGAGGTACTGGCCGGAAATGCTAAGAACCGTGCTAGTAGACGTTGCGGTGGCCGTGAAGCTGTAGTTCACATAGTTGCTCGATGAGGCGACCCCATTGGTAGGCGCGGTTCCGCTAAAAAGAATCTGGTTCCCAAACTTAACGACTACAGCGTTCGGAGCGTCGTCAGCGAGCCAGAAGGAAACCGTGTAACTTTGGCCGGCCACTGTCGTCAGGGTCTGGGCGAGAGTGTTTAGGGTAAAGGCATAATCAAGATAAACGAACTGGTTTCCCGAGTGCGGCGCTCCTCCGAAACTCGTTGAATTGGTCACAATGATATCTCCGGCCGTGACGGTCCAGCCGTCCCCAATCGGGCCGGGGCCGTAGGTCCCCATCGCGGGCGCTCTCGAATCCGGGGTCGGCCACAATATTAGTTCCCCGCACCTGCATGCCTAAGCCGGCAGCGAGAGCGAGGAGTGGTAAAGTCTTCGTTAAGCCTTGTGGTATCAAGATCCTCCGTTCACAATTTGAACGAGCGTATCATAAAAGTAACTGGTTCGTAAAGAAATTAGTGAGGATCGATCCTGTAAAATACTTACTGATATGACCGCTCGAATTGGCTGCCTGATGGTCGTAGCGACGCAGCTCTTCGCGCAGGATCCGGAGGCGCCCAGGGTGACGTTCGGAACCACGGTGGTGATTCCGTCAGGCCTCGAAGGCCGCATCTACTACATCAAGCGCGATTCGAAGAAGCTTCCCAGTTTCAAGAAAAAGAAGCCGGTCGGGACCATTTATACGACGGCCTTGAACGTTCCTCCGCAGGATTTCCGGCAGGGCTTTCCAGGAGTCACCCAACGGATCGAATGGTTCGCGATCGACTATACCGGTCGTTTTTGGGCGGAAAAGCAAGGTTATTACAGTTTTTCGCTGCTGTCCGACGATGGTTCGAATCTTTATATCGATCAGGAACTGGCGATCGATAACGATGGAATTCATCCGCCGCGGGAACGCCAGACCAAGGTCTTCCTGCTGCACGGAGTCCATGAGATTCGCGTGTCGTATTTTCAAGGTCCGCGCACTTACCTGGCGTTAGTGTTGAAGGTAGCCCCGCCAGGAGAGCAGCTCCGGATTTTTAGCACAGACGAATTGAAGCCGCCGCCGACCCCCTAGCTCACCGCGGCGATCTTTCAAACAACACCGCATCCACATCGCGAAACGGACCCAGACTCCGATGCTTCCATCCAGCGAGTTCGGGCCGCTTTTCGAACCAGTCTCTCCAGAAATGCACGGGCCCGTTGCCGCCGTAAATGACGAATCGGCCTGACGCGGGCACAGCGCCCTGCAACAGCGCGGTGGCATAATTTTCAGCCTCGGGCGAGTTGGCGAAGGGAAACAGCACGATGTTTCCACGCACCGGATACACCAGCAAAGGGGCATAAAGGAAGCCCGGCATTTTGTAGTCCGGCGTCCATTCGGGCGGCCGAGCCTCAATGAAAGGGCTCGGACAAATCACCGGCGTCCATGCCGGCAGCGCCAGTTCATTCACCGCCCGCGCCGCCGCGCGCCAATCCGAATTGTGGTGCGGCGGCCAGACTTCGCTCCAGTCGCCCATGACTGCCAACGCGCACAAACCCATCACCAGCGCCGCCGGTTTCCAGAATCGCGAGGGAAGAAAGCAAGCAGCCGTCAGTGTTGCCGCAACCGCCGTGCCCGGCAGCGACAGCACCAGGTATCGAGGCACGAACAGGCTGTTTCCCGCAAGGCGTGAAAACGCGAACAGCGCCACGGGATGCAACAGCCACCATGCCAGAATTAATGCCACAGCGGACGCCGGAATCGCCAATCGACTGCGCTCCTTCGCCAATCCGGACCAAATCCAGGCGCCCAGCGCCGCTCCCGCAACCAGTAATAGCTTTAGCGAGTAGAGCAGATCCAGCCATCTGGGCTGCGCCGCCACCACGTGCTCCCTGGCCTGCGCGTTTAACTCGATCGCGCGCATCGCCACCGGGATCAGCAGCATGCCAACGATGCCGAAGAGGAGCGTCACCTGCCACCAGGGCCTCTCTTTGATCCGCAACAGCGCGTAGAGCGCGAACACTATATAAAAAGGCCAGAAGACCAAATGGACGCGCCACAGCAACGCCGCGAAAATCACGAACAGCGCCGCATCCCACCCGCGTCCCTTATCGAACCAGCGAACCAGGAAATATAGTCCCGCCGCCGCCACGCACATCCCCATCGCGTAGGGACGGGCATTCCCCGCTTCGTAATTCAGCCCCTTCAACGCAAAGCAGGCGAAGACCGCGAACCACCACGCATCGGGATGAATCAATCGCGCGGAAAGCGCCCCCACGAACAGCAGCGCCAGGCCCATGAACAGGATCGATGGCAGCCGGTAAGCGATTTCAGACCGGCCGGGCGCCAACGCGCGAATCACCGGATAATAAATCGACTGCGGAACCTGCGGAGCAACGTTCAATGACGGATCCTCCGCGCCGTGTTCCACCACGAACACCGTGGCCGCCTCGTCGGTCCAGAAACTGGAAGGCAGCGGCATCAGCCACAGGCGCACCAGGCAGGCCGCGGCCAACAGAGGCAATCCCCAACGTGTAATTCTCATTCTGTATTAGGCGTGCAGGCCAGCATGGAAAGAGCAACGTGCATCTTCATACGGCCATCATACTTGGTTCCCCACCGGCGCCTGGCGCGTGGCGCGCGGCGCCTGCTAAAGTTAAGTTTCCCCATGAAAATTGCGATTGGCGCAGATCACGCGGGCTTCGTTTTGAAGGACCAGGTCCGGGACACTCTCCGTCTGGCCGGCCACGAAGTCATCGACGCCGGCACCCACTCCGCCGAATCGACGGACTATCCTGATTACGCAGGCGCAGTGGCCCATAACGTCGTCTCTGGCGCCGCCGAGCGAGGGATCCTGGTCTGCTCCACCGGCGTCGGCATGTCGATCGCCGCGAATAAAGTGGACGGGATTCGCGCCGCCATCGCATTCAACCCCGATGAAGTTCGTCTGACGCGCGCCCACAACGACGCGAATATTATTACCATCGCAGCGCGCTACACCGCTCCCGAAGCGGCCAATGAAATGGTGCGCGTATTCCTCGAAACGCCGTTTGAAGGCGGACGCCACGCCCGGCGCATCGGGAAGATTGAGCAACTCGAAAGGGAATCATGACCGTCACCGAAAACACCATGTCTTTGCCTCTAGCCGAGGCCGATCCCGAGATTTACCAGGCGATTCGCCATGAAACCGAGCGCCAGCATTCGCGCATCGAACTGATCGCCAGCGAAAACTTTACCTCGGAGGCGATCCTCGAAGCCGCCGGCAGCATTTTCACCAACAAATACGCCGAAGGCTATCCCGGCCGGCGCTACTACGGGGGCTGCGAACATGCCGACGTCGTCGAAAATCTCGCCCGGGACCGTGCGAAGAAGTTGTTCCGCGCCGAATACGTCAACGTGCAGCCGCACTCCGGCTCGCAAGCCAACCAAGCCGCCTACTCCTCCGTGATCAATCCCGGCGATACCGTCCTCGGCATGAATCTATCGCACGGCGGCCACCTCACTCACGGACATCACCTGAATTTCTCGGGCAAGACGTACAAAATCGTTCCTTATGGTGTCAAAAAGGACGATGAACGCATCGATTATGACGAATTAGCGCGCTTAGCGGAGGAAAATAAACCGAAAATGATCATCGCGGGCGGCAGCGCGTACCCGCGCATTATTGACTTCGCCCGTTTTCGCCAGATCGCCGATGCAGTCGGCGCGATCTTCCTGGTCGATATGGCGCATTTCTCCGGCTTGGTCGCCGCCGGCGTCCATCCGAACCCCTGCGACTACGCCGATATCGTTACCTCCACCACCCATAAAACCTTGCGCGGCCCTCGCGGCGGCCTGATTCTGGCAAAGGAAAAATACGCCAAAGCCATCGATCAAAACGTCTTCCCAGGCACGCAGGGCGGCCCTCTGATGCATGTGATCGCAGCCAAAGCCGTCTGCTTCCGCGAAGCGGCGACGCCGGAGTTCGTGACCTATCAGAAACAGGTGGTTTCGAATGCGCAGGCGCTCGCCGCCGGCTTGGCCGAGGCCGGTTTCCGTGTCGTCTCCGGTGGCACCGATACTCATGTTCTGCTGGTCGATGTCTTCGCTAAAGGCGTGAAAGGAAAGGAAGCCGAGTCTGCCCTCGACCGCGCCTATATCACCGCCAATAAAAATACCATTCCGTTTGACGTAAATCCGCCCTTAAATCCCAGTGGAATGCGATTTGGCAGTCCCGCCGTGACAACGCGCGGGTTTAAAGAGCGGGAAATGCGCACCGTTGCGTCGCTGATCGCGCAGGTGCTGGATCATATTTCGAGCGAGGATGCCCTGGCCGACGTCCGCCGCAAGGTCGCCGAGCTGACCAGCCGGTTTCCGCTATACCCTTGGAAACAAGCTAAATAATAACCAATGCCGCATGTCGTCATCGACGCCCGCCGCATCCGCGACTTCGGCATCGGCACGTACATTCGCAACCTGATTCGCGGACTCTCCCGCCTGGAACATAAAAATCGCTATACTTTGATTCTTCCCTCCCATGACATTTCCGAATTACAGGGATTAGGATCGAATTTCGCCACCGCAATTTATGCTCCCCTGGATACGGAAGTCATGCATAATATTACATTTCCTAATTTTCTGCGGACGTTACAGGGGGATTTGTATCATATTCCGGTTAATTCCGTCGCCTGGTGGATGCCGCAGCCTTATGTTGTGACCATCCATGACATGAGCACGCTGCTCTTCCCGGCCCACCGCAGCTTCCGTAACCGCATGCATGAGCAGCGTTATCGCCGTGGAGCATTGCGCGCCGCCCGCGTCATCACCGTTTCCAACTCCACTCGCCGCGACGTCGAAACGGTGCTTCATGTCCCCCCCGAACGCCTCTGCACGATTTACAGCGCCCCCGACCCCGCCTTCACCGCCGACGCCACCGGTCTGGAGCACGACGGCCAAACCCTGGAACGCTATTCCATCCGCAAACCGTTCATTCTTTATGCTGGCACCATCCGCCCGCAAAAGAACGTTCCGCGCCTGATAGAGGCCTTCGCCGTGCTTCGCGCCGAACTGGAAAATCACCCCGAATTTCGCGATTTGCGACTCGTGATCATTGGCGACGAATTATCGAAATATCCCGGCGTGCGCCGCGCCGTGGTATCCAGCCGCGTCGAAAATTTCGTCCGCTTTCTGGGCTTCGTGCCCATGGAAACTCTGCGCGTGTTTTATCGCGGCGCCGCGGCCTTCGCTTTCCCCTCGCTCTATGAAGGATTCGGCCTCGCGCCGCTCGAAGCGATGGCCTGCGGCACTCCAGTCGTCGCCTCCAATCTCCCCTCGCTGGTCGAAGCCGTGGGAGATGCGGCGGAACTGGTCAGCCCCGATAATGTCTTCGATATTGCCCGTGGAATTCGCGATGTTTTACTCGATCAGGAGCGCCGGTCCGCCCTTGCCACAGCCGGTCCCGCGCAAGCCCGCCGCTTCAATTGGGATCATACCGCGCAGCAGGTCCTCGATATTTATCGCGATATTAAAAGTTAATTCCGTAAATACGAATTGACTTACATTACGTATAGGAGTACTATTCCACTAAAGCTATCCGTATAGGATGGCATGCAGAGGATACAAAACACGGTATGGAATGGACTCGTTCGGATACGTTGGCGCTCGCCATGTACAACTGTACGCAATGCCACGGAGCGGGATTGCGGCTGGCAAGAAAAGGCGCGGTTGTGCCCTGTAATTGTGTGCTTCGAGCTATTTTTCGCATCTGCTACGATAAATTCCTGCGTTGCGCGACGCAGGAAAAATACTTGAGCCGGGTTTCGCTGGAGGCGCATGCCGGCCGCAGCCGCCCGTCCACATGGGGGCGAAAAGACGAAGAATATATCGCCGATTTTACACTCATTTCCAAGCGCTACTTGGATGAATTCGAGCAAAAACTGTTTCGCTATCATTTTTTGCTCGGCGCAGACTGGAAACTCTGCTCCCGCCAGTTACAAATCGATCGGGGAAATTTCTTTCATGCTGTCTATAGGATCGAGCAAAAACTCGGACGTGCCTTCCGGGAAATAGAGCCGTATCCCTTATATCCGCTGGATGAATATTTCAACGGCCCGTCCCGTCTTACGCCGTTGCGCAAAACCATCACGTCCGAAACCCCAGCCGTCCTGCTGCCGCTCCGCTTGCAATTCCCGATGCCGCTCTCGGCCTGATCGCGGGTGACAAGCCGGCAAAAGGTGCGCCGCCGCCGCGCTCTTTTTGCCGGCTTACGTAAGAATTCTCGGCCAGTCACCGCACTAGACCGTAGTGCCGCCTCCACTCAGACCGCTCCATCCAGATGCGTTTCTCAACCGAGGGAAGCTGAATCAGTTCGACCGTTTGACCACGGGTCAACTCCAGGCGACGCTATTGCCCGGGCAGAAAGACTGCCTGAAAGCACGGCCGGACGGGACCATCCTCGATGGCCATCATAGAATCTTTGTTCTTCGCAAGAGAGGCGTTCCCGTGGATTCGCTTCCAAGAGATGTAATCTTAAAGACAGGCATCTGATCATCATGTTCACCGAGCTATTTCAAGTCGAAGGACCCTGGCCCGGCCGGCTGGCCATATCGGCGCGTCCACGCGGTGGCGACTGGCTCGACCAGGAGATGCGAGCCTGGCGCCACGCAGGAATCGATGTCGTCGTTTCGCTTCTCGAACCCGCGGAGGCCGCCGATTTGGACCTTGCACGTGAGAGGGTGCACAGCGAGGCAAACGGAATCGAGTTTCATTCATTCCCGATTCCAGATCGCAGTGTTCCGGCCGGGGTCAAGATTCGGAATTTCGTGAGCGATCTCGACTCAAAATTAAGCCAACGCAAGAATGTAGCGATTCATTGCCGCCAGGGAATCGGACGCGCTGGTCTCATCGCGGCCGCTCTTCTCATCGAACAGGGACTCGGTCCCGAGGAAGCAATTCGGCGTGTCAGTACCGCGCGCCACGTCCCGATTCCCGAGACTGAAGAACAGAGGCTCTGGATTGAGTCGTTCGCCGCAGCGCTCGCCCGCAAGCCCTAACGCCGTGCGCTGAAAAATTTCAGCATCAACTCCGCGCACTCCGCCCCCATCACTCCTTCCACGATCTCCACCCGGTGATTCAGCAGCTCCGAATCGGCCACTCGAAACTTGCTCCGCACTCCGCCAAAGCGCAAATCCCTCGCCCCGAACACCAGTCGCTCTATGCGTGCAGCGACCAGCGCGCCCGCGCACATCACGCATGGCTCCAGAGTCGAATAAAGCGTCGCCCGCTCTACGCGATAATTTCCCAGCGCCGCCGCCGCCTGCCGCAACGCCAGAATTTCCGCATGTGCCGTCGGATCGTGCATCTCGACCGGAGCATTACGGCCGCGCCCGATCACTTCGCCGCCGATTACCACCACCGCACCCACCGGCACTTCGCCCGCGCGCTCCGCTTCATGCGCCAGTTCCAGCGCCTCGGCTATAAAATGTTCGTCTTGTGTTCGTCGCCGTTCGTCCATGGAAAACCGCCATTCGCCGATCCGCGAGCCGGATCGCGGCGGGCGCTCCTCTAGAATATAAAGTATGTTCCGATACGTGTCGCTGATGTGGAAAAATTCCCTGCGCAACCGCCGCCGCAGTATTCTCACCATGATCAGCATCGGCATGTCGCTTTGTCTGCTCGGAGTGCTGGGCGCGCTTTATCGCGGATTATTCCTCGCTCCGCCCACCCCCGGCCAGGAGTTGCGCTTGGTGGTGCATCACAAGGTCTCGATCACCCAGCCTCTGCCATTCAGCTATGAGGCGAAAATCCGCCAGGTCCCCGGCGTGCGTGATGCGATGGTCTGGCAGTGGTTCGGCGGTACATATAAGGATGCGCGCGACCAGAAAAATTTCTTCGCCCGCTTCTGCGTGGAGCCCGACAAGTTTTTCCGCGTTCGTCCGGGGATCGCCCTGCCGGACGATCAGCAGAAGTCGTTCGAGCATCTGCGTACCGCCGCCATCGCCAGTTCCGATCTGGCCGCGCGCATGAACTGGAAAGTGGGCGAAAAAATCTTCCTCACCGGCGATATCTTTCCCGTGAACCCTGAGCTGACGCTGGTTGGCATCTTCGACGATCCCAACACCAGCGAAACACTTTTTTTCAGCCAGATCTATCTGCGCGAAATGCTCGGCGTCAGCAGCGGCCGTCAGGATATGGTCGGCTCCTTCCAGGTGCAGGTGGAGCGCGCCGATCAAGTCGGATCGGTGGCCCGGCAGATCGACGATCTCTACGCCAACTCCACCGCGCCCACCAAGTCCGAATCGGAGCAGGCCTTCACGCTGCAATTCGTTTCTTTCCTCGGCAACGTGAAAGTGTTTCTGATGAGCATCTGCGCCGCGGTCACCTTCACCGTGCTGCTGGTCTCCGCCAACACCATGGCGATGTCGGTGCGCGAGCGCATCCGCGAAGTCGGCATTCTCAAAACGCTGGGCTATACTCCCGGTACCATTCTTTTTCTGATCCTCGGCGAAGCTGGCGTTCTCTCGCTGCTTGGCGGCTTCGTTGGATTGGCGCTCGCGGTCGCGCTTACCAGCGTGGTCCGCAACGGTCCCAGTTTCATCCAAGCGATGAAGACGCTCACTATCACGCCCGATGTTGGTGCGGCGCTGCTCTGCACCGCCGTTGTCATTGGCATCGGCAGTTCGTTCATCCCGGCGTTCAACGCATCGCGCACGCCCATTCTCGAATCGTTAAAGAATTCAGGCTGATTTTTATGGCGATCCCCATTGCATACAATCTTCGCAACCTGACGGTCCGCAAGACCACCACGTTGATGACCGCCCTCGGCATCGCGCTCACGGTTGCCGTGCTGGTCGCCGTGCTCGCGCTGGTCAACGGATTGCATTCCGCGTTCGCCGCCTCCGGCAACCCTTTGAATGTTCTCGTCATGCGCAAGGGCTCCACGTCGGAGCTAAGCGGCGGCATGACGCGCGATGCTTTTGAAACTCTCAAAGCCAAACCCGGCATTGCCCGCGGCGCCGATGGTTTGCCTCTGGCGTCGCTCGAACTCATCACCGTTATCAATCTGCCCAGCCCCTCGCATCCTGACGGCATGAATATCACTCTGCGCGGCCTCACCCAGGTCGGCCTCGATATTCGGGAGAAGACGAAAATCGCCACCGGCCGCTGGTTCCGCGCCGGCCAGCGCGAAGTGGTGGTCGGTAAGTCCATCGCGAAACGCTATCCAGATGCCGAGCTCGGCCGCAAGCTGCATTTTGGACGCGGCGATTGGGAAGTGGTCGGCGTCATGGATTCCGATTCCAGCGCCACCAATAGCGAAATTTACGCCGACCTGAACCAGATGGCCGGCGACTTCAATCGGCAGGACGGGCCAAGTTCCGCTCTGCTCCGCGCCACCGATGCCGTCGCCGCGCAGGCGCTCGTAAATTCCATCAACGACGATCAGCGCCTCAATTCGAACGCGCGCACGGAGCTTGATTATATGGATTCGCAAACCAATTCAGCCGCGCCCGTCCAATACCTCGGCGTGTTCGTCGCCATCATCATGGCGGTCGGCTCCAGCTTCGCCGCGATGAACACTATGTACGCCGCCGTCGCCCGCCGTGCAAAAGAAGTCGGCACTTTGCGCGTGCTGGGATTCTCGCGCGGCAGTATTCTAACCAGCTTTTTCCTGGAATCGCTGTTGTTATCGCTGCTCGGCGGAGCCATCGGCTGCCTGCTGGTGCTGCCTCTCAACAACGTCACCACCGGTATGATGAGCTTCACCAGCTTCAGCGAAATCGCATTCAACTTCCGAGTCGGTCCGGAAGCCATGGCGCTCGGCATCGGATTCGCACTATTAATGGGCGCAATCGGCGGAGTCTTCCCAGCCCGCATGGCGGCCAAAAAAGAAATTCTAGTAGCCTTGAGAGACATCTGATGTCCCCAATTTTTCACCCCATCCACTCAGCCCCGCCGCGTTTGCCTTGTGGGGCGGCGCCATGCGCTGCCAGCGATAGCGATGAAAGCCCCATCGGGAGCGAGCGCGAGCGCTGGGCCACCAACGTCAGCCAGTGTGTGGTGGCGCGAGCTTCAGCTTGCAGCGGCGGCTTCAGCCGTCGTCCGAGCCGCGACCACAGGGAGCGATCTTAAAAAATCAAATGGACGCTGAATTAAAATCTCTCCGCATCGACCGCAGCAAGAAGCGATCCGAGCAGCCCTCGCGCTGGGCCACCGGCTGGATCCTTGGCGGAGTCTTGCTCATTCTGCTCGGCGGCGGAGCCTTCTACGCCTACGGCATGCTCACCCGCGCCACCGAAGTTGAGGTCGTACGCGTTCATGCCACTTCGGCCGGAGACGCCGCGCGATCGGGCGACGTCATCCTCAACGCCACCGGCTACATCGTCGCCGCGCACAAAATTGAACTCGCCGCAAAAGTCGTCGGCAAAGTCGCCTGGATCGGCGTCGAAAAAGCCGACATGGTGAAGAAGGATCAGGAACTCGTTCGCCTCGAAGACGACGAATATCGTGCGCAAGTCCAGCAGGCCAAGGGCGCGCTGGCGAATCTGGAAGCGAGCCTGGCCCGCGCCATGAACGGGTCTCGGCCCGAGGAAATCGCCAAGGCGAAAGCGGATCTTGATAATGCCCGCGCCAACGATGTCAACGCGAAAGTGACTCTCGATCGCACCAGGAAGCTGGTCGACGAAGGCGTCCTTTCAAAACAAAATTTAGACGATGCGCAAGCGAAATACGATAGCTCTGTCGCCCAAACCATGTCCTATTTCCGGACCTACGACTTGGTTCACATGGGTCCGCGAAAGGAAGATATCGACGCCGCGCGCGGCTTGGTGGAGCAGGCCAGAGGGCAGGTCGCCCTGGCTGAAACCCAGCTCTCCAATACCGTCATCCGCGCGCCGATCACCGGCACCATTCTCGAGCGCAACGTCGAAAAAGGCGAATTCGTCACCACCGGATTCGTCGGCGACAAGGGCGCGAAAGGCTACGTCGTTTCGATCGCCGATCTCAACGATCTGAAGGTCGAGATCGATATCAATCAGAACGATTTCGCCAAACTCGGTCCTCGACAGAAAGGCGTCGTCACTACCGACGCGTTCCCCGATCGCAAGTACGACGGCGCAATCGATGAAGTTTCGCCCGAAGCAAATCGCCAGAAGGCGACGGTGCAAGTGAAAGTAAAGATTCTTCACCCCGACCAGTATCTGCGCCCCGAAATGAACGCCAGCGTCTCTTTTATTTCGGATGCAAAACCGGCCGAAAAGGGAGAAATCGCGAAACCGTCCATCGTCGTGCCCGCGTCGGCAGTGCGTGGCGGATCGGTATTCGTGATGTCCAATAATCGCGCCGTGAAGCGAACCGTGAAAGCCAGTTCGACAACTTCGCAAGGTGTGCATATAGAGGATGGATTGATCGGCGGCGAAGACTTGATCGTGAATCCTCCCGCGGAATTAAAAGACGGCGACAGGGTGAAATCAAAATGAGCGAAATCGTAATCCAGACACGCGATTTAACAAAAGAGTTCGTCCGCGATGAATTTCACGTCGTGGCGCTCAAGGACGCCAACATCGAAATTCATAAGGGCGAATTCGTAGCCTTGATGGGTCCATCGGGCTCCGGCAAATCCACGCTTCTGCACCTGATCGCCGCCATGGATCGGGCCACCGATGGAGAAATTCTCGTGCTCGGCGAAAATCTGCGCGCCCTCAGCGATCGTGAAATCGCCCACTGGCGCAACGTCCATATCGGTTTTGTTTTCCAGAGCTTCAATCTGATTCCGGTACTGACCGCGATTGAAAATGTCGAGCTGCCATTGAAACTCACCTCGCTCAAAAAGAAGGAGCGCATGGAGCACGCGACCACGGCCCTGCGGCTTGTTGGACTTGGCGACCGCTTGACGCATCTCCCGCGCCAACTTTCCGGCGGTCAGGAACAGCGAGTCGCCATCGCCCGCGCCATCGTCACCGACCCCGATCTTATCCTTGCCGACGAGCCTACCGGAAACCTGGATGCAACATCGGCAACTGAAGTACTAACACTACTTAGCCGTCTCAATAAGGAGTTCGGCAAGACCATCGTGATGGTCACCCACGACCCTCATGCCGCAAGATTCGCCAC
>Ga0116129_1000298_pt1 | contig 34181 bp, 37 predicted proteins | sample June2015DPH_17_2_FD_89732 | JGI IMG/M metagenome (GOLD analysis project Ga0116129, IMG submission 89732) | Peatland microbial communities from SPRUCE experiment site at the Marcell Experimental Forest, Minnesota, USA - June2015DPH_17_10 | ecosystem: Environmental > Terrestrial > Soil > Wetlands...
GAGACTGTCCTGTTTAAGCATGAATTTCTTGCCACTCCGAAAAAGCCGAAGCTGTGATTGTTTCGCTTGTATCCAATATTCCTCATTACCATTACTTGGCCGGTGGTCTTTATAACAATGGTCTCCTCCGACGTTACATCACCGCCAGCAGCCTCTTCTCCGATCAATCCGCGCCGGCTTGGTTGCCGGAGCATTGGCGGACGAAACTGGCAGGGCGACGATTACCCGATTTGCCTCATGGAACGGTGAAGCAAATCCGCTGGCCGGAGGTCCTGCAACGGGGACTGCCCATGCTAGGACTTTTATCGGCCGAGCGGGGAAATTATCTAAACAATCATCTATTTGACAAGCTCGCGGCAAGCTGGGTAGACGGTTGCAAGGTCCTACATTTTGTAAGCAGCGTAGGCCTCTACTGCGCCAGACGCGCAAAGGCGGCCGGCGCGACAATTGTGTGCGACGTGCGTCAAGAACATCCCGCATTCCAGCGACGAATCCTTGAGGAAGAAGCGCAGCGTTTCAAACTCCCATTCACTTTAGCGGGTTTGACCTACGAACAGAAGGTGTTAGATGAGCTCAGTCTTGCCGACTACATCTTTGTGCCGTCCGAACACGCTAAGAGGACTTACCTCACAGAAGGATTTGCCGCGGAACGCTTGATCACACTTCCATTCGGAGTCGACCTTGACTGCTTTTCCCCGAGCTCCTCGAACAGACCTGGGTTCCGTGTAGTCTACGTCGGTACGCTTACAATGCGCAAGGGAGTTCAGTATTTGCTGGAAGCATTCAAACAAGCGCGTCTTCCCAAAAGCGAGTTACTCTTAGTCGGCCCGCTCGATCCGGCGTTCCGTCCGGTGTTGGCCCAATACGAGGGAGTGTTTACATACCAGCCATCAGTACCTAAAACGAAATTGTCGGAGGTCTACAATTCCGCGAGCGTTTTTGTTCTACCGTCATTGGCAGACTCATTTTCTTTAGCCACCGTTGAGGCAATGGCATGTGGCCTTCCCGTCATCATCTCCGCCAACACAGGTGCTGCCGACTTGTTGACGGACGGAAAAGACGGTTTCGTGATACCGATTCGAGATGCGCCTCGTCTGACCGAACTTTTGTCCTATCTTTACGAAAATCGCGATGCAAGAGAGGCGATTGGGCATCGCGCCAGGCAGACCGCCGCTGCGCAAACCTGGGAGAGATACGGCCAAACCGCCGCACAAGTGTATCAGCAGAAGATTTTAGCAGGCATAGTCTATGCATAAAAGGCTTCCTTAGTGCTGCAATGGGTCCAATCTACAAACTGGGATCAGGTAATTGCGTGCCATGCCTGACAGCTTGCGGGTTCTGATGTTGGCGACCTACTTTCCGAAGCCTGCCAACCCGTTGATGGGCAATTGGGCTTTGGCACAGGCGCGTGCTCTCAGGCAGCAGGGTCTCGATCTGACCGTGGTTTCGTTGACCTCGTGGGTCCCTCAGATGCTTGCAAAATCCCCTGGCGCGAAGGCTTACGCAGATTGCCCGGCTTTTTTCGACTGGGAAGGCGTGCCCACAAATTATCCCAAAGGCCTCTGGTACCCAATCGCGCCTATCAAACGGTGGGAATATGTTCGCCCGGCTCCGTTTTTGCATCTGGCTTGGGCTGGGCTGAGAACGTATTTACAGCGGCTCTGCGAGAAGATCCGCCCCCATATTATCTATGCCCATCACACGGCGGTGAACGGGTATTTCGCGATGCGACTGGCGAATCATTATCATATCCCCTACGTGATTACGGATCATGACTACAATGAGGTCTCAGATTGTGGACATCTCAAGCACCGCAAACGGTTATTTAGTTCGATCATAGGCAAGGCATATTGCATGATTGGCGTTTCGCGCCGCATGACCGCTGAATTGATTCAGTTGTTCCCCACCGCACGAGCGTGTACCGTTCACAACGGGACCGACCTGATCGCGCAGGACACGGCAAATAAAGCACGCCCCTCCAATTTGACCGACAAAGTTATCATTTTTAGCTGCGGAAGTTTTTCTGCACGCAAGGCTTTTCCCGACCTTATCGACGCGTTCGCTCCGGTTGCCTGTAGGCATCCCAACGTCGTCCTTCGAATCGCAGGGGACGGCGCAGAACGCTCGCTCGTCGAGAATCGGATCCGCGAACATCAACTTCAGGATCGAGTCACCCTGCTCGGCTTTCGCTCGCATCAAGAAGTCTTGCAGGAAATGGTCTGGAGTGACATTTTCGCTCTTATAAGTAGAAATGAACCATTCGGCGTAGTCTATAGTGAGGCCCTTGCTGCAGGCAAACCGATCATTTGCTGTTCCGACTGTGGGATCATCGACGTTGTTCGTAACTGCGAAGAAGCTTTGATCGTTCCACCTGGCAACACCAGTGCGGCCGCCACAGCGCTGGACGAGTTAGTGAGCAACACTCCGCTTCGTCAACACATGGGAGAAGCAGCTGAGGCCCTCGTTCGTCGGCAATTGACCTGGGAACATAACGCGCGGATCATGAAGCAAATATTCTTCGACGCAGTTGCGTCAGCCGGGACTTCGGTTTCCGGCCGAGTCGTGTAGCCACAGATGTTAGAGCTTTTGATTTGGATCACCGGGGCTTTTTGTTTAGGCGGGGTTTTGTTGGCTCTGGCGGTCTATAAAGACGTGTTTCACCCCCTTTTGTATCTACTGGGGCAGTGCGCATTCATTTATGTATACATGCCTCTTCGGCTAATCTCTAACGGATCCTTGTTTAGTTATGTCACGGAGACTCAGGGCACATTTACTCAGTTCGTTATCCTTTTATGTTTGCTTGCCTTGACTATCGGCTGCTTCGTTGGTAGTGAACGGGCCTCGAGGTTTGCTGTAAGAGAATCGAAGCTTCCCCCCAGTCGCGACGTACTAACCCGGGGTGCCTACTGGATAGGTTTGATTGGTCTTTTGTGTTGGCTTATTACCATCGGAGGCCGCGGCGGCCTTACTAACGCGTTCAGTTCTGCGTACGGCACAGGTTGGAGCGAGTATGGTTATATTCGGGAGGCAATTTACTTATTGATCGTGGCACTCTTGCTGCTGCTGTCTCCCGAAGCATTTGACCCTCAGAGCAAAATTTGGCGTTGGGCGATCGCCGTTCTTTCGTTCCCGTGGTTTCTGCAAGGCCTGCTGGGAGCTCGCCGTGGCCCGACAATAGTTATTGTCGCCACCATCGGGATGTCCTGGTACCTAGCCCGAAGACGACGTCCTCCAATTGTCCTGATGCTCGCCGCGGGCCTGGTGGTAGGTTTCTTGGTCATTTTCTTAGTGACCAACAGGAGGAGCATATATATCGGTAGTGACTTCGACGTTAGTACCAAGAATATGGATACTTTCTTCACAGCCAACGAGGCGAATGAGTATATCTTCGCCGTCGGTTGCATAACTACATCGCGCGAGACCGGAACCTACTATTGGGGCCGCCGCTATCTTGCTCAAATTCTAGTTCGTCCAATTCCGAAGCAAATCTGGCCAAACAAGTACGTCGACTTCGGCGTGCCGGAGTTGTTGCAGAACGCGGGTGTTGCCCTCGATGGTTTGGAGACGGTAATGGGCTGGGCGGAAGTTCCGGGCGCGGCTGCCACAATGGTCGCTGATTTTTGGGTCGAGATGTCTTGGCTTGCGATCCCTTTATGCGGACTGATTGGCTGGGGATACGGTTACGTCTGGAGGAGAGCCGTGCAGGAGCAGGGCTGGTGGACAACCTTTTACATGATCCTGACGCTACTGTCCGTATACATGATCACTCAGAGCGGAGAAGCTGTTATCTTTCGATTTGTAATCCTTAGCGTGCCGGCCTATATCGTCTGGCGCCGGGCTCGGCAGCAAGTACGAATTCCAATAACTGTAAGGTACGCTTAGACAATTGATCGAATCACCTCTCCTCCGAGTCCTCCACGTTTTACCTTCTCTAGATCAACGTTACGGAGGACCACTTCGCATCGTTCTGGATCTTTCGGCACGTGGAATGGAGCTAGGAATGGAAAGCGAGGTGGTCGGATTAGGAGCCCTGGATGCTCCAGATAATCCGCTTTCCCTTCAATTCATCCACCAACTCCCCGGCGATAGTCTCTCCTCTTTTGCCTATAGTCGCGCGCTGAGGCCATGGCTGCGTTCGAATGTGAAGAGATTTGACGGCGTCGTTTTGCACGGAGTATGGACTTATGCGGATTGGGTTGCCGCCCAAGAATGCTGGTCCGCCAACGTGCCCTATGCGCAATTTCCCCACGGAATGCTCGAGCCCTGGTCCGTTCAAGGCCAGGGTGCCGGAAAGTCAGCGAAGAAGTGGCTGTACTGGTGGTTGCGGCAGCGAAGAATTTGTGAACGTGCGCGCTTTCTTTTATTTACTACAGAGCGGGAAAAAGTCTTGACCACGGGTCTCTTCGCGCCGCGCACTGGCGCCAAGGTTCTCGCGCCATATGGGGTCAACGCCGTTCTGCCGGATGCAACGATTCCGTCCCGTTCCGATCTTATACAACCGGTTGACAGAAGAATCGCTCTCTTTCTCGGGCGTGTCCATCCCAAGAAGAACCTCGAATTTCTCATTGAAGCATGGGGGCGCGCACGTCCCGGCGCAGCGTGGAGACTAGTCGTAGCTGGACCAATTGAACCGGGCTATCGTTTTGTGCTAGACCGTCAGATTTCTCGTTGGGGGCTTGAGGATGAAGTACAGTTTGTAGGATTCGTCTCCGCCTCAGACAAGGACTATCTTCTGCAACGAGCGAATTGGTTCCTCCTTCCGTCACGCCAAGAGAATTTCGGAGTCGCGGTCTTGGAGGCCGTGAGCCAAGGTTGCGCAGTCGCCATCTCCGATCAGGTTTATTTGGCAGATTCATTTTGTGCTGATGCTGAGGTCCTTCCAGTATCTTTGGGAGCTTGGATTGAATTCATGCAAAACCGTATGCCCGATCAGGCGTGGCGTGACAAGCGAGCGCAGGATGATCGGAAATACCTTCTCAAGAAATTCGAAAGCGGAGAGATCACGCGGAATTGGGTCCAGTCATTTCAGACTATATTCTGTCCTTCCTAATTGTAGAGGAGTGCTCCCTCGCGTTGAGTCTTGCACTCTGCGTTGCGCAATCAATTACCACATGCTGCTCTTAACAAAACAATGAAGGTTATTATTTTAGCAGGCGGTTATGGAACGCGGATCCGGGATGTTGCGGAGTCGCTTCCCAAGCCCATGATCTCAATCGGGAGCTATCCCATCCTGTGGCATATCATGAAGTACTATGCCTATTGGGGACATACTGATTTTGTAGTGTGTCTTGGCTATAAGGGCTCGGTTATCAAGGAGTTCTTCTTGAACTATGAGGCTCATACGAGGGACTTCACAATCAGCCTCGGGGATTCGCGAAATCTTGAATATCACACTGGTCATGCTGAGGACTGGTCTGTGACGCTCGCGGAAACGGGATTGGAAGCCATGACTGGTGCGCGTATCAAGCGCGTCCAGAAGTATATTGGTGACTCTGACTTTATGGTTACCTACGGAGACGCTGTGGGTAATGTGGATCTCGACGCACTCCTCCGTTTTCATCGGAGCCACAACAAAGTCCTTACTGTGACCGGTGTCTCGCCGCCCGGACGGTTCGGTGAGCTGATGAGCGACAATAGCGGAGCGGTTCTGGAATTTAATGAAAAACCTCAGGTCAGCGGTGGGCGGATTTCCGGTGGTTTTTTTGTATGTCGGCGGGAGCTATTTGATTATTTGAACGACCGCGAAGATCTCGTTTTCGAGAAAGGGCCGATGAATGCTCTAGTCGCTGCGGATCAAGTGATGATGTATGGGCACGACGGCTTCTGGCACCCGATGGACACCTATCGAGACTATCAGTTGCTCAACGGATTATGGGAACAAGGCAACGCGGCCTGGAGGGTCTGGTGATAGGAGAGGATTTTTCCGTTTTTCGTGGGCGCCGTGTGTTTGTGACCGGACATACTGGATTCAAGGGTGCCTGGCTGTGCTTTTGGCTTAAACAACTCGGTGCTCGGGTGTATGGATACTCTCTTCCGCCGTCATATGAATCCAGTGTTTACGAACTCTTGGGACTTCACTCCTGCGTCGAAGGCCAGTTCGGTGATGTGCGTGATTTTGAAGGGTTGTCTGCGGCATTCCGTTCGTTCCAGCCGGAGTTCCTATTCCATCTCGCGGCCCAACCGCTCGTGCATGCGGCTTATGCCGATCCTAAGTACACGTTCGACGTTAATGTGGGAGGTGCCGTCAATATCCTGGAGGCCATCCGAACAGCACCTTCGCTCCGGTCCGTCGTCTTTGTAACTTCGGATAAATGTTATCGCAACAAGGAGTGGGTCTGGGGGTATCGGGAGACGGATGAATTGGGTGGAAAAGATCCCTACAGTGCTTCGAAAGCTTGTGCCGAACTCGTGTTCTCTTCCTATGTGGAGTCTTTCCTTTCAGCGCGGCCTGAGCTGGGTATTGCGAGTGTGCGTGCGGGAAACGTAATCGGAGGTGGCGATTGGTCGGCCAACCGCATCGTGCCCGACTGCATCCGGGCCCTACGGAAGGACCAGCCCATCATCTTGCGTAGCCCGCGCGCAACCCGACCATGGCAGCACGTTCTGGAACCTCTCGGTGGCTACCTTCATCTCGCCTCCGTTATGGATCGCGATCCACACCTCTATAGTGGTTCATGGAACTTCGGTCCAGGCTCCGGCGCGATTCATACGGTTCTCGCGCTTGTCGAAGCTATCGTGGCCGATTGGGGGTCAGGGACGATCCGGACCGTGATTGAGGAAAGTGCTCCGCATGAAGCTGGCCTACTTCAGCTTTGTATTGATAAAGCCCGCTTCGAATTGGGCTGGAGTCCACGCTGGCCCTTTTCGCGGACTGTGTCCGAAACCGTCTCCTGGTATCGCCGCGTACATCAGGGCGAAGCTGCCGGTGCCGTTATGACCGAACAGATCGAGGCCTATGAGTCGGGAGTTCCGGCCCAGGGCGAATTAGCTCACAAACAAGGAGTTGCGCCAGCGTGATTGAAGGCGTTAGCATCTTCCCTCTAATGCAGATTCCGGATGAGCGCGGCAAAATCATGCATATGCTACGCAGCGACTCCGCGTCTTTTTCCGGATTTGGCGAGATCTACTTTTCCTGTGTATTTCCGGGGGCAATAAAAGCGTGGCATCTCCATCAGAGGATGATCCTCCGCTACGCAACGCCGCACGGCCGGATCAAGCTTGTCCTTTACGATGACCGAGAAAGAAGCGAAAGCCGAGGAGAGGTCCAGGAAATTTTTATAGGTGTGGACAACTACTGCTTGGTGACTATCCCGCCTCTAATTTGGAGCGGCTTCAAAGGAATCGGGACAGAGAGTGCCATCGTCGCCAATTGCGCTTCGATACCACACGACCCGAATGAACTCGAGCGGTTGCCACCATTCAACTCCAGAATTCCCTACGATTGGGACTCTAAGCGCTGATGAATTTCCTCTTGATCGGCGGATCGGGATATTTGGGGGGGCGCCTTGCTGTGTGGTTGCGTCAGCAGCGACATCGTGTATTGGTCAGTGGGAGGAGCAATAACACAACTGCGGGAACGACCGTCAATAGCGTTGTGCCCTGGCCAATCCGGAAGGAGCAGCTTGCATCCTTCGGGTATATAGATGCTGTCGTTCACTTGGCCTCTCCGGATCAGCGCGCAGCCGGAGCGGATCCTACCGCTTTCCTGAAGACGTCAGTCGAGTTGGCGTGGCAGGTCTGTGAACTGGCTGCCAGCCTGCGACCCGTCCCTGTTATGCTGTATCTCTCCAGTGCGCACGTTTATGGCACTTGGGAAGGCACCATCACCGAACAGACCCATCCGCAGCCCTTACATCCATACGGACTCGGGAAGCGTCTGGCGGAGGAGGTTACGCTGTTATTTCGACGCCGTAACGACGTTCCCACTCTGTGCATACGCCTGTCAAACGTCTTCGGCGCACCGGCTAAGGCGGAGATTACCCAATGGAACCTATTGTTCAACGACCTCTGCCGCCAAGCTGTTACCACTGATACCCTCACGTTGAATTCTGCGGGCACGCAGCGACGCAACTTCGTGACACTTACCGACGCGGCGAGGGCGATTGACTTCCTCGCCGCTCGACCCTCCGACTGGCCTGCCGACGGGATTATTCATGTAGGAGGGGGCATGGACCTATCGATCCTGGAGGCGGCGGAGCTGGTAAAGAGCCGGGCAAAAGTGGTGCTGGAGAAAGTCGTTTCCATAAAACAAGCCGCTTCTGTCAACGGGACAACGTCTCCACCGTTCCAGTTCAGCATCGACCGTCTTTCAGCCCTCGCGTTCAAGTGGAACAACGATGCCGACCGAGAGATCGATGAGACACTCCGCTTGTGCGCCCGGCATTGGGGATCTCTGTCTCCTTGTGCAGGTTCTTAGACGACATGGCTCCTGCTCCATTTGCAACTCCGATTCTACTCATCGGATATCGCCGCGCCCCAACCACGCGAAAGGTTATCGAGTCGTTGAGGCCAATCCAGCCGAAAATTCTCTTCTTCGCGGTCAATGGCCCGAATCCGGCCGTTTCCGGAGAAGAAGAACAGTGTCAGGCAGTCAGGGATCTCACTAGCGAAATCGACTGGGAGTGCCGGATTCACCGCCTGTTTCGAAACGAACACCTTGCAGCCCCGGAATCGATCTCCGGCGCAATCACATGGTTCTTCAATAATGTCGAGGAAGGAATCATTCTTGAAGACGACTGTGTTTGCGATTCGTCTTTCTTTTTCTTTGCTGAAGAGCTACTGGAAAAGTACCGCGACAATCCGAAAATTATGCAGATAGGTGCGACAAACTTCGTCCCGCAGGTATTCTCGGGGCCAGCCTCCTATTGCTTTTCTACCTATGCTTATATCTGGGGATGGGCAACTTGGCGGAGGGCTTGGAGCACATTTGATCTTGGGTTGAATTCACTTACCCACGACAGCCTAGAAAGTATCCTCAAATCGCGTTTTTCCAGACCCGAAGACATCAGTTATTGGCGTGCCTTATATCAATATTTGAAGAGCGGGAATTTGAGTACCTGGGATGGACAATGGAATCTTACCGTATTCCGGCAGCAGGGATTGTCAATCGTGCCCCGCGAAAACCTCGTTCACAATATCGGATTCGGTGCGCAATCTACGAACACGACGGCGTTGACCGCCTCCATCGCTCAAATGCAAGTCGGAAAGCTCCAATGGCCCCTAATACACCCAGAGCATTTTGTTGCTGACAGCGTTTCCGATGATGCCGTGAGTGACAACGTGTTTGGTATTCAGAGATCATACTGGACCTTCCATCTTAAAATGCGCATCGCCTCCCGCCTGTCTCCCCGCGTGAAAGGGAAGCTGAAGCAAGTGCTGGGATGGTGACGGAAGCTACTCGTATAATGCCGGTTGATTTGTCAAAATTCGATAATTCCTGTTACCATCCCGGCCGCTCGATTGGTGTTCGAGCTGCTTGGTTTTTCGTTGGCCTGCCGTTGCTGCGCTGTTCCGTAATTCCTTCTTCTACCCTTCGTGTCGGGCTTCTGCGAGCGTTCGGGGCTTCGATTGGACAAGGTGTAGTAATTAAGCCCGGTGTTCGCGTCAAGTATCCCTGGCTTCTTTGGATCGGAAATCACTCCTGGCTGGGTGAGGATTGTTGGATCGACAATTTAGCACCGGTTCGAATTGGAAATAATGTCTGTCTTTCCCAGGGCGCATATCTCTGTACCGGAAACCACGATTGGTCAGATCCGGCATTTGGGCTCATCGTGAAACCGATTGCACTCAAAGACGGTTGCTGGGTAGGAGCAAAGACGATCATTTGTCCAGGAGTCGACCTCGAAGAGGATGCAATCGCCGGGGCCGGAAGCGTGGTGAATCGCACAATCTCTAGAGGAGAGATCCATGGCGGCAACCCAGCGCAATTCGTGCGCCTGCGGCGTAGCTCGAATCGATCATGACACTAGGATCAGCCCCTTTTCCTCACAGCCATCGCCGATGAGTTATCCTTACGGACTCTCCAGGGTCCGCCATCTGCTCGTATTATTCCGCGATGAAGTGACGGCACGGCCGCTGACAGAAAAATCGGCCGTCAGCGCCACCAAGCTTTAGAACCGTCGGGGCCGGCCTGCCACGCATTGGCTAATACAGTTTGGAGAGCTTTGCGCGATGAGCTTTCCAGTCAGGTCAAAATACGAAATCTGGTAAACGGCGAACTGCGATAGATCTAAGGAGCAAGACGTTCCACCGGTACAACTTGCGGTGGTGGTCGCCAGATCGTCTTTGGTATTTGCGAACGTGATCGTCATCGTGAGCGGGATCGTATAAGATGGTCCGGGACTAGCCCCAAAGCTCTGGACCTTCCCGCTGGAAGTATCCGTCACAACTGTGTTGTAATTTGCCTCCTGCCATAAGGCAGATGCCGCCGATTGTTGCCAATTGACAAACCAGCCCGGATATAGATAGACGTCTCCGGAAGCCATTCCGGTTTTTATCAAACCCGCCAGGACGCCAACTCGCCAAGTCGTTCCACTCTTGCGCGGCACAGGCGAAGTTAGCGCTAGTTTGCTAGGGGAAATAACTGACTGAATCGTATACGCGATGCCATCCAAATAGATGGTCTGGCCGCTCCAAGTGCTTCCGGTCGCAAAGGTTGCCCCAGAGACAAGAGTCACACTGCGGCCGTCCAGGTTAGCAAACCCCGCTGCAGCCTCCAACTGATTCGTGTTGCCGAGATTGATAGCAGCAAACGCCGACGGATAAAGAAAATGATGCGCCGCCGAAGACCAAAAATTGCCTTGGTGCGCGTCCGAATAAGGTGCCGCGAAGGCATACGTCATGTTAGTCCATTCTTCTGGCAGAAACAGGCAATTCGGGAACTTATTCTGCAATTGCTGCCACAACTCGTACGGTAACGGCGCACCGCCCGACCATACTGTGGAGTCCACGTAAAAAACCGTGGCTCCCCACCGGGTATTGGCGTAACTGACTTTATTGGCTAGCTCCGCGAACACGCTCGCGACGTCGGTATAGACCATCTGGTCACCGATCCCGCCAAAGTTCACAAAGGCGCCCGCGGAGTTGCACAGGTAATAGCGGGAGCGAGGAACGCCATCGGTTAGCAAAAAACGTTGCGTATAATCAGCATTCGAGCTGTAGCTACAAGTTGCCGGCAATGGCGTCCCTGCCACTATCCGATCAGGTCTAAGCGTCATACCTACGCGATAGCCGTTTGAGCGTAAGGTTTCCATAACGCCATCGATTTCAGCGTCCATTTCAGGGGCTAAATAGGGTAACAGCGGCGGGTTTCCCACATAGCTCATGGATTGTGGAAACTCTTCTCCCTCCATATCCCACAATACGACTGCCTGCGGCCGGACCGGCTGTTGATTGACTGCTCCTAGCAATTGGTTCAGCGCCGATTGCAACCTTGTGTGAAAGGTAGCTTGATTCGTGCAATTACACAAGGGATCGTTGAACCAGCCCCTCGGATTGGCAGTACTCCCGTGTCCGTAGTCCGCCAGGAACCACGTCGCAATTGGTCTCCGGTCAGTCCACGTGACAGATGGCGGAACCGCGGCCCTCAGTGCGGCGAGCGCCTCGGCATCCATGGTGGAGGGATCCGCGTTCGGAGGTCCAAAACGGACATACAGGTCCAGGGACTTGCTCGATTGCGGCAGAATCGGCGTAGTGGGAGTGACCGGACCCTCATGTTCCATATTGCTGAGACCGAAATTCCAGCGATCATGGCCGGCGTCCGGTTGATTGGCGTAAATATTGGCTGTTTGGGCATACCAGGCATCGATAAAGTTTGCGCTGAAGTACGCAATACTAGCGAGGGGCGTGACCACGTAAGCTCCAAAGGATCCACTGAGTGGATCGGCGGTGCCCGGCTGTAGAACCGTGTACGGTTTAGGCATGTCCAAGGTGATCGGGAAAGGCCCCTTGAAGCTGACAATCGCGGCAGTCGCATTCAGGTTGGTTAGCGTGACGGTGATCTTCAAAGTATTCGCGTCTGGCGTACTATAGTCGAGCCGTATCCGATACGCGTAGGCAGTATTAGAAGCAAACGTAATGACCGAGTAGGTAGTGCCTACAGTCGTAATTCGAGAACCGTTTCCCGGCTGAGTACCGTCTGAGAACGTCGCCCCATAAGTAAGCGGCGCGGCCCGAGAATAGCCGGCCATATCGAAGTACTCGACGCCCTGATACTTTAAACTTGTGATCCCAATGGAGTCACAACTGTATGAGATGCTACCGTTCTGGCCGCCGCACTGTCCAAAAGCCGAAATCGCGAGCAAAAACGGAAGCACCACTCTGAGCCGTCTACTGGCAAACCAACCAATAAATCCTGTATGCGGCATTTTGAGCTGCCTTAAGGATAACAGCAAAAACGCGACTGGAGCTACCAGAATTCACTGTACCAAAGGGTTTCCGGACCCGACTCTCGCCGCCACCTATGGACTTTGACAGATCTCTCACTACGGGTTGCGAATGACAGACCACTGCTCGCCGGAAAATAGCACAGCCGCAGATTGGAAATCAGACGCATATTTCCTCGGGATAATCATTAGATCTCCCGAATGGCAGGCTGCCGCCAGCCTCCGGACACATTCGACGGAATCCGACTCCTCGATATAGTTGTGTGTGAAACCATCGCGACTTGCCGATGGGAAAAGAATGCGGTGCCGTGCTTCTACCATTGCTGGGTGACCGTTGCCTCCGCACAATGGTTCGCGAGGAACCCCATATAAAAGGACCGTGCGATCGAGTGCAACCAGCTTTTTTCTTAGGTCCGGGGAGAAGACATCTTTAGTCTGAAGATTGTTCCGCGCATGCACGATTGCCGACAATGGCCATAATCCTACGGCGCATGTGAGAAACAATGCGACCGCTAAAATCCTCACCCGGAAAGGTGTTGAGAGTGACCGATCCTCACAAAACCTGGAAAGCCCCACCAGCAGGCTCACCAGGGCCGACGGAATCAAAGGGGTCATGAAGCGAGAAAACGGGCCTCCAATGATCAGCATCGTGGCGAGATAGGCAAGCAGCGCGAGTGGCATGACAACAACGGGAATCCACAAATCGGTCCGCAATCGCCTGTTCCAATTCAGAATTGGGTTCGCGATCAGGGCAAGCAGAATGGGCGGTGTCAGAAAGAAAAAATGCGTTCCATAGAAGACCGCCAGGATCTGGAAGTGGTTTGTCTGGTCGGGCCTGAACGCTGGCCCGGCGAGCAAATTTCCTTGAACAATCGCCGTTAAGGGATGGGGCGTCCCCATCGCTCTGGTGAAGGTATACCAGGTAAGAACAACTGGCAGACCCACGCCTAGAAATTTTAGAGACTGACGTACACCGAAGCGGATGAAAACCGCAAGGAACACCACTGCCCATACTGGTTCCAGATTCCAGCGGGTGAAAACAACCAGTGTGAACCACAGAGCGGACCACCAAATTTTTTCTCGAGCAAGCGAAAAAAAGCCGGCGAATAATAGTAGAGTCGTTGGCAGTTCGGACATGATATCCACCGTGCTCTCCAGCAGAAGGTTCTGGCACAGCAATGTAAAAACGGCCAGCATCGCCGAGAGGGGACCCAGTAAACGGTGCACCCACGAATACACGCCGATAAGGAGCAAGCCCAGCAGCACAGGATTCAGAAAGCGATCCCAACCGACGAAGGCAGCACAAATGAAACCAGTGACCGGAGGCCGGTGCGAGGCATAGGGAACATCGTAACCGCGTAGCGCCAGTCCGCTGAGGAAGTACGCGCCCTCATCCCAGCCCTCAACATGGTGCGCATACGCAATCAACGCGGCCCATGCGGACCACAAGAGTGCTACCGCCAGGGTACATCGCGTGATCCAGGGACGCGCGCCCATAGCGGAGAATTGTGTTGGGAAAGACAGGACACCCGCGGACAGCAGCGCAAGTATTCCGGAGACGAAGAGCGCAATCCCCTTACTTACCTCGTGGTGGTGGATAGTCTGTATAGCAGAGCTTAGAATAAGGATCAGCGCGATGGCCAGAAAGAAGTACGGAAACGGATCTCGGTTCCCCGAGGAGTGGTCGCCGACAACCGTCGGTGTCGGGTTTGGAAAAGACGTCATCGGATGGCGAGCACACAGTATAACTCGTCCTCCGAACTTCCTGCGCTCCGCGAGGGAAGATAATCGGCCGCCGGACCGCACTCCAGCGAAATCTCAGCTTCACGGTTAGAATAGGGGAGCGGTTGCAGATTGCTTTCTGCTCGAAACCGCTGGAGAAGCCGCCGTTGCCGAACCCATTCGCTGAACTATTCAAATACCTGAAGCTAGGCGAAGGCTTAGCCTACGTTCACAGGATGCCCGCCGATCCGAACTACCGGACTACGATTGAGACCTTCATCCGGAATCGCGGAGCGAATTTCCTCAAGATGACTCAGGCCATTCTCGCCAGTCCGAGCCACCCGTACGCCCAGCTCTTTCAAGGCGCTGGATGCACCTACGCTGATCTCGAGGCGGAAATCGGGCGTAATGGCCTGGAGGCAACCCTCGATCGGCTGCTGGCTGAAGGAGTGTATCTGACGCTCGACGAGTTTCGCTGTAATACCGAAATCGTCCGCGGCGGACGGCACATTCGTGCCACGATGGCCGACTGGGATAATGCAGCGGGTAAGGGGCCTCTTCAAAATTTTTCCAGTGGAAGTTCCGGCGCTAAGTCCCTCAAGACGAATAGCAGCCTTGAATACGTCAAGTTTGGATCAGCGGGCGGCCGAATCCTACTCGATGAGTTTCAGAATGTTCGGCGAGTCGCCATTACGATGATGCCAATTTTACCCGGCAGCCACGGACTCGGTGGTTGTTTGGTCGGCGCAAAGCTGGGATATCCTTCTGAGCGATGGTTCGCCCTGGGGGGCGGATCGAAGTTTAAGAATGCCCACTATAAGGCGATGACAGCGGCGATCGTTGCGCGTCTGCGCTTGGAGGGTGCGAATGTTCCGTACCCGACATATCTCGATCCGGACGATTTTTCGCCGGTGGCCGAATTCGTCGCGAAACGTAAAAGAGAAGGAATGTCCTCAGCGATCATGGGAATGGTGAGCTCAATCACCCGCGTGGCCGCCGCAGCGATCGACGGCGGGTTCGATATCCGCGGAACCTACGCGTTGGTTACGGGGGAATCACTGACCGATGCCAAGCGCGATCTTATTGAACGCTCCGGTATCGAACCCTATCCAATGTATGCGACCTCGGAGTTCGGAGGAATTGGGATACCGTGCCGTCAGATGCGGACCGGAAACTGCGTACATGTGACGCTACCTAGCCTTGCGCTGGTATCGCGGCGGCAGGAGAGCTGGAACGATGAGGAGGTGGATTCCTTGCACATTACCAACCTGCTGTCGTTCGCGCCCCGGATGCTGATTAACGTCGAAATCGGCGATACCGGAGTCATCGAACCCGCCACGTGCGATTGCGAATTCTCCCGCCTCGGTTATAGTCTTCAGGTCCGCGATATGGCTGCGATCACCAAGTTTCGCGGCCAAGGCTACACACTGCGTGCGCCGGAGCTAATCCGTCTGCTTGAGGAAGGACTCGCCCAACAGTTCGGAGGACGTCCCGGCGATTATCAATTGCTCGAGGTCGAGGGCAAGGCGCAGACGGAAATGGTACTGCGCATTCATCCTCGGATAGCCGTTACCTCATCCGAAAAAGTGCTCGAGTACTTTCTAGCGCAATGCCGTTCCACTTACGGAGGATCATTGACCATCCTCCATTGGACCGAATCAAATTGCGTTCGTGTAGAGGTAAAGCCTCCAATCCTCGCGGCTTCTGGAAAGTTTCGTGCCATTCGCCTTTTGGGCTCCGGCATCCGCAGGTCTGGCCCGGCTGTCGAGAAAAACGCCGCCCCCGTTGTCGCAGCTAAATCTGAGTCGACCTAATCGGTTTCTCGATGCCGCGCCCCCTGGTGAGCATCATTATTCCGGCGTATAACGCTGGTGCGCACATCGATGTGAGTATCGAATCGGCACTTGCGCAAACTTTCTCCAGCCGCACGGTGATCGTGGTTAACGATGGTTCAACCGACAATACGGCCGACCGGCTGCGCGCCTGGGCCGATCCGGCTGTGCACGTGATCACCCAGCCGAACCTGGGAGTAGCAAGCGCGGTGAACACGGGCATTGCGACTTCTGAAAGTGAGTACATCGGGTTTCTCGATGCGGATGACGTATGGCTTCCGCAAAAGCTCACCCGCCATGTCCAATTTCTGAAGGACAATCCATCCGTAGACCTAACCTTTTCCTGGGTGCGAGTCATAGATGCGCAAGGCCAGCGGGTGCGAATGCCCTGCCCCCGATGGGTCGGCCCGATTTCTTTCCGGCAACTGCTAGCCGACTACACGATCCGCACAATGTCCGCCGTGGTTATGCGGCGCTCGTCAATTGACGAAGCTGGCCCCGTCGGCACCGGATTCGTTCGATGTATGGACATCGATTTTTTTCTCCGTGTCGCGCTCTTGCGGCCGAACAATATTCACGCGATCCCCGAAGTCCTCACCTTGTATCGTCGCCACTCGGGACAGCACACCGAGGACTGGCGGCTGGTTCGCAAGGGATTCGAACAAGTACTCGCATCAATGCGGCATCGCGCGCCCGAAGACACGGCCATGGTCGCGAATCTGGCATTGAGCAACATGGAACGCTACTTTGCTTCAGTCGCATATGAATACGGTGATTTCAGCGAGGCCCGCCGGTTGGCGAGACAGAACTTAGCCTCAAATCCGGGTATATTTGTGCGAGATTTCCGGAACTGGGAGTTGAGCGCAGCATGCTTGGCGACGCTGCTTCTCCCACGGCGAGTCCTATTCGCGCTCGAACGAATCGTGGGCTTCGATCACAGCCACCAATAGCACCGGCAATGTTCGTCTCGCTGACCGATGGCGGCACGAATAGAGTTATCCCACCAACAAGAGTGCGCGTATCGGTGCGCAGACAGCACACTGCCGGATCGAGATCGCCGTAGGCCCTACCCGCCGGATAAGCTAGCAATCCTCGGCTAGGACTCATCCACTTGCCGCTCCCGCCTTCACTTCCCTTGCGATCTCCGCGCTTTCCCTTCTTGGCCAACCGATTCCATTCCGTCGCCCGTTCTCTTCGATAGCCGCGCCAGGCTGTTCAACGACCTATGTTCCCTAATGTATCCCGAGCAAATCTGCTTGACTCCATTGGCAAAGGGAGTGATGAATGGACACACAACCGAAGCAGCAACGCGGTTGAAGAAAGCCAGGAGGTTGATCTCGAAGTTATGTACATTTTCACAATTGATGCGGAGGATCGCGTCGCAGCGCATCCCGCGACTAAACCACTCTCCGTTCCAAAGGACGCTCATCGGTTCTCGAACCTGAAGGAGCTGACGCGCCTCATCGCCGGCTGGCCGGGCACGCGCTTGGTTGAAATCTGGAACAAACTACCTGACACGAGGAAGGTGTTAAGGTTCACCGATCGCAAGACCGCGATTCAGAGAATCTGGGAGGTCGTCCAGAACCTGCAGCCCATGCGACCCCGAGAATGCGCCCGCAACGGTACAAAAGGGGGGAGGATCATTGATCTGCTAACGCAGCCGTCAGGCGCGACCCTTACAGAACTCATGACGGAGACCGGCTGGCAGGCCCACAGTGTGCGGGGGTTCATCAGCGGTCAGCTCTCGAGGCGCTTGGGGTTCCGCGTCAAGTCGTTCAAACACGACGGAGAACGTGTCTATCGAATCGAAAGGAAAATCTCGTGAACATAGTGCGATTTGACTTGAACGTGCCCACGAACGTAACCTTGCAGTCTTCTGAAGGCGTCTGCGTCGAGGGCCACTACGGGACTCGCCTGATGTTCATGTTAGCGGACGGGCGGGCTATGTATGTTCCGCCGATCGTCGCGAGTAAAATCGAGGCGGCAGGCATTGCTGCCGGCGAAAGCTTTCAATTATGTAAAGCGTCGATCAAGACGGGACAGAAGCGCTCGGTCGAATGGTCGATTGCGAGAATCGCTCCCGAGCAGGATCGGCCGCTCGTTGCCGAGTGCATGACGACCACCACCTCCGAGACGTCGTTGGAACACGACTTGCGCCTATCGGTCGAAATGGCGAACGCCAAGCGAGCCGGAATTGAGCCTCCGGCAAACTGCATCGAAGAGATACCGTCGTTTTCACCTCCAGGCAACGGGCACAGCAGCAACGGAAATGGCAGCGGGTTGAAGCTTGTTCCGAACGTGCTACCCCCGCCAGTCACAAAGCTCGAACACGCACTCAAGACCGCCATTTCCGCGGCGCATAACGCCGAAAAGTTCGGCTCTGAACTCGGCTATGTGGTTCGATTCGATGCCGACGCCATCAAGTCCATGGCGATCACGGTGCTGATCAATATGAGCGAGCGGGCCCAGCGATGACAGACATGTCTGCCGAGCTAGCCGAAGTGCTTTCACCCTCTCAACTCCGCTGCTTTATGGATTGCCAGGTGCGCTGGTGGTTCAAGTACGGGCTTCGATATCCTGACCCACCCTCCGGAAACCTCGCCCTCGGAAGGGCCGTCCACACTGCGATCGTCCAGAATTTTGAGCAGAAAATGGAAAGCTATGAGGATCTGTCGATCTTCGGAGTCATCGCGCTATTCCGCCAGGCTTGGGCCGCTGAGTGCGAGCAGACCGAGTTTCGCGATGATGAAGATCCGGCGGAACTCGCCCTATGCGGCGAAGGCCTTATTAGGAAGTACCCGACGAAGTTGCTCCAGAGATCGAGCCGGCCGCGGTAGAGTTACGCGTCGAGGGCGAGATCGCCGGCGTAAGTGTTCAGGGCTGGATCGACGTGCTCGACGTGAACGGCCAGATCCTCGACATCAAGACGGCCGCTCGCAGGCCGAGCTCGATCGAACCGGAGCACCGGTTTCAGATCGCCACGTACGCGCAACTGACGCCCGGAGCAAGCGGCGAGGCTCGAATCGACACGCTCGTCAAAACCAAAACGCCAGGCTTGGTCACCCAAAGTTTCACCATCACCGACCATGATGTTCTGGCAACACGGGAACTGTACCCGCTGGCGCAAACAGTGATGCGATCGGAGTTGTATATGCCCAACCGGATGTCGATGAACTGCTCGCGGCGAAATTGCCCTTTTTGGCGCTGTTGCGAACAGGAATGGGGTGGGGAGGTCCCGGCATGAAGCCGAAACGCGATCTACGGTACCTCGCATGGATTCGCACTCTTCCTTGTGTGGTTTGCGGAGCCAACAGAGGAATTGAAGCATCCCATACAGGGCCCCACGGCCTCGGGCAGAAGTCGTCATATTTTTCTGCGATCCCTTTGTGTTACCGGCATCACCGCACCGGAGCCGACAGCTATCACCGGCTCGGACCCAAGAAATTTTCAAAGATGCACGATCTCAACATCCCGAAGATTGTCGGCCGACTGAATACGAAGCCAGTCATCCGGATTGAAGCGAGTGCGTTTGTCGGCTATCTCGAAAGTCAGCAGTATCGGCTGGGACCGACCGGGGAAGGAATCATGCCCGCGGTGCGCAAGGATGATCAGGTTGTCCGCCGAAGATCGATGGAGCACGGAGATTGCCTCATGAAGGAACGCATATGAGCTTCAGTTTTCGATTGCCGGAAGAGGACCCAGTGTGCGAGTGCAAGTACGACGCGAGTCATGACCGCACGGACCGCGAAGACTGCCCGTTTCATTGCCACATCGTGGAGGACGAGGCGCCGGCCGCGCCGGAGTCAGTCCGCAAACCACCGGCATCCGTTGCTGACGTGGCTCCAAACAGGAAGATTGCGACTGCATCGTAGGGCGATTACCCGCGGCAACGCCGCAACGCTCATCCCCTGCAAGCAGAACTAAGGGCCTTTGTGTGACGCGGTTGTTTCCTTCAGGTTGCCGTCGAATCGTTTAGTCAGAAATCCACAGATGCCAGAAAGGCTCGTCCTTTGGAGATCGGGACTCCGTAGGCCTCGGCACCCAGTCACCCGACTGCAAACACAATCGGACGAGTCCGAAAGGCGCGAGTAGAGCTAAGCGCGTGCGCAATCCCTAGCTGTTTCTACTGCCGCCCACCTGATGTCGGACCAACGCCCTTCTCGTCCACTGTGAATGTCAGTCCGGTGTACTGCATCTCCTGCCAAGTTTGCTCACCCCAATGCACCGCGACCTTAGGATCAGGATTCGAGGGATTGTTCTCCGAGTTGTCGTAGTGTGCGATAGCCTCCAGGCGCGAGCCCTTTGGCACCGCCAGAGGCGTCGTGAAGGTGTAATAGGTCTGCCAGTTGAAATCGTAACGTGGGACGGACAGAACCTGCTCCTTGCGTCCGTCCGGATAGACCACCTGAAACGACCAATCTTTCCCTCGTACATGAGTGTGCGGGAAGATCGCGTAAACATGAGTGTCCTGGGTGAACTCAATCGCCGAGTCCACTTCTTTGTCCGGATCGCCAGGCGGCAGCGTGAACATCGGATTCATGAACGCGCTGGTGCGCATCTCCTGCTGTGGGGGCTGCTTCGCGAAAATCAGGCCGACGCTCGACGTATCTTCGGTGGGCTTGCCGTTTGCTGTGTAGTGAATCTGGAAGGTGAGCACGGACCCGGCCTTGATGCGCAACGCCGTTCCTTCCGGAAACGTCATCCCGTTGGTACCTGGAGCCGTGGTCGCGATTAACGGACCGCGCTTGTCACCGCTCGATCCCGCCGCGGGCAACTTCGGAACGACAGACGTAAACGGAGGCTGCGCCTGCGTGCCTTCGGGTTCGTGGCAGAACACCAGGATATGATGCACCACGCCGCGAACGCCCGGGCGTATTTCAATCGCCTGGATCCATTTATCTTCCGTGAAGTTGGTCGGGATCTGGAAATACTGATAGCTGATGGTTCCCGACCCCGGAACCGCGTACGGCTTCTGCATACTGAGCACTACATCCGGCTTGCCGATCTCCCACCCCGCAGCAAACGTTGGAACCGGCGGCAGATCCCTGGGATTACCCTTCGGCGCGCCGTGATCAACCCAGGCGACCAGCGTTTCCTTTTCCTGATCGGTCAACCGGCGATCGTTAGAAAAGGTACCGCGCGGCTCGGTCGCATGCCACGGCGGCATTTTGCCCGTAGCGATTTGCGCCTTGATTGACTTTGCCCAAGGTCTCGCTTCCTCATATGACATCAGGGACATTGGTGCGATGTCTCCGGTTCGGTGGCAGATCACACAATTCTTATAGAAAATCGGCGCGACGTCCTTTGTGAACGTCGGCGTCTGAGCAGCGGCACTGCCTGCGATGAGGATGAGGACAAATCTAACGTTCATGTCTGGACCTTCTTTTTAAATCCAAGTATGTCGAACCCGGCGAGGCTGGTCAATCCCTCAAAGGTAACGAAATGTCAGCTTCTGAGAGGGGTTGGGCCGCGGGAGGGAGCATTGTGGCACGCGAAGCGGCAAGAACAAACGCCGGGTTAGGCCGCTTTGCCCCCCGCCGTCGCCTTCTTTTTCGCCGTCCAGCGTTTCTTCGTTGCGCTGGAGGCCGGCTTGCCGCCGAAGCTGATTTTCCATACGGCTTCCCTGCGCCCGGCGAATATCATCGTCCCGGACGACCATCCGGACACTCCTCACATGCTAGCCTCGGAATCAGGGCAACTGATCACATCCTCGGTCTGCTCCTACCCACCGCCTAGAATGAAGGAATGGAATACATTCGGCTCGGCAAAACAGGTCTCAAAGTTTCCCGTATCTGTCTCGGGTGCATGTCGTATGGTGAACCGGCGAAGGGCGCGCTTACTCCTGGTAGTCACGCCTGGGCGTTGAACGAGACCGATTCCCAGCCATTCCTCAAGCAGGCGCTCGATCTCGGCATTAATTTTTTCGATACCGCCAACGTCTATTCCCGAGGCGCCAGCGAGGAAGTTTTGGGCCGGTTCCTTAAGAAGAATACTCAGCGCGACGCCACCGTGATCGCTACCAAGGTCAACGGCGTCATGCGCGATGAGCCCAACGGAGGCGGTCTGTCCCGCAAGGCGATTTTTACTGAAATCGACGCGAGCCTACGTCGCCTGCAGACTGACTACGTCGATTTGTACCAGATTCACCGCCTGGATGCCGAAACTCCGATCGAGGAAACGCTGGAAGCTTTGCATGACGTGGTTAAGGCCGGCAAGGCGCGCTATATAGGCGCTTCCTCGATGTATGCCTGGCAATTTGCCAAGGCGCTTTATATTGCGGATTTGCGGGGCTGGACCCGCTTCGTCTCCATGCAGAACCACTATAATCTCATCTATCGCGAAGAAGAGCGCGAGATGATGGGTCTCTGCCAAGCCGAAGGTATCGGCGTCATACCCTGGAGTCCGCTCGCGCGTGGACGCCTTGCCCGTTCCACCAAAGCCGAAGGCACGAAGCGCCTGGAAACCGACCAGTTCGGCAAATCGATGTACAGCGGCACCGAGGAAGCGGACCGCAAGGTGATCGATAAATTGACGGAAGTCTCCGCGCGTAGGAGCCTGCCTCAAGCGACCGTCGCACTGGCATGGATGCTGGCGAAACCCTACGTGGATAGTCCCATCGTCGGAGCCACGAAGCCCCATCATCTGGAGGACGCGGTCCGGGCGCTCGATGTAATACTATCGCCGGAGGAGATCGCGGAACTCGAAGCCGCGTACGTTCCTCACACAGTGCTGGGGTTCAAGTAAGACCGAGCGGCGCGTAACGCCGGAGCAAGGACGAACGGACTGCAGGTGTCGACGATGAGAGCGGCGGTGAATCCCAGCACGCTTGTCGTCATGCACTAGGTCGCTGCAAGCCACTCCGGTGAAGCTCACGCCAAAGGGCGCTGGCTTGGGGTCAAACCCCGGAGGAAACGGGCCGACCTGCGTGTTCGGAACCCCGCTTAAGGGAACAATCACCGTGGGGTCGCCGGGCTTCGCGGCCCTGAACGCGCCGCTGGCCCCAGGGAACAGAATCGCGTCCAGCGGCTGTGCCTTCATCACCTGGTCGATGCCGTGCGTGCCCGCAAGTTCGAGATCTCGGGCGCGATCCGTCGTAGCGCGCACGATCTGATGGGCGACAGAGGCTCCAAGGGCAAGTGGAGAGCGGCGGGAAACCGACACTCCATTGAACCAAATCTTTGAGGACGTGGAAGCTTCGTCACGACGCAGCAACGCCGGGCTGAAACCCGCGTGGTCAAGGAGTAAGGGGGAACACAACACACTCGCTGGCAGAAGTCGAACAGGCAGCCGGGGCATGCGAGAGAGCACGAGAGAGGCTCTGGAGGCTGAGAAATGCACTAAGGGACGGCCAAGACCATCCCTCAGTATCGCGAGCGTTTAAGCATCAGCCCGACGTCGGATCCAGTACAATCCTCCGAGAAACAGGAACCCGATCAGAAGGGGAACGTACATCGATGGCTCCGGTAGGAAACCCTCTGATGGCGCCGGACCGTCGACGTGGCCTGTCGAATTGGGGGAGAAGCTCGTATTCGCAGCCAGCAACGGGGAGAGGTCACCAATTTCTCCGGCAAACATATTGAGATAATAATCAGCGCTCGGCGCCGGATCAAGGACCATCAACTCGTTCGCATAAAAAACTCCATTCTTATACGAGTTGAAGAACGCCACTCCGCCACACGCCCGCCGTCCACGTATAAACAACCGGGGCTACCCACTGAGCGGTCGGAATCGATATGTCCGCTCCGATGAGGCCACCGGCCTTGCCCGAGAACGTGTCGCCGGCGAAATACGTTGCCCCCCAAGAATGGACAGCGTTTCGTAGTTCTCATAAGGAGAGGGGCCCAGAGCCGTGCACACCGTGACCAATACAGGCTGAGGACTCCCAAAGGCCAGCCAGTTGGGGCGTGCCGTGATGACGTAGACGTAGGAATGGTTTGCGCGAGCCGGGGAGATTGTCAACAGGGCAAAAGCGATCGGCAGGAACGCCGAAAACCCGACATGCTTTTTTTACAGATTGAAAGGATCCATTTCGTTTCCTCTGTTAGAAGCGGACTTCCCTTTTGCAGGGCTGTATCCCTGTCGAATGGCAAATGCAAGCCCTATTTTTGCCATTCCAGACTAATCTATGGGCAATTGGGTGAGAAGTCGACCATTATTTCGGAGTCGACTGTGTTTTCTAAAATAAAGGGCTTGATGGTGTCCCTTGGGCAGCCTTTCTCCAGATTGGACGAAACGCTACTAGCGGCTTCGCAATCGACGGACCGCCATTCACCCGGAGAGGGGCCTTTCCACTGTTGGAATGCGCGAAAGAAGGAGTTGGCGTCCTCGTATTGCTCTCTACCAGATACCCCTTTACAGGTTGATATCTCGACCCCTGTACTTGCTCCTGTCGCTTTCAAAATCGATATTGAGGCTGCGCAGCCGGCCGATGCGCTACAGGCTTCGGCTGCTCCTGGTATCGTGGGCGGCGGAATCTACGACGCCGTGCTTGCGCATTGCGCCATGAAAGCCAAAGTGGAGTCGATCTACACCTGGAACGCCCGCCACTACACGTTGTGCGGGCCGAACGTAGTCGGGTTGCTGCGGACGCCTTGAGCTATTCAGCCTCATCCCGGATGCTGAGTTTGACGCAACCATACGCACCTAGCCGAAAGATCTCAACATAATTTTATAAAAGTGTATAAGATTGAACAGCGCCGCGACAGCTAACGAAAGCGTTCCGCGAACAGTTAGAGCGTGAGCATGGCGCAGTCTTGGTTCACGTCTGCTGCAAATACCACCACAACAGCGCTCTCGATTCCAACACATTGATACTCGTAAAAGAGGAGTGCCAGCCACATGGCCGATCTGGCATCGGCTGATGGTGAAGGATTCTGATGGATCGCTCAAACTAGCGATGCCGTTTAATAGGAATCGACCTCTGCCCTGAAAACCGGACTGCTGATCCTCCCACTTTCTCACCCGGCCTATCAGGCCGCCTTCGGAATCTTGTCGTCGAGTTGATTTGTCAAGTTAGTTGTTGCCGATCACAATGAGATAAAAGCAAGCGCGAGGCCGTTGAAGCGTCGGTGCGAACGCACTTACGTCTGAGAAAGGTGGGCGCGACTCGCCGACTCCGCGGCAAGCTGGACTGGCGGGGCGAATCTCAACGCGATGCGGAGTGACCGTTGATTCTTGTCCACTCCTTCTGCAGGTAGGAGATGTCTCGCAGTTGCATTTTGCGCTGGACAGAGCGTTCATGGACATAGGCCTAAGCCGCGGGCCAACTAAACGTCAAAATTTTGTGCCGGAAAACGAACGAAGAAGAAGGAAGAAAGTAACGAAAGAAATAATGAGAAGAAGTTATTGCATTTCCCAGTACCGCCAGAAGCGCCTGCCACCTCGCCGATGATCTTCCAGGTTGGACAGGATCGCTTCGCAATCCACTGGGAGATCGAAGAGCTGCCGGAGGCGACGCCACTGCTTCTGATGAAGTCGCCGCCCACGAAAAGAAAGCGCATCACATGATCCACGTCTCTCAAAGCGGAGCCTGACCTAGCGACCCTCCCGTTCCGCTGTTTGAACGCTTCGCCAAATCGCGTGATAAGCCGACTCCGTGCCGCCCATGCAGCGCCGCAACCCGAGGGTTGTTTTCCAGGCCCAGACAAGTGCGATCGTTGATGAAATGAGTACCCAGAAACTTCATGTAGGAATCATCGGTGCGGGACGCATCGGACAAGTACATGCAGAGTCGCTGGCGTTCCTTTTATCGACGGAGGCCCGAATTGTGACGATCACCGATATTAACCGGGAGGCCGCCCAAGCGGCCGCCGCTCGCTGCGCCATTCCCGCCGTTGCCGAATCGAGCGCCGAGATCCTCGCCAATCCGCAAATCGAGGCCGTGCTGATCTGCTCCTCGACCAATACCCACGCAGACCTCATCGTCGAAGCGGCCACGGCAGGCAAGCACATCTTCTGCGAGAAGCCGATAGCCCACAGCTTAGGCGGCCAGATCGAGCGCGCCCTCGCGGCGGTGGAAACGGCCGGAGTCCAACTGCAAATCGGTTTCAACCGGCGCTTCGATGCCAACTTCGCCCCCGCACGCCAGGCTGTGATAACCGGCGAGATCGGTTCCGCGCGCCTGTTACATATCATCAGCCGCGACCCTGCCCCTCCGCCGCTCGACTACATCCCCGCCTCTGGCGGCATGTTCATCGTGACGTCGCGGCATGTTCATCGTGACGTCATTGAAGAGGATGTAATCCTGCGGTTCCGGCGGGGCGAGAAGCAGCAGCTTCCTGAGTTCAGCAAGATCCTCGTCCGGCTGGGATGGTTGTTGCGGCGCCTAGAGAGAGCGGCGCATATTCGCCGCGAAACGGCTGGAGCATATCTCCGGGCTGCGGGAATAGCGGTGCGTCCACCTGGCGGGTCTCGCCCAAAGGCCGACTTTTGTCCCGAGGCTTCGACCCGACCCGTTAGCCGACCAAGCCGCTCGGTAGCTACATGTCTTAGCGACAACTACATGGATGGATCCTCCCTCCATTGGTGATCTGCGCCGTGGGACGCACTGTTAACCACAGCTCCATGGACGCTCCGTTGGGCCGAAAAATCAAGTGGAAAAAGGCGATTGCGCGGGTTGACTTCTCGGACTTTACTGGAGGTTTATTTTCTCAGCTAGGAGCATAGCTGAGTATCCGAAATCTCAGTCGGCTCTTCCAAAGAGGTTTCTCGCCAGCTTTAGTGCCGACTGAGATGATACGGCCGCTGCGGGATATTTTCCGTTCGAATCTCGGATCCTCAGTCAGATTTCCCATTTCATCTCGCAGGTAGATCCGGCCGCAATCGGAGGGATCGGCAGTAATGCGCACCATGACCTCACGGATGCGACCATCAGAATCCACGTGCCAATCGTCCACCCACCGTTCCACCGTTCGTTTTCAATAAGGGGCCGGCGCATTTCCTGAGCTCTTGTAAAGTAGAGAACTCCTGCGATAGGGCACGGTTCATTTTTTGCCTTTTTGGCCTCCTCCAGTTTTTCAAGGCGCCGAAGCCGATCCTTTCTCACTCCTGCCTCCCCTTGCCTTCTGAGAAACCAACCAAGCCGAGATCCATCGCTGTTATCTCAAACACCTTCGCGTCTGTTCCGCGGGCACAGCTCGCTTTCGCGATCCCGTAGCTTCGGGCATACGCCCGAAGCTTTTGCCACCCAGAGCATGAAATCATTCGTCCTCCGCCGAGTCCTGGCCTTCCAAGGCTGCGAGCCTTTCTTCATGCTCCAATTCTCCCACGGTGCGCCCGTAGCTTTCGACAAAGGTTGCGAGGGCTACCGCCTGCTCCGGACTAAGGCGCCCGGTTGCGGTCTGTTTTAGGACGTTCTCCAGCACCTGCTTCATATCTAGCTCGCCTTCCTTTGTGGGCAACCGGAAACGTGTTACCGGAGGGTGCGCCCCAGGAATCAGCTTGTCCATGCACGACCGCAGAAGTACACGATCGCCGTTCAGAGCCATAAGCGCACTTTTTTTGACAAGAGGCACTCCATATTCCTCGAGAGTCTCCAGGTAAATGCTTTTCTTGTTGCGGCTTCCAGCCGGGCGCCCCTTGCCGGCCTTGTTTCCTATTTCGAATGGTTTTCCCCTCATGCCGCCAACCGCCCGCGCTCTGTCGCGATCGCAGAAAAGGTGCGTCCATCGTCAAGCAACTGTGCTTCACGATGCGTGTAGGCCTCCCAGCGGCGAACGATCACGTCGGCGTACCTACAATCCAGCTCCATAACCACAGCACGGCGCGAGGCTTTCTCACAGGCGATCAAAGTAGATCCTGCCCCCGCGAAAACATCCAGGACTAAGTCTCCGCGATGGCTGCTCAAGCGTATGGCGCGCTCTGCGAGTGAAACTGGCTTCATCGTGGGGTGCAAGCGATTGCTCTTGGGCTTGGGCACGAACTATACATCACCCTCGTTCCGGGCGCCACACCAATAGTGACTTTGGCCTTCTTTCCATCCATAGAGAATCGGCTCAAATTGTCTTTGAAAATCTGAATGACCGAGCGTGAAGCGGTCCTTCGCCCATATCAAGAACGTCGACCAGTGGCCTCCTGCCTCGGTAAAAGCACGGTAGAGCGTGTGCAGCTCCGACGATGACATGCAGATATACACGGCACCTTTTGTGACCGCCAATATGTTCGTGCATGCCTTGAGGAGGAAATCATAGAAACCCGCGCCTAAGTCGTCATTCATGATCGTGAGCTTACGCGCAGTCTTGCCAGAATAGCTTACCGAAAATGGGGGGTCACAGAACACCATATCGGCAACTCCACCGTCGAGAAGCTTTTCCACCGCTTCCAGGCTGGTCGCGTCGCCGCACAAGAGCCGGTGCTTATCGAGAATCCACAAATCCCCTGGCCGGGTGATCACAGTCGGTGCCGCGTTCGGCATTTCGTCCTCCTCGATCCAGCCCTGCTCCGGCGCGAGATCAGCTAAAGCCCGGTCGATTTCCTGCGGGCTGAGACCGGTCAGATCGAGATCTGCCGCCTCCTTTTCCAACTTCTCGATCGCCTTATTCAACAGCTCCTGATCCCAGGTCGAGTTGAGGGCTATTTGATTGTCGGCAATCAAATAGAGTCGCTTCTGCGTTTCGGTTAAACCACCCAGCACGCGTGTTGGCACGTGCGTCATTTTTCGCTGCTTGGCCGCTAACCACCTGCCTTCGCCGGCAAGGATCATCCCGGTCTCGTCGACCAGGATTAGGGAGGTGAACCCGAATTCCTTGATGCTGCGGGCGATCTGCGCAATCTGCTCGGTTGAGTGTTCCCGAGGATTACTGGGATTCGGTTTGATCTGATCAATCGGAGTAAGATTGACGTTATCTTCTGGTACTGACATAAAATTCCTTTGAAAACATTAGACTGGCGCCTCGACCAAGTCCTTTCAGCGACTGCTTGCGCTGATTGGCGCTCAACCTGTTCATCGCGAACCATAAAGAAGACACAGGATCCCAATGGACACCAAGTCGTTCCTGAATGAATTTCCGCTGCGAACAGCTCTTCGACCGGGTCACACAACCGCGCTCACTGTGATGCGACGAGGACGAAACAAGGAGCGAAGCAGCGTGTAAATTCCGTCGCTTATCGTCAAATTGATGAAGCGCCAATAGGCCGTTAACGTATTTATATCAATCTCTTAAAGAGAACCTCGGATGCCGAGTAAACGATGAGCGGTGAGTGCTGATCGGTTGGGCTAGTGGCGGCAACAATCAACGATTCGGGCTGGATGAAGCGCTGCGGCGGGAACACCGAAATAATATCATTAAAACCTGCTAACCATCAGAAATCTCGGATGGCGAGGAGCAGGGGTGACGCAAAGTTAAAGCGATCGAACGCGAGAGTTAACGCAAAAATGCCAAGAAATAACGCGAGGTAATTCGCGAATACCTGCGCCGGTCCACTCGCAAATTTATAGCCCCTTCTTTCGTCCGCCGCTTAACTCATGGCGCTTCCATTACTTAGACCAGTGCTTCCAAGAGCGAGGGCTACTCAAAAGCTCGATTCCGGGGGCGACCGGCGCCGGTTCGGGCGTTATTCCAGCGTTATTTTAACGCGACAGACCCCGAACAGTCTGGGGAGACCGGTTCGTCTCGTCTTACTGGGGAACCCGCTCTGGATTTGGGCTCGCGAAAGACATCTTCTTGAGAGAGCAAGCCAATTCGCGGGGGTAGATAGTGTTGAGGGAACTGGTAACACCGCTCAAGACCCCGGTCGAGGGGGGCACCGATAAAGCGAAATTACCTCCGCGCCGCGGATTTAGACGTTCTCGCTAGTCGGAGATCCACCCTAACGAAACAACGCGCCACCGCCGATCAGTATATAAGTGACGGTTGCACTTGCCATTGCGATTGCCCGCCTCCTCGGTGGGCCTCAACCTATGGAGCCTTTTAGCTTCTCCGTTACGCACGTTGAGGATGCGCACCCGCAAATCATTTACATTTATAACCTGGATGGCGGCCCGATTTCGATCGTGCTGCCACGCGCGCAATCCGAAGACGCCGACTCATCCCGGCCCATTCGAATCTTCAACGCACTGGCAGACGGCGTTCAGGAAATCGCGCAGCCGCCGAAATAATCAGGCCGGAATCGAGCCGTTCTTGATGATCTTCGTCATCACTTCAGTAAACGTGTCGATCTCTTCGAGCGTCGTGTATACATTCGGCGTAATCCGCAGACCCTGGTATTCGCCAGGCGTGACGATCGCCACCGTCCAGATTCGGTATTTGTCCCAGAGATACTTGGAGAGAGCCGGCGCGTCGATCTTATCCACGCTAATGAAGCCGATTGCGCAAGACTGCGCTGGATCTTCGCTATTCAAAATCTTTACGCCCGGCAGTTCGCGCAATTGGTTTGACCAGCGCTTGCGGAGGTAGCGGAAACGCTCCGCTTTTCGCTCCGGCCCAATGCTCTCGTGGAAGTTGATCGCTTCCGTGATTGCGTTGCGTTGCGAGGCCGGATGAGTGCCGATCTCCTCGAATTTTCGGATGTTATCCTGCATCGAATCGGGCGCCGCCATCATCGGCCAAATGGTCGGAATCTTGTTCTTTCGGACATAGAGCATCCCGGTGCCGATCGGCGCCAGGACCCATTTGTGAAGTGACGTGCCGTAGTAATCGCAATTAAGATCGGCATGGGTAAAGGGGAACTGAGCGAAAGCATGAGCGCCATCGACGATGGTTTCGATTCCCCGCGCGCGCGCCATTTCGCAAATACGCTTCACCGGGAAAATTTGGCCGGTTCGATTAGTGACGTGGCAGATGTGGATGACCTTGGTCTGCGGCGTAATGGCATCTTCAAATATTTTCACCAGATAATCCATGCTGGGCGGCGGCACGGGGAACGTGAGTTGCTTAAGCTTGATTCCGTCACGGCGCTCGCGTTGCTGCCAGGTGGTGATCATGCGGCCGTAATCCTGATTGGTGGTGATCACTTCATCGCCGGCCTTCAGATGCATGCCGAGTTGGATAATCTCGTTCGCTTCACTGGCATTGCGGGTAATCGCGACCTCTTCCGGGTCGACACCAAACATGCGGGCCAGACGCCGCCGCACGGTTTCGACGCCGGGATCGAGCACATTCCACATGTAATAGGACGGATTGAGGTTCTCCATCTCCAGATAGCGCACCTCTGTATCCATCACGATTTTCGGAGCCGGGGACACGCCACCGTTATTCAGGTTGATCATGTTGCGATCAACCGTGAATGCGTGACGGATGTTGAACCAGAAGTCTTCGTCACGGGCCAGGGTATCCGCCGGCCGGCCTTTGACAGCGGTGATGGCGTCCTGTGCTTTGGCGAATGAACTGGCCTGAACGGCAGTCAGGAGAGAAGCAGTGGTTCCAAAAAAACGGCGACGGTCCATAGTGAATATTAATCCTTTTCGGTAATCGCGTGTTGAATGGCAAGTCGCCTGTCGCAGCGTTTGTGGCGCGCGTCTGTCGTGTCGATGTTCCGAACCGCCATGCGTAAGCATGCGGGCATTAGCTCAACGACGACGCCGTGTTCAAAACCAACACCCCCATCCAGGACCCTTAATACTTTCCTGCGCCCCTCCGAGCCTCCGCAATCTCCTCCTCGCTATCCGGGCTGGACCCAACCTTCTCCCACTCCGCAACCGCCGCCCGATACCATTGCCGAGCCTCCTCGCGCTTCCCCAAGGCGCCACAGGTAGCCGCCATAGCCGCGTAAGCCCGAGGCAACTCCCGCCGGCTTTCCACCGTCGCGTCCCCCAGCAATCGCGCCTTCGCAATTGCATCCCGAGCCAGACCGATCGCCTCCGCCTGCCCACCCCCGCGCGCCAGACTCAAGGACAGCCACTCCTGCACCTTGATTAATTCCAGCCAGTTCGTCACGTTCGCCCGATCGCTTTCCACCAGCCTGATCAGATCCGCCATGCCGCGCCGAAGCCATGCAGCCGACCCCATCGCTACCCCTATGTCGGCCTCGGTTAGTGCCGCGTAGAGCCGCAAATTATCGTTGCCGGGCTCACTCTTCAGCAGAGTTTCAAAAATCGGCAGCGCGCGCCGCATGTAGCCTAACGCTTCCTTCGAATCCTCCGGTAGCCGCAGCGTTTCCGCGCCGCTCGAAAGGTATTGGGCCAATTCACCCTGCGCCGTCAGGTCCCCTGGATCGAGCGCGGCCAACCGCTCCGCGATCGCGATGGCGCGCCGCACGTGAAGCCGAACCTCCTGCTCGTCGTGGCCCGGCATGCGCACCACCATATCGCCCACAATCTGGTGGGAGCGGGCCAGCGCCCGTTGCAGGCTCGCGCTCTCCGGCTCCGCTTGGGCCCGCTGCTCGGTGTCGGCCAGCACCGTTTGTTCGGTTTCCAGGCTTTCCCGCCAGCGCCCTTCCCGGCGCAGCGCGCTGCCCAGCACATTGCGTGCGCCGGTCAGAATTTCGTAGATTTCCTTGGTCCGGATTCCGCGCCGCAAGTTCTCCTGGCACGTGGCGATGGCCGTGCGGGCTTGCTCTTCGGACTCCTGGAGCCGGTTCTGCGTACGGTAAAGCCGCGCCAGCCGCCATTGGGCGAACGCCTTCACCAGTTCCCCTTCGGCGCCGTTGGCCAGACTGGCGCCGGCCACCAGATTCTCCACACCTTCCCGCCCCCGCCCCAGTTCGAGCTGCGTCGAACCCTCCCGCACATGTAAACGAGCCAGCACCAGCGTCTCAGCGGGATTCCGCGAAGAATGCTCCAGCAGCCGCCGTCCGTTTTCAAAACTGGCGATGGCTTCTTCGGTCGCGCCCTGCATTTCTCCCAGACGTAAATAGGTAGTGGCGAATTCCGTTGCCAGCGCTCTATCGTCGCCCGCGTGCTTCGCCGCAACCTGCTTCAGGTATTCGTCCACGTAGGTCACCAGCGTCTGCCGCGCTTTGGCGGTGCCTGGAATATCTTTTAGCTGGGCATGGAGATCCACTAACACGGTCCGCGCAAACCCTCGCATCTGGTCGAAGCGCTCCCGCGCGGCGTGCGCCTGCCGGATGTCGATCGCGGCCCCGGCGATCACCGCCGCCGCCACCAGGAATCCCGCCGCGGCTGCTGTCCGGTTGCGGCCCAGAAATTTGCCGCTGCGATACAGCAAACTATCGCCGCGAGCCTGCACCGGCAGACCTTGCAAATACCTGCGTATGTCGTCTGCCAATTGTTCGACTGAGCCGTAGCGGCGCGATACATCCTCGCGAAGAGCCATCCGGACAATGTTCTCCAGATCGCTCGCCAGCCTCCTCTGCGTACGTCCCGGGTCCGGCCGCTCCCCGGTCAGCACTTCGTAAAGAACCATGCCCAGGGAGTAGACGTCCGTGGCCGTGGTCACGGTCGTCCCTTGCATCTGCTCGGGGCTGGCATATTCCGGAGTCAGCGGCAGCCAGCGGCCCCGAGTCAGCGGCTCTTCCCGTTCTCCTTCGTCCTCGCTCAGCAGCTTGGCGATCCCGAAGTCCAGCAGCTTCGGATTGCCGTCCGCGGCGATCAGGATGTTGCTCGGCTTCAGGTCGCGATGCACCACCAGGTGGCGATGCGCATAAGCGACGGCGTCGCAGACCTTCCCCATCAGTAGACAGCGCTCTTCGGTCGTGAGATGCTGTTCCTCGCAGAAGTGCTGGATCGGCAGCCCTTCGATGTACTCCATGGCGATCCATGGCCGCCCATCGGCCGTGGTCCCTCCATCAAGCAATCGGGCGATCGAAGGATGTTCCAGCGCCGCCAGAATGCGCCGTTCGCGGCGCAGGCGTTCGATCACGGCGGCCGTGTCCATGCCGCGCTTGATCAGTTTGACGGCCACGCGCTTCTGAAATTCGCCGTCGGCGCGCCAGGCCAGATACACCACGGCCATCCCGCCCCGCCCGATTTCGCGCTCGATCCGGTAAGGTCCCAGTATCCGTCCGTGTGGCGGATCGTCCGTCAGAATACTGGCCGCGCCGGCGCTGATGGCGTCGAGCAGGGGCGATTCTTCGGCCGCGTCATGCCGCAACAGCGAGAGAACCTCTTCCCGCAATTGCAGATCGTCATGACACTGCTCATCGAGGAAAGCCTCCCGTTGTTCCAGCGGCAGATCGATACCCGCCAGAAACAGCATTTCGACGCGCGTCCATCGGTCAGCCGGCAATAGGCTCCGCACCGCCAGACCTCCCTATAAATCTTATGCGTAATCCGACCCGTTTTCTAGCGCGAATTTGCGAGCCCGCATCGCCAAAGCATGCGGACAGGCCCGATCTCCGTTGTGGAGGC
>Ga0116129_1000299_pt1 | contig 34174 bp, 29 predicted proteins | sample June2015DPH_17_2_FD_89732 | JGI IMG/M metagenome (GOLD analysis project Ga0116129, IMG submission 89732) | Peatland microbial communities from SPRUCE experiment site at the Marcell Experimental Forest, Minnesota, USA - June2015DPH_17_10 | ecosystem: Environmental > Terrestrial > Soil > Wetlands...
GCCTTTCTCAGCGGGTGATCGTGTGCGACGTTTGCCAGGATAGCCCGCAAGCGCATGCGGACCGAGAACGGAGGCTACCGCCGCGATCACTTGCGCGCGCTCGCCTAACGGGTCGAAGTCGATCAGAAAGAACTGCGCATCATGGGATCGAAAAGCGTGCTCCTGCGCACGCTCGTCGCCGCCGAAAGCGCAAAAATGGCTATTTTTGGTGTGCCCAGTTCTGTACCGAAGTGGCGCGCCCGAAGAGATTCGAACTCCTGACCCCTAGATTCGTAGTCTAGTGCTCTATCCAGCTGAGCTACGGGCGCGTTTTTCGCGGGAATCGGGGGGCACGCCCGCCGATGCCGCATGCATTTCCGAAACATCTCTCAAGAGGCCGCGAAAGCGCGCCATAGCTACCGGCTCCGGCTTGGCTTGGCAAGGTCCGTAAGTCCGGCATTTGCCCGCGAACAGGCGCCTATGCCCGCGCCCGCTCGTTGCGCACGCTCATCAGTTCCACCGGACGATCCGGTATCGCGATCCGGAAGGTGGCGCCGATGGTGCCTTCCACCAGATGGATGTCGCCGCCATGGGCGTGGACCAGCTCGGCGGCGATCGCCAGGCCGAGCCCGCTGCCGCCGGGCCTGCCGGAGGTCTGGAACGCCTCGAACAGATGGTCGCGGGTCTTGGCCGGCACGCCGGGGCCGGTATCGGAAACCTCGACAATCGCCACCGTGCCTTCGCGGCGCCCGGTGATGCGAATCTGCATGTTCGCGGCGTCGCTCCGGGGGCGGCCTTCGAGCGCCTGCGCCGCGTTGCGCACCAGATTGAGCAGGATGCGAAACAACTGGTCGGGATCGGCATCGATGGTGAGCCCGCGCTCGATGGCGCTGATCCAGGTGATCGAGGCATCCGACGCGAGCCCCGCGGATTCGCGCACCTCGACGACCACAGGCTCGATCGGGATCATCCGGCGGTCGGGAGCGGCCTCCTGGACGCGGCCATAGGACAGCGTCGACTGGCAGAATGCGATGGCGCGCTCCAGCGAGCGCATCAGTTTCGGCGCGAACCGCTGCACCCGCGGATCGGGCACGCTGGCGAGCTGGTCCGACAGCAGTTGCGAGGACGCCAGCAGGTTGCGCAGATCATGGTTGATCTTCGACACCGCCAGGCCAAGAGCCGCCAGCCTGCTCTTCTGATGCAGCATCGACACCAGATCACGCTGCATGTCGGACAATTCGCGTTCGGCGACGCCGATCTCGTCGCCGCGCTGCGACGGCACGATGATCCGCGCCGAACTCTCGGGATTCTCGTGGAAATCGACCAGGTTCGCGGTCAGGCGCCGCATCGGACGCACGAACAGGAAATGCAGCGCCAGATAGACCAGCGCCGCGGTCAGCACCGAGATCACCAGCGAGACCACGAGCAGATTGCGGGAATACCGGTACATCAACTGACGCAACGGCGCCTCATCGATCACCACCTCGATGAATTGCGCGCCGCCCGCCGCCGGGCCGATGACGCGGATCGCCTGGTTGCCGGTCTCCACCATGATCTCCAACGAATCGACGATCGCGGACCACACGGTCAGCTCGCGCATGTCGACAACGTGATCGATCGCCGGCGGCAGACCGGCGCTGGCCAGGAGCCGGCGCTGCTGTCCCATCTTGATGGCGACCGCGCGCGCGCCGATGCTGGTAAGGATTTGCCGCGCCAGCGAATCCGGGACCATGCCGGAGGGGGCCGCGTCCAGCACCAATGCCGCGGTATTGGCCGCCGCCAGCCGGTCGTTCAGCCGGTTCATCCGGTAATTGGCGATCGCGGGCACATAGATCAGGATTTCCGCGATCATGACAAAAGGAATGGTCAGCAGCAGCAGCTTGCCGGACAGGCCGAGCCGGCGCGATCGCGATGGCCGCGGCCTTTCCGTTGTCGGCTGTTCCTCGATCATTGACACGAAATCTGCCTTCGATGCCCCGTAAATTCACGGTGCGTATTACCCTGGAACCGGTCAAATTACCGATCGCTTAATACCGGCGGGTTCCGAAATCTGTTCCGGGCATTATAATATGCAGCCGGGCTGAGGCGCCATGCTCGCACCCCGAAAAACACCGCCGAAATCGATATATTCGCGCCAATTGCGCCGTTTCCAAGAACCCCGATTGCGGCAAGCAGCCAGATTGACGGCAACGGGTCGCTCCCGTATAAGCCGCGCAACTGTCCGCGATGGCCCGGCTTGACCGGGGCGGCTCATTTGGGCCGGAAACGGCCGTTTTGAGCCGGTCGGCATCAGCGGGCTCATCTCATTATCAGGCAAATTGCCCGGTCAGCGGAGAACGACCCGTGAAGCGGACTTATCAACCCAGCAAACTGGTACGCAAGCGCCGTCACGGCTTCCGCGCCCGCCTTGCGACGGCCGGCGGCCGCAAGGTCCTCGCCGCCCGCCGCGCGCGGGGCCGCAAGCGCCTGAGCGCCTGAGCCGGGCTTCCCGGAGATATCATCATGGATCGGTTAAGGCAGCGGGCGGACTTCCTCGCTGTTGCCGATGGCGCGCGGATCAACAGCGCCGCCTTCCTGGTGCAAAGCCGCCGGCGCGACGATGACGGCCCGATCCGGGTCGGCTTCACCGTCACCCGGAAGAACGGGACCGCCACCGAGCGCAACCGCATCCGGCGCAGGCTTCGCGAACTGGTAAGGCGGCTGGATGTCATATCAATGCGACCGCACAGTGATTATGTGCTAGTCGGCCGTCGTGCGGCGCTGACTCGCGGCTTTGCGGCCATGGTCGAGGATCTCCGCGCGGCGCTGCATCGCCTCGACCGGCAGCCGATGGGACCGCGCGATCGTGACAAGGCGTCTTCCAGCGAACAGCCGCGATCCGGGGCCGATACCGGTTCGCGTAAGGAAAAACGCGTCAGAACAGAAAGATAGGGCCCCGGTTCCAATTCCATCGGAGCCTGGGGCTCGCAACCCGAATCGAATGACGAGACCTTGAACGATGATCGAAAACCGCAACACCATCCTCGCCGTCATTCTGTCCGGCCTTGTGCTGATCGCCTGGCAATATTTCTACAACGTCCCGCAGATGGAGCGGCAGCGTGCGCAAATCGCGCTACAGAACGAATTAGCCAAGCCCGCGACGCAGGCCGAGAGCGCGGCCACCCCGCAGACCGGTCCCGCGTCCGCGCCGGCGGTCAATCAGCCGGCCTCGGCGGCGCCCGCCGTCAGCCGCGATAGCGCCATCGCCGCCACCCCGCGCATCAGGATCGACACCCCGCGCCTTTCGGGGAGCATTTCGCTGAGGGGCGCGCGCATCGACGATCTGTCGCTGGTGCAGTTCCGCGAGACCGTCAATCCAGCTTCGCCCGCGATCGTGCTGTTCTCGCCTTCGGGCACGGCTGAGCCGTACTATGCCGAATTCGGCTGGGTGGCGGCCAGCGGCTCGACGGTAAGGATTCCCGACCAGAACACGCTGTGGCAGCAGGAAGGCTCGAACAGCCTTTCGCCCGACAGCCCGGTGACGCTGAAATATGACAATGGCGACGGCCTCGTTTTCCGCCGCACCATTGCGATCGACGAACGCTATCTGTTCACCGTGAAGGATGACGTCTCCAACATCGGCAATGCGCCGGTCACGCTCTATCCGTTCGCGCTGATCTCGCGCCACGGCACGCCGAAGGTCTCGGGCTATTACATCCTGCACGAAGGCCTGATCGGCTATCTCGGCGAACAGGGCCTGCAGGAATACAGCTACAAGAAAATCGACGACGCCAAGGCGGTCAGCTTCAAGGTCACCGATGGCTGGCTCGGCATCACCGACAAATACTGGGCCTCGGCGCTGCTGCCGGACACCAGCGCGCAGTTGCAGGCGCGGTTCTCGTCCAATCTCGTCGGCGGCATCCACACCTATCAGACCGATTACCTGCTGGACCCGCAGACCATCGCCATCGGCGGCACCGGCAGCGCCAATGCGCGGCTGTTCGCCGGCGCCAAGGAAGCCGGCGTCGTCGGCATCAACTTTCCGATCGGAGGTCTCGGCGGCTACAACCAGCAGCTCGATCTCAATCATTTCGATCTTCTGATCGACTGGGGCTGGTTCTATTTCATCACCAAGCCGATGTTCCTGGCGCTGGACTTTGCCTATCGTCTGTTCGGCAATTTCGGCATTTCGATTCTGCTGGTGACGGTGCTGGTGAAACTGTTGTTCTTCCCGCTGGCCAACAAATCCTACGCCTCGATGGCGAAGATGAAATCGGTGCAGCCGCAGCTCGCCGCGCTGAAGGAACGTTATCCGGACGACAAGGTGAAGCAGCAGCAGGAGATGATGGAAATCTACAAGAAGGAGAAGATCAACCCGATCGCCGGCTGTCTTCCCGTCGCGTTGCAGATTCCGGTGTTCTTCTCGCTTTACAAGGTGCTGTTCGTCACCATCGAAATGCGCCACGCGCCGTTCTTCGGCTGGATCAAGGATCTGTCGGCGCCGGATCCGACCAATCTGTTCACGCTGTTCGGCCTGCTGCATTTCGATCCGACGACGCTGCCGGTGTTCGGGCACTACCTCGCGCTCGGCATCTGGCCGATCATCATGGGCATCACGATGTGGTTCCAGATGAAGCTCAACCCCGCGCCGCCGGATCCGACCCAGCAGATGATCTTCGCCTGGATGCCGCTGATCTTCACCTTCATGCTGGCCGGGTTCCCCGCGGGTCTTGTGATCTACTGGGCCTGGAACAACACGCTGTCGGTGCTGCAGCAGAGCTTCATCATGCGCCGCAATGGCGTGAAGGTCGAATTGCTCGACAATCTCCGGGCGACGTTTGTTTCGAAGAAAGCCGTGTCGAAGACCTGAATGATGCCCTCCTCGTCATTGCGAGCGAAGCGAAGCAATCCAGCAACCGTGGCAATGAAGAGCTGGATTGCTTCGTCGTTTCACTCCTCGCAATGACGGCGATGATGTAGCGAAAGCCTTCGCATGACCGCCGAACCCGATGCGAAGCTGGTCGAAGCGGGGCGAAAACTGTTCGCCGGCGACTGGCAGTTCTTCTGGGCCTCGCCCTCGATCGAGACGCTGCCGCCAATGGCGGGCATGGAGATCGCGTTCGCCGGCCGCTCCAATGTCGGCAAATCGAGCCTGATCAACGCGCTGACGGGGCGCAACGCGCTGGCGCGGACCTCGCACACGCCCGGCCGCACCCAGGAATTGATCTTCTTCGAAGGCCCCGACAATGCCGGCTTCCGGCTGGTCGATATGCCCGGTTACGGTTATGCCTCCGCGCCGAAGGCCAAGGTCGCGTCATGGACCGCGCTGATCCACAAATTTCTGCAGGGCCGCAGCAATCTGGCGCGGGTCTATGTGCTGATCGATGCAAGGCACGGGCTCAAGGAGGTCGATCTCGACGTGCTGAACACGCTCGACAAATCGGCCGTGAGCTATCAGGTGGTCCTGACCAAGGCCGATCAGGTGAAGGCGACCGAGCTGGAAGCGCGCACCGCCGCCATTGCGGCAACGCTTGCCAAGCACCCCGCCGCCTTTCCGGAAATCCTGGCGACATCCTCGCGCAGCGGCAAAGGCTTGCCGGAACTGCGCGCCGCCATGGTGCGGCTGCTCGGCGAGCGCGGCCGATGACGGGGTCTCCCAGTTTGCGCATTCTGGTCATTCTGGCCGCCATCATGGGCGCCGACGGCGTCATCCTGGCGGCGGCATCGGCCCATCTGCCCGATGCCGCCAGGCTGGCATCGGCTTCATCGATGCTGCTGTTTCATGCCACCGCCGTGCTGGCCGCCGTGGTGCTGATTGAGCGCGGTCTCATTCATGCCCGGATCGGAATCGCAGCCGCCTTCGGCTTCGTCATTGCGGCCGCTCTGTTCGCCGGCGATCTGAGCATGCGGCAATATGCCGGCCACAGCCTGTTTCCCCTGGCCGCGCCGTCAGGCGGAACGCTTTTTATCGTCAGCTGGCTGGCGCTCGCGGTGGCTGCGGCATGGCCGCGGCGCGGCTGAGGCCACAGTCCTTTTTTCCTTCTCCCCTCGTGGGAGAAGGTGGCGCGGATGAAATCCGCGCCGGATGAAGGGTTTGTTTCCGCGGAGGGAAACCCCTTACCCGGCTCGCATCTGCCGATGCGGGCCACCCTCTCCCGCAAGGGGAAAGGGTTAGAACAGCACTTTGCGCCGTGCCCGCCAATCAGATAGAAACCGCGCGAACCTTCCGATGACGAGACCCGTTTCATGACCGACGTGCCGTATATCAGTCCGCTCGATCAGGCCCACATCCTGTCCGAGGCGCTGCCGCACATGCAGCGGTATGACGAGGAAACCATCGTCATCAAATATGGCGGCCATGCCATGGGCGCAGAGGACCTTGCCAAAGCCTTCGCGCGCGACGTCGTTCTCCTGGAACAGACCGCCATCAATCCGGTGGTCGTGCATGGCGGCGGACCGCAGATCGCGGCGATGCTGAAGCGGCTCGGTATTCAATCCGAATTCGCCGCCGGGCTGCGCATCACCGACGCCGCGACCATCGAGATCGTCGAGATGGTGCTGGCGGGTTCGATCAACAAGCAGCTGGTCGGCTACATCAACGAGGCCGGCGGCAAGGCGGTCGGGCTGTGCGGCAAGGACGGCAACATGGTGACGGCGTCGAAGGCGACCCGCACCATGGTCGATCCGGATTCGCATATCGAAAAGGTGGTCGATCTCGGCTTCGTCGGCGAGCCCGAGAGGGTCGATCTGACGCTCCTGAACCAATTGATCGGCTACGAGTTGATCCCGGTGCTGGCGCCATTGGCGACATCGCGTTCCGGGCAAACCTTCAACGTCAATGCCGACACCTTTGCCGGCGCGGTCGCGGGCGCGTTGAAGGCCAAGCGGCTGTTGCTCCTGACCGACGTTCCCGGCGTGCTCGACAAATCGAAGAAACTCATTCCGGAACTGTCGGTGAGGGACGCGCGCAAGCTGATCGCCGACGGCACCATTTCCGGCGGCATGATCCCGAAGGTCGAAACCTGCATCTACGCGCTCGAGCAGGGCGTCGAGGGCGTGGTGATCATCGACGGCAAGATGCAGCACGCGGTTTTGCTCGAGCTGTTTACCAATCAGGGTACCGGCACGCTGATACACAAGTGATGACGCAAGCGGCCCCGCAAATGAGAGCTGCCATGGCCGGATTCATACCGGCCATCCAGTTCTGCATTTCCGGCCGCCGCAATCTTGCAGCGGCGCTGCTGCTGGCGATGTCGGCCAGCAATGCCCGCGCCGACCTGAAACTCTGCAATCGCATGAGCTATGTGGTTGAGGCCGCCATCGGCATCGATGACAAGGCAGCCACCGCGACGCGCGGATGGTTTCGCATCGATCCCGCCGCGTGCCGCGTCGTCACGCAGGGCACGCTGACCGCCGACCGTATCCTGCTGAACGCCCGCGCGCTCGGTGTCTACGGCTCCTCGCCGATCCCGCAGAACGGCGCCGACACGCTTTGCATCGCGCCCAATGATTTCGTCATCGCCGCGGCGCGCCAGTGCCGCGCCGGGCAAAGCCCGGCGCCCTTTACCCAGATCACCCCGACGCCGACCGATGACGGCAATCTGGTGGCCTATCTTGCCGAAGCCAGCGAATATGACGACGAACAGGCGAGGCTTGCCGGCATCCAGCGGCTGTTGGTGATCGCAGGCTATGACGCCGCGCCGATCGACGGCGTCGATGGTCCGAAAACGCAGGCTGCGTTGGCGGCGTTTCTGAAAAGTCGCGGGCTGACGCCTGATATCGTGCAGGCGCCGAATTTTTTCACGGCCATGATCGAGGCGGTGCAATCGCCGTCTTCCACCGGGCTGACCTGGTGCAACGACACGCCGCACAAGATCATGGCCGCCGTCGGCACCGACGACGGCAAGACCGTGGTCAGCCGCGGCTGGTATCGCATCGATCCCGGCAAATGCCTGCATCCCGACGTTGTCGGCCAGCCGAAGCAGATTTTCAGTTTCGCTGAGGCCATCGACGACGAAAATCGCGCCGTCAAATTCAGGGACCGCCCGTTGAACTGGGGCGGCGCCACCCAGCTTTGCACGCGCGAGAGCAAGTTCGAGATCAATGAGCAGGGCGATTGCGGCGGCCGCGGCCTCGCCGTCACCGGCTTTGCCGCGGTCGACATGAGCGGCGGCGGCAAGACGCTGCGCTTTGCGATGCCGTGATGAATGCCGTCGTCCCTGCGAACGCAGGGACCCATAACCACAGGATGACATTTTTGTCGTCAGTGCCAACCACACCAAAGGCAACTTGCAGCGTGCTCACCAATAACAGGCACGGCGTATGGGTCCCCGCGTTCGCGGGGACGACCCGTTGAGAGAGCGATGAAAGACACCAAGCGTTCCTTCGCCCACATCGACACCTGGGTGTTCGATCTCGACAACACGCTGTATCCGCATCACGTCAATCTCTGGCATCAGGTCGATGCCCGGATCGGCGAATTCGTCAGCGCCTGGCTGAAAATACCCGCCGACCAAGCACGCCGGATCCAGAAGGACTACTACCGCCGCTATGGCACCACGATGCGCGGCATGATGACCGAGCACGGCGTACACGCCGACGACTTCCTGGCCTATGTGCACCAGATCGATCATTCGCCGCTGCAGCCCAATCCCGCGATGGGCGCGGCCATCGCCAAACTGGCCGGGCGCAAGCTGATCCTGACCAACGGTTCGACCGACCATGCCGACAAGGTTTTGGCGCGGCTCGGCCTGCTAACGCATTTCGAGGCGGTGTTCGACATCATCGCCGCCGAGCTGGAGCCGAAGCCGGCGCCGCAGACCTATCATAAATTCCTGAGGCTTCATCGGGTCAACCCCGCGACTTCGGCGATGTTCGAGGATCTGGCGCGCAACCTCGTGGTGCCGCACCAGCTCGGCATGACCACGGTGCTGGTGGTGCCCGATGGCGCCAAGGAAGTCGTGCGCGAGGATTGGGAGCTGGAAGGCCGCGACGCAGCCCATGTCGATCATGTCACCGACGATTTGACCGGGTTTTTGCAGAAGCTGAGCGCGAAGGGGTAAAACCGCTCTCGTCGTCCTTGCGAACCGCGGGGACGACGAGAGCAAGACGGTGTTCGCCGGGACGACAATGGAGGGAGCCTTGACTCTCCCCCCTCAAATCCCGACAAAAGCCGCTTCGCCTGCCGCTCAACAAAAACGCCCAAGGATATCTCGATGTCTCTGCCCGCCCTCGAATCCACCATCAATACCGCGTTCGATGCGCGCGACGGCGTCTCGACCGCCACCAGGGGCGAAGTCCGCGACGCGGTGGATCATGCGCTCGATCTGCTCGACAAGGGCGAGGCCCGCGTCGCCGAGCGCGGGGCCAGCGGCAAGTGGAAGGTCAATCAGTGGCTGAAGAAGGCAGTGCTGCTGTCGTTTCGCCTCAACGACATGGGCGCGATTTCCGGCGGTCCCGGAGCGGCGTCGTGGTGGGACAAGGTGCCCTCGAAATTCGACGGCTGGGGCGAGAACCGGTTTCGCGATGCGGGCTTTCGCGCGGTGCCCGGCGCCATCGTGCGCCGCTCGGCCTTCATCGCCCGCAACGTGGTGCTGATGCCGTCCTTCGTCAATCTCGGCGCCTATGTCGATGAATCGACCATGATCGATACCTGGTCCACGGTCGGCTCCTGCGCGCAGATCGGCAAGCGCGTCCACATTTCCGGCGGCGTCGGCATCGGCGGCGTGCTGGAGCCGCTGCAGGCCGAACCCGTGATCATCGAGGACGATTGTTTCATCGGCGCGCGCTCGGAAGTCGCCGAGGGCGTGATCGTGCGCAGGGGCGCGGTGCTGGCGATGGGCGTATTCCTGGGGGCTTCCACCAAGATCGTCGATCGCGACAGCGGCGAGACCTTTGTCGGCGAAGTCCCGGAATACGCCGTGGTGGTGCCGGGGACATTGCCGGCAAGACCCCTGAAGAACGGCCAGCCCGGCCCATCCACCGCCTGCGCCGTGATCGTCAAGCGCGTCGACGAACGCACCCGCGCCAAGACCAGCATCAACGAGCTGTTGCGGGATTAGAGCATGATCCGGAAAAGTGGGCACCGGCTTTCCAAAAAGATCACGCTAAATTAAATTGCCGGCGTGCCCGCCTAAATGTCGTGGCGCGCCAATACCGGGTGCTTGCCAACGACTGCCAACGCATTCGAGGACCAGCTTGCGACCGGCGCTTCGGTGCGATAGCGCGGCAGATGATCCTCGAGCGAGTAGCAAACGCACAGCGCGAGGCTGGCCCAAACCGCCGCGCTGAAATAAAGCGACATCCAGGGAATCTCGTCCTTCCAGTGGGCAAAGTCGCGCGTCACGACCCAACGCGTGCTCACGTCATGGAGGCCCTCGAGAAATCCCAGAAGCTTGCTGCCGTCGGCAAGCCCCGCTCGCCATCGGTTCAGGTACATCGGGACGTCGATCGTAACCAGAAACGCCAGGTAGCCGGCAATCCCTGTTATGGCTGTCGCGAGGACCACGCGGACCGGACCATCAAACTCCGGCAGCAACCGGCAAAGGCCGATCCCGACGACGAAGAAAGCAATGGCCCATATCGAATTTTCGATGGCGTGGCCCAAATAGTTGGTGGTCAGCACCGCATGCCATGAGAAGCATTCCGCGATCAGGATCAACGGCACAATCAGCCACGCGGCGTTCAAGGCGGTGCCCGCTCCCGTCATCGCGCCCAGTTGGTGCAGGATAATCGCCCACTGCGCCGCGAAACAGATCTCAGCCACGGTTGCTACCGACCGCCCGACGACAACGCTCGACAGCCAGGTGTCGAACAAACAGATCCGCTGAACATCTGCGCGCGGAAGAAACGACCTGAAGGCGCAGCCAAAAACATAGGCCGCACAGAGCACCAGCATGAGCCCCATGCCGGACGTGCCGCCGAGACCGCCAGCCAGCGGTTCATGGAGTTGGCGGTACAGCAGGAACCAAACCGCGATGTTTGTGCCGCTCACCAGCGTCAGCACCCCCCACCACCAGGCCAGGGGATTTGACCATGCCCACGAACTTGACAGGGAATTTGACCGCGCTGGCCATTCCAAACTCATGGGGTCGCTCCGCGTTTAACCGAACCGACATCTGAATGTAGTAATTCTGTCATAAATCGCCACCAAGTCACGACAAAAATGTGTGTGTCCCGCTTGGGGGTGAACGCGGGGGTTGAGCGTGCGGTCCTGTCAGCGAAGATGGCCCTGCACGGCCTGAGACCGGCATGGCGAGCTGGAATTTGTTCCGCGCGACGCTGGCCCCTCGCCGGGGCCTCATGTTAAGCGGGGGCATGAATGATGCCCTCTCCATCGCCCGCGATCTGTTACGCTGCCGGTCCGTAACCCCCGCCGACGCCGGTGCGCTTGGTGTCCTTGAAAATATCCTCAGCGCTGCCGGCTTCGAACTGCATCGCGTCACCTTCAGCGAGCCCGATACCGCCGCAGTCGACAATCTCTATGCCCGAATCGGAACGTCGGCTCCGCACCTCACCTTCGCCGGCCATACCGACGTAGTGCCGCCGGGCGACGAGGCCGCATGGACCCACGGCGCCTTCTCCGGCGACGTCAAGGACGGCTTTCTCTATGGCCGCGGCGCCGTGGACATGAAGGGCGGCATTGCCTGCAGCGTCGCGGCGGTGCTCGGCTATCTCGCGGATAATGGCGGCAAACCGAACGGCTCGATCTCGTTTCTGATCACCGGCGACGAGGAAGCCATTTCCATCAACGGCACGGTAAAACTGCTGCAATGGGTCGCGGCGCGCGGCGAGAAGTTCGACCATTGCGTGCTCGGCGAGCCCAGCAATCTTGAAGAGCTCGGCGATTGCATCAAGGTCGGCCGCCGCGGCTCGCAGTCCGGCACGCTCTATGTCGACGGCATCCAGGGCCACGTCGCCTATCCGCATCGCGCCGCTAACCCGGTGCCGGATATTTCACGGCTGATCGTGGCGCTCGGCGACGAGCCGCTCGACCATGGCAGCGCGCAATTCCAGGCGTCGAACCTCGAATTCATTTCGGTCGATGTCGGCAACACCGCCAGCAACGTGATCCCGGCGCAGGCGCGTGCGAAATTCAACATCCGCTTCAACGATCTGCATAGCCATGAATCGCTGCGGACGCTGATGGAGACGCGCCTGACCAAGGCTGCCGGCAACCGCATCAAGGCGCGCATCGTCTGGGAACCGTCGAATTCCAATGTGTTCGTGACAAAACCCGGCGCCTTCACCGATCTCGCGGTCGCGGCAATCGAGGAGGTCACCGGACGCCGACCCGAATTGAGCACCAGCGGCGGCACCTCGGATGCGCGCTTTATCGCGGGCTATTGCCCGGTGATCGAATTCGGCCTGGTCGGCCAGACCATGCACGCGATCGATGAGCGCACGCCGGTTTCGGACCTGGAGAAGCTGACCAGGATTTATCGCCGCGTGCTGGACCGGTATTTTGGGTAGGTGTTCTCCCTCGCCCCGCTCTTCGCGGGGCGAGGTAAAGAAACTCAATAATCCACCCGCACCAGATAGAGCCCGTCCGGCGGAGCGACCGGACCGCAGGCGGCGCGGTTGCGGGCGGTTAATGCGGCGGCAAGATCGTCGGCGCTCCAGCGGCCGTCGCCGACCCACACCAGCGAGCCGACCATCGAGCGCACCTGGCTGTGCAGGAACGATCGCGCCGACGTCACGATATTGACGGCGTCGCCGTCCCTGACGACGTCGAGTTGATCCAGCGTCTTCTCCGGCGATTTTGCCTGGCACTCGGTGTCGCGAAACGTCGTAAAATCGTGCTTGCCGATCAATCGCTGCGCGGCCTCCTGCATCGCATCGGTATCGAGCCGCCGCGGCAGCCGCCAGGCATGGCCGATGTCGAGCGCCAGGTTGGCGCGGCGGTTGCTGATGCGATAGAGGTAGTGCCGCCGTTTGGCCGAAAATCGCGCATCGAATGTATCCGGCACGATCTCCGCGCTGAGCACGCCGATCGGATGCGGCCGCAGATGGGCGTTCAGGCCGTCGCGGAAGCGGCCCGGCACAAAATGCCTGGCAATATCGCAATGCGCGACCTGACCGAGCGCATGCACGCCGGCGTCGGTGCGGCCCGCGCCATTGACGCGAACCCGCTCGCCGCAAATCGCCTTGACCGCGGTCTCCAGCGCGCCCTGCACCGACGGGCCATTGTCCTGGAGCTGCCAGCCGCAGAACGGCGCACCGTCATATTCGACTGTAAGTTTATAGCGGGACATCAGGTCAGCCGCATCGGCGGCTTGAGCGGCGTGCCGCGCAAAAACTCCGCCGCCTTCATCGGCGCTCTTCCAGCGCGCTGCAATTCAAGAATCCGAATCGCGCCTTGCTTGCAGGCCACGGCCAGACGATCGTCGAGCACCTCGCCTGACAGGCCCCCACCATCGGCCAGTTCGCAGCGCAGTATCTTGACCCGCGCAGCCTCGCCCTCGATAGCCATCTCGGACCACGCGCCCGGAAAAGGCGACAACCCGTGAACATGACGCAGCACGGCACGCGCCGGCCCGTTCCAGTCGATCCGCGTCTCGGTCTTCTCGATCTTGGCGGCGTAGGTCATGCCTTCGTCGCTTTGCGGCGTGAGTTGAAGCCTGTCACGTTCCAGCGCGCCCATCGCACGCCCCATCAGGTCGGCCCCGAGCGGCGCCAGCGCATCATGCAGATCGGCCGCGGTCATGGCATCCGTGACACCCGCGCGTTCGGCCATCGCCACATCGCCGGTATCGAGACCGGCATCCATCTTCATCACCATCACGCCGGTTTCGGTGTCGCCGGCCATGATGGCGCGGTTGATCGGCGCCGCACCACGCCAGCGTGGCAGCAGCGAAGCGTGCAGATTGAAGCAACCGAGCGGCGGTATATCCAAAATGGCCTGCGGCAGGATCATGCCGTAGGCGACGACGACCGCGGCGTCGGCGTTATGGGCACGAAAATCAGCTTCCGCTTTCGCCGTCTTCAACGTCGAGGGCGTCAGCACCGCAAGACCGAGCCGCCGCGCCTCCTGCTCGATCGGGCTCGGCTGCAATTTCATGCCGCGTCCGGCGGGCCTTGCCGCGCGAGTATAGACCGCCGCGATGTCATGGCCATGGGCCACGAGCTCAAGCAGCGTCGGCACCGCGAAATCCGGCGTGCCCATGAAGATCAGACGGAGCGGCATGGAGGAGAAATATCCCTGCTAAGGTGTCAGTTTATCGTGTCCCGGACCCGGTGCAGCGTCCTTTGCGCTGCTCCGCAGAGCCGGGACCCGGTCCGAAACGATCATCGGTCAAAGAATGGACCCCGGCCCAGCAGCGCATCGCTCGCGCGCTGCGCCGCCTCCGGGGAACGAGCCTATTCCGCCGCGCGCTTGGCGGCTTTGGCGAACTTCTTCAGCACGCGGTCGCGCTTCAGCTTCGACAGGTAATCCACGAACAATACGCCGTTGAGATGATCAATCTCGTGCTGGATGCAGGTGGCGAACAGGCCCTCGGCATCTTCCTCATGCACCTTGCCGTCGAGGTCGGTGAAGCGCACGCGCACTTGCGCCGGCCGCTCCACTTCCTCGTAATATTCCGGGATCGACAGGCAGCCTTCCTCGTAGACCGACGTTTCTTCTGACGACGACAATATCTCCGGATTGATGAAGACCCGCGGCCGCGGCGTGCTCTCGCCACCCTCGTCGCGTTTGGCGAGATCCATGGTGATCAGCCGCAGCGGCTCTGCGACCTGGATCGCCGCGAGCCCGATTCCGGGCGCGGCGTACATGGTCTCGAGCATGTCGTCGGCGAGCCGGCGCACCTCTGCCGTGACCTTTTCGACGGGTTTGGAGACAAGCCGCAACTGCTTGTCGGGCAGGATGATGATTTCTCTGATGGCCATGGCAGGCGATTTAGGCTGCTGATTTCCCTGGGTCAATGCGCTGAGGCCGCGTGTTCAGATGTGGTTAACCACAAATGTTGAGGGCGCGTTAACCACGAGAATTAACCCGCCATTCACCATAAATGTTCTCTCTTCGTTCGCATTCACGGCCGAATCGGCTACAACAGCGCCATGAACGAGATTCTTTTCATAATCGGCGACCTGCCGATCCGCACCGGACCGGCGCTGGCAGGCTTCGCCTCGCTGGCGCTGACGTTGCTGCTTGGCATCGCCATCGTGATCGCGCGGTCGGGCCGGCGCGGCACCGAACTGGCGACGGCGCAGGCCGTTCGCACCGACGAGATCGAACAACGGTTGAGCGAAATGCTCCGCGCCCAGACCGAAGCCACCGTCCGCGCCGATGCGGTCGGGCAGGCGCTCGCCGGCCGCCAGGCCGAGATGGCGCGCGCGGTCAACGAGCGGCTGGATTCGGTGACCCATCGCGTCGGCCAGTCGATGGAGCAGACCACGCGCAATACCATGGACTCGCTGCGCGTGCTGCACGAGCGGCTCGGCATCATCGACAATGCGCACAAGAACCTCACCGACCTCACCTCGCAGGTGACCACGCTGCGCGACGTGCTCGCCAACAAGCAATCGCGCGGCGCGTTCGGCCAGGCCCGGATGGAGGCGATCGTCCAGGACGGCATGCCGAAGGGCGCTTACGAATTCCAGTTCACGCTCTCGACCGGCAAGCGGCCGGATTGCGTGGTGTTTCTGCCCGACGCGCGGCCGCTCTGCATCGACGCAAAATTTCCGCTGGAGGCAATGACCGCGCTGCACGACGCGCGCACCGACGAGGAGAAGAAACTCGCCACGCAACGTCTGCGCGCCGACGTGATGAGGCATGTCGGCGATATCGCCGAAAAATACCTGATCGCAGGCGAAACCCAGGACACCGCGCTGATGTTCGTGCCGTCGGAATCGGTCTACGCCGAAATCCACGACGGCTTCGACGACGTGATCCAGAAGGCCTATCGCGCCCGCGTGGTGCTGGTGTCGCCGTCATTGTTGATGCTGGCGATCCAGGTGATGCAGCAGATCCTGAAAGATGCAAGGATGCGCGATGCCGCCGACCAGGTTCGCACCGAGGTGCTCAACCTCGGCGACGATCTCACGCGCCTGCGCGACCGCGTGCTGAAGCTGCAGAAGCATTTTTCCGACGCCAACGAGGATGTCCGGCAGATCCTGATTTCCGCCGACAAGATCGAAAAGCGCGCCGGGCGGATCGAGGAACTGGATTTCAGCAAGACCGACGCGCCGGCGGAAATTCCACGCATCGTCAAATCAGCCGCCCCCGAGCTGTTTCCGCCGCCGCGCAAGCTGCAGGCGGGGGAGTAGGTGGGTTACTGGGCGAGGCATATTGGCTGGCGCAGCATATTAGGTTGTCATCGCCCGCTTGACCGGGCGATGACAGTTCCATTTGTTGCAGCCGAATCTGCTAACATCGCTTTATGACCGCACCCGAAGCTGCCTCCACCGCGGCTAAAGAGCCGACCGCTCCCCGCGCCTCCTTCCGCGAGAGCCTCGCCGTATACCTGCAGCCGCGGGTGCTGATCGTGCTGCTGCTCGGCTTTTCGTCCGGCCTGCCGCTGGCGCTGTCGGGATCGACGCTATTGGTATGGATGCGCGAATCCGGCGTCGACCTCGGCACCATCGGCCTTTTTGCACTGGTCGGCACACCTTACACGCTGAAATTTCTCTGGGCGCCGCTGGTCGATGCGCTGCATGTGCCGTTCTTCACCGGCAAATTCGGCCGCCGCCGCGGCTGGCTGGTATTCTCGCAACTTCTGCTGATTGGCGCGATCCTGCTGCTGGCACTGACCGACCCGGCGCGCTCGCCGCTGTTCGTGGCGCTGGGCGCGCTGCTGGTCGCGGCGATGTCATCAACCCAGGACATTGTGGTCGACGCGTTTCGCGTCGAAAGCCTGCCCGAGAGCGAACAAGCCGCCGGCATGGCGTCCTATGTCGCGGCCTATCGCATCGGCATGCTGGTCTCGACTGCGGGAGCCCTGTTTCTGGTAAGCGCGTTCGAATCAACCGGCATCGCGCGGGCCTCCGCCTGGATGTGGGGCTATGTGGCGATGGCCGCGTTAGTGCTGATCGGCACCGTCACGGCGCTGGCCGCCACCGAGCCCGAACAATCGGTTCGCGCGGAGGCCGCCACCAGCACTGAAACCGCGTTGGCCCGGGTGACAGAGGCGGCGACCGGCGCGTTCTCGGAATTTCTCGCCCGCAAGGATGCTTTTGCGGCGCTCGCTTTCGTGGTGCTGTTCAAATTCACCGACGCGTTTTCCGGCACCATGACCGCGCCGTTCGTGATCGACCTTGGCTTCACCCGAAACGACTATGCCGCCATCGTCAAGGGCGTCGGCCTCGCCGCGACCCTGATCGGCGGCTTCGCCGGCGGGTTCGTGGCGCGGCGCCATTCGTTGCCGGCCAGCCTGTGGATCGGCGGGGGGCTGCAGGCCGTGGCCAACCTGTCATTCTCATGGCTGGCATTGGCCGGCGTCAGTCAATGGGCGCTGGCATTCGCCATTACGACGGAAAATTTCACCAGCGCCATCGGTACCGTGATCTTTGTCGCCTACCTGTCGGCGCTGTGCAGAAATCCGCTGCACACCGCCACGCAATATGCGCTGCTCACAGCACTTGCCGCGGTGGGGCGCACCTATTTGTCCTCAGGCGCGGGTTTCGTGGCGAAGGCAGCGGGCTGGCCGTTGTTCTTCGCAATCTGCGTCGTGGTCGCGGTGCCGAGCCTGATCCTGCTGGCGTGGCTGCAGCGGCGGAAGCATTTCGAGACGCTGGAGCCGGTAAGGGTTTGAAGTGCGGACGTGGCGGCAGCGCCCGTCAATGCCTGGTCACCATGCTCCATTTCGTGACCACGGCTTCGCTCATCTGGCCGGCTTCCTGCGCGCAGGACACCTCCTCGATCCGCACCGAAATCTCCCTGCCGACGAAGCCTTTCAACTGCGCCGCCTGCGCATCGCTGGCCGTGACCAGTTGAAACGTCTCGGGTCCGGTTTCGAGGCCACAAAGCCCACCCGGCGGCGGTAGCTTGCGCGGCTCGCTGAGCAGTTGAAAAGTGCTGACCCGCTTGCCATTGGCCGCAGGGCTGCGCATGGCATTGAGTTGCCCGGTCAGAACGTCACCGTTCCGGATCGCCTGCTGCGGCTGCTGCGCCTGCACCTCGATCGCGACCGCAACAAGGATCGTCGACACAGCCAGCGCCAGCATCAGTAGTTTACCGAATTCGCTTGTCATGTGTCCCCTGATTTCCGTGTCAAAACAAGGTGCGCTGCCGCATCGCCGCGGACAGCGTTCCTTCATCGAGATAATCGAGCTCGCCGCCAACCGGCACGCCGTGGGCGAGCCGTGTCACCCTGACCCCCGCTTCCTGCAACAGGTCCGTGATGTAATGCGCGGTGGTCTGGCCATCGACGGTTGCATTCAGGGCCAGAATGATTTCCGTCACCCGCGGATCGTGGGCTCGCGCCACCAGCGCGTCGATGGTGAGGTCCTGCGGGCCGACGCCGTCGAGCGGCGACAGCGTCGCCCCCAGCACATGATAGAAACCGTTGGTCGCATGCGCCCGTTCCAGCGCCCACAGATCTGCGACGTCGGCAACCACGACGATGATGGCGCCGTCGCGCCGCGGGTCGGTGCACACCGTACAGGGATTCTGGGTATCGATATTGCCGCAGGTCTTGCAGACCTGGATCCTGTCGATCGCCACCTGCAGCGCGCCGGCGAGCGGCGTCATCAGCGCTTCGCGCTTCTTGATCAGATGCAGCGCCGCGCGCCGGGCCGAACGCGGGCCGAGCCCCGGCAGCCGCGCCAAAAGCTGGATCAGACGCTCGATTTCAGGACCGGCAACCGCGGAAGACATTCAGGTTAGACCCAGCCCCGGTGGCAGGCCAAGTCCGCCGGTTAGCGCCTGCATCTTCTCCTGCATGGCGGCTTCGGCCTTGCGGCGCGCGTCGTTATGCGCCGTGACCAGCAGGTCTTCAAGGATTTCGCGCTCCTCGGCCTTCATCAGCGAGGCATCGATCTTGACGCCCTTGACCTCCATTTTGGCGGTCATGCGCACGGTGACGAGACCGCCGCCCGATATGCCCTCTACCTCGACGCGGTCGAGCTCTTCCTGCATCGCCTGCATCTTCGATTGCAGCTGGGCCGCCTGCTTCATCATGCCGAGAAAATCAGCCATCGATGCTTCCTTGTGATCCTGTCATTGATCGTCGCTGTCGGAAGGATCCGTGAGGTCCTCACCGATAACGTCGGACTCCGGCGGCTCGGGGGCAAGCCTGCGCACCTCGACCACCTTGGCGCCGGGAAATCGCGCCAACACCTCTTTAACCCGCGGATCGGACACCGCCTCGCGCTCGCGCTGGTTCTTCTCGATCTGGTTTTGCGAACGCAGCGTCGGCTGTCCCGCTTCGTTGGACACGATCACGGTCCAGCGCCGTCCGGTCCATTGCTCCAGTTTTCGCGACAGATCGTTGATCAGCGTCCGCGCGGCGTTGTGTTCCAGCGCCACTTCAAGCCGTCCGTCTTCGATGCGGACCAGCCGGACATCGGCTTCGAGCGCGGCTTTTGTCAAGAGGTCGCGTTTCTCGCCGGCCAGCGCCACCAGTTCGGGAAAGCTTGCAATCCGCAGCGCGGCGGGCGCGGGCGCGGACTGCAGCCCGGGTGCCGGCGCGCTCATTTGCGGGCGCGCGGAGGCCTCGGCGCCGGCCCGTGGCGCGGTGTTCGCGCGCGGCGGCGACGATGGCATCGAAACGGCGCTCGGCGCAGTTCGCGCCGGCGCCGCACTTGGCGGCGCAGCACTTGCCGCGATCACCGGCGAGGCGCCGCCATGCTGATCGAGCATCCGGATCGCTTCGTCCGGCGTCGGCATATCGGCGACATAGGCGATGCGCACCAGCACCATTTCCGCCGCCGCCGCAGGGCGCGTCGCGGCCTGCACTTCGGCGATCCCCTTCAGCAGCATTTGCCACATCCGCGACAATACGCGCATCGAGATTTTTGCGGCGAAGTCGCGGGCACGCAGCCGCTCGGTTTCGCCAAATGCGACGTTATCAGCCGTCGCCGGCACGACCTTGACGCGGGTGACGAAATTGACGAACTCGGCCAGGTCGCTGAGCACCACGATCGGATCGGCGCCGGTGTCATATTGCTCGCGAAATTCGGCGAACGCGGCGGCGATGTCGCCGCGCGCCAGCTGCTCGAACAGATCGATCACCCTGGTGCGGTCGGCCAGCCCGAGCATCTGCCGGACCGCATCGGCGCGCACCACGCCTGCGGCATGCGCGATCGCCTGATCCAACAGCGACAGCGAATCGCGCACCGAGCCTTCGGCCGCGCGCGCAATGATGCCGAGCGCCTCCGGCTCCGCCTCGACCTTCTCTTTCGCGGCGATGTTGGAAAGGTGCGCCATCAGCACATCGGCCTCGACCCGGCGCAGGTCAAAGCGCTGGCAGCGCGACAGCACCGTGACCGGGACTTTCCGGATTTCGGTGGTGGCGAACACGAATTTGACGTGTTCGGGCGGCTCTTCCAGCGTCTTCAGGAACGCGTTGAACGCCTGGTTCGAGAGCATGTGCACTTCGTCGATGATGTAGACCTTGTAGCGCGCGCTGGCCGGTGCATAGCGCACGCTGTCGTTGATCTGGCGCACGTCGTCGACACCGGTATGGGATGCGGCGTCCATCTCCAGCACGTCCATGTGCCGGCTTTCCATGATCGCCTGGCAATGGATGCCGGGCACCGGCATGTGGATGGTCGGTCCCTGCACCGAACCATCGGGCAGTTCGTAATTGAGCGCGCGGGCGAGAATCCGCGCCGTGGTGGTTTTTCCGACGCCGCGCACCCCGGTCAGAATCCAGGCTTGCGGAATCCGTCCGGTTTCGAACGCGTTGGAAACGGTGCGGACCATCGCCTCCTGGCCGATCAGGTCGTTGAAACTGGAAGGGCGGTATTTCCGCGCCAGCACCCGATAATGCTTGCCGGCCTCGGGTGAGCCGCCGAGATCGAAGCCGCCCTGATGGCCGCTGTCCGCGTCGTTGGGGGGTTTTGAGGGAGCGCCAGCGTCGGTCATCGATCGATCCGCAATTGATTGTCTCTCGAAGCCGGCTTGCGGAACAACGGGAACAAAATCCCACGTGAGGCGCGGGTCGCCGCTTTTGGCGCGATTCGCTCGAAAAAACAGGTAGGAGACTGACGAGCGACCCGATCCGGACCTCGTTAGGGCTGCTTCCTTCCGGACCTGACCCGGTTGGCGAGTGGCTCGTCCACCGCCAATCTCCCGGCTCTTATTTGGGGCCAAAAGTCCGGGAAAGCAAGCGCGGCGGGAGCAGTTTGCGGGGCTTGTGCAGAAACATGGAAAGGCATTAGTTGCCGTCATGCCCGGCCTTGTGCCGGGCATCCACGTCCTCCTTGGTGTCGCAATAAAGCAAGACGTGGATGGCCGGGACGAACCCGGCCATGACGAGGAATAGGCATGTCCCCCGACGCTCCCGCCTGGTCGCTGCATTCACAGCTCAAAAAAGACACCATCGACATCGGCGACCTGCCGCTGTGCCGGGTGCTTGTGATCAAGGATGCGCATTACCCCTGGCTGCTGCTGGTGCCGCGGCGGCATGACGCCGTGGAGATCATCGATCTCGACGAGGTCGAACAGGCTCAGTTGATGACGGAGATTTCCCGCGTCGCGCGCGCGCTGAAGGAGATCACCAGATGCGACAAACTGAATATCGCAGCCCTTGGCAATCTGGTGCCGCAACTGCACGTGCATGTCATCGCGCGCCGCTCAAGCGATGCCGCCTGGCCGCGTCCGGTCTGGGGGGTGATGCCCCCGCTCGCGCATGACGCGGAGGAAGTGCAGAATTTCATCGGCGCGCTGCGCCGCAAGATTTGGCTGGGATGAATAATAAATGACAGCTTTCGACTCGTTTCCCCTCGGGCAGCCGGCCTTTATCAGCAACATTCTCGATCGCGCCGCGCATCTGCGTCGCGACGATGCAAGGCTTCTGGCGCTGGAAGGGCACCGCGACGCCCGCGCCTATGTGGTGTATCGCGATTCCCTGGTGTTGCGGCGGGACGCCGATGGCCCGCGCGCGCTGCTCCGCATCGACGAGGCGCTGAAATTCGGCGCCAATCCGGGCACGATTTTCTTGGGGTTGCGCGACGGCGCAGCGGTGTTCGGCATGGGCATTTCGGCGGCGGCGGCGGAGAAGCTGCTGACCCGGGAGGATGCGGCCGTGACCGAGCTGCGCGGCATGGCGATGCAGGGGGTGGTGCCGCCAGACCAGCTTTCGGCGATCGCAATGGCGAAATCGATGGTGAACTGGCATCAGCGCCACGGCTATTGCGCCAATTGCGGAACCCGTACCGCGATGAAGGAAGGCGGCTGGAAGCGTGACTGTCCCGACTGCAAGGCCGAGCATTTTCCGCGCACCGATCCGGTCGTGATCATGCTGGTGACCTCCGGCGAAAAATGCCTGCTGGGCCGGCAAAAGCAATTCCCTCCCGGGATGTACTCCTGTCTCGCCGGTTTCGTCGAAGCCGCCGAGACCATCGAGGACGCGGTTCGGCGCGAGATCTTCGAGGAATCCGGGATTCACTGCAGCGACGTGAAATATTACATGACGCAGCCGTGGCCCTATCCATCGTCCCTGATGATCGGATGTACCGCGCGCGCTACCAACGAGGAGGTCGTGGTCGACCGATCCGAGATTGAGGATGCGCGCTGGTTCGACCGCGCCGAGGCAACCCTGATGATCAAACGACAACATCCCGACGGCCTTGCAGGGCCACATCCGTTTGCAATTGCCCATCATTTGCTCGGACGGTGGCTGCATGAGGGCCAGGGCGCGTCTGCATAGCGCGGAACCGGCCATGGCCCTATCCATTAGCTCCGGGACATGGTTCCGGAAGAAGGCGGAACCGGCATGACGGCTTCCGGCATGAACTTTCACGCCCGCGCACCGAAGATCCCCCCGCGTATTCTCTGCATCGGGATGCCGGTGCGCGATCTGACATTCCGCATCGAGCAATTGCCCGAGCGCGGATTCAAGGTGAATGCCAGCCATTTCGATGAAATCGCCGGCGGCAACGCGCTCAACGCGGCGATCGGCATCGTGCGCCTCGGTGGCCGTGCCTCGATCTGCGGGCCGATGGGCGACGCCCGCGAAACCTCCAGCCGATTTATTTTCGACAAGCTCGCGCAGGAAGGCGTCGATACCAGGCACATCGTGCACATGCGGGGCCTGGTGACGCCGATCTCCAACATCATGATCGACCCCAGCGGGGAGCGCACCATCGTGACTTTCCGCGATCCGGAATTGTGGAAAGTCCGCCTCCCCGATCCCGACACGCTGCTTGAGGACTGCAGCGCGATCTTGACCGAAAATCGCTGCGCGGAATTTTGCACCGAGCTCTGCGCCGAGGCCCGCAGGCGTGGCATTCCCGTCATCGTCGATGTCGACCGCACGATGTCGCAGCGCGAAGGGCTGCTCGCCGCGTCATCGCATCTGGTGTTCTCGAGCGAAGCCTTGCAAGCCACCGCCGGCGTCGCCAGCGATGCCGACGCGTTACTGAAGATGGCGAAGCACACACGATCGTTCCTGGCGGGAACGCGGGGCGCCAAGGGGACGCTGTGGCTCGACCAGCATCAGAGCCTGCAGCATACGCCGGCCTTCCCGGTGCATACGGTGGACACGCTGGGCGCAGGCGACGTGTTCCACGGCGCCTTGGCGCTGGCCATCACCGAAAATCAGGAACTGCGTGAGGCGCTCCGCTTCGCCTCAGCCGCGGCTGCCCTGAAATGCACCCGGTTCGGTGGCGCGTTCGCCGCCCCGCAACGGGCTGAAGTAGATGAACTTCTGCGCCAAAGCCCAGCCACCCGCCCGGCTCAAACCAGCGAAAAATGACTTGCGTTAGAATAATTTTCTTTATATGAGGATTACCAACCTCATTAATGGAACAAAGTTCTTCCCATGACCGACCTGGCCGCCGTTCAGATCCACGAAGCCAACCGCCGCCTCGACGCCATCGATCGCAAGATTCTTGCGGTGCTGCAGGATGACGCCTCGCTCTCGGTCGCCGAGATCGGCGACCGGGTCGGGCTTTCCTCGACGCCATGCTGGAAGCGGATCCAGCGGCTGGAAGCCGACGGGGTGATCCTGCGCCGGGTCGCGCTGGTCGACCAGAACAAGATCGGGCTCGGTATCTCGGTTTTTGTGTCGGTCGAGAGCGCCGATCATTCGGAAAGCTGGCTGCGGGCCTTTGCCGGCGCCGTCAGCGCGATGCCCGAGGTGATGGAGTTTTACCGGATGGCAGGCGACATCGATTACATGTTGCGCGTCGTGGTCGCGGATATGCAGAGCTACGACATCTTTTACAAGAAACTGATCAGCACCGTGCCGCTGAAGAATGTCACGTCGCGTTTTGCGATGGAGAAGATCAAGTCGGTCACCGCGCTGCCGGTGCCGGCGGCGTAGGGCCGAATCGGCGTCCCCGGCGCGGCGCAGCGTTATTCACGCTGCGCCGCACAGCCGGGAGCCATTACCGCGAATGCGGATCCCGGGTCTGCGGCGCGCTATTTCGCTGCGCTCATATCGCGCCGCGCCCGGGACACGATCATCCTCAAATCTTCTGATTATATTCGCCGACCTCGGGATGGGTGCGCAGCACCGAATCCATCGCCTCGAACATGTCGCGCATGCCCGCTTCGCTGACGGGGCTTTCGACCACCACCACAAGCTCGGGCTTGTTGGACGACGCCCGCACCAGGCCCCAGCTGCCATCCTCGACCGTGACGCGCACCCCGTTGACGGTGACGAGATCGCGGATCTTTTGTCCCGCGACCTTTTCGCTCTTCTTTTGCATCGCCTCGAAATGCTTCACCACGGCATCGACGATGCCGTATTTGACCTCATCGGCGCAGTGCGGCGACATGGTCGGCGACGACCAGGTTTTCGGCAGCGCGTTCTTCAGATCCGCCATCGACTTGCCGGGCGCCCGGTCCAGCATCTCGCAGACCGCGATCGCCGAGATCAGGCCGTCGTCATAGCCGCGGCCCAACGGTTTGTTGAAGAAGAAATGGCCGGATTTTTCAAAACCCGCCAGAGCGCCGAGCTCATTGGTGCGGCGCTTCATATAGGAGTGGCCGGTCTTCCAGTAGGTGGTGTTCGCGCCCTGCTTTTGCAGCACCGGGTCTGTCACAAATAGTCCGGTCGATTTGACGTCGACCACGAATTGCGCATTCGGAGTGATCGCCGAGATGTCGCGCGCGAGCATCACGCCGACCTTGTCGGCGAAAATCTCTTCCCCGGTATTGTCGACCACGCCGCAGCGGTCGCCGTCGCCGTCGAAGCCGAGGCCGACATCGGCCTTGTGCGCCAGCACGGCGTCGCGAATTGCGTGCAGCATTTCCATGTCTTCGGGATTGGGATTGTATTTCGGAAAGGTATGATCGAGTTCGGTATCGAGCGGCACCACCTCGCAGCCGATCGCCTGCATCACCTCCGGCGCAAACGCGCCCGCGGTGCCGTTGCCGCAGGCCACCACGACCTTCAGCTTGCGCTTCAGTTTCGGGCGCTTGGCGAGATCCGCGATGTAGCGCGCCGGGAAATTCGGGTGGAACTCGTAGCCGCCGCCGCTCCTGTTCCTGAAATCGGCGTTGAGCACGATCTCTTTCAGGCGGTTCATCTCGTCGGGACCGAAGGTGAGCGGACGGTTGGCGCCCATCTTGACCCCGGTCCAGCCGTTGTCGTTATGCGACGCCGTAACCATCGCCACGCAGGGAACGTCGAGATCGAATTGCGCGAAATAGGCCATCGGAGTCATGCACAGGCCGATGTCGTGGACCTTGCAGCCCGAAGCCAGCAACCCCGAAATCAGGGCGTATTTGATCGATGCCGAATAGCCCCTGAAATCGTGCCCGGTCACCACCTCCTGCTTGACGCCGAGTTCCGCGATCAGCGCGCCGAGCCCCATGCCCAGCGCCTGGATACCCATCAGGTTGATCTCCTTGCCGAACAGCCAGCGCGCGTCGTATTCGCGAAAGCCGGTCGGCTTCACCATCGGCTCGGATTCAAAGGCATAGCTATTGGGAACCAGCACGGATTTGGGTTTCGGAAACATTCAAACGGCCTCATCGGAGAACTGAAAGCGGCGAGCGCAGCCATAGCCAATGCACGGGCGCAGCGAAAGGCGGGGGGAAGGCCGATTTGGGGCAATTCCTTAACCTCTTCCCCCGTTGCGAGAACCGCCCGTTCGCGCATTCTGGCAGATTTTTGGACACAAGGGGGCGCGGCTTCGTGTGACGGCAGGCCGGTGCCTTACTGTTCCAGCACCATTCTGCCGTTGGCGTATTCATACCGCTTCAGCTTCGACAGGAACGACAGGCCGAGCAGGTTCTCCGACAGCGCCTCGTCCGGCAGCACCATGGCATCGACGTCGCGCACCACGAGCCCACCGATTTCGACCATGGCTAGCCGGGTGCGCGCCGCCTTGATGGTGCCGTTGGCGGTGGTGACCGTGGCGTTGTATTCGCTACGGGACGGGTAAAACCCGAACCGGGCCGCGGATCTTTCGTTCAGCGCCACCACGGAAGCGCCGGTATCGACCATGAATTCGATCCACTGACCGTCGATCCGGCCTTCGGTCTGGAAATGGCCGCGGCCGTCGGGCGTGATGCTGACGTTGCGACTACCGGTCTGCGCCACCGCTACGACCGGGGCGGCGTTCGGCGAAGTGGCGGCCGGCGAGGCGGTTTTGGCGAACGCGGCGTTCGTCGATATCCTGTCCGCCATCTGCGCCATGAGGGTGCCGAGGCCAGCCACGCACGCGGCAAGAATCATTATGTTACGCATCACGCCACACTCGCTTCGCAAGCACCCGCAATTTCACCACATCCGCCGCAAGCCTGCGACCAATGGCGGCAGCGAAGACCTCACATTTTGGCGAAAAGGATGAGCGAAGGGTTAACGGGCTTCTTACCTCTCCCCGTAAGAGCGTCGTAAGAGCGGGGCGAGGGAGCGAACCCGTGCGAGCGGCGAGAACCGCCCTCACGTCCCCCTTGGCTTAACCCGCCGCGTCGGCAACGCGCTTGCCGGATCTTCCGGCCAGGGATGCCTCGGATAACGGCCGCGCAGGTCGGAGCGCACCGCGGCATAACTGCCGCGCCAAAAACCCGGCAGGTCGCGCGTCACCTGCACCGGCCGGTGCGCCGGCGACAGCAACTCCAGCACCAGCGGCACCGTTCCCCCGGCGATCGAGGGATGGCTGGTGAGCCCGAACAATTCCTGCAACCTGACCGCAATGGTCGGCCCCTGCCCGGCCTCGTAATCGATCGGAAGCTGGGTGCCGGTCGGCGCCTCGAAATGTGTCGGCGCCTCGCGCTCCAGCCGCGCGCGCAATTCCCACGGCAGCAGCGTCATCAGCGCATCCGACAATTCGCTGGCCGAGAACTCCTTCAGCGAAGTCTTGTCATGGAGCGCCGGCTCCAGCCATGCCTCGCGCCGCGCCGCCAGCGCGTCATCGGACAGATCCGGCCAGATGTCTCCTTCGGCCTTGCGCAGGAACATCACGCGATCGCGCCATTGCTTTGCGGATTTCGACCATGGCAATTTGTCGATGCCGGCGGCGATCAGCCCGTCGGCCAGCGCCCGCGCGGTCTGCGGCGAAGGCGACACGGCAAGCGGCGCTTCCGACAGCGTGATCGCGTGCAGGGTTCGCTTGCGGCGCGCCCGCAACGCCATCGAACCGCGATCGAAAGATATCTCGTCCGCGGCCTCGATCTGATCGGCGAAGCGGAGTTCGATATCCCCGAGCGCGATCGGCGCCGCCAGCAGAATACGCCCCTGGGCCGCGGTGCCCGTGAGTTCGGCCACCGCGATATAGGGCACGCGCGCCAGCGGGGAGGCCTGGTCCACCGCGGCGCCGCGGCCGTTGGCCAGAACAAAACTGCCATTGCCGCGGTTGCGCGCGACCCGGTCGGGAAATGCAAAGGCGAGCATGACGCCCGTGGAGAGTTCTTCGTCGGTTGACGACTCCCTCCGTCCCCCTCCCCCCTGCGGGGTCGAGACGGGTGAAGACACCCGCTCCGAGGGGTCGGGGGTGGGGGTGGCCGCAGGAGAAACTGCCCGTGGGTACCCCCCTCCCCGACCCTCCCTCGCAGGGGGGGAGGGAGAAGAAGGCGCGACCGCGTTGGCACTTTCCGATGACGCCACCTGCGACGCCCAGCGCGCGGCGAGGCTGCGCGCGCTAACCGCGCGTTGCGAGCGGTCGCGGCGGAATTGATCGAGCCTGCTATCGAGATCGACGCTGTCGCCGCCGAGGCCGCGCTCGGTGAGCACGGCCGCGATGCCGGCGGCCTCTTGCCCCGCGCCGAAACGATGCGAATCCACGATCATCCGCGCCAGCCGCGGCGGCAGCGCCAGCTCGCGCAAGGACTTGCCTTCCGGCGTGATCCGGCCATCGCCGTCGAGCGCGCCGAGTTCGCGCAACAAAGCGCGCGCCTCCTTCAGCGCCGGCGCGGGCGGAGCATCGAGAAACGCCAGTGTCGCGGGATCGCTGACGCCCCATTGCGCGAGGTCGAGCACCAGCGAGGAGAGATCGGCGCCGAGAATTTCAGGCTGGGTATAGGCCGCAAGCGACGCGGTCTGGGGCTCGTCCCACAGCCGGTAACAGACCCCGGGTTCGGTGCGGCCGGCACGGCCGCGGCGCTGATCGACGGCGGCGCGCGAGGCGCGCACGGTTTCCAGCCGCGTCAGGCCGATATCGGGCTCATAGCGCGGCACCCGCGCCACACCGGAGTCCACAACGATGCGAACGCCTTCGATGGTGAGCGAGGTTTCCGCGATCGATGTCGCCAGCACGACCTTGCGCTTGCCCTTTGGCGCCGGCGCGATGGCACGGTCCTGCACCGCGGCATCGAGCGCACCGAACAGCGGCACGATTTCAGTGTCGGGGTCATGGACCCGCTCGCCGAGAAAGTTCTGGGTGCGGCGTATTTCCGCCGCCCCCGGCAGAAACGCCAGCACCGAGCCGGGATCGGCCCGCAGCGCGGTCGCGATCGCGTCCGCCATCTGCCGCTCCAGCGGCGCATCCGCCCTGCGCCCGAGATAGCGGGTCAGGACCGGAAAGGCGCGGCCTTCGCTCGATATGAGCGGCGCGCCGCCGAGCAGGCCCGCGACCCGCGCGCCGTCGAGCGTCGCCGACATCACCAGAATGCGCAGATCCTCACGCAAGCCCAGCTGCGCATCGCGCGCCAGCGCCAGGCCCAGATCGGCATCGAGCGAACGTTCGTGAAATTCGTCGAACAAAACGGCTGCGACACCGCTCAATTCCGGATCGTCGAGAATCTGCCGCGAGAAGATGCCTTCGGTGACGACTTCGATCCGCGTCGCGCGCGACACTTTCGAGCCGAACCGGACCCGGTAGCCGACGGTCTCGCCGACGCGCTCTGCCAATGTGTGCGCCATGCGCTGGGCCGAAGCGCGGGCCGCGATCCGCCGCGGCTCCAGCACGATGATTTTTTTGCCCTTTAGCCAGGGCGCATCGAGCAGGGCCAGCGGCACCCGCGTGGTCTTGCCGGCCCCGGGAGGGGCCACCAGCACGGCGGCGTTATTGCCGGCAAGCGTGCGCGCCAGTTCATCCAGCACCGCGTCGATTGGAAGGGGGATGTCGAAGGAGCGGGGCAAGTGACTGATCCGATGTCATCGCGAACTCCCTCGCCCCGCACTTCACGGGGAGAGGGTTGGGATGAGGGGCTGCTATCCGCGAACGCTGACAACGGTAAGTGCGGAGACTCCCCCTCACCCGGATTGCTTCGGACGATGCTTTCGCATCGCCGAGGCAATCCGACCTCTCCCCGCAAGCGCCGCAAGCGGGGCGAGGTAAGAAAATCGCTACTGCCGCGGCGCGGCCCCGCGGCCGACGCTTTCATAGACAAAGCCGAGCGCCGCCATGTCCCCGGGGCGATAGACGTTGCGCAGGTCGACCACCACCGGCTGCGCCATTTCGCGCTTCAGGCGTCCGAGATCGAGCGCACGGAACTGCACCCACTCCGTCACGATCACCAGGGCATCGGCGCCGCTGGCGCACGCATACGGATCGTCGCAATATTCGATATCGGGCAGTTCATGCCGCGCCTGCTCCATGCCGACCGGGTCGTGGGCGCGCACCTTGGCGCCGAGGTCGAGGAGCCCGGTCACCAGCGGTATCGAGGGCGCCTCGCGCATATCGTCGGTGTCGGGCTTGAAGGTGAGGCCAAGCACCGCGATGGTCTTGCCGCGCAGGCTGCCGCCCGCGGCGCCCGCGACCTTGCGCGCCATCGCCCGCTTGCGGTTGTCGTTGACCGCCAGCACCGCCTCGACGATTCGCAAATGCACGTCATGATCGAGCGCGATCTTGACCAGCGCGCGGGTGTCCTTGGGAAAGCACGAGCCGCCAAAACCTGGGCCGGCATGCAGGAATTTCGGGCCGATGCGATTGTCGAGCCCAATGCCGCGCGCGACTTCCTGTACGTCGGCGCCGACCTTTTCGGCAAGATCGGCGATTTCGTTGATGAAGGTGATCTTGGTGGCGAGAAACGCGTTGGCGGCGTATTTGATCAACTCCGCGGTGCGCCGCTCGGTGAACATCAGCGGCGCCTGGTTCAGCGACAATGGCCGATAGATGTCGCCGAGCACCTTGCGCGCACGTTCATCGGAGGTGCCGACCACGATGCGATCCGGGAACTTGAAGTCGCGGATCGCCGCACCTTCGCGCAGGAATTCCGGATTGGACGCGATCACCACATCGGCGGAAGGATTGGCCTCGATGATCAGGCGCTCGACCTCGTCGCCGGTGCCGACCGGCACGGTGGATTTGGTCACGACCACGGTGAAGCCTGAAAGTGCCGTGGCGATTTCGCGCGCCGCGCTGTGGACATAGCTGAGGTCGGCGTGGCCGTCGCCGCGCCGCGACGGCGTGCCGACCGCGATGAACACCGCGTCGGCCTCCGCGACCGGTGCTGCAAGATCGGTGGCAAAATCCAGCCGTCCGGCCTTGACGTTGGAGGCCACCAGCGCGTCGAGGCCGGGCTCGAAGATCGGAATCTCGCCGCGGCGCAGGCTGGCGATCTTGCCGGCATCCTTGTCGACGCAGACGACCTGGTGGCCGAAATCCGCGAAACAGGCGCCTGACACCAGCCCCACATAGCCCGTGCCGATCATCGCGATGCGCATCTACAGAACCTGTCAATAATGGTTAATTTGGAGCCCGATTTTGTCGGGGTCTTAGAGCATTTTCCGGCAAAGGGGAAACCGGAAAAGTGCGGAAAACCGGCATGTCATTTGTATGAATAAAGGGGAAAGAAACCGATTCCGCCGATGATGCCGCCAAGCCGCGCCGAAAAGGGACACCGATGACCACAAACGGTACATCCGCCGCCGCCAGACCTTCCGCGCGCTCAGCCGCTGAACGCGTCGATTGGGTGGACTATGCCAAAGGCATCTGCATCGTCATGGTGGTCATGATGCATTCGGTGCTGGGCGTCGAGGCGGCCGCCGGCCAGACCGGCTTCATGCATCTCGTCGTCATGTTCGCAAAACCGTTCCGGATGCCGGATTTCTTCCTGATCTCGGGCCTGTTCCTGCCGGTGGTGATCGCCCGCGACTGGCGCACTTATCTCGACCGCAAGGTCGCGCATTTTGCCTATTTCTACCTGCTGTGGGTAACGATCCAGTTCGGCTTCAAGGCGCCGTCCTTTGCCTCCGAGACCAGTTGGGCCCATGTCGGCTTTTTGTACCTGGAATCCTTCATCGAGCCGTTTGGCACGCTGTGGTTCATCTATATCCTGCCGGTGTTCTTTGTGGTCACCAAAGCGACGCGCGAGATGCCGCCGCTCTTGATCTGGGGCGCGGCGGCGCTGCTGGAGACCGCGCATGTCGCAACCGGCTGGACCGTGATTGACGAGTTTTGCGCGCGCTTCGTCTATTTCTATTCCGGCTATCTGTTCGCCGATTACGTGTTCGCGTTGTCGAATCGCGCGCGGGCGTATCCCGCTTTGGCGCTGGCGGGACTGACACTGTGGGCACTGGTGAACGGCGGCCTGGTTGTATCCGGCTTCAGCGAATGGCCGCTGATTTCGCTGGCGCTCGGGCTGGCGGGCGCATGTGCCATCGTCACCTTTGGCACGCTGCTGGCGCGGGCGCACTGGCTCAATTTCCTGCGTTATTGCGGCGAGCACTCCATCGTCATCTATCTGGCGTTCTTCCTGCCGATGGCTTCAACCCGGACATTGCTGCTGCACACCGGCTTGATCCACGATATCGGCATCATCTCGCTGATCGTTACGGTCGTGGGCGTCGCCGGCTCTGTAGCGATCTGGCGGATCGCGCTGGCGGCCGGCGCCAATTTCCTGTTCGAGCGCCCCGCTGCCTTCTGGATCGCGCCAAAAAAGCCGCCAGCGAGGCTGCAGGCGGCGGAGTAATCTTCTCCATCGTCGTCCCCGCGAAAAGCGGGGCCCATAACCACCGATATTTGTTGTTACATCGGATGGTGCTCCAGCCCGTTCGACAACTTCGCCCCGGGGTTACGGATTCCGGCGCGCGCTTGGCTTGGCCGGGACGACAAAAATTGGGTGTTGGGCGATCCAGATTCCGGCGTTCAAAGGCTGTCATTCCCGGCAAAAATCCTTAAGTTGCCGCCATGCCGAAAACATCCGAAAAAGCCGCTGCCGCCAAGGCGCCTGTCAAAGGCGACCATGTCTTCCTGGTCGACGGTTCCTCCTATATTTTCCGCGCCTATCACGCGTTGCCGCCGCTGTCGCGCAAATCCGACGGGCTGCAGGTCAATGCGGTGCTCGGCTTCTGCAACATGCTGTGGAAACTGTTGCGCGAGATGCCGCCGGACAACCGGCCGACCCATCTCGCCATCATCTTCGACAAGTCAGAAGTCACGTTCCGCAACAAGCTCTATCCCGATTACAAGGCGCACCGGCCGCCGGCGCCGGACGACCTGATCCCGCAATTTTCACTGATCCGCGACGCGGTGCGCGCCTTCGACCTGCCCTGCCTCGAGCAGGCCGGCTTCGAGGCCGACGATCTGATCGCGACCTATGCGCGGCTGGCAGGCGAGCGCGGCGCCACCGCCACCATCGTTTCTTCCGACAAGGACCTGATGCAGCTCGTGACCGATGGCGTCACCATGTACGACACCATGAAGGACCGCCGCATCGGCATTGCCGAAGTGATCGAGAAGTTTGGCGTGCCGCCGGAAAAGGTGGTCGAGGTGCAGGCGCTGGCCGGGGATTCGACCGACAACGTGCCGGGCGTGCCGGGCATCGGCGTCAAGACCGCCGCGCAATTGATCGTCGAATATGGCGACCTCGAGACGCTGCTGGCGCGCGCCGGCGAGATCAAACAGCCGAAGCGGCGCGAGGCGCTGCTCGAAAATGCCGACAAGGCGCGGATTTCGCGGCAACTGGTGCTGCTCGACGACAAGGTCAAGCTCGACGTCCCACTCGACGAACTCGCCGTGCATGAGCCCGACGCGCGCAAGCTGATCGCCTTCCTGAAGACGATGGAATTTACCAAGCTGACCAGCCGTGTCGCGCAATATTCGCAAATCGATCCGTCGGATGTGGCGGCGGATGGTGGGACGAAGGATGGCGGAGCGGTTTCTTCTTTACCTCTCCCGCTTGCGGGGGAGGTCGGATCGCTCGGCAGCGCAATTGCGCGCCAGAGCGATCCGGGTGGGGGAAATCTCTCCACGAACGCTACCGCCCGTTATGCGGAAACACCCCCACCCCAGCCCCCCCCCACAAGCGGGAGAGGGGGCGCACCGAGCAACCGGCAGGACAAAGCCGGAAGCCTCAAGGGCACCCCGATTTCGCTCGCTGCCGCGCGCGGCGAAGCCGCGCGAAAAATCCCGGTCGATCGCAGCAAATACCAGACCGTGCGCAGCCTCGAAGAGCTCAACGCCTGGATCGCGCGGGTGCACGATGCCGGCCATGTCGCGCTCGACGCCAAGGCCGATACGATCGATCCGATGCAGGTCGGGATTTGCGGCATCGCGCTGGCGCTGGCGCCCAACGACGCCTGCTATGTGCCGCTCGGCCACAAGCAATCGGGCGACGGCTCGGGCCTGTTCGCCGCCGGGCTTGCGCCGGGCCAGATCAAGGCAAGCGATGCGCTCGACGCGCTGCGCCCGCTGCTGGAATCGCGGGGCATCCTGAAGATCGGCTTCAACATCAAGTTCAGCGCGGTGATGTTGGCGCAACATGGCATCACCGTCC
>Ga0116129_1000300_pt1 | contig 34152 bp, 32 predicted proteins | sample June2015DPH_17_2_FD_89732 | JGI IMG/M metagenome (GOLD analysis project Ga0116129, IMG submission 89732) | Peatland microbial communities from SPRUCE experiment site at the Marcell Experimental Forest, Minnesota, USA - June2015DPH_17_10 | ecosystem: Environmental > Terrestrial > Soil > Wetlands...
CAGACGGCAATTTCGCTTCCGCTAAGGGTTGGGTCAGCGGCGGGTTTGGTGTGGCCGCCGTGGCCTTCTCCTTCCGGCGTATGCGCGTGAGGTAGGAGCCGAGACTTTGCACCGTGACTATGACGTCTCCTTCCTCTTCGAGCCACTGGCAGATGCTTGCCAAGCTTTGCCCATCGGCAATGGCCGTTCGGATCTCGGGCCAAAGAGCGCGAATCTGGCCGGATTTGGTGGCAGGCTTTTTCCCGCGTCTTTGTGCCAGGCGGAGCCGGGTTTCAGTGATCCACTGTTGCTCTACCTTCGAGTATTTCTCGTCCTTTGCCATTTGCTCAACACTTTACGACATTTTTCGACATATTTGCACAGGATTCAACAAGTGACAAGGGTTTCGACAAGAATCGACGTTTTTCGACAACTGACAGTGCTGTTGACCCGCCCGAGGATCGGTTTCCAGGCCAAAAACACCGGTAGTGGAACATAAGGATGGGATGCGTCGTTGGTTTTTGAAGCGTTTTCTTGTTGCTCGAGTGGAAGTTCGTGCGGGATGCGTTTCGATCACTCTGCATCCCACTTGGGATGCGCCCCCGATTTTGCGATTCTCTCCGTCCCAAATCACTTCCGCCATTGCCTTATTAGTGAGAGGCGTTTCCAAATGGCCCAGCGAGCAATCCGATTTTCCGAGAAGACGGACAACGAGATTCAGGAAGCAGTGCGGAAGCGCGGCTTTTCATCACCAACGGCGTTCATCCGCCATTCGGTGGCACAGGAACTGTCGGGGCGCAGCGAGGAACTGGTCGGTGCCGAAGAACGACTCGCAGCCACCATCGAGCAGGTCAGGAAGGAAGTCTTCGGACTCGGACGAGCCCAGCAGGCTTTGTTCGCATTCTTGGACAGCCTGGCCAAGGTTGTGCTGACCTGCGTTCCCGAGCCGGGCGGTGAGGCTCTGGACGCCGCCGTCGCAAGGGCGCGAGGCCGGCACGCCCGTCTGCTGAAGAGCGCTGGCCAAGCCATGGTCGGGGACTCGCAATTGGCGATGCAGGATTTGGTGAAACTTGACGAAGAATGATGAACGCGAATTCCGGTTGCGGCCGCGGAAGCCGCCAGCACGGAGCGATCACGCGCCCTGCGCGTCAGCGAACAGAATCCTAGCCAAAGATATTTGAAATTTTGATTCCACCGGCCGTCTGGTCGATGATTGTCAGTGGCGCCGGGCAAAGGGGCCATTTTTTGGGACCACCTTTCGCTAGTTCTTCGCTGAGCCTTTCTCTCTTGCCCCAGTCTCCCAGAACGGTCCTCGCGGTCAAGGGTCCGCTTCGCCGCGCCCAATAACGGCGCGCCCTTGACCGCTCCGGGCCGTTCTGAACTACACCCCCTAATAAGAGAGAAAGGCTCATTCTGGAAGGCAGCGGACCACCCGGTGCCAAAATGGCCCCTTTTTTCACTGCCACCCACAGATGATCGAGTTGTCAAGACAAGATCGGAGGCAGACGACCGATGGAACTCTTCGCAAAGGTGTTTTCCAGCCTGCTGGTTTTTGTATACCACTGCTTCGACCGCATCGTCATCCATGGGTACCTCAGTGGTGTGTCCCGCCCCGAACAGGTGGTTTACTTCTTCCATGAGGTGCTGGGGATTCCGATGGTCACCAAAGAAGCGCTCTCCTGCCGCACCAATGCATACCGCGACTGGGTGGAGTCGTACGCCCGCAACCATCATATCCCCATCGAATGGGCGGAAAAAGGACGGCGCAAACAAGATTACGTCCTGCCCGCCCTGCACCGGTTGGAAAAGAAGAACGCCTATGGCGTCTACTTCATCTTCAAGAGCATGGAACAGGGCCGCACCTTTCGCATCTCGGTCCCGAAGTTCCCCACGCAAGACCCCAACTATCGGATCCTGGCCCCCTCAGCGCAGTCTGTTTCACGCATCTCGATTTCTACATCCGCGACGAGGTATTGGGGCCGATCATCGTGCGCGTGGCCTCCTTCTTTCCACTCCAAGCCACCTATTGGCTGAACGGCCACTCCTTCATGGAGCGCGAACTGAACCAAGCCGGAGTCGGTTTGCATAAAAACGACAACGCCTTCCTGGCGGTAGACGATGTGGCCGCGCTACAGGCCGCCGACCGCCTCAGCCCGGTCATCATCCGCAAACAACTGGATTACTGGACGCTGACCGAAGTTCTCGAAGAAAGAACGCGAGCGGATCAACTTGTCGCGATTCTACGCCACCGCCCAAATCGAGTACTGTCGCAATTTCATCTTCAAACGCCACTTTCCGATCCATAAAATCTTCGAGCGAAGCTGCGAAATTAGCCTGTGGCTCATGACGGCCAACCGCATCAGCGAGATCTTCGGCGTGCGCCTGACTCGAAGCCGCCTACTATAGGGCCGATAAGGCCGTCCAGCAGATTGTCGATTTCCTTGTGGCGGCTTGATCGTAACGTGAACAAATGTTGAAGTATTCTTGTTTACGATTTTCGGCTTAAGAATCTAATGCATCACGCAGGTATGAGCGGGAACCGGATGCGCCGGTCGGTCGGAGTCGGCACTGGCCGGAAGCGCGCGGCCCTACAACCAACGATGTGCCATGTGTGTGGGTCATGCAACGCGAAGAACACCGTTGCCGGACAGTGGAGAGCCCATGGACGCAACGTCGCCCGCGAAAGGGTCACTCACGACGGCGATAAGGCTATTGGGTTCGATGGCCGCAGAGAATCCATCGCTGCAGCCGCCAACTTGGGCACCGTGCGGAATTGGATGCTGCCCTCGCTCAGCGTCGGGAGATGCATCAACACCGCTATGCATCTCTCGATCGGATCGTTAAGCGCGATGCCAAAAAGGTTGAAGATGGGATCCCCTTATTCTTCATGGCGGGTGATGGGCACACGAGAATATCCTTCAAACCTATTGAAAGAAAGGCCTTTCCTAATCGTTTAACCCCTCTTAACCCCCCGGATTTGACGAAACGGGATATACTTCTCGAAAGAAAGGAAATTCGGAAGGATGCGCAACCGTCAAAGACCTTCAATACGGGCGAGACATCCTCCCGAGGGAGCCAAATGGGACATGAAACGAATCATATCGTGCATCAGGTCGCACACATCTACCAGCATGTAGAGTTATTCGGCAAGGGTGAGAAAGCAAAAGAGCTAAGCGACATCATCAAGCAGCACGCCTTAGCGGCAACAGGAATCGCCTTTATTCCCGTGCCGGGCGCGGACCTCGCGGCGATGGTGGCAAACACTTGGACCATGTATGTCCGCATCAACAACGCGGTTGGGGTTTCATTCGGCGAGAATGCTCTCAAGTCTATTGCCAGCGGAATTGCGGGGAACTTAGCGGCTGCCATGCCCGCAATCGCTCTGGGCTTGGCGGCAGAGAGTGTGTTGAAGTTCATTCCCGGATTGGGGACTATAGGTGGCATTGCAATCGGAGCGGCCACAAACGTAGCTGTCATGTATGTGGCGGGGAAAGTCTATCTCAAGGCACTCGAAACCCTGCTCAATAACGGCCGGCCTCTGACTGAAGAAAACATCAAGATGGCTGCACGTGACGTCACCCAGGACAAAGCGTTTGTCAAGGAGGCCTATGCCGAGGGGAAAGCGACGGCTAAAAAAGCCTGACTTCTGGAGGAGGTTTCTCTACTCGGCGATAATTCTAGTCGTTAACGGAAACTATGGGTCAGGACCTTCTGCCCACAAACTAGTAGGGCTGTCCTGATTCGGCCGGCATCAGTGTGATCCAGAATCAACATCCCACTTGGTTGCCGTACGAGGATCGTCGACATCCTTAGAGATGATCTGAAGACGCTGGACAAAGTTCCGCGGGTATTTCGTCCGCCGGCTCATTGGACAGGATCGAGAGGATATCGAACTGATTATCGCCTCCGACAAACCGCTCGGGCTCATTCGCGCTGATGCGGGACGGGTTGGACAGGTCATCAAACATCTATCGCTCATTTCCCGCGATGCTATACTGCAGGGGCGGCACACTGACCATCGAGACTCGAAACGTTGACGTCGAGCAGTGCTCCCCCGATGAAGATCTTCAGTTCGGTCGATATGTCAATTGCTCGAGGTTAGGGACACCGGTGTCAGCATGGACCAAGCGACGCAAGCCCATCTTTTTGGCCTCGTCGGCAGAATCTGTGGGTAACTGGCGATCTCATCTCCACGAACGTGTGAGGAATCGGTGGAGTTGACGGCAGGTCGCGTTTACTGACCGTTGCTGTTCTTCCGATGCGTTGTGGACGGCCGGCCCTCCGAATTGGTGAACGGCGCTGCGGAGCAGTTGGTCCGCAGGTTTTCGCCTCAAAGAAGAGTCGTAGTGGAGGTCGCGGATGATTTCTCCTCCCACCGCCCACAAGTTGTCGACGTGTTGGCGGATCGTGGCGTTGGCAAGGCCCTTGGCGGCCAGATGTTCGATGAAGGGCCGAAAGCATTCGATCAGAGCCTCGCCCGGCGGCAGATCTTTCTCCAGCCCCATCCACGAACGGGGCCAGTTCGCCAGATCCTGACAGAACGCGGTGATATCCGCGGTTGGGAAGGCGGCGTGTTTTACTCTGGAGGTTTTCGCCTTCGTCATCATCCGCCGCAACCGAATCCGCGCCATGGAATTGACCACGATTCTAAACCACTGCTATCGCCATCGGGGATTTGTCTATCAACAAGCTAAATGGTCCGCCGACAAAACCAGCGTTGAAATCAAAGTTCGGCCACATTCATCGTTCGGCAGCCATCTGTTCCGGCTGCCACCGGCCCGCCCCGGGATACGACAACCTACCCGAACGGCGGTTTGAGTTCATTCCCTTCTGGGGACTGTTGGTTTTCTTTCTCTACAGCATGCGCCGCGTCCAGTGCCGCAGTTGTGGTGTGGTAGTTGAAGAAGTGCCTTGGAGCGATGTTGACGCCGGTTTAAAAGAGCAGCAGTTTCGCCGGTTTTGACGCCGTAGGGAGTGCCGGTTCCCGCGCCCGCACACACTGATGCATCGGCCGCCGGTGAGGATGTCGGCGGTCCAGGGATCGGATTCGGGAAGGAAGTTTGGACTAGCGCACTTCGGGACCTCCCGCGCCGTCAGCAGGAACAGGAGCAGTGGAAGGCCGGCGGTGTTTCGTGTCCGGGCGGACCGATTCGATCACGAGATAGAGTTTGTCGGCGCTGTTGACCTCGCCCGCTACGCAGTAGGCCACATCGGGCCGAATGAGCTGGGCCTTGGAGAAGTCATAGAGCCGGTAAACCCGATGCGTGTCGCGGTCCTGCATGAGGAGCACGGCGTACGACGGATGTTCCGTCCGCGAGATTAGAAGGAGATGATTGGCGCTGAAGTTGAACATGCGGGAGAGAGAAAGGGCGGGAGTCGCACTCTCGCCCGCCTCGGCAGCGCCGTTGTGGAGTTAGCCGGCGGACTCCTCCGGCCGGGTTATCATCACAGCGCGGCGCGTCATCGGAGCCGGCGCTAGGACTTCTCGGTCGGCGGATTGGGGTTCTTGGGCTTACGCAAACTGTCGCCGCCCAGCAGGAAGATCTCGGAGTTTTCTACCAAGCGGTCGGCGATAGTGGCCGCAAACACTCTCCATAGTGCCATAGATTCCGGGATTCGGCCGCGTCAGCCTTGACAACACCTTCCTCGACAACAGAACCGGCGGAAACGCTGTCGTTTTATACCGGCGTCAACAGAGCGACGGCAAGCATCATCTCACCAAGGCATACATTGCTGTTTCTGGCCCGATGGGCGCGAAAACTCTCCTGGAAAGAAACGGCCGAGGCCTTTCATACCTCCTGGGAAAAGGTCTGCAATGCGGTCGAGTACGTGGTGGGCTGGGGCCTGGAGCATCGCCAGTTCGGCACGGTCCGCGCCATTGGCGTCGACGAAATTCAATACGCCAAGGGGCACAAGTACCTCACCCTGGTCTACCAGATTGACCAGGGCATGACGCGACTCCTCTGGGTCGGCAGAGAGCGGACGGTGGAAAGCTTCCAGGGCTTCTTCACCCTCATTGGAACAGAGTTGGCCTCGAAGATCGAGTTCCTTTGCTCCGACATGTGGCAGCCTCACCTCGACGTGATTCGCGAGAAATGCTCCCAGGCGCTTAACATCCTCGACCGTTTCCACATTCGTGGCCAAGATGAACACGGCGCTCGACGAGGTGCGCGCCGGCGAATCGCGCCGCATGGCCCAGGCCGGGTTCGAACCAGTTCTAAAGAAAACGCGCTGGTGCCTCCTTAAACGCAAGGAGAACCTCACGGATAAACAAAAACTTCGTCTTCTCGACCTGCTGCGTTACAACCTGAAAACCGTCCGCGCCTATCTCCTCAAGGAGGACTTCCAGCAACTCTGGGATTACGATTCGGCCGCTTGGGCTGGCAAGTTCTTGGACGAGTGGTGCCGCCAGACGATGCGTTCCCGCATCGAGCCCATGAAGAAAATCGCCCGTTCCTTACGCACGCACCGCGAACTGATCCTGAACTATTTCCGGGCGCAAAAGGAGTTCTGGGGATTCCGGCGAAGGCGAACAGCATTCCGGCATGAATCCGAACAGGATTCCGGGCTGAAGCCGAACAGTGTTCCGGGACGATGCCGAACACGAGTCGGAGCATAGCGACGCCGACTTTCTGTTTGAACGAAAAGTGTTCAGCTTGATCACGGAATCGTTGATCCGAAGCGGAGCGGAGGCTGGCGGCCACCTGCGGGAAAAGGGGTGCGGGGAAAGGGACAGCGGTCCCGTTCCCCGCTCAGCACTGTAGAGACCCGGCGGGCGTTAGCCGCCGGCCCTACACATCACCTCCGCGTTTCTTGCGCATCGAGTCGCCCTTCATCTCAATACGGTGGGCGTTGTGGACTACTCGGTCGAGGATACCGTCCGCCACGGTGGGATCGCCGATCTGCTCGTGCCAGCGGGCCACGGGCAGTTGCGAGGTCAGGATCAACGACCGGGTTTGATGGCGATCTTCGCAGATCTCCCAGAAATCGCGCCGCTCGGTTTCGTTGAGTGGCGCCATAGCCCAGTCGTCGATCACGAGCACGTCGATGCGACTGAGCTTGGCTAACAACAGGCGCAAGCTGCCGTCGGCGCGAGCGATGGCCAGATCGCGGAACAACGCCGCGGTGCCGGTGTAAAACGCCGAGTATCCATCGCGGCAGGCCTTCTGCGCGAGGGCGCAGGCAAGATAGCTCTTGCCCACGCCGGTGGGGCCGAGAATGAACACGTGCTCGTGATTGCGTACCCAGGCTGACTCCTGCGCCAAGGCACGAATCACGCTCTTATCCAAGCCGCGCGCCACGCGATAGTCAATATCCTCGACGCAGGCGTTGCCGCGAAGTTTGGCGGAGTGCAGGCGTCGTGCCAGGGCCTGATTCTGGCGCCAGTTCCACTGGTGATCTACCAGCATCGCCAGGCGGTCGAGGAAACTTAACTCGCCAACGGCGGGGTCCTGTTGCTGCGCTTTCAAGGCGTCGGCCATGCCGTGCAGACGCATGGCAAATAATTTCTCCATCATCGGTTCTTGTAACATCTGAATCATCTCCTGAAGTGCGTAACGGATTGGTTTGTTAGTGCCCTTTTGTCTAATCGAAATACTCTGATCCGCGAATGTTGTCGTGCCGCGCAGGCGGCGCCAATCGCTTACCCGGAGTGCACGGTAGCGGTTGCCGGTCGAGCGAGTTCTTCAGAATCGATGCGATGCTGCGGTAACGGCACGCACCCGTCAGCAGCGCACGTTCGGCCGCAGCTTCAAGGCGCGCATTCGAGTATTTCTTCGCCAGCCGAATGATCCCCAGACAACCGCGATAACCCATCTCAGGGTGCGGCTTGTCCGCCAGGATCCTTTCAAATAACTGAGCCGTGTGGGGACCGATTGTCTCGGCCCACTGCACCATCCGCGATGGCGGCCACTCCAGATGCGCCTGGTGGCTTTTGGGCCGGTGCTCACGATTGGTGATGACCTTTTCCCGACCGCGACTGCGCACATGCGATGCCACCCGCACGCTCTGGTGCAGGATCTCTATAGTCGTCACCGTCGCGCGGATCTCCACGAGTTGTTGAACCAGGTTATAGGGCACGCTATAGAAGTTCCCGTCGAAGGCCACGTGATAGTCGATGTTCACCCGCGCCCGTACCCATTCGGCGATCTCGAATCTCTCTTGAGGCAGCGGTTGGAGCGCCGGTTTATCGAGGGCTTCGAAGACACTCGCGCGGCTGCCATCCCGCTTGCGGAAGGGTCGGTGATTGAGCCGGTGTAGGAGTTCGCCGATGCTGTGATTGGCTTCCGTCAGCGAGAAGAACTTGCGGTGCCGCAATGCCGCTAAGATCCAACGTTGCGCTACTTGCACGGCGTTCTCTACCACCGCCTTGTCACGCGGTTTGTATGGCCGCGCCGGCAGCACGCCGAAGCCATAGTGCGCGGCAAAGTTTTGATACGTGGGATTGACATCCGGGTCGTAGCGGCAGGCCTTGCTGACTCCCGTTCTGGTATTGTCGGGAACCAACAGGCGGGGCACTCCGCCCCAATGCTCCAAGGCGTGAATGTGGGCCAGCAACCACGACTCCATCTGCTGATCGCGGGTGACCTCGGCCCAGGTGTAAGAACTGGCGCCGAGCGCCGCGATGAACAACGACGCCTGCCACACGTCGCCGGATTCGCGGTCATGAATCGGCATAGTCGTGCCCGCCCAATCGACGAACGCTTTCTCCCCGGCCTTGTGCTCCTGGCGCAGCACGACATCGAGTTTCTTGCGCCAGCGTTGGTAGAGCTCACAATAGCGGCTATAGCCATAGCCGTCCTGATTGGCGTCGCGATACTCTTCCCAGAGCAACTGCAAGGTCACGTGGCGGTGACGCTGCAACTGCTCGTGAGCGGCGGCGAAGTCCGGCGGAGATTTGCGGGTTGTGGAGCGTGGTGGCGCATCCGAAAGTGGAAACAGCGCCGCTTCCAAACGGGCGTCATCCCAACCGTCAGGTAGCGGCCAGCCGACGTTGGCGGCCGCTGCTCGTTTCAAATACTCATGCACCGTGCTGACGGAGAGCGAGCAACTCCGTGCGATCTGCCGCTGTTCGAGCTTCAGTTCGTGTCTTAGTCGTAAAACATCTTTGATCTTGCGCGTGGACATTCTCCTTGCGGGCAAAAGATTCTCCCTACAAGGAAAGGGTCTCGTACCAAGCGTGGATGTCCAGCGTTTCTACTTGTGGAAATCATTCCGGCGGCAAGCCGAACAGCATTCCGGGGTTCGCAAATAAGTGTTCGGCTCCAGCCCGGAATTCGTGTTCGGCATCGTCCCGGAACACTGTTCGGCTTCAGCCCGGAATCCTGCTCGGATTCATGCCGGAATGCTGTTCGCCTTGAGGCCGGAATCGTGTTCGGTTTGCCCCGGAATACGCAAGTTCTCCAGCGGCGTCATCGAGGGTCTGAACAACAAAGCCAAAGTCACCATGAGGAAATCCTACGGATTTCGCACTTTCCGCGTCTTAAAACTCGCGCTCTACCACACACTTGCCAAAATGCCCGAGCCGGAACTAACCCATGAATTCTTCTGACGAGCCTCTTTTTGAGCCATTCCTCACTAAGAAAGCAAGGACTTGGGAACAGGCTTCGGGTTGGCCACCGTATACGGAATCGGTGAGGAGAGCGGCGCGAAGAGCTGCGGCGTGATCGGTGGTCTGCTCGCTCGGGAAAACTCCGCTAGCGCCTGCTTGGCACGGATAGTTCTTTACGGCCCGAGGTGACCGCGAAGAACAGAATGGTGGAGGCTACGTCGCCTGCAAAACAAAAGTAGTCGTCGAAAGGGCCCGGGATATTGACGGGGAGCATCTCGTAGACATAAACGATCACCGGAAATATCAGCCAATATCTACCGATCCCATTATCATGGTAAAACCGCCAGAGGCACAGAGTCAGAAGGAACCCTGAGCCGATCGCCGCGGGCGCGGTGAAGATCTCCGTGCCCAGGCTGAGTGGCGTCAGAATAACGGACCAGATGATCGAAAACACCAACGGCAGGAAAACATCTGCCAACGAGAGCTTCTTGACGAAGAAAAGCAGCACCGTTGCTGCGATCAGACATAAAGCGAGGGTGGAAGCCCCTGCAACCAGGCCGGCTCTCCAGTTGTCGCCCGCCCAAAACACGATCCATGCGGTGATCGAGAGAGGAAAGGCCAAGAATATCAAGACTACGCTTTTCCACATACCTTTTCCCTCCACACCCACCGCTTACGTGACCCAGCCTCAATGAAAACCGTAACCGGAGTGGCGCATGCCGCCGTATGTTATCACATCGACCAAGGGGTGCGGAACCCGGCATGGTTGGTGCGCGCCTGGATGGTCTCGGCGGGGCTATGGAAAGCACGGCCGCGAAAACTCAGCGACGTGCATCAATGGCGGCCGCGACGAAGCGCCTACGGCGAGTTGGTGCAGTGGGACACATCGAATCACGATTGGCTGGAGGGGCCGGGGCGAACCGGTGCGCTATCTGGTACGGATGATCGACGATGCCACCAGCCGGAGCGAGGGGCGCTTCTTGCAGCACGACGGGACGCGCGAGAACATGGGCGTGCTGTGGCAGTATCTGGAGCGCCAGGGCCGCATGGTGGACGTATACACAGACGGGCGTCGATGTTCATGGTGACGCCGCGGGCGGGAGAAAGCGCGCAGCAGAGACAGAAGGCGGACCGGTTGACGCAGATCGGGCGTGGACTGCGGGAGTTGGGAATCGGCTGGATTCCTGGTGTGGGCAGAGCTTCCGCACAGCCGCGCCATCCACATCCTGGTCGGGGTCGAGTACAGGCTCGTTGATGACGTTGTAGACGAAGCCAACCGGCAAAGGACATTGCAACTCACCGCGCCGGGCTTTGTTCAAGATTCCGCCTTGCAGACGCGCCCGGAGCACATGCAGCTCAGCTTCGCTCATTGTCCCTTTGAGACCCAGCAGGAGACGATCGTTGAAGTGTGAGGGATCATATACGCCATCCTCATCGAGAATGAGCGTGTCGGTAAGAGCGCAGATTTCTAGCAGCCGGTGCCAGTCCGTGGAGTTTCGCGCCAGCCTGGAAACTTCCAGACCGAGCACGATGCCGGCTCTGCCCAGACTCACTTCTGTCACCAGTTTCTGAAAGCCCTCCCGATCAACAGCCGATGCGCCGGACTGTCCGAGATCGCTGTCGATGACGATAATGCGCTCCACGGGCCAGCCCAGGGCGACGGCATTTTGGCGCAGCCCGTACTGCCGCTTGGTGCTTTCGGTATTCTGGAAAACTTGGCGAAACGTGGATCGGCGGACGTAAAGATAGGCGTTACGTTTGAGGTGGCCAGCGTTCACTTTTTGATGTGCTACGCCTGTCATGAGATTGCCTCCTGTTGTAGAGAGAGAATCATGCTAGCCAGCAGAGTAGTGATCTGCGATCGCATCTCGGCGCGGGGATCGTTTCATCGACGCCCGGCTGAGCGCATGCGGCCTGTTCGACATGGCCGTGACATTCCGACCAGGCCTGCATCCAAGCTGTCATTCCGCGTCGGAGAAAAGGCGCAAGGCCCAAGCCTTCGCCGCTGTGAGTGGCCCGGCGATAGCGTCGTGACGTAGTTGTTCAGATCCAGTTGAGATGCGGGTCTTTCGCCGGCTCCGTTCAGCGGAGTTTTTTTTGATGGCGAAGCAGGCTGCGCTCGACACTTCGTGGATGAACCTTGATGCGGAAGCGCTTCTGTATCCGTTTCACCAGGTCCGGCAATCGAATGGTGGGTTCTTTCTGGCGCACCTCGCCAATGAATGTGAGGACCTCCTCGGTGAGCTTGTACGCCTGCTTGGGGCCGCGCTTGTGCGGCACCAGGCCGGCAAGACCGTCGTCCTCGAAGGCCGATTGCGCCTGATAGAACGACGGCCGCGAAAAGCCGAAACTCACGGCTGCATCCGTCACAGATTGGCCTTCGGTGCGCACCCGCCGCAGCATCTCGTACTTGACTTGGACCAGATCGCGAGGATCGAAAAACTCGTCCTGGAGAAACAGTGGGTCTCGTACCGCCTTGGGACGCGGATTCAGTGTTCCCTGTTGCTGGAGCGCGCGGATCTTTGGGTCCTGGTCGGCCATCGGTTGCCCTCAAGTATTCCGTTATGATTGTAAATATAATTATGCTACAACGTCCCGCAGCGTCAAGGCCTTTTTGCGATCGGCGCCCAATATTTATTGGATTATCTTGACACAAAATAGGCAGCAAATGCATAGTTGTGCCGGAGATATCCGGCATGATTCTCTTTACGTATGCGGCGTTATTGTCTTTACACTCCAAACGCCCCGGGCTCATCGGGCCTTCTCGACAAAATCGGCCAATTTCAGCAAATCCTCGTGATCTGCTGGCAGCACTGTTGTCCAGCACGCCGGAATAGAGCGCAGGACGCCGCTGCTGTCGTGGAAGTAAACCCGATCCTCGCCCCAGTTGTGGCGGTAAGTGGCCAGCTTGAAACTCTGGCCTCTCAGCGGATGGTGGGGATGGGTGATTTCAAAAGTACCTTCGGCACGGGTCGGCATGCGCTGTAGTTGACGGACTTGGCCAAGGGTCGGGTGGAGCGAAGCTTCGGCACCGATCAGGATCGCTTAGTGAAGCATCTGCGACTGGCCAAGGTGACGACGATGCAGGACGCCAACAAGTTTCTGGAAGCGGAGTATTGGCCGGAATGGAACGAGCGATTTGCGCGCCCGCTAAAGGGAGTGGTGGACATGCATCGTGCGCTGACGCCACAGATCGATTTAGCCAGTGCGTTGAGCCACGTAGAGCAGCGCGTGGTGAGCAACGACTACACGTTTTCGTTTGCGGGCCGGCGCTACCAGATAGCACGCGCGGAGGTGAAAGCGGGCATGCGGGGAAAGAGCTTGCGAGTCGAGCTACAACTGAGCGGCGCGTTGCGCGCGCGGTTCGAGGGTCAGTATGTGGAAGTGAACGAGTGCGGGGCCAAGGCTCCGCCAGCAGCGAAGCCGGCAGGGAAACCGGTGCGGAAGGATCACAATCGGGGCGGCAAAAGCGAGTGGATGGACGGCTTTTTCGAACGGCCGGGTCCGGAACGGTGGCAAGCGGTGCGCACGTCCAACGAGAGGAATTGAGCGGCGTTAGCAGCAGCAGTCAAAAAGGAACGCCGGGCAAAAGCGGCCCGGCGGACTTCGCCTTTATTAGCCCAAAGCCTCCGCTCGGGAATTTCACCAAAAGCAATCGGTCAGTTCGGAGAAGAAAGCCCTCCGGGCGCTACGCGCCCCCGGAGGGCTTCCGCCGACTGCTTTTGGAGCAAACTCCGTCGCATCGGCTTTGGGCAGCAGCGTCAGGCGCGACCCCAACGCTGCCAATCGAACTCAACATAGGCGGCCGTTCCGGCCGCCCTAAACCGGAACTTTCTACTTTGCTCGGAAGCGGAACTTTCTACTTTGCCTTAACAACCCGGCATGCTTGGCCTGGGGTTAGCTCAACCGTTAACCCCAACCCAGCGGCTTTGCGGATTCAAACGACTCCTACGTAAGTCACAATGGCGGAAAGAGCAACATTCGGCGGTCAACCGAAGTTTAGCAAGCCGGGAAGAATCACGCAGGATTGTTATCCAACACAAAAGTGAACAAACCCGGACGCCCACCGCGCTAAAAGGCCAGGAGAGAAAACAAGATGTCCAAAAGCCACCATCCACAGCTACCGGAATCCGCGACCATTGCCCGACACAGTGCGCAGTTGGGCGAAATTCAGAACAGCAGGGCGGCGGACCGCGGGGTTTGCGAGCGGATCGCGGAGTTCATCGCCAGGGATTCTCGGCTTACGGCCACACCGGGATATCAGACCCTCTGCACGACTACAACAAACGCCATGATTCCAGATGGCCATCGCCTGATTACCGCCAAACTTCTGCTGGCATGCTTACTCCTTTTGAGGCTGGCTCCATCGGCGAATGCACAAACGACGGCAACGGTCATAGGAGCCGTGACTGACCCGCAAAGTCTGCCGGTTCCGGGAGCTGAGGTTAAGATTAAGGGTGAGGATGTCGCCGTTTTACGAACGACGACAACCGACGTCGCGGGACTGTATCGTCTTCCTGCTTTGCCCCCCGGCAGTTATTCATTGATAGTCAGCAAAACCGGTTTCACCACCACGGTAAACAGTAGCCTTCAACTAACCATCAACCGCACCATTGTACTCGATGTTTCTCTTCGCCTGGAAACAGAAAAAGGGCAGGTAGAGGTTCCGGCGACTCCAGATGCGCGCGATACGACATCGTCGTCGAGCAGCATGACCATCACTCCCGAGCAGATAGCCAACATTCCTCTCAACGGCCGGGATTATCTCGATCTATTACAAATGGTGCCTGGAATTAATATCAATCGGCAGGCCGATAGCGGCAGCGACGATGCTGTGTCGATCCTGGGAGAGCGAGGCAACAACACAGGCTATCTGATCGATGGCTTGAATAACTCGAATGAGGTCACCGGCGGCCCAGCGGCTCAATTCAATCTCGATACGATAGCCGAGTTCCAGGTAGTCACCACAGGGTACAAGGCAGAATTCGGACACGCATCGGGTGGGATGATCAATGTAATTACGCGCTCAGGCAACCAGCAGCTTCACGGCCTCGCCTCGGTCTTTCTCCGCAACAACGTTCTCGATGCCTCTGATGTTCCAGGCGCCAAGGTCCCTTACTTGCTGCGTTGGGACTACGACGGCGCCCTCGGTGGAACCCTGATCAAGGACAAGGCGTTCTGGTTCGGCTCCGTGGAAAGGATTCACCAGAATCAGCAGCTCAACTTTGTCATTCCGATAGGTACGCCCGCTGTCCTGGTGGCGAGCGAAAGCGCCTATGGAACTCCTTCCACGGATCGCGAGATGCGAGCCTTTGGAAAGCTCACAGAAACGCTGGGGAAGCATCGCCTAGCTGAGGAGATGAACTATACCAACACGCATATTGGAAACTTCCTGCCGCTCTCGCAGTCAACCAATCTGCCCTCTACGAGGTTGAATACCGGCCTAAGAACCGTAATGGCAGGGATTTCCGACATTATTCTCCTTGGCGATCAGGGCAATCCTTTTGTCGTGACGCTCTACGGCCAATATCGCGCGGAACCTTCCGCCGTGAGTCCCGCCCACCCGCAAGCCGGCCCAGCTACGGCCTTTTTTGCCTATAGCGGTTACGACACAGGCCTATTGCTAGGCGATCTGGGAACGTTCACTTTCGGCGCTGAGACGACAACTACGACGTTGAAGCCAACCTACGGCTCCTCCGGGGCTAGCATCCTTAAGGTTTGGAGGAACAACACCTTTAAGTTAGGATACGACTACCTGAGAACTCAGCTAGATGGCGTCGAAGGACAACTGCAAGAGAACGAGCTATGGGCTACGCTGTCGGATTATCAGCAATTCGGACCTTTGGATGCGGGCATATATCTTTTAACGACTACAGGCGGCGCCACGCCACAAGACAGCGAGATCCACATCCGGGACAACTACGACGGAGCGTACCTACAGGACGATCTGAGGGTGGCGCGGACTCTGACGATCAATGCAGGTATACGATGGGATTACGATTCTGAATTCAAAATCAAGACAAATTTCTCTCCACGTCTTGGATTTGCATGGGCCGCGAGCTCCAAAACGATCGTACGCAGCAGCTTTGGAGTGTTCTACGATCACTTTCGTTTAGGCGTTGCACAGGCCATTCCGGGCTTCGGCGGCGCAGACCTAGCTACCTCGGGTGAGACATCCTATCCGCGGCTGTTCTACGGTGTGCCGACCACCGTGCCGGAACTTCTTGCCCCGCATCTCTGCCTTTCACCGACGTTGACGCAAGCGCAGTTAACGGCAACGAATGCGACATGCACGTACCCTGGACTTCAGGGTCAGGCTATTTTTGGAGTGGATTATTTGAATGACATCGTGGCGCCTGGCCACGCTCCCATTCCCGCCAACAGCGTAGTCACTTCCGCCAACATCCAAGCGCTTTCGGGCCTTTCCCCGCAGGCTTACCTGAATGAGGCGTCGCTCGCCATCGGGCAGCAGCCGGGTTTCCTCTTTTTCAATTCATTTGGAGCGCTCTCTCACGACAACTACTCGCCGGGAAGCTACCCGGTAACTCTCGATCCATCCTTCGCTACGCCGTACACGCGCTCCTATACGTTAGGGGCGCAGCGGGAGTTGCCCCGTCAATTCATTCTCTCTGTAGATTACTACCATAAGGCCATCGAAAACATCCTCGGCGTGCGGAACTCGGCTATTCCTTTCGCCGCCCGCGTCGACAGCTCCCTTGGCGGAGTGGATAACAACAGCTACGGACCGTGGTATTCAGGCAGGTATAACTCTGGCGTCGTGTCGTTCGAGAGGCGCATGAGCAGCCGTTTCACGCTTGGCGGCAGCTATGCGTACACGTCGGAAATTGACGATGACCGCTGCTCGGACTTTGTTAGCGGCCCGACCGGCGTCTGCCTTCCGACCGATAGCTTTCGAGGTATAACGACCCTGGCAACCGACCCCCTCACGGGCAGAACAAATGCGAACGGCGCTTTTTACGCCGCTAACGGCGCCTTTGTTCCAAAGGCCGGAATCTACTACAATGGCGCCACGCTTGACGAAGGGCCTTCCGATCTCTCGCTCCGTCACGTGCTGCAGCTACATGGACTTGTACAGCTTCCGTTCAAGATTGAAGTGAGTGGTATCTTTCGGGTGCAGAGCGGATTCCGCTATACGCAGTCTGCTTCGATTCCCGTGGATGAAGATGGCAGTAACCAGTATGACGGCCGCGATTTGAAAACCGGCCGGAATCAATTCCAAGCTCCGCCGTTCGTGAATCAGGACTTACGAATGGCAAGAACGTTTCGCTTGACTGAGAGGATTCGCCTGCGGGGGATTCTCGAGTTCTTCAATCTGTTCAACAACGCGAATCCGGCGGCCGTTCAGGTGGAACAAAGTGGTCTGCCAAAGTTCGGGAGCGTTACCCAGACGCTGCCCGGACGGCAGGGCCAGGCTGGGCTCCGTCTGGAGTTTTGAAGGCTCAATGATGCTCAGCGTCTTGGGTCGGCGATGCCCATTGATGAGGTGGGTTGCGGCGAAGGCCGTAGTACGGAAATGACGAGATCGTGATACGCGGCAAGAGTCTTCCGATGGCCGATACTGATAGTAGTGGTGTCTGGCAGGGAATTCCTGAGGAGTCGATATACTTTCTCCTCTTGGTCTTCATCGAGCGCCGAAGTGGACTCATCGAGGAAAAGCCAGTCAGGCTTGGACAACACTGCCTGAGCAATGCTGACACGCTGCCTTTCGCCCGCAGACAAGCTCTGTTCCCAGTGCGTCTGCTCCTCGAGGCGGGCGCTAAGGTGCCCCAATCCGAGTGAATCCAATGTCGTCAGGATCTCGTCATCGCTCACGGGCTCAGCAGTTTGTGCAAAGCACAAAGCCGAGCGAAGACTGCCAATTGGCAGGTAGGCGTCCTGCGGCAAAAACAGGAACCGCTTCGTCTCCGGCAAGGTAATCGTTCCGGAAACGAACGGCCAAATGCCCGCAAGTACCCTGAAGAGCGTCGTCTTGCCAACCCCGGACAACCCCCGGAAAAGAACTGCTTCTCCTTCCTTGAGCTCGAACGTCAGGTCCGACAGGAGTGTTTCGCCGCCCGGCAACGAGATCGTTACGCGATCAAAAACGATGGACTGCGGCGTGGCTTGGTTGACGCGCGAATCGCCGGATTTCAGAGTCGTGGCTCGAAGGTCGTTTTCGAATTCGGCGATACGGTCCACTGTTGCGTGCCAAGCCGCGTACTCCGGGAAGGAATTCACTAGCCAGGACAATGCGATACTAATTTGCCCGAACCCGTTGCCAATCTTCATCAGATCGCCTAAAGGCAATGACCCAGAGAAGTACCTTGGCGCAACGGCGAGAAAAGGGAGGATCGATGGGCCGTCTCCAACGAATGTCTGAAATGCCAGTAACCCGGAATATCTACGAGCCATAATGAGAGAGTTGTGGTATACAAGATCGAACAGATCCGAAGTGCGTGATCGTTCCCTGCGCTCTCCTTCGTAGAGAGCGATACCCTCCGCTTTTTCGCGGATTCTAACAAGAGCGAAGCGGAAATCGGCCTCCAATTTCTGCTGCCGGTTGTTTAGGCCGATTAGTGGCTTCCCCACCATATATCCCACCACGGATCCGGCTGCCCAATATAGTAGAGCGGCCCAGAACATATATCCAACAACTTGGAAACGGAGTCCCGCAATTGAGAAGGTGAGCGCTCCGGAGAGGTTCCAAAGGACTCCGGCGAACGCCACCACTGTCAGCGATGCGTTTAGGAATCCAGTGGCCAAGTCAATGCCGTTACCGATCATCAATCCAACATCCTCCGCTATGCGTTGGTCGGGGTTATCGGTTTTCCCGACGAATCGGAGCCGATAAAACGCCCGGTCTGCGAGCCAGAGTGTCACCATGTGGTCGGTTAACCAGCGTCTCCAGCGGATTTCCAGCACCATAGACAAATACTTCTGAGCCACAATCGTTATCAATTGAAGCGCAAGGAACGTGGCTATCAGCAGGAGCGTGCCGCGGAATGCGGAAGAATTGCGAGCCTCTAGGGCGTTGAAGAAGCGGCCGCCAGCGTCATTTAATCTGACGACTGTAATAACCTTCAGAACACAGAGGCCTAAGATGACGAGGAGGAGCGCAAAAGCAGACCGTCTCTGGTCGCTTCGCCAATATGGTTGGGCAACTCGCCAAAACTTAGAACCAATCCAGGAAAGTCCTTTGGTACGAATGCCGGATGGCGTGTGGAGATCTCGGCTAAACATCGGGCATAAGTCCTGGCGGCCGCGGCGGAGGAGTTAGGGCCGCAAATTCAAAATTATGTAACCGATAGGGTAACAGTTGACGTGTTCCAATGGCCGGACATGCGCTGTCCTCGCCTACAGATACTCTCCGCCGTGGAACGCTAGAGGGGGGCGCGGGATCGTTCGAGAAGTTCCTGCCCGACTCGTGGTCCATGCGTAATCGACAGAGGGAAGGCCAATCGCATCAATGCATTGGCTTCCCTTTAGTCCTCTGTTTGGTAAGCGACAAAGGGCCGGCACCGTGAGGCTGGTGGGTCAATTTAGCCATTAACCCCAAGTTGCAGCTTTATCGATCCAAACGCCGGTTACACGAGGCAAAATAGCGCTACGCGGGGGTTTCGGCGACGAGCAACAATCGGCCGGGAGCAGGCGCGCACGGCTACGAGGGGATTTCTATCTGTAATATTTCTTACACAAAAAATCTGCACAAAATCGGTCGCCCATTCCGCTTAAGTGGGCAGGAAGGAAGCAAATGTCCAAAAACGACAATCGCCGGGAACCGGATTCACGGGACATTCTCGGACACGCGGTCGAGGTGGTAAGGCACATAGTCAGTGCAGGCAGTGCCGTTGTGGGCAACGCTCTTGACGCCGGAAGGGAGTTAGTCGAACAACAGGGCGACGGGGCGGAAAGACTTGCGGTCTACGAGCGGATCGGAGAATTCATCGCCAAGCAATACGGGTTACAGCCGAAACTGGGTTACCAAACCGCCATCCATCTGACGGGGCTGGGAGATGACGCGGTGGCTCAGGTTCCGCCTCCGCCACAAGCGGTAATCGCCGTTGTCAAAAAGTCGCTCCTCATGATTCGACTTGAGTACCTGGCGAAGGGTCATGAGTACTCTCGAGTGCTTTCCTTCTGGTACCTCCGCGGGGACAAGCCGACGCGTCAGACGGTGTCGGAAGGACTTACGTGGGATACGCTGCCCGGGGACGTCCGGGCGCAGTGGCAGAGGGACCGCGAACCGGTAGCGTTCCGGCTCTACTCAGAGGAGAACTAGCATGTACATCGCAAGCGCGATCATCGAATTTTTCGACGGAGTCGCAGACGCCGCCGCCCAATTGTGGGCCCGAATCGTTGGCTGGGCCCGTGACTCGGCCTACCCTTGGCTGCAGGATCATCTGCCGAGCCTGGCGGAGGACTTCATGCAGTGCATGGATTTCCTCGACGGCCTGGTGGTCAAGAGCATTCGAGTTGTGCGCGCGGCCTGGATCAACGTCAAGCAGTATCTGCTCAGCATGGCGGTTGAAATTAAGCAGAATACGGACACGGAGTGGGTCCGCCGCGCTTCGGGTTACTGGATCGATGCGCTGAACCAGAATAAGGTTATGAAAACGACCGAGACGCAGATCTTGAACTGGGATGAGCTGCCTCCGGACATCAGGGAACAGTTCCTGCGTCGCGGGAAGACGAACTTCACAACCCGTATCGACGACGAACTCAACATGCAACTGAATTAAACCGAAACATCCAGAAAGGAAAGAAATCGATGCGCATACCTGTTATTTTGTTACTGATTTGCACGGGGGTTGCCGTGTACCTCGCGCGGGGCAGCCGCCGTGAAACCAACGGAAGAAGCCGGCGGCCGAAAGCGGGCAATCGCGACCCGGGTGAGGGTGGGCTGAACCGGGTCCTGGCCGCGCAGCTTGGCCGCAAGACGGGCATCGCCGAGCACAGAATATTCAGTGTGCTCGAAGGTGCAGGGGACGCCGATCTCCGGGGGCGGATTGACGACGTCTTAGAGCATGTGACTGTCACGTTCTCGCGCCGGTCTGCAGCGGATACGCACAAGGCCTCTCTACAGATCGCCTACAGGGATGGCTCGACCGTGAACGTAGACTATGTCGCGCCTTGGGATCAACTGCCCGACGAGGTACGCGGCGAAGTGCTCCGGACAGGGAAAACAGAGTGCGTCCGATCCTGGTCTGCCCCGTGGCACAACGAGGTGGCATGAGATGAAATGGCTGTTCGATATAGCTGTGGCGCTGGCGACGCTGGCGGTTGGAGCCGCGGTGGCGGGGGCTTTCTGGCCGAAGATCCGCGAGTCGGTTGCCGCCTGGCTGCGGAACAATGGTCTTTCCGAAAGTGCATTAATGGATGCCTGGGTGGCGATTGATCGAATCGCCAGTTCCGTCCGCTCGAGGATCCACGTCAAAACCGCCCAGCGCGGCGAAGTGGTGATTGAGGAACGGTATCTCACGCAGGAGGAAATTGACGATCCGGAGCTGCGGGAGATCCTCGGTGACCGGCAAACGGCGATTCGGAAGTTTCAATTTACCAGTTAAACGATGAATGAGGACGCAAACATATGCCATGGATCAGGGAAGACACGAAGAAGAGCCCTCCGCCGAGCGTGCAGAGCCGGGATGTATCTCCCGAAACGGAAAGGGCAAGGGAGGCCGATCCTTATGAAACCGCTTTTGTCCCTCGGGATCCGCGCAAAACGCTGCGGACACTGGTGATCCCGGAAAGCGCATTCAGCGGGATTGAGCGCGAAATGAAACTCTTCCGGCAGCGCCGGAAGTTGCGTGAGTGGGGTGTCGATCAACTCGATCCGCGAGCACTCTCCATCCGGATCAACCTGTTCGGTCCGGAAGGTACCGGCAAGACGCATGCGGCCGAAGGCATCGCGCACGAACTGAACATTCAGTTGATCGACGTGCAGCTGGGCGATATCCTGTCGAAATACGTCGGTGACTCGGAAAAATCTCTTGCCGGAGCCTTTCGAGTGGCTGCCCGCACCGGGGCGCTGCTGTTATTCAACGAGGCCGACTCACTGCTCAGCCGCCGCCGCGATCCGGGCGACGGGATGGGCGCCGAGCACCACAACGCCCTGCGCAACGCGATGATCACCCATCTCGATGCATTCGACGGCATCGTGGTGTTCACAACCAACAGGCAGAGGGTGTTCGACCCCGCGTTCAAGAGCCGCATCCGCACCCACATTGCGTTTGCGTTACCAGACCGCACCGCGCGGCTGCAGATGTGGACGCGGCATCTGCTGCCGACGATTCCCCGGGAGCAAACGGTAGACCCAATCTGGCTGGCGGAAGAATCGGAGGGGTTAAGCGGCCGGGACGTAGTTCACGTCATGGTGCTCGCTGCGGTTGCGGCCGTGGATCGTCCGCTGGGTAAGGACCGGGTTCTGGCCGCGGACATCCGGCAGGCGATGAGTGATATCCGGTCACGGAACCAGGATGTCGCGATAGAATCTCGAAATGCGGTGACTGAGACCGTTCCCGAAAATGAAATCCCCGCGGAAGTGCGGGAGAAACTGCGAGAGAAACGAGAAGCCTGTGCCTAACTTCTGGGACGAACAATACAGCAAGTGGCTTCAGTCGAGGGCGGATTATGAAACTGCGTCGGAAGATCTTTTTCGTCTGATCGGACCGGTTGTAAGACGGGCGGCGAAATACACGGCGTCGCGGTTTCCGGCCGAAATTGATGCCGACGATCTGGAGTCTGGGTTTTATCACCACCTGTACAAGAGCCGCCCGGCCGAGTTCAACGAAGCGTATATCAAGACAGTGCTCTATCATCTGGCCGTGGATGAAATCAGAAAACTTCGGCGCGGGGACACGGTTTCCATAGATCAAAACCGGGACGGTGAAGAGAAAACGGGCGAGATCCCCGTCCCGCCAAAGACGGGAGACTGGCCCTGGTTTGAAAGCCTTCCAGAACCAGTCCGGGGCTATGGCGCCTTATTCAGTCATATTCAGAGGCTTACCGGCGCGGGACAAGGGGAGGCCTTTTCCCAGACAGGATGGTTTTCGGGAGTTTCCGGCGAAAGTGTCCGAAGTAAATTTTTGCGCGAGGCCGAGTGGGCGCGGGAACAAGCGTTGCGCGTAAACCCGGCGTCGGATTGGCCTCGCAGCGAGTCGCCCAGGTTTACAGAAGAGGCCGTCCGCCTGCTGAACTCCGAGATGCTAGGCGCCCACTCAGCGCTGACCATCTTTGTCCGGGCGCTCTGTGCCCGGGAGACAAAGGCGCCGAACCCATATTCTCCGGAAAACGTGGAAGTAATGGCCCGTTTCGTCGGGCGCGCGCCCGACGCCGCTGTTAGACAGTGGGTAATCGCGTGCATGTCCGGCGTCGCGGCGGCAGTGCCGGAACCACTCGCGGACTGCGCAGAAAGAGTACTGGCCGATACGGCCGGCGCCGAAGACATCGGATATTTCCTGGGTTGTGCGAGCCTCTACCTGTTCGCTTACAGTATTCTGATTCTCCCGCCCCGGCACGACGACCCGGAGCGCCACTGGACGGCGGTAGCCGCCCCCATGACCCCAAGGAAATCGGCTCTCCCCAATTACAGAACGCGTGCGAAGGGCTATACTTGCCTGGAAAAGTATTTGCCGACTAAGTTTCGTGGAGGTATGCAATGACAATTACCGAGAACGATTTCTGGAACGAAGTCGAACGCCTCGACGCCATCAAGAGACCGGACTGCCTGGATAGTTGGCTGTTGATGGAACTCGACGAAGAGCTGAGCAATACCGCGGCGAGTGAACTGACGGACGCTGAGCGATGGCATATCGGGATGGGCTGCGCACGCTGCAACCGCATCATGATGCTTGCCCGCATCACCCGGCTCGGAGATGTTGCGATTGGCGAGCCGGAACAGGAAAAGCCCAGGACAGGAGTGATCGAGTTCAAGCCGCGTACATGGCGGGTCGCCGGCAAGACGCTGCCGCTCGCTGCAAGCACTAAGCTGAGTGAAATGTTTCCGATTCTCTTTGATCTTCCCGGCGGCAATATCAAACTGAGGATCGGGAGCTCCGAAGAACCAGGGAAGTATCAGGTGGATATGCTATCGAACGCAGACTGCACTTGTGTGCTTCGCATTTACGACGGTGCGACTACGGAGGCCGGCGGTGGAGAGATCGTCTGGCCTCCGGTGCGGTTGTACGCGAACCGGAAGACGATATTGCCGCTGAGCGGCGAGAATCTCGAACTCTTGATGAAGTTGGAGCGGATCGATGTCGAAATAAGCGAGGCGCTGGGAGACGATGTTGCGGAGGGAGACACTCTTGCCTAGCGGCCGCAATGTCCCCAGACAGCTAGAGGAGTACATAGACACTGGATTCGGTTACTGGCGGGACCTGTATCAGGCGTTGCCGATTCACATCGGCAATTTGAGGAACTGCCGGGAAAACGCCTGGGAATCCGCGGCCGCGGAACTGCGGAATCTGCTGCGCAGGTGTGGCGAAAGCCTGCGGGAGAAGATCGCCGAAGAAGCAGGGCTCGACGCAGAGAATCCTGACGACGCGCTCGAAGCCGTCCGCTGCCTGGGACGCTTGTGCGCATCGGCTCTCGCGGCGATTGCCCTGCGACAGGCGACTTCGAGAACGGCGGACGCCGCCCGGATGGAAGTTGCCTGGAATTTGCTGGTGGAAGCGTGGGGGGCGTGGAGGCGTTGCGAAGCGCTGCCGGCGGATACCGATTGGGCGCCGGCGCTTGAACTGCACCCCCCCGCCTGGGCGGCCGGAGCCAACGCAGCAGCTCTCTGGGAGGCTTCCGGGCTAGGGCTTGAGCTTGCCTTTCGGCGCTGGGCAGCGGTGGAACAGCGGCCGAGCCTCTCCGTGCGCACGCCCGTGGTGCTGCTGAACCCGAAGGGTGCGGATTACGACGAACAGGTCGAACTATTTGTCGAACTTTACGAGCACCGCGATCCCGCACGGCGATTTCGCCCGGGACTGTGGCTCACTCCCGAACAAGCACTTTGGCCCCTCAGCGGCGAGTTCGTAAAAACGGTCGCGAACCTGCATGGCGCGATTGTCCCCGAAGCCTCGTGCATGTGGGGCATCAGGAGTCAGAGCGGCCTAATGGTAGGATATTCGGGGAAGTCCCATGGGGCCGGCGTGGCCGCGCTGTTCGATGCACTGAAGTGCCGCGAGGAAGTGGATCCTTCGGTTCCGGTCTTCGGCATCGCCGAACGGGCCGGCTCCGGTGTAGTTCTGAAACCTCTGTCCGAAGAAGAAGAAGACTCCGAGCGCCGGAAGATTATCTTTGCGGTGAGGCACTCGATTGGTCGCGTCGTGGTGATTCGAGCTGGTCCGGAGCCTTCGCGCTTCCACCAGGGTACTCACGTAATTTGCGCCGAGTCGATCGAAACGGTCCGGGCTGCTCTGCGACACGACCTGGTTCGCGAGGGATATCTTCAATGGGTCGTCCAGTGGAGCAGCCAGACAAAAGTCGAAGTAAAAACCAACGGCACGAACTGGTACGCGCCGCTCAAGCACGTCTACAGCGTACCCGAGTTTAGCTGGGGGCAAGCGGAGGAACTGCGCCTTCACCGCAAAACCGACGGGGCAGGCTGGTTTGAGCCGCAGGCCGATGTGAATCAGGCGCAGAGCTCGCGGCCGAACGGCGCTTCCTCTCTTGCCAGCCTTCACCCGGCCAGCGTCGTGCTGGGAGACCCGGGAACGGGAAAGTCGATGCTGCTCTACTGGCTCGCCCAACAGCACGCCTTGACTGCTTTGCAGAGTGGGTTGAAGTCGAAGGTGCGGGTCGCGGCGGCGTTGTCGGGCGGAGACTCGTCCGCCGCCGATCTCATACTGGGGCCGGCGCGACTGCCGATCTTTGTCAGCCTGCAGGAGTATCCGGAGTGGCTGGAAAAAACGGGCGGAACAGCGAAGACTCTCGATGCGTGGCTGTACTCCGCGCCGGGTCCAACTCTCAGTGGGATCGCGCGTTACCCGGATCTCCACCCGCATCAGGGTCGTGAGATTTCGCCGGCGGACCGCCGGAAACTGATTGAGGACGCTCTTGACCGGGGAGAATGTCTGATTCTGCTCGACGGGCTGGACGAACTCGCACTTGTCGAGATGCGCGCGGAGGTTAAGAGCCTGGTCGAAGCGTTCATCATGGCGAGGCAGGGTGCGGGAAACCGCATTGTAATGACCAGCCGCCGTGTGGGCTATGAGGCGGCACAGATCGACGGGACGGTCCGGCACGCTTTGTACAGGCTGCCCGCGCTCGAGCCGTCGCAGTCCGCACGTTTTCTTGCGGACTGGTCCCGTACCTATTGCGAGGCGAACCCGGAATGGGATCCGTCCGGCAGTCCCGAACTAAGGGCAACGCGCCTGAAGGACCAGCTTTCGGCGCGACTGTTGAACGACCTGTCCGATCTGGCGCGGACTCCGCTTCGGATTACCCTGTTGGCCAAGATGTACGTGGAACGGGGAGGATTGCCCGGGAGCCGGCTCGAACTTTACGAGAAACTAGTGGAACAGCACCTCGATCTCCGGCGGAGCGCATTCCAAGTTCTGCCGGAGCTGCCTCTCAGTTCCCTGGATTTACTGAGCGAAGTAGTCGCTGGCTTGAGGGCGAAAACAACCTCGCCAATGTTTGGCATCGAGAGCTGGAATGATGTATGCGAGTCCGTCCTGCAGGCGCACGGCGTGATGAATCGGAACCACCGAACTGCGTGGGCATCGGCGCTTCGTGAGCAGGGCGGCCTGTTGGTGCACAGCGGAACCGCTCACCTGGCTTTCGCCCACCAGAGTTTTGGCGAGTTCCTTGCCGGTCGAGGATTGTTTATCGGCACGCCGCAGCAGGTGATCCGGCAGCTCGACATTCGCATCGCCGACCCATTCTGGAGAGAGGCACTGACGCTGGGTTTGGCCTGGTGCTCCAGACGTCAGCCTGAAAATGACTTTCGGGAGATCCTGACTGCTCTTCTGAAGCCGGATCCTCAGGCGCGCCTAGTAGAGTCCGGCGCCCTGCTCGCGACCGAGGCTTTTCGAGCGGCCGGAGCGGTGCGGCCCTGGGCAATCCGGATAGTGGCGATGACACTGGCATCCGCATGGAGCGCGCTCGGACCGGATGAGCGGACGAGAGCGCTTGCCCTAACCTATCTCGAAGCGCTCGGGAAACTCGAACAACTGCGTGCCGGTACGGTGGAAGAGATCGCTCTCGACTGGTTGGGGCGGCAGAGCGCCCCGGCAGCCGCGAACGCCGCTGAGCTTTGCCAGCAACTGCACGTAGTCTCGGACGCGATCGGCAATGCGGTCTTCCGGGCAACCGACTTTGAGGACCGGACAACGGGGTTTTCGCTCGATAGGGCGCTTCGGCGACTCCTGTCTCTGAACTCGGAACGACCTCCCTCGGTTCGGGGGCTGCGTTTTCGGCAGTTTCTGCTGGATAACAAGGATGCTTGCGGGAAGCTGATGGCGAGCCCGGCGCTGCTGCGGTCGGTGTTTGTCCTGTACGGAGGGTACCGAGACGAGGGCGCATTCGAAGCCTGGAACCGATACCGGGAACGGCATTCAGGTTCGATCCGGGGCGCAGTGAGCGCGGACGATGGGGCCATTTGCGAGGCGCTCAAGGCGCACATGGCGAAAGGCGCTTCTTTCTCGCATGTTTGGATTCACCGGGAATCGCGCCTGACCGATCTGCTGATCGAGGCGCTGGGGCACGCCGATCCGGTGGGATGGTTCCGAACTGCGTGCGATCTTCTCAGCGGCGAACAGAAGGCCGCAGGGCTGAAAGCCGAACTATGGCGAACTGTCAGCCGCCTCTGGTCCGCGGCTGACAAAAGCGGCCGCAGTAAACTTCGGGTACATGCCTTGGCCGCGCTGGTAGCGCTCGACGGCTGGTCACCTGAACTGCAGGACCGCATCAATGCGGCCTGCAAAGATGAGTTGGTGAGGAATGGTCTTGATGCGGCGCTCACCATGGCGCACCAGGATCTTCAGGAAGCGGTAATCCGCCAGTTCGATGCAATCGAAAATCACTTGCCCTCGGCAGGGCGCGCCGATGGGCCGGCATTTGAGGCGGCGGTGCTGTCCCTGTTGTGGATTGCGCAGGATCTCGATCTGCCGGTACTAAGTCCACGCCCTCTCTTCGAGCGGCTCTCCGACCAGGAGAAAAGCGGCCGAATTGGTTCTCTGGTTTCGGCATGGATGGCCTGGCACGCGGTCAGTGGCGTGCCACCGCTTGACGAGGGTAAATCGAAGCATCTGGCTGCCGGCGTCATTTATGCGCTGGCCGTCACGTGGGATAAATGCTTTGAGGGGGCGACCGCATACCCTAGCGGCGTCTTTGCGCTGAACAAGCTGCTCTTACTCCCGGCGTGGAGCAACCGATTCGGTCACGCCAATCCCCGATTGGTTTTTGACGAGCACGATGCAATCCGCGAGGCGGCGATGCTCCTGCCGATCTTCCGAGCCCAGAACCGCTTTCTCTTCTATCTAGCATTGCACCATCTATTAAAGAACGCTGGCCGTTCCGGCAACGATATCCGTTCGGAACTGGCGAAGTATCTCAACTATGTCGCCCCAGGCGACGTGGCTGAACTTCTAGGTTTTATCCAATCCCTCGATGGAATGTCTCCCGCTGAGCCGGCTGAAAAGAAGGCTGTCGGCCTTGATTTCGCGCTCGACAGCGTAATCGAGCAGCCGAGGGCCGGCGTGTGGGAGGCTGGCGTAAATGCCTTTCGAGTGGCTCGTGAGATCGGGCAGGCAAATACCAGAGCGGACGCGGCCACGCTGATCCGGAAGGCATCCCGGGTGCCCATGCCGATACTGGTCCCGCTTTTCATTAAGCTCGTAGCCGAGCTCGTGGACTGGGGTAAGCTAGTGCCAAAGTATCCCGCTGTGGCGTGCGATCTGCTCGACTTTATTTGGGCGTGCCGGCAGTTGCGCCATGAGGCTGAACCGGATACCGACATCATTCGACTCAGGCCGGACTTCGAAATGAAGTGGCGGGCATTCGCGGCCGGTCTCTCGACGCCCAGCCTCAAAACTCTTGCCCTGGGACAGCATGGGCCGGCCACCGAGCCGCTGGGGCTCGATCCGCTCATGCGGCTCGCTGGGGACGTCTGCGATGCGATCGATAATGTGCGTGCGCCCGGGATCGATCCCGGACTCGCCAGCCTTTGGGCCCAGTGGCCAGCGGAGGCCAGCGCCCGGGACGCGCTGCTGCATCGGGCCGTACCGCATGGCTTGGTATTGACGCCAGCCGCCGCCGCGGCCCTCACCCGGGCCTGCGCCGCGCCGGGCGCCTGGGACTCGTTTGCGGCAGTTGCCGCGTGGATTTACCGAATCGAACCCAAACTCGAAGGCTGGGTGCGGAACTCAGCTGATACGGGCCCCGACGGGCTGCGCGACTTTGCCGGCCTGCTTCTCGCGGAAGCAGGAGACTGGAGTCCCGCGGTTCTGGAGTCGCTTAGGAATCTGATGGAGGATCGAAACGAACTCCTGTCGGGTCGCGCTTATCTGGCGCTTTCGCTATGTCTTTCCGATGAACAGGCGTTAGGAAGAGTCCAGATGGCGACATTCCAGACCGCCGCGGCCGCCAGCGGGAAAGCGGCAACGCCGGCGATGAACAATATCTGGCGCTGGTTCTTGGAACAGTTCCGGGTCATCGATCCGGAGGTACTGTGTGAATGGATCGAGACTGCGTCGAAAACCGGAGAAGAGGGTGAATCTGCCGGAAAACTACTCGGGCGAATTGGGCGCCTGGACTGGACCTGCGGGGAGGTAGTCCAGAGCAACTTGCAAAGCGCACTGCAGGCCAATGAAGCGCTGGCAATGGCCTTGCTAAAGATGCTGCGGAATGTCGTCGTCAGAAACGGCAAAGAACGGAAGTTCTGGATTGAGGGACTGACGGAAGAACTACAGGCCGCGCTGGACATTCCGGCACTCCAACCTTTAACTCTCCGGATCGTCGGGCATGCCGCCAACATGCAATTCGTTCCGAAGTTACGGGGACTTTTGCCGGAAGGCAGTACGACCGTTCTTCTGGATCAGGCTCTCGGCAGACTGATTGCCGAGGCGGGCTCCGAAGAGGAAAAAGCATCCGAAGGGGAGGGGCTCTGGCATCAGTTGTCCGTACGGCGGGAAGATCCCTGGTCGTGCGTTGGACTGCTGACTTCATACCTGAGGCTTCGCGGAGCAACTGTCGCCGAAGCGGTTCGCGTCTTCTCGGAGGGTTGGGATGCTCTCTATGTTTGCGCAGGGCTGATATCTCAGGACGATTCGACTCTTTGGGGGACGGGGTACCGGGAATCGGTCGCTGCCGCAGGCGAGTTTCTCCACCATGCCTTTCAAGCCGATCCGGCAAGCATTGATGGCATCGTCGAGTACGTCGCCGAGCTCATACGTGAGGACGATGCGGACGAGGACCCGCCTCCGCACCGGCACCTGGACCGATGGCTGCAAACGCTCGCGGAGTTCGGCTGGAGATCTCCCGAAATCCTCGCGGCGCGCTTCGAGCGCAGCACGTTCCCGTGGCGCGAAAAGCTCATGGAAGTGACCAGAACGCACCGCTTCTTTACCGCACGCCAGTCGGCGATTAAATTGGTGGGTCGGACCAGGCTGGTCGACAGCGGAGCGGTCCAGGCTCTGACGGCGTCGCTGCTTGACGTTCACTACGTTGCGGAGGAGGCGCGCCGATCGGTGGGCCGATTCTCGAAAGCCGACTCCGGGGGGCTAGAAGGCCTGGAGGAGATGCTGCTGAAGCAGACTCCCCGTGTCTGCCTGACAGCGGCTGAGTTGTTGATGCGGCTGGCGGCGGACCCCACGCTAGGCGAGGACGAGCGGAGAGAACGGAGAGCGCGAGCGGAGCGGCTGATCCTGGAGCGATTGAGTAAGGTGTCACCGCAGGAATGGACCTTTTATATTCCGCGAGATAACGGGCAGGAAAAGCGGTTCCTTGTCAGGCCGCAGCCTTTCGCGCCGCTCCGATCAGCCCTTCGCAGTGCAATCGTCAGCCATGAGGGGTGGGTTAAACAGGAAGTCGCCGAGATTTAAGAATGTAACGAATTGAGCACTACGTTCTGGATCTTCTCCGAGGTCCTTCAACAAATTGCACCGGTAAGACCGTTTTCCAATGCATCTTGGCCGGCAACGCCACTGGACGTAGACACCACAGTTGTTTCCGCTTCGTCGGACGCCATCCTCCAGGAGCAAGCTACGCCGGTTTGATCATATACCAAAGAAGCCGCTGTTTGAGGGATAATAGCCGCGTTGACCCCTATGGCTTCTTCCATCGCCGTGTATGACGTGACTCACGCGCTGGATCAAGTCCGCCGCTGCGCGGAGCTCCCGCCGGGCGAACTTCGACTTCTTCTTTATCTGGTGGAAGAGAAGTTGGCAGGCCGCGGAGACGAACTGCATCAACGCACAATTGCCGCAGATGTGTTCGCCCGGGACCTATCTTGTTTCGACCCTAGAGCCGACTCAATTGTCCGGACCACGGTCGCGAACCTGCGCCAGCGGCTTCGCGACTATTACGCCAAAGGCGGGCGCGCCGACCCCGTTACCATTGAACTGATCCCTGGCTCTTACGAACCTGTCTTCTCTCTGAGATGCCCCTTGTCCGCACGCGCCACCAGCATGCTATGGAGCGCCAGAGCTGCCATGGAAGCGCGCACGGTATCCGGATACCGAACCGCTATCACCAAGCTAGACACTGTTCTGGCCGAAGCTCCGTCTCTGTCCCTCGCGCTCGCACTGAAAGCCGAAGCCTTGGCTTCCCAGGCAATTCACGGTGCATGCCCGCGGCCCAACCTGGAACAAGCCAGGGATCTGGCGGCACGAGCCATCGAACAACCCGCGCCGGCCTGGCAGGCCTGGCTGGCGGACGGAATCGTCAAACAAGCATTGGAATGGAAGTGGAAGGAAGCCGGGGAGTCCTACCGTAAGGCGATCGAATGGAGTTCCGGCGAGGCGGCCATGAACGTCTGGTACGCGGCTTTCCTCGTGGGCCGTGGACGCGCGAAAGAGGCCGCCGCAATCCTGCAACGCGCCGTCGATCATTTCGGCTACAACAATCCTACGTGCACCGGTGATTGTTCGATGGGGCTGATTCTGGCGCGCGAATACGATGCGGCGCAAGCAGCAATCGACGCTGCCATCGAGGCCGCGCCGCGTTATTACCAGCACCACCTGCATCGGGCCGTCCTGCTGGAGGCCCGAGGCGACCCGACCGCGGCCTTGCGATCCCTCGGTCAGACGCCGGTTAGCCTGTTGGAGCGACCGTCCACGTGGGGCTTGCGCGCATTTTTCGCAGGCCGCAGCGGATCGCCGCGGGTTGCACGCCGCCGGGTGTCCTGGATGCGCGCGCTAGGTAGGACAGGCGCGTACATTCCGCAATGCCAGATTGCCGTCTGTTGGATCGGCATCGGTGACTACGACGAAGCATCGCGCTACCTCCATCAAGCGGCTGAAGACCGAGATCCGGTAGCCGTCTGGTTCTGGGCTCATCCGGTCTTCCGCCACCTGCGCGGCCATCGTGAATTCGAAGATTTAATAGACATCATGGGTCTGGTCCGCGATTGAAGCGCTCAGTGCAGCCGCATTCGGATTCGCGGGAGATATTTACCCACCGTGTTCCGGTATTCCCAATATTCCGCCGCGAAGTCTCCATCCACGTATGCCTTCTCTTCTTCGCGCGCGAACTTCTCATAAATGACAGCCATGAGGATGGCGGTCGCCGCGACGGGCCACCAACTTGTGGCTACGAATCCTGCCAACCACACCAGATTGTAAGAAGCGTAAAAGGGATGGCGAACGAAAGCGTAGGGCCCGCGCTTCACGATCAGGAGCGATCTGCGGCCCGTCCCGCAGGCTGCGAGTCTTCCGCGGGTCACCGCCACCGCCCACCAGAACAACGCAAGACCGGCGGCATACAATCCGGCGGCCAGCCACACGGAGCTCGCGGGCCGAAGACATAGTCCGGCAAGATGCAGGAGAGCGGTAAGTGCGGCGGCAACCCCGGTCGCCATCATAGCCCGCGTAGGCCTAGTTGGCCTTTTGAAATGTCGGACCATGCCCCATATAAAACTGCCGAAACATCCGCAGGCGCTGAGAACCAAGACGCTATGTATATGTACAATCATGCGGCGTCCCTTTCCGTCCCCGCAAATCGCTTCCCGAGCCCTTCAAACGCGCAAAGCGTCATATCCCGGCCGAACACCGTGGACAATTCTCCGTAAGTATCGAAGTGTAGCGCGAGGCGTTTCGCATTCCATCGGTTCAGACGTAGCGGCCCTGGGGGACAAATGCCGAAGAGCACGTCGGCACCCTCGCTGGTTGCGATTTCACAACAACTGCGAGTGAGCCCCAAGGAGAGTGCGAGCCCTTCCGACGTCTCCGCGCTGACCGCCAAGCGGGAGATCTCGCCATAAGCCTTGGAAGCGAGTTGGAGGTGCGCGAGACGCTGATACCCTTGCAGAAAGATGCCGGATTCCTCGAGAGGCAGCGGCAGCGGATCTTGGGGCGTTGACAAGGTGAGGCGTGCGCCTCCGGCCACGACGCCGGAACCGACCGCCACCACGATCCAGCTCGCATTGTCGTTGTCGTCCGGCGCTCCAAAGGTTGACGGAAGCCAGGGATACTCCAGGAGATAAGCGCGGCGCCGCAACTCGAAATATTGCTGCAATAGCTCCGGATTTTCCGTTGCCAGATATTGAAAAGCAGTGTTGGTCTTCATGCCCGTAGAGCGGGCAGGGAGGCACCGATCTGTTCACATTAAGAGTTCGCGAAAACTCGGCCAGTTTCACCAGGAATCCGCGCTTATGCCTCTTGACGATGAATTCATCACACATTCTGCACGTGCCCCCGGACCACGGTGACGCGCGTCCAGGCCGCCATAGCGAGCGGCCACCGGCCAAACGAATCTGACGAGGCGGAACAAATTTTGAACAAATCTGCCAGCGGGTTGCGCTACTGCAGACGAGATCGCCTGAAGGCGAACTCAGCAAAGGATACGAATCAATGTCAAACCATCACGCCGCACATGGAATCAAAGCGCTCCTCGAAGATCTTCCGCCCCTCCGAAAGAAGAAGAACCCCCTGATCGCAGCCTTGGCTGGATTCTTTCTGGGAGGTGTGGGCCTTGGCCTCTATCTGCAGTCGTGGAAGGACTGCGTGTACCCTATTCTGGTTTTCATCTTGTTGTCGATAATATTTCCCGGAGTCGGTACGATTGCGGCTCTGTTCTTTGCGGCCATCTGGGGGTTCGCGCGCGCCTCCGGTTCCTCGGACTAAGAGTCCGATACGCGGCCGGGCAGCACGGAGCAGGGCGCACTCACGCCATCGGTTTCCTCGACGGAACTGCTGAGACGCCGAACTGAGTCGGTTCCACAGCGTTGTATCACGGTAATCAACGGTGTGCGACGCTACGGGGGCGGCGATCTTTGCGGGTGGAGTCCAGTTCGATGAGGGGGGCGCAGGAAACGTGCGGCAACGCGACTATTCCCTCAACTTTGTGTCTCACTCTAGCGGGAGTTTACAAGATATCAGCGAGTTTCTGAGCAAGCCATTCCTGCGGATTGCTTTACGGGCAAAGCCCGGTATGACCTAACGGGTCGCAGGGACGAATTGCTGAAGGCCGAGGAG
>Ga0116129_1000301_pt1 | contig 34112 bp, 36 predicted proteins | sample June2015DPH_17_2_FD_89732 | JGI IMG/M metagenome (GOLD analysis project Ga0116129, IMG submission 89732) | Peatland microbial communities from SPRUCE experiment site at the Marcell Experimental Forest, Minnesota, USA - June2015DPH_17_10 | ecosystem: Environmental > Terrestrial > Soil > Wetlands...
CAGATGAGCAACGAGCGCTCCTCCACCATCGGCCAGCAGCGCCGCACCAACTACGCTCTCCTCGCGCGCTCCGAAGACGAGTTCATCCATCTCCTCACCGACAGTCTCCCTCCGCGTCCCGAGTACTTCGGCCGCGACGTCGAGCTCAATCGCCATGGCGCATCCTCCATCGACAAGCTCCCCGCGCCCAAACCGCTCTCAGCATCTGAGGTCCTCCGCCTGCAATCCGAGGGCGCCATCGTCCTCGACACGCGCCCCGCAATGGAGTTCGCCGTGGCCCACGTCCCTGGCTCCCTGCACATCGCGCTCTCTGGCCAGTACGCCTCCTGGGCAGCACGCATCCTCGGTCTCGACAAGCACATCATCCTCGTCGGTGAAGACGCCGATCAACTCCGCGAATCGCAACTCCGTCTCGCCCGCGTCGGCATTGAGCACGTCGACGCCTATCTCGATGGCGGAATCACCGGCTGGCTTCAGGGCGGCTACGAACTCGACTATATTCCGCAGATCTCCGTCCACGAATTAGTTGAGTTGGAAGAAAAAGAAAAGGACCACCTCGCCATCCTCGACGTCCGCGAACCTGGCGAGGTCGAAACTGGAGCCTTCGAAGATTCGACCCGTATCCCGCTGGGCCAGCTAGCCAGGCACACCAGCGAACTCGACCCCTCGAAGCTCCTGGTCGTCCACTGCAAAGGCGGCTACCGCAGCGCTATTGCCACCAGCATCCTTCGCCGCGCTGGCTTCCGCGACATCGCCAATCTCACCGGCGGCTACGACGCATGGAAGGCCGCCGAACTCCAAAAGGCGCAACCAGCCCACTAACCCAAAGGAGAAACTAATCCGCCGCCTGCTCAAGCTCTGCCTCGTAGCCGCCGCTCTTCCCGCAGCAGGCGCGCTCTATCAATGGGCAGGCGCACGCAGAGACCGCAAGCGCTTCCTCAAACGCGACGCCCTGATCGACAGCGGCGAAGGCCGCAGCATATACCTCTCGCAAAGAGGCGCCGGCAGTCCAACCGTTATCTTCGAGTCAGGCATCTCCGCCACCAGCCTCAACTGGACCCATCTGCAAAGCACAGTCAGCGCCTTCACCCGCGCCATCGCCTACGACCGAGCCGGCCTCGGCTGGAGCAGCCCCAGCACCTCCGAACGAACCCCATCGAACATCGTCCGCGAACTCCGGCTCCTTCTCGAACGCGCCGGCATTCCTCCGCCGTACATCCTCGTCGGTCACTCCTTCGGAGGCGTCGTCGTCCGCCGCTTCGCCATCGACCATCCTGCTGAAGTCGCGGGCCTGGTCCTCGTCGACCCCATGCGCCCCGAAGAATGGTCCGGTAAAAACGCAGCGCGGCACGAAGAACTCAACCAGGGTATGCTCCTCGCAAAAGTTGGCCTGCCCTGTGCCCACCTCGGCCTCGCACGCCTCGCGCTCACCTCGCTCCTCACCGGCTCCGGAAGAGTAGTGCGCATCCTGAGGCGAGTCACCGGTGCATACGGCCAACGTGGCTTCGACCGCCTTACCTGCGAGGTAGGCAAGATGCCGCCAGAAACCCGCTCTATCGTCGCCGCCCACTTATCCTCGCCGCACTTCTACCGAGGAATGGCCGCCCACCTTAAGGCCGTACCCGCAACCGTACTCGAAATGCAGGAAGCGAAGCCAATCGAAGAAATCCCGATCGTGCTCCTGACCCCACCTACAACCGAACTGCTCTCAGCTGACGCGGTGCAACGCATCGGCCCATCAACCCAGCAACTCCTCGCCGAAAAAAGCGGCCACTGGATCCACCTCGACGAACCCTCCCTGGTCCTCGACGCCATCCGCAAGATGGTTGAGCATACCCGTTCGAATACGCCTGCGCCTGTCGAGGCTTTTCCGCCTTAGAAAATGACCCTCACGCCAGATCAGGCCCCGGGGGAGCCTGTACTATGGCTACGTCATCACTGCTTTCAAAGCACTGATTCATCTCACTTCACTCCATAATGATCGAACCCGAATCGAGGAGATCCAATGGCTCTATTCAAGGCCAGCAAAAAACGTGACGACCATAAGCAACGGCTCCTGGTCGTAGAAAACCGCGCTACAGGACTGCTGAATCTTATCGTCGTTCTGTCGGTCGTTGCCGTTGCCTACACCGACAAGGTCATCGTAGAAGACGACTCTCTTGGCTACCTTTACGTTCTCCCGATAGCTCTTAGCGCCTTAGTCAACCGCGTTCCGATCACCATCGCGCTATCTGTGCTCTGCGCCTTCCTGCAGGAGATCTTCGGACCGCCCCTCGACACCATTCACGTTCGCGTCATCCGCACCGTCATCAGTCTGGCCGGCTATCTTGTGATCACTTTCCTCGTGACGAAGATCGCGCAACAACGCGGCCGCCTGGCTACCGAAATCCGCCAGCAGCGCGACGACTACGAGCGTGACCTCATCCTGGCCGCGCAGGTCCAGCAGCAGGTCCTTCCGAAACCGCCCATCGTGCCCGGCCTCGAACTCGCAGCAGCGATGCAGACAGCCCGGCTCCTCGGTGGCGACTATTACGATTTCTTTCCAGTCTCCGACGACGCCGTAGACATCGTTATCGCCGACGTCTCCGGCAAAGGCGCCGCAGCCTCCCTTCTGATGCCATCCCTTGCCGTCGTCCTCCGGCTTCGCGCACGCGAACTCAGCGGACCGGCTGCCATCATCAAAGACCTTGATGGTGTCTTGAAACAAATCACCAGCCCATCCACCTTCGTCACTGTGTTTTATGCACGCTTCAACTCAACGCATCGAACCCTGCAGTACGCCTGCGGAGGCCACAACCCGCCGCTCATCGTGCGCACCCGGACCAATGAGACCGTTTTGTTGGAAGAATCGGGCCCTATCGTCGGAATTCTGCCTGACGCACAGTTCTCGGATACGATCGTCCCTTTGCAACAGGGCGATATTCTCACGCTCTTTACCGACGGCGTCACCGAGCAGGAGAATGAAAGCGAAGAGCAGTTCTCCCTAGATCGCCTGAAAGACCTTATCGTAAGCAAAGAAACCGATTCAGCCGCTGCAATCGTAGCCGACGTTACCGAAGCGGTCTCTTCCTTCGCCGGCGCAAAAGAACAGGAAGACGACCTAACCATCGTTGTTGCCAAGGTTCTCTAGCAAACAAAGGATCGCCAATGACCGATATCTTCAGCAAAGCTCAATCCGCCGTCGAATACATCCGTGCCGCCGGAGCCGCCAGGCCCGCTATCGGCATCATCCTCGGCTCTGGTCTCGGTAACTTCGCCGAACAGGTCGAGGGTGCCCTTCGCATCCCCTACGCGGAGATTCCTCACTTCCCCACCTCCACCGTCGAGGGTCACTCCGGAAACCTTGTCCTCGGCACCATCGCCGCAGTTCCCGTTGCCGTTATGCAGGGCCGCGTCCACGCCTATGAGGGCTACCCGCTCTCCGAGGTCACCTTCCCCACCCGCGTCCTCGGCCTCCTCGGCTGCAAAACTCTCATCATCACCAACGCCGCAGGAGGCATCAACACCGGTTACAGGCAGGGAGCTCTCGTCGCCATCTCTGACCATATCAACCTCACCGGCTCCAACGCGGCCATCGGCCCCAACGAACCCCGCTTCGGCATGGTCTACGGCGCCGGTCAGCGTTTCTTCGACATGTCCGCTGCGTACTCGCCACGACTTCGCACCGTGGCGGTCAAAGAAGCTGCCCGCCAGAACATTCAGCTCTCCGAAGGCGTCTACCTCGCCGTTCTCGGCCCGTCCTTTGAAACCCCCGCCGAGATCCGAGCCTTTCGCACCCTCGGCGCAGACCTCGTCGGCATGTCGACCGTTCACGAGACCATCGTCGCTCGCCACATGGGCCTCGAGGTCCTCGGCATCTCACTCGTCACCAACATGGCCGCCGGTGTCATCCCTTCTGAACAGCAGACCGCAGAAACGATCTACCACGAGGACGTCATGGAGGTCGGCCGCCGCGCGGAAAAACAGTTCACAGGCTTACTTTCTGCATTGATCCCGCGAATAGCCTCGGCGCAATCGTAAAAAACCGCGACGCGTTCGCCAAGCTGTATCGAATACATGTAACTAATGCAGGAGCAAATTTCCGTTCCTCAAACTGCCACAGCCAGCTCAGCTTCATCCTCTTCGACAAAACTTTCCGGCACCGCACCGCCAAGCTCGTCATACATCGCCGCAACCCGGGCATGAGCCGTCTCCGACAGCACAAATCGGTCCCCACGCTCCAGCACTTCATCGCCGAATCGCACCTCAACCGAAAGCCCGCGCAAGCCAAGCACCCGGAAGACATGCGAGACGAAGCCCATCTCGCCCCACCAGCAGACATCCTCCTCTATCGTAGCGCCGCCATTCACCGCATGAGTCTCCAGCGTGTACCGCAGCGCCGCCGTCCGCAGCGGAACCCAGTTATTCAGCACTGAGTGAAACAGCCCACGCCGAAACGGCAGCACCCCAGCTCCATCCGTAGTCGTACCCTCCGGGAAGAACAGCACCGGCAATCCGCTCTTATAAGCCTCCGCCATCGCTGCATTCACGCCCGGCCAGCTCTTCGGTCCCCCGCCGCGCTCCACGTACACCGTTCCCGCGCGCGATGTGATCCAGCCCATCAGCGGCCACCCACGCACCTCCGTCTTCGCCACCATCACAAACGGCCGCACCGAGCTGTACAGCAGAATATCCAGATAGCTGAGGTGGTTCGACACCACCGCGCCCCCACGCGGAGCCCAACCCTCCACCCTGCACCGAAACCCCAGCACCCTGACAATCCGCCGGCACCACCTGTGAATCCAGACAGCCCCCTCCGCCCCCATCTTCGGACGCCGCACCCACCACTCCACCCCCGCCGACAGCAGAAGCACTACAAATAGCAAACTCCGCCAAATCGATCGAACCAGTCCCCACAGCTTGCAACAGATACTCACTTCAACGCCCCTCAAGAAATCTCTTCGCCACCCGCGGATGCAGCGTCTGCAGATCGAGCAGCGTCAGAAAATCGATCGTCTTGAAACTCCGGTCGATCGCCGGCCCGCTGCAGATCTTCGCCCCAATCGTCAGATACGCCCGCAACAACTTCGGAACCTGTACATCGGCAATCGCCGCCGTCGCCGCCGGAAGCGCAAACGCAGGCGTCGCAACCGTCCGCAACTCGGGCGCAACCATGCAGCTTCTCAGCGTCTCATGCACGGCATGGCCCATCTCCGCGTCCTGCGAGGTCAACGAGCAGCACCCCATCATGTAGCGAGCGCCATTCACCAGCGCATACCGCGCAATTCCACGCCACAACAGATGCAACACATCCGACGACCTGTAATCCCGATGAATGCAAGCTCTCCCCAACTCAACAATCTGGCTCCGCATCGCTTCATACGGCGCAAAGCAGAACTCCAGCTCGCTGTAATACCCAAAGTACTGCCCGGCCACGGAGCCCATCTGCATCCGGTACGTCCCCACCACCGCGCCCGTCCGCCGGTCCTCCACAATCAGGTGGTCGCACACATCGTCGAAGTGATCCCTGTCGTACCCATCGACGTAGGCCGAATCGAGCCCTTCATTCATCTCCAGGTTGAACACAAGGAAGCGCAGACGGAACGCCGACATTCGCTCTTCTTCCGTCAACGCCAGGCGCGTAACGAAATCCCCTGTCTCCAGCCGGATATCTCTCTTCGATGGCAACTGAGGAACTGCAGGCCGGTTCGGAAGCAGTACTACAGACGACTCAGCGGCTGTAAGCATCGACTCTCCTTCAGCGTCCCGAACTTCGACCTTCGATCGGTAGCCTTCGATGTCAGTTTGCTTAATCTTTTGTTACACAGTGTTCATGGCAAATGAACATTTGTTGAATCAGAAATGGTGCACTCCTCCCGTTACCTGCCTGCTCCCAGGGCCGCCACCGCCGCCCTCGCCTCAACCGCGGCCATCTTTCGATGCAGCCCATCGTTTGAAAATGCAATCGGCCCATCCGCAAATCGCACCTCCGCCCGCACCCCGCGCAGCCCAAGAAACTTGAAGATATGCATCACCATATTCCGGTCGCCCCAATAGCAGACATCATCCGCCACACTCACTCCTGTCCGATTCTCTTCCGCAAAGCTGTACCGCACGTAGGCCGCCGTCACCGGAGAGCCGCTCTGAATCACCTGCGCCAGCAACCCGCTGTGGAACTTCAGCAGTCCGCTCCCGTTCGAGGTCGTCCCCTCCGGGAAGAACACCACCGGCAAACCCGCATCCACCGCATCCTGCATCTCCTTCCGGGCTTTCAGCGCCGACCCGCCATGGCCCCGCGCCACATAAACCGTGCCCGACATCGTCGTCATCCAACCCACCACAGGCCAATGCTCGATCTCTGCCTTCGACACAAAGACGCAAGGATGCATCGCCGCGAACACAACGATATCCAGATAGCTAAGATGGTTTGAAATCACGGCGCCACGCATCGGAAATTCACCTGCTGCATGAATCTCGATCCCCATTCCCTCAAGTGATCGCGCACAGAAGCGATGCAGCCAGTCAGCTCGTTGCTCGCGCGTTGACGGGCGCCTCACCGCCAGCTCCGTTCCCGCTACGAGAAACATTCCCACCAGCCGAACGCCGCGCCAGATGGCCCGAAAAACATTCACCGGATCGAGTCCTCATCTCTCAATGCTGGCCCATCGCTCATCAGCGCAGTCTATCCTGTTGGAAGTGCAGTCCGTCGAACCAAATCGCAACAACCCCACCCAGGGCCACGCTCCCGTCCATCACAACTGGCTCTACCGCCGCGTCGCCCTGCCCATCCTCGCCCTGCTTCGCATGGGAGCCTCGCCCGAAAAGCTCGCCTGGAGCATCGCAGCCGGCCTTCTCATCGGCATCAATCCAATCCTCGGCAGCACCACCGTACTCTGCCTTGCCATCGCCTTTGTCTTCCGCCTCAACGTCGCCGCCTCGCAGATCGGCAACCACGTCGTCTACCCGCTCGAGATCGTCCTCATCATCCCGTTCATCAACGCCGCAAGCCGAATCTTCCGCACCGAGCCGATGCCGCTCTCGGCAAACGAGCTTCTCCATGCCGCGCGCGAGCATCCGCTCGCCCTCACCCGGCGGCTATGGCTATGGGAGTGGCACGCCTTTCTACTCTGGGTCATTCTCGCCGCAATCGCCATCCCTCTCCTGGCTCTCGTACTCACGCCGCTTCTCCGCAGGCTTCTCTCGCGCGTCGAGCGCCATCAATACCCAATCCTCTCGATAGCTGCCTCGTCAGCTCCACGAACCGATTTCCAGACCGGTCAGAAACCCTGACTATCCGGCCGATACGCGGGCAACGGCTCCGCGCTCTTCACCCACGCCGAATAGATCATGTCCCGCAGTTCCGTCGCTCCCGCAGCCAGCCGCTCCTCGGTAAATGTTTTGCCCTCGGGAGTTCCCGCATCCGTAAACGCGCCCGCCTTCTCCAACTGATAGGTCTTCTCCACCAGCGAATTCGTATGCCGCAGGTAAGCCATGTAATCCGTGAACACATCGCCCAACACAACCGGCTTCTCTGGGATCAGCGGAGCCACCTCCGCCGGCTTGATGTTCGCCGAAACATACGTCGATTCAAACAGCGCATGAATTCTGTGCTCCGTCGTATATCCATTCGGATTCGGCCCCGTCCACCCGTTGTACTGAATCGTCGTATGCAGTGGCTGCGAGCCATCAGCTACATAATGCCCCAGCCATCCAGCCAGAAAAACAATCTCGCTCTCCGAAGGCTTCGTATCCTTGTGGTCCGCCTTCAGCTTGCGATAGTCTCGCATCGCGCTCTTCAGCCGCTCCCACACCTCCACCGCCTGGTACGGCTGCATCCCCACCTTCTCCGGAGACAGAGGAAGGTCCGCATGCGACTTCTGAGCAAACGCCAGCGCTCGCACGTAGTCATAACGCCGCCGCGGCAACTCGCCCACAAGATCCGCATACTCCAGATCGATGAAGTGGTCGGGAGACTGTGTCGCATTCAGCTCAGGCTCGCCCGGCGACTTCCATCGGTCCGGCTCCGGCCCGTAGTACTCCAGCGCATCCAGCGCCTCCTTCGACCGCAAAAACTCCGGCACATCTGACGGCAGCGCCGCTCCCGCCAACCGGTTGATCATCATGTGCCCATCTCTGCCCCACGCAAAACTCTGTTGAACCAGCATCACCGGCAGCAACGCCAAGGCCACAATCAAGCGAAACGTATCCCGAAACTTCGTCATAACCGCAGTATATCCACTCATGATTAAGCGCCCATAACTCAGACCGCTTCTGCCAATCGAAACCTCGATGACGTATGCGCCTCCGTTGACTAAGTTGTAACGAGAGAGCTCTTGCACCAATACTGTCACTCCCGCAATACCAATAATTTTTGTGAAAAAAACAGGCATCCCATTGACGTCTCAGCTAGCCAGGACAATACTTGTCGGGACGCTTATATCCTGCATCCTCTGAAAGGAATTCAGCGACATGGCCCTCCCCCTCAAAGTTCTATCGCTCGCCGCTATTTTGGCCACTACAGTGATGACCAAAGCGGACACGCTGGACTTCACCCTGACCGGAGGTGGTAACACCTTCACCTTCTCTCTGCCTTCCAACCCCACTCCCGACTCCAGCACGATCGGAACAAGTTTCACCCTCGACAACATCATGGTCACGGAAGGGCTCATCGGCTTCTCCACAGACATCACATTCTCCAACTTGAGCAGCGGTGGCGGACTGGACTTCCCCATACCTGCTGCTCCCCCACTCCCAGGCACAGAGATTGACCTGGTCGGCCCTCAACTTTATAGCGGGACTGAAGCTTCACCCATCTTCAGCGCGACCTCCACGCCTTTTATTTTGAGCGAGCCCAAGGGCATCGATGAATTCACCCTCGCCATCGTCGATACATCCGTACCTGAGCCGGCAAGCTTCGGCCTGCTAGCTACAGGTTTGCTCGCCGCCGCAGGAATGGCCCGCAGACGCTTCAATAGCTAACCCCATACTCAAAGCTCGAAGCGGAATCGAGATCAACGGCGGTGCCTGGTGAAGTTCACACCACCACCGCCTCACCTTCGACAGCCACGCTGCCAAACACCCTTCGATACCGCGCAATCTCACTCTCTGGCCCGGTCGCCTTGCGCGCGTTGTCGGAAAGTTTCACCGCAGGCCGCCCATTCACCGTCATCAACTTGCATACCAGGCTAATCGGATCGAGTTCCGTCTCGCCTCGCGGATGGCACCCGCGAAAATCGTTCGTCAGCAGCGTCCCCCATCCAGCGCTGAACCGTATTCGTCCATGAAAGTACGCATGCAGCCGCAGAATCTCATCCACATCCAACCCATCCGAAGCAATCAGACGTTTCCTCCGCGCATCCCGCCCGCGTCGCAGCAACCAGGCAATGTACTCGTCGCCCGCGACAAACGGGTCCTTGCTGTCGCACCGCTGCCCTGTCCAGTCCGCGATCCAATCCGGCGCGCCCTCCAGAAACTGCGTCGTCCCAAACGTATCCGGCAGCATAATCAGCAGCTCGCCGCCGTAACTCTTCTGCCAAAGCTCCAGCACACGATACTGCGCCGCATGCAGCTTCTCATCCCCATCCGCAAGCGCAGCCATCGCCATCGGCAACTCATGCGCATTCGTGCCCATCGCCTCCAGGTCATGCTTATAAGCGAGAAAAGTATTCGAGGTCCCCGAAAGACTCGCTCCCAGCGCCACGCGCAGCACCTCGACCACGTACTCCTGCCATAAAAAACTATGCCGTCGCCGCGTGCCGAACTCCGAGATCCTCACCTCCGGCTCCGCGCGCAGCCGTTCGATCTTCTCCCACAGCTTCGTCTTCGCCCGCGCATAAAGAACATCCAGTTCCAGCTCGTTCAACTCACTCAGTGCTGCTCGTGTCTTCAACTCGCTCACCAGCGCCAGCCCATAGACCTCCCACATCGTCACCTCGGTCCACAGCCCCTCGAAGCGAACCGCCAGTTGTCCATCGTTCTCCGTGATCGTGTAGTCCGACAGACGAAAATCCCGCTCCAGCCAATCCAGAAACGCCGGCTCGAAGATGCTCCGCGTCCCATAAAACGTATTGCCCGCCAGCCAGATAATCTCCGACCGCCGAAACCTCAGCCCACGCACATGCTCCATCTGCTCGGCCAGCATCGCCATTGGAATCTGCTCGGCCAGCCGCACGGACGCAGTCCTGTTTGTAACCTCTGAAGTTACAGTTACCGCCGGAAAATTCTTCCAGATAAACTGCAGCATCAGCAGCTTGTAGAAATCGGTATCCAGCAGCGATCGCACAATTGGGTCCAGCTTCCAGTTATGGTTGTGTGCCCGCTCCGCAAAGTTCACATTCACGCCAGAATTCCTCCCCGTAAGCCTACCAATTCCACTCAGATACAGCCGAAAACGCCTAACCCGAAAATAAATATGACAGGTGCACTTGACAATACTCTGGCATTATGTAAAGCTTAGTTGTCTTTATGGAAAGGAATCTTGTCATGATCTGCATGCCGACAACAAAAGCCGGACGCCGCTACACCAGACGCCTCGCCCCAACGATGGCTATCTATCTTGTTTTTCTCTTCATCACACAATGGTCGTTCCACCATCATCATCCCACCGGCCTCATTGTTTATGTCCTCGCCATACTTCCGGCATTGCCCCTCATTGGCTCGCTCGCCATCGTTGGTCTCTACATCAAGGAAGAGTCCGACGAATTTGAGCGCTCCATCCTCATTCAATCCATGCTCTGGGGCTTCGGCGGAGCTCTTGCCATCAGCACCATCTGGGGCTTTCTGGAAGACTTCGCCCAGGCGCCTCATTTGTCCAACTTTTATGTCTACGTCTTCTTCTGGTTCTTGATGGCAATCTCCCAGCCGATCATCCGCCTGAGGTACAAATGAAAAACCGACTCCGCATCCTCCGCGCCGAACGCAGCTGGTCCCAGGCCGACCTCGCTCAAAAACTCGAGGTCTCCCGTCAATCCGTCAACGCCATCGAGACAGGAAAGTTCGATCCCAGTCTTCCACTTGCCTTCAAACTCGCCCGTCTCTTCGAGAGCCCAATCGAGTCCATCTTCACCGACGAAGAATAAGCAATCCGCACCATGACAACTGTCACGCCACTTCGATGACCCAAAACACTGGCGGCAGGACGCTGCTTCCAGCACACTGAGATAGTTCCAGGGAGTTTCTTATGTCCACCAATCGAATCGCGCTCCGCTTCGCCACCCTGCTCTTCCTCCTCGCTGGCCTCCTGCTGCTCAAGAAACCCGTCTTCGGCCAGACCGCGGCTTCACTCGCGACAAAGCCAGCCGGCCAGACCATCACAGCCGCCCCCACCCGCTTCTCCGTCGTCATCCAGGGAGTCGCACCCGGCAAAGGCAAAGACGTTATTCTCATCCCTGGCCTATCCAGCTCGCGCGACGTCTACGCCGCCGAGGCAAAGCTTCTCGCTCCAGACTACCGCCTCCACCTGATCCAGATCGCAGGCTTTGCCGGAGAACCCGCTGGCCCGAATGCGACGGGGCCGATTCTGGCCTCGGTTGTAGACCAGCTCCACCAATACATCGCCACCAACCATCTCCAGCCGGTTCCCGTCATCGGCCACTCCCTCGGAGGCCTTCTCGCTCTCATGCTCGCCCAGGCTCATCCCGAAGACGTTGGCAAGCTCCTCATCGTCGACACGCTGCCCTACTACGGCCTCGTCTTCAATCCAAACGCAACCGTCGACATGGTTCGACCGCAAGCTCAGGCCATGCACGATCAGCTCATCCAGATGCCCGCCGATCAGTTCGCCGCCAGCCAACCTCTCTTCACCGACCGCCTCGTCAAGGACCCTGAAGGACAGCGTCAAGTCTCTGCCTCCTCCATAGCCTCCGACCGCACCGTCTTCGCCAACGCCATGCTCGAAGACCTGGAAACCGACATGCGCCCGGAGCTCCCCGTCATCAGGACCCCAGTCACCCTCCTCTACCCCTACGAGACCGCACAAGGCCCAGTCGACGCCGTCACTGCGCTCTACACCAACGCCTATGCCACAATGCCAAACATCCATCTCATCCGCATCGACGACTCGCGCCACTTCATCATGTACGACCAGCCAGCCGCCTTCGACAAAGCCGTTCAGGCCTTCCTCAAACCTCGCGAACCTGGCCAGGCTCAAACTCTCTCCCGCTGAGCAGCCGAAGTTCAAGCCGCTCCCCCAGGCGCACGTTGTACACCAGCGTGGGCCGGAAGCAGACAACGCACGTCCCCTCACCGCGTCTCACGCTCGGATAGATAACCCCGTTCGACTGCTGCCCCAACAGCGTCGCAGCAAGCTGTTGGGAGGGCGCGTAACACTCTGGAATCGGACCGGCTTTCAGATACCGTCCATACCGCGTCCGGTTCCCCCGAAGATCATGCATCTCCGTCGTAAAATCCGCAAGGTAGTCGTCAAAGGTCGATATCTCTTCCTCGTCCCAATCGATCTCTTCGAGCTGCTTTAGCTTGTGAAAAGCAACCTCGGCGATCGACGTCTCCCGCTCAATCCCGCAATACCACGCCCCACGCTCGCTATTGTTGAACCGCCCCCCAACAGGCGAGGCATGAGTAAAAGCCGCATTGACGATATGGGCGTACCGAACGCCATACAACAACTCATGCACGCTGATTCCGGGCAACAATCCTTCCTCGCCCAACAACCGGTCGTTGGTTGCCCCATCCAGTTCCATCAGATCGTTGAGAGTGGCCTCATCGGTACGGAGCCGCGAAAGCACCGTACCCCGTTCGCTGTACTTCGTCGGAATCAGCCGGTGCGTATCGGCCAGTTGCACTTCGGCAACCGCTGGAGTCATTGTCCACCGCGGCGCGCATCCAGCAATTGGCGCACATGCACCATCCCCGGCTGCCCTCGTTGGATCATGTGCGCCAACGGCGACACTCCGCGAAACATTGCATTACGGTTTGGCAGGTTGATCCACGCATCTGCCAGCGCCGGGCTGTACAGAATATTCAATGCCTTGAATATTCCGACCAGCAGCGAGATCCGTGTCAGCGCATCCTGATCGAGCGTTCGGCGCTTCGGTTCTTTCTTCAACCCGTAGTAAGACCCCGAGGAGAGTCCTCCTAAAAGCTGCCGTGCATCCGGGTCCTTAATGCTCCACTTCTCCATGATCCTCAGAAAGCCTTTGATCGCAGAGGAACTAAGCCTCTCGCGGGTTTGGCGGTGGGACAGGTCGGGTGAGGTCTCCATCGCATACCCGGCGACATTCGGAAGAACAAGAGCAGCGGCGGCCACCATAAAGGCATTCTCCAATATTGCACTTTTATTGCATCATATTTGGAATATCAATGACAAGCCCAAAATCGACCCTTCTGTGCCACCTCGCTCGCAAAACCTCCATCCACCCTCGACAAGCCATTCCGCCAGAGCAATACCGAATCCGCACGAATCTCCCAGACATCAAATCGACAGACGGGCTGAGCCTAAAAATCGCCGCTATCGCTCGCGCCGTCATCGGGCCCGCTTCCTTCTAGGAGGGTGCTTCTTGAGCTCGCAACCTGTGCAACCGAGACCCGCCTCGAGAAATCTCGTCGAGACCCAAACCGAGCGCTCGTGCGGAGACTGCCCGTACCTCAGGATGTTCAAGTCCACCGTCTACGTCCGAGACCACGACCGTAGCCTTGAGTTCTACACCAAGCAACTCGGCTTCAGCGTTCTCGCCGACATCGCCCTCACTTATGACGGCCGATGGGTCGCGATCGCGCCTCCCGATGGTCAAGCCATCCTCGCGCTCGTCGCACCCAAACCCGGCACCGAAAAGTACCGGCTCATCGGCCGCGACACACAGGTTGGCTTCATCTCAGAAAACATCAACGCCACCTATGAGCTCTGGCAAAGACAAGGCGTCCGCTTTCACCAGCCTCCCCAACAGACGTTCTTCGGCGCAACCTATGCCCGCTTCCAGGACATCGACGGCAACATCTTCGAGCTGATCGGCAGTGACCAGTTCACCCGCGATCTCGAACAGGAGCGCCTGCTAGCCACCCAAAAATTCGAGTCCGAACGTCGTCATGCCCAGGAACTCGAGATTGCGAAACAAGTTCAGGCCCGTCTCTTCCCCCAGACGCTCCCTCCACTCAACACCCTCGACTACGCCGGCATCTGCATCCAGGCCCGTCACGTCGGCGGCGACTACTACGACTTCCTCGCTCTCGGTAACCAGCGTCTCGGCCTCATCATCGGCGACATCGCCGGCAAAGGCATCGCCGCAGCGCTCCTCATGGCCAATCTCCAGGCCAATCTTCGCAGTCAATTCGCCCTGGCACGCGACGAACCGCAGCTCTTCCTCCAGTCCGTCAACCGTCTCTTCTACCAGAACACCCCCGACAGCGCCTACGCGACCGTCTTCTTCGCCGACTACGACGACAACAGTCGCCGCCTGCGTTACACCAACTGCGGCCATCTCTCCGCCATCCTTCTACGCCACAACGGCCACATCGAGCGACTCCAGTCCACCGCCACCGTCCTCGGCCTCTTCGAGGACTGGCAATCCCCCACCATCGAATGCCAACTCTCCCCCGGCGACATCTTCACCCTCTACACCGACGGCGTAACCGAGGCCTTCAACGAGTCCGAAGAAGAGTTCGGCGAACACCGCCTCATCGCGGCACTCCAACAAAACTTCACCCTGCCACCAGCGGACATCCTCTCCGCCACCATCACCGAGATCCAACATTTCAGCCCACATGAGCAGCACGACGACATCACCCTCATCGTCGCGAAATGCACTGCAAAGCCCTAAAGCAGATCGTAAACTTTGCAAACGTCGAGCGACGAAGGGAACCATTGCGGTCGGAAGTGTCAGCACCTCCGCTTCGCACCGTTAAATTCACATAAAACCCGCGCCAATCAAGCTCCGAACGTTGATATCATGGTAAAGCCATGCCTACAAAAAAAGAACTCCTCGCCCGCCCCATTCAGCACCTCGACATCAAGCAGCACAACGTCGTCCCCATCGTCGACGCCATGGGCAATATGGCGTACTCCGCGCGTGACACCCACCGCGCCGCCAGCATCTACGACATGATGCTCCGCGACACCGACTGCGGGGTCATTCTCTGCCTCGCCGGCTCCCTCATCTCCGCCGGCCTCCAGAAGATCTTCGTCGACCTCATCCGCAACAACATGGTCGACGCCATCGTCTCCACCGGCGCCAACATCGTCGACCAGGACTTCTTCGAGGCTCTCGGCTTCAACCACTACATTGCTGGCGACGAGTACAAGTACGGCGCAGGCGACGCCGACCTCCGCGAGCTGATGATCGACCGCATCTACGACACCTTCATCGACGAGGAAGAGCTCCGCATCTGCGACGAGACCACCCACCAGATCACCAACTCCCTCGAGCCCCGCCCCCACAGCTCCCGCGAGTTCATCCGCGAGATGGGCGCCTACCTCGCCAAAAACGGCAAGACCCCGCAAGCTGGCGGCCGCGACTCCATCGTTCTCGCCGCCTATGAGAAAAACGTCCCCATCTTCTGCCCCGCCTTCTCCGACTGCTCCGCCGGTTTCGGCCTCGTTGCCCACCAGCACCAGCGCCAGGGCAAACCGATGGTCTCGATCGACTCCGCCAAGGACTTCTACGAGATCACCCAGCTCAAGATCGCCAACCCCACCACCGGCCTGCTCATGATCGGCGGCGGCGTCCCCAAGAACTTCGCCCAGGACATCGTCGTAGCCGCCGACATCCTCGGCGTCGATGCCTCCATGCACAAATACGCCATCCAGATCACCGTAGCCGACGCCCGCGACGGCGCTCTCTCCGGTTCCACCCTCAAGGAAGCGAGTTCCTGGGGCAAAGTCGACCTCACCTACGAGCAGATGGTCTACTCCGAGGCTACCCTGGCCCTGCCCCTGATCACCGGCTACGCCTTCCACAAGCAGGCACACGCCGCCCGAACCGGAAAAAAATGGGCCGCCATCCTCGATCAGGTAGCGGTTCCCGCATAACTCTCCAACTACCCCAAAAATCTCAAAAAGCGCCGTCATTCCTGTAAAAAAATGGCGGCGCTTCACTCTTTGGTTAGACCCTCAGTAACTCCCACCTTATTGTCACTGCTGACACCCCCCTTAGGTGTTATTGCCGCTGCAACGAAATTTCTGTCATCCTCAGCGTGCTGGAGTCTAACCTGCAAACCTAACAAAGCAGGTACGATCTTCTCGTTCAACCAAACGGGAGACCAGCCTCATCAAGGGACCCGACGGCCATAAAGGCTTTTTTATCCGATCAACAGGCATTTTGCAGTAATCGCAGAACCCTAGGCAGTCAATGAATTTGTTACAAATTTTTGCATGGTCACCGCACTAAAGTTACCAATTTTAGGCGTAAATAGTTACTATAGGTCACCGGCAATCCAATGCATATCGTTCCACTACTTGGTTATCTCTCTCTGCTCTCGACCTCGACGGTTCTCCTGATCGCATTTCTGCGCGGGCAGCGCACCATACGTGAGCTTGCCGAACAGCTCACGCAGGCGCGGGAGCAGCAGTATCAGCACACCCTCCAGCTCAATCAGCGCTCGGAGCTCGACACACTCAAGGACGAGTTCATCTCCACCGTCTCGCACGAGCTGCGCACTCCCCTCACCAGCATTCGCGGAGCCCTCGGTCTGCTCTCCTCAGGCATCATAGGCGACGTCGACGCCAAGGCTCTCAATCTCCTCCGCATCGCCGTCACCAACACCGACCGCCTCATCCGTCTCATTAACGACATCCTCGATCTCGAGCGCATGGAGTCGGGCCGCGCTCCCCTGCAGATTCGCCGCTGCTCCTTGCGCGATCTTGCCCAGCAGGCCATCGACACCATGACTCCGATGGCCGATGCCAGCTCTGTCCATCTCGTCCTCGAACCCTCCACCGTAGCCCAGGCCGCCTACCCCGAAGCGCTCTTCTTCGATGGCGACGCCGACCGCATCCTCCAAGTCGTCACCAACCTGCTCTCCAACGCCATTAAGTTTTCGCCAGTTGCCTCCACCGTCCGAATCCATACCGAAGCGACCTCCGACTCCATCCTCCTCAAAGTCGTCGACGAAGGCCGCGGCATCCCCACCGACAAGCTCGACACCATCTTCGACCGCTTCCAGCAGATCGAGCCCTCCGACGCACGCCAGAAGGGCGGCACCGGCCTCGGCCTCGCCATCTGCCGCAGCATCGTCCAGCAGCACTCGGGCTCTATCTGGGCACAGCGCAACCTGGGCCTCGGAACCACACTCTACGTCATGCTTCCCCGCACCACCCGCGCCGGCGACATCGTTGTTCCATCCTCTCTCCCGGCCCGCGGTGAAGGCGCCATCCTGGTCTGCGATGACGATGCCGGCATTCGCACCGTAGTCTCCGAGCATCTCAACCGTCAGGGCTACACCGTCATCGAAGCCGTCTCAGGCGAGCAGGCTCTCGTCCTCGCAGCCGAGCATCACGTCGAAGCGATCCTGCTCGATCTCTACATGCCCGGCCTCAGCGGTTGGGAGACCCTTCAGCGACTTCGCAACAATCCGATCACCGCCAACATCCCGGTCGTCGTCCTCAGCGTGCTCTCCTCCACCCTCCGCCCGCAGCTCACCGGCGATGCCCAGGGCTGGGTCCAGAAGCCCTTCAACGAAAATCTCCTCTTCGCCGAACTGGGTCGCGTTCTCCATCACGGCGACGGTCCCGCCTACGTGCTGCTCGTCGAAGACGATGACGATCTGGCCAGCGTCCTTACCGCCAGCTTCCAGAACGCCGCCGTCCGCATCGATCACGTCTCTTCGCGTCAGCAGGCGATCCGGCAGTGCATCACCCGCCCACCCGACCTTCTCATCCTCGACCTCACCCTCCCCGACGGCGACGGTTTCTCGCTCGTCGAGTGGCTCCGTCAGCAACCCACCCTCCGCGCCCTGCCTATGGTCGTCTACTCCGGTCGCGAGATCTCCGAAGTCGAAATGAATCAGCTCCGTCTTGGGCCCACCGAGTTCCTCACCAAAGCCAAGGTTCAACCGCAGGAAGTCGAAGAGCTTGTTCTCTCCATGGTCCAGCGCATTCGCACCAAGTTCGCCGACCTCGTCGCCGCAGGTCCAGCCGCCTAATCAAGCCCGAAGCTCCGGGCGAAATCAGCAAGTTACCTCCCCAGCAACGCGTCGCATGAGAGAATGGATTCGCTCATGCGACGCGTTTTGATCATTGACGACGAAGACGATATCCGCGAGGTGGCCGCCCTCTCTCTCGAAGCCACAGCAGGCTGGCAGATCCTCACCGCAAGCTCCGGCGCCGAAGGCATATCGGTCGCCGCAGCCGAGAAACCTGACGCAATCCTCATGGACGTCATGATGCCCGGCGTCGACGGTCCCACCACCTTCGGAGCGATGCAGCAAAATCCCGCCATCGCCAACATCCCCGTACTCCTGCTCACCGCAAAGGTTCAGGGCGTCGACCAGCGCCGATTCGCCGGACTAGGCCTCGCCGGCATCCTCTTCAAACCCTTCGACCCCCTCACGCTGGCCGACCAGATCTCCGAAGCCCTCGGCTGGAAGGATTAACCGGGCTCCCAATGAAAGATCCTTCCCCTAAAGAGATCGATTCCAAGATTGATTCCAATATTGATTCCGAGATCGACACAGTCCTCACCCAGCTCTGGCAAAAAAACCTTCCCACCATTCGCGAGCGCCTCGATCTCCTCGACAAGTTCGGCTCCATCGCAGCCTCGGGTAAGCTCGACGAACCCTCCCGCATAGAAGCCCTCAACATCGCCCACAAACTCGCCGGCTCGCTCGGCATGTACGGCTACCAGCAGGGCACCGAAGTCGCATCCAAAATGGAGCACATCCTCAAATCCCCCACACCCGAGACGTTCCTCACCCTCCGCACATTAGCCGCAGACCTCCGCAAATCCCTCGCAGGCGGCCTTTGAGCTGAAACTGGCGACCCGAAACTGACGATCCGAAACTTGACAACCTTCCTCGGTGTCGCGCTTCAAAAGTAGACAGAAGACCTTCGCGACACAGCGAAGTCCAGACCTAAAGTCTCTCCTTCGAAGACTTTGCGCACTATTTGCGGGTGGGGAAAGGCCCAGAGGCCCGAACCGCCCATCCCGCCAGATCGATCGCTGCCGCAAACCCGTCATACTCCACGGGCAGTCGATTCCGCCGGTCCACATACTCGTTGTAGACCCAGGGATCCACCACGGCAAACACAGTTCCCTTCCCATACTTCGCCACAGCCATCAGCACATCGCCCTGATCAGTCAGAACAGCCTTCGCCGGCCCCGAAACCCGAATCGTACAAATCTCCTTCAGATAAGCCTTGTGGGGATGCTCAAACACTCCAGTCTCCGCCGGAATCATCACCGTCCCCATCTCCCACTTATCCCCGTCCACCTTATTCCGGATCACCGGATTGAAATGAATCCCGAACCGCTCGCTCATCGTATTGAAGTGCTCAAACTCCGAGTTCGTCACATCATTCTCCATCAGGATCAGCACTCCACCCGCCTTCACCCACCCCTGAATCACATCCCCACTCGCCTTATCCATGTAGTTAGGCGCAGGATTTCTTAGCGGAATATCCGGCGAAGCGATCACATAAATCTGCGCCCTGTTCAAATCCGCCAAAGTAGGCGCAGTCGTTTCAGTCGCCAGATTCACTCCATACCGCTGAAACGCCCTTCCAAAGAAAGAAAACCCGCTATTGGCATCATCGTCCCACTTGTAATGAAACAGCTCAGTCTGCCCCGCAGCGTTCTTCCGCGTCTGCGAGTTGAACCACGCATCCAGCAAAACCGTCTTTCTCGCCCCAGCCTGGTTCGTGATGGCTAACTTATCCTTCGAGCCAACCAGCAAATGGCTCGCTCCCTCCTGTCCCATCCCAACCGTCGTGACCTGCTCCATCTCCGAACCCGCCAGCAAGAACGCCCCAATCCCCTTCGAGTCGTTCGCCTGTGTCTTCTCGCCAACGTAGTACTCATACGTGCCTGAACGATAAGGCGTCCCACCCAGTCCACCCACTTTCACCGTCCCATTCAGCACCATCAAGCCATCCGAACCGGTGGTCACAAACTGCTTCTGAACTCCCTCCCAACCACGCTTCGCATTCGCCTCATCACTCTGCGGCAGATACCCCATCCGCACCCCCTTCGCCAGCGAATAAACAAACATGCAACTCGCCGAAGCCTCAGGATAGTTATCGTTCCATTCACCCTCGCCGGTCATCGCATCTCCGTGGCTGGCCTGAGATCCTCCCGTCGCTCTCGCCCCATCAACCGTGAGAGGCGGCCCGTTCGGCTGTTGCCCCATCGTATGAAAATTCCCTCTCGATGGCGCCCGATTCATCACCTGCCACCACAGGCCTGTCTCGTGATCCTGATATTCGACCACTCCCACCATCGTCCTTCGCAACACCTCCACTAACGCTGCCCTCTGCGGATGGTCCTTCGGCATCCAATCCAGCACATCCACCAACGCCATGCAGTACCATCCTACCGCCCTGGACCATACCTCTGGGCTCAAACCATCCCCCTTGTCTGCCCAGGCCATCGTCTTGGACTCATCCCACCCATGCTTCAGCAACCCACTCTTCGCATCGCGCATATGCTCATCCATCAACAGCAACTGCTTCGCAATGTCATCAAAATCCCCCGGCTCCTGAAACGTAGCCGCATATGCCGCACGAAACGGCTCCGCCATGTAAGCCCCATCCAACCACACTTGGTTCGGATAGATCTGCTTATGCCAATATGCCCCGCTGGCCGTCCGGGGCTGCAGCGTAAGCTGGTCATGCAGAAACTTCACCGCCTTATAGTATTTCGCCTGCTGAGTTACCCGATACACCAGCAACACCGCACGTCCCATCTCAATGTCATCGAGCGTATGCTCATTCACTTTGTATCCGGTAATTGCTCCATCCGGAGTTACATATTTATCCACCGCATCCTTGATGTACTTAAAATCCTGACCATCCGCGGTCGAATGCCACTCCGCCGCCATCCCATCCAGCAGCACACCCTCTTCATACGCCCACACCCCTGGATGCGCCGTCGTCAACACTGACCCATCCGGCCACATCTTGATCACCGTAGTTGCCATAGCGCGAGAAGGCGAATTTTCCGCAATCACACCCTGCGCAAAGCCCACCCGAACCGCCAAACCAATCACTGCAAAAATCAGAAACCGCTTCATCCGCGAAACCTCAAACCGCTTAAATAAGACACGCACCAGCATAAACTCCGCTCGCTCGTCGCCTACACGAAGATTAGGCGCAGAGTGTTCACCCGGCGTTAGACAGGAGTCGTAACGAATCGACTCTTCACACCTAGGACCCAAGGCTGGTACCCAGGGCTAAAGAGGTGTCGAAAAAGTCTATTCGATTGAGACAGGTTAGCTGATAAGTGGGTTTGCGTAGCAATAAGAGGTTGCAGGACGAGGGCGCTGGCCCAGCTAGAGCCGATGTTTAAGAAACTTCGGCCAAAACCCCGAATTCAGCCATACGGGGAATACTTCTCCGCACGGGAAATTCGAACTCCTTGGCCGTAGTTCCTTTTTCTTTATTTCGAAACCTAAGCAATATTGCTCTTCAAAAATGCCAGACTACGCTCCCGCGCCAGTTTGGCCGCCGCCGGATTGTAACTGTTTGGATCCACATCGCGATTAAACGCATGCCCTGTGCCTTCATACACGAAGATCTCGACCTCGGGATGAGCCGCGCGAACCGCGTCGATCTGCTCCTTCCCGATATGAGAGTCCTCAGCCCCGAAGTTCAGCATCACCGGGCAGCTAGGCTCCTCCTTCGCAACCGACCCAATCCCGCCCGCATAGTACGCCACGCAGCACGAAGGCTGCATCTTGTAGTTCTCTCCGCGCGTAGCCGCCAGCCACGACACCAGACCGCCATAGCAAAATCCGAGTACGCCGATTCCCTTCCCGGCCTCCTTCGCCGCTTCATAGGCCGCCGCCACATCCAGCAACGTCACGTCAGGCTTCAGGCTCGGATACAGCGCAAACGCCCGCTTCATGTCCTCGGGCCCATATTGCAGCTCCAGATCGCGCTCGAACCTGTCGAAGATCGCAGGCGCAACTACCAGAAACCCATCCCTGGCATATCCATCCGCAACACTGCGAATATGCGCATTCACGCCAAAGATCTCCTGCACCAGAACCAGTGCTCCAATCGCCTCGCCCTTGGGGCGCGCAACGTACGCCTTCAACTCATGACCATCGCTTGCTTTCAACTTAATCCATTCGCTCATGTTCTACATCATAACGAGTGCGATCGATAATTAGTGCGCACGCTTGTCAAATAAAAGTAAAACAATCTCGCGAGATTCCATCGACTGCCGTCGCACTACGATCTCTCGCAGGAATTCGCATAGCTCTTCATCTCCCGCGTCCATCGCAGAAATCTCAGCAGTTGTCGTTTTTCCTTCCAAAACAAATTCCAGAAATCGCGCGCCTGGATCGTCTCCGCCTTCTGGCCCGAATACGTCTCCAGCCGCCACCGCAGATAGGGACTTCGCCAAGGCCGCAACCGGTTGCCGCGCGTCGCATTCCACAAAAATCTAAACTCTTCACCCATTCCATCCATCCCTCATCAAGTATAGGCATCCATCACATCTGTAAGCCAGTAGCCGGTGAGCCGCTTCCCTACGACGTAGAGCTGTCCGATTGCCAGAAGATGGGGGACAGCAAGCACGTTTGGTCCGCATCAAACTACCTGCACTCGGAACAAAACCGCACAGATGCAACTAAGAAATGAAATAGAACGATCGGGACCGCAGAGGTGATTGCGCGGGAAAGAACTAATATTTCCTGGACGATTTGTCGATTCTGGACCCTCCCGTTCGTCGTTATAGTGAAGGCAGAGCAACGGGCCCCTGAAAAGCTAACTTAGAGTGTCTGCGATGACTTGGAGAGACTGCGCGGCAGCCAGTGGAGGACCGATATGTCATTCTTTCGTGATTTAAAGATTGCAGTCCGATCGCTGTGGCGCGTTCGAGCGCTATGGATCACCGTCTCCCTGACACTGGCTCTGGGTATCGGCGCCAACGCCGCCCTCTTCAGCGTGATACGCGCAGTGCTTCTGCGTCCGCTCGCGAACCGGGACGAAGACCGCCTTCTCTACGTGCGACAGAGCGCTCCAGGGCTCGGCGCCGATAACACCGCATTCTCAGTACCTGAGATAGATGACCTTAGCAAAGGGCTGAAGACGATCACGGATCTGGGGACGTTTTCACAAATCGGCTTCACCATCGTCGGACTCGGCACGCCACGCGAGATTCCCGCAGGTGTGGTGGATGGACATTACTTTGAAGTGATGGGGCTGCGCCCGGTGCTGGGGCGGCTGCTGACGTCCTCCGATGATGGGCCCAATGCTGCGGGCGCGGTTGTGTTGACGTATCGTTTCTGGAGCGAGGCGCTGCACTCGGACCCAAGCGTGATTGGAAAGACGGTGCGGCTGGAGAGCGTCTCCGGGGCGCGTTCGGCGACGATCGTGGGGGTTCTGGAACCGTCGGTGCCCTATCCGGTGGAAACAGAGATTATCGCCAACGTTGTGACCAGCCCACATCATCTGTCGGCCACGATGGTGACCGGTCGTGAGCACCGGATGACGGAGGTCTTCGCGCGGCTTGCACCGGGAGCCACTCTCGAGGCCGCACGATCGGAGCTGAGCACGAGGCACTCGGCAATATTAGCTGCGCATCCGGAGGTCTATAAGTCAGCGGACCACTACAGGATCGACGTAACGCGGATGCACGACCAGATCAATTCGCGCGCCAATACGGTTTTGTGGGTGCTGTTTGCGGCCTCGGGGCTGCTGTTTGTGATCGCATGCTCGAATGTGGCCAATCTGGTGCTCGCACGAACGGTTCGCCGCGAGTCGGAGTTGGCTGTGCGCTCGGCGCTTGGAGCCAATGCCGCGGCGTTGCGACGATCGCTGCTGGCGGAAAGTCTGGTCCTGTGCGGAAGCGGAGTGCTCGCGGCGCTCATCCTTGCGTGGCCGACGGTGGCGGTGCTGGGACGATATGCAGCGCGCTTCTCGGTGCGGGCTGAGGGATTGAAGCTCGACTTCACCCTGGTATGGTTTGGCGTTGCGCTGGCGCTGACGGCAGCAGTGTTCCTGGCGCTCATTCCGCGGCTGCCTTCGGGCAGCGCGCCGTTAGCCGCAGCGCTCACCAGTGGCGGGGCAAGAACGACAAGTAGCAACAGCCGGCGCCTGCGCATCTTCGCCATTATGCAGATCACGGCTTCGTTCCTGTTGCTCACTGGAGCGGCTGTCCTGATGCGGACTTTGTATGTCCTCGAGAAAACTCAGCCTCCGTTCGACACCGCGCGCGTGCTGGCCGTGAATCTGCCTGTGATGTCGTATGGACGAACACCGGAAGAGGTCCAGAACTTTTACCACGAGGTACAGCGCAAGGTGAGCGCTCTGCCCGGAGTGGCCCATGTATCGACAGGTTTCAGCGTTCCGTGGAGCGACGATCGGGAGCTGAATATCAGCTTCGCCTTTGCTGCTCAGGGAGCGGCGCGAAAGAACGCGCTCGATGACTGGCATGCGAAATTTCGGTCGGTATCGCCTGGTTACTTTGAAACGCTCGGCCTGCCGATTTTGGAGGGACGCGATTTCAGGGACGCGGACAAGGACGGTTCGGAACGAGTGGTGATCGTGAACCAGAGCCTGGCACAGACGCTGTTTCCCGGGCAGGAGGCGCTGAACCGCGAGTTGCGGTGGACGGACGGCGTGATGAAGTTCGTCGGCATCAGCATGGAGCCGCGGCGGATCGTCGGAGTAGTGCCCGATCTGGATGACGAGAACATCATTCCTTCGCCAGCCATGATGGTCTATCAGCCGACCGACCAGGAGGGATGGCAGGGGCGTCTCTTGGTGCGCACGGATCAGGATCCGTACACGCTGGCTCCCGCCATCACGCGCACGATTCGCGATATTTCTGCGGAACAGCCGGTGGAGAAGGTGACCACGCTCAAGGACATTCGCGCCGAAGTGTTGACGCCGGACCGACTGAATGCGGTTGTGTTCGGTGGGTTCGCGGCGGTGGCGCTTCTGATCTCAGTGGTTGGTGTAGCAGGTGTGCTTGCGTTTTCCGTGAGCGGACGCACGCGCGAGTTCGGCATTCGCATGGCACTCGGCGCGCAGCCGCGGAACATTCTGACCGATGTGCTGTTGCAGGGTCTGACGATTGCCGGAATCGGCGTGGGCGCGGGTGTGGTGTTCGGCATTGCCTTCGCGCGCGTCGTCGGCAGGTACGTGACGGAGGCGCATCTCCCGGGAGTGCTGACTTTTGTCGCGTCGGCCTTCGTCATTCTGGCGGCTGCAGTGATCGGTTCGGCCGTGCCGGCAGCGCGCGCAGCACGAGTCAATGCAGTGGAAGCACTACGCTCAGAATAGTTTACCGAGAACGTTGACCTTTTTCAGCGTTTTCAGCCCAAAAAACGCATGTCAAGTCCCAAAACCATCTAACCCAATTCCACGCAACAACTTCCGAGTGGCGTATTAGTTATCATCAACCCGATATAATGGATATATAGATCGGAAAAGCAAGCTAGCCCCGTGGGGATTATATCCACCCTCCGGGGCTAACTCTTTTCTGGACAGGACTTTACAAGTAAAGTCTCTGTTATCAGCACTTTGCAGTTGGAAGTACAAGCCTAAGCCTTTTGTTAATAGGACTTTAGCGCAATAGTGGTACAGGGAGGGGGGCCAAATCTAATTCATCAGACTAAACAGATCGGAGCTTCCCAGTGCATGGATGACACTCAGCAAAGCCTGGTTTTGGGTCTCGGCCTGGGACAACTGGCTCGCCACTGTCGCCGGATCTGCCGACACCAGACTGCTCTGCGCTATGGTCAACTGGCTCTCCTCGGTCTGCACATATGTGCTGGTCGACTGCAATCGGCTCAAGGAGCTATCCAGCGTGCTGCGCTGCGAGGAAAGCTGACCGAGCGCCGTCGTCAGCGCCGAGGTGTCCGTCGTCAGCGTGGCGCTCGTCGCGCCGCCCGAAAAGTCGGAGATCAACTGGTTCAGCGCGCCCAGCACACCCGAGCCACCGGAACCGAACACCGCGGATCCAGGGAGATTCACCTGAATATTCTGTCCACTCGGAGTTTGGACAAACTGCAGTGCCGTATCGCCGTTATAGGTCGCCGTTGCGGGATCGGTCGAGGTGTCCAGCGTGAAGGGAGGCGTAGACCCTTGGCTGCCTCCAAACAGGTACTGTCCCTGGTAGCTCGTGTTCGCCAGCGACAACACCTGGTCGCGGATTCCGCCAAGCTGCTGGGCAATACTCGCGGTATCGCTCGCGTTCAGGGTTCCGTTGTTGCCCTCAACCGCGAGGGATAACGCAGAAGTGATCTGTGTGACCACATCGCCCAGGGCCGAATCGGCGACCTGCAATTGGGAGGTTTCGCCCGAAGCTGTCTGGACGAAGGTGTCGTCCTGGGAGATGGAGCTACCCAGCAGTGTGCTCTGCGCCACAGCGACGGGATTGTCCGACAGCGAGGCAACGGCAAGCCCGCTAGACAGCTCGGATGTCAGGGTATCTTCCTCGGCAGTCGACTGGTCCAGCGACGCAGTTAGATTGGTAACGTAGTTCGGGTCCACGCGCATGATTGTGCTCCTCAGCTTAAGTCTTGGAATTCGGTATTGGTATTGGCTCATCGGCGGCTTAGGTCACGGGCGTCTCCACGCCAAGGTTCACTGCGCTGGCCATCACCGAGTCGGCAATGTTGAAGACCTGCGCCGCAGCCTGGTACGCCCGCTGATACTGCGTAAGATTTGCGGCCTCCTCGTCGAGTGATACGCCGGAGAGTGAATCACGCTGCGTCGTCAACGCTGTCAGCGTAGCCTGTTGTGCCGTATTGTTGGTCGTCGCTGCGGAGGTATCGCTGCCGATCTGCCCCAGAAAGGAGGCAAGAAATCCCGTAGCTGTTTGACCGCTCACAATGTTGGAGGTCGAGAGCGCGGCCAGGGCCGTAGCGTTGGTGTTCCCCGCGGAACCCTCTCCCGTCGCGGCCGCTGCCACTGCGGACGGATCGGTCGTCGCGACAGCGATCTGTGCTGCCGCGCCTGTTGTCGTCGCCGGCAGGGTAAACAGAGCCGCGCCGGGATTGCCATTGCCGTCGACGCCCTGCTCGTTCACCTGGTTCACCTGGGTTCCAATGGAATTGGCAAGTGTGTCGAGCGCCGTCTGGTAGCTTGGCAACTGCTGGTCCCGCACCTCGATCGCTCCGCCAAGATCGCCGCCGGTAAGACTGGAGGTAATATCCTGACCGCCGGTGCCGGCAATTACGTCGGTATTGCCTCCTGCCTGCGCCGTGCTCAGGGCAAACGATTGGCTGCCTGCGACCAGGACCGCACCGTTGCTGGTCGTGAGCGTAATGCCGTTCTGTTGGGTTGAAATCTGGTCCAGTCCAACCAATTGTGAGAGCTGTGCAATCGCCTGTTGGCGCTGGTCCTCCAGTGTTCCCGCGTCCGAGTTGGGGCTTTGGCTCGAAATCTGCGCATTAAGCGAGGCAATCGTCGACGTAAGACCGTTTACCTGGCTGACGTCGCCGCTAACTTGCTGGTTGAGATTCGATTGGATCTGCGTCAACTGGTTCGCAGCCGAATTGAAGGCGCCGGCAAGACTGGTGGCTGTCGATAACACGTTTTGCCGCGTGGCCGTATCCGAGGGATCGCTCGTCAATGCCGAAAGTGCGCTGAAGAAGGAGCTCGTTGCGGTGCCCAGGGCAGTCGAGCTGGCGTCAGTAATCGTTGCAGTCAGACCAAAGACGTTTTGGATCTGCTGGAGAGCAGTGAGAACCGCCCCGGACTGTGCCTGCGTCTGTGTCTGCTGCTGTACCTGCTGCTCCAGTACACGGTCTCTCTGCGAAGTTTCACTCGCCGTAACGCCTGAGCCGAACGTACTGCCGCTCAGCGTGACCGCATCGACCGACTCAAAGCTCACCACTTCTCGCGTGTAGCCGGGGGTGTTCTGATTGGCAACGTTGTTCGCCGTCACGTTCAGAGCCTCTTGATCGGCCATGAGAGCTTGCTGAGAGATATCGACGAGTGAGCTTATTGTGCCCATTGTTTCCTCACATTCCTGGCATGGAGCCGAGTAAGTGCATCGAGATTGACTTGAAAGTTTTGAAGGAGGATTCCAAGAGCGCGTCTCTTCGCCAGCAGCACGCCGATGTTGTCCCGTTCCTCGTTCGCGCTGAAACCTTTGAGCAGAAGAATCCGCTGCTCGGCTGCATAAAGCCTCGTTAGATCCAGATTGCTGAGAGCGTCGATGGTCTCATCAAGGACATCTGTTAAAGCTTGATCGTCTGTCATGATTAGCGCAGGAGAGACTGGATTATTTTGTCGGCCACGTCGGATGACGACACGCTGTAGTTTCCAGCGGCAATCGCCTGCTGCAAAGCCCCAACCTTGGCAGTCCGTACATCGGAGCTCGCCAAAGCCTGAGCCACCAGACCTCCGGCAGAGCTCAGCTCCGCTTGATCGCCATGCTCCACATTGGCAACCGTACCTTCACTGGCTTCATCCTTAGGGCCGGCCGGCCGGATCGGATTTGTTTCCGAGGGGGCGGCGGGGGCAACTCCCTGCTGCAAACTACCTAAACCGTTTATGTGACTCATCGTAAGCTCCGTCTACTTGAATGTATCGGCGATAGATTGGCAAACTTTAGTACTAATGCGTCTTCTTTTCGGAATCTTTTTGATGCTCCAGTGTTACCTTCGAGACAATTAGCTTAGCCAGCCCGAAACCGCCTCCTTTAGAAATGGCCTTCGCAAGCATCTCAGTCCCAAAACTTCCTATCGTGTCGGAAGCGGAGTCATCGCTCTTCTCATCGCCCCAACTGTTCTGACCATGCTGCATCGGCTTCATCAACTCCTGTAGCATCGTCGCTTCAAACTGTTCAGAGGCGTCAATCAGCTTGGCTTGTCTCTGCCCTCCGTCGCTTGCCGGCAGACTCGAAACATCTGAGTTGATCTTCATAAGACCTCGATCTCCGCTTCTAGCGCACCAGCCGATTTCATCGCCTGAAGAATCGAGATAACGTCGCGTGCCGAGGCCCCGATCGTTTGCAGGCTGCGGACCAGGTCATCCACGGTCGCCCCTTGCTTCAATTCAATACGGCTGACAGGCTTATCCTGCGCATCAATTCTCGTCTGCTGTACAACCTGAGTTGTGCCTCCCGAAGAGAGCGCGTTTGGCTGCGACACCTGAAACTCGCTGACCACATTAACCGCCAGGCCGCCATGCAGAATAGATACCGGCTGCAAGACAACGGTCCCTCCAATAACCACCGTACCGGTACGCTCATTGACAACAACTTTTGCCCGGGGGAAGACAGGTACTTCAATGGATTCGACTTGAGCCAGCAATGCCGGAATCTCCTCACCCTGCGCGACCGACAAGTCGACTCTTCTACTATCCAGTACACGAGCGGCAGGCCGCCCGAGCGTTTGATTGATTGCGTGAGCCATAGCCTCTGCGCTGCGAAAATCTGCATCATTCAGCAACAGTGAAAACTGGTTTTTACCTTCCAAATCCAACGGAACTCCACGTTCCACGATCGCACCGAAAGGGATCCTGGCCGTATTGGGATGGTTGAACTGCTTCACATTCCCATTAGCGGTTACCGAATACCCTCCGACGACGAGCGATCCTTGCGCTTGAGCGTAGATCTTTCCATCTGCTCCATAAAGAGGAGTCATCAAGAGCAGGCCACCTTCAAGACTTCTCGCATCGCCGGCCGAAGATACAGTGATATCCAGCTTTGTCCCGGAACGGGCAAAGGGAGGCAACGTTGCCGAGACAAAAACCGCGGCAAGATTTTGTACGCGGATCGAAGATGCCGGAACACTCACACCCATTCGGAGTAACGTTGCTGCCAGTGTTTGGATTGGGAAGGCCGTCTGCTGACTGTCGCCAGTTCCCTGAAGGCCTACAACAATACCGTATCCGACCAGCTGATTGTCCCGAATCCCCTCAATCGAAGAGATATCTTTGATGTGCGCTTGCTTTTGCCCCCCTTGATCCAAAGCGAAAGCAGAAGTGGAAGCAAAAAACAAGAGTGTAAACGCGGCGCGAAAATAAGCGTTACCAACTAACACTTGCGACGTTTGTGAAGCTTTCGATTTGGCTGACCTAGAACACATAGTTCCCCACTAGAAGATCAATATTTTTTGCAGAAGCCGTACAAGTGCATTCTGGCGATGAGTGTAGTCGTCTATGATTCCCTTCCCTCGAACCTCTAATTCAAGGCTTGAGATGGCCGTCGACAGAACTTGATTCTGTTGAGAGATATCTTCAGGCCGGACCAACCCACGGAGAACGATAGTCTGTGTTTGTTGACTAAACTCGACCTGCCTGGCTGCCTCAATGACAAGCATCCCATTTGGAAGCACTTCAATAACTTGTCCTCCGAAGGTCGTGCTCAGGCTTGAATTTGTTGCACTCGTACCTTGCGCGTTCAATCCCGAAGACGACGTCTGATTAATTAGATTCTGTAGAGCATTGCCTGCATGCAACGTCCCGAATAAGGCTGATATTGCGGAACTCGCATTGGAGGCACGCGAGTTTTTTACTGTCCCATCAGTGGAGGCTGCAAGGCTTTCTGAGACCACGACTGAGATCAGATCATGAGGTCGCATCGCGCGCACATCGGTAACCATGCGGGTGAATCGTCCGCTGTCGGTCCAGATAGCGCCTGGCGCTGCCTGGATGTTTGAGCTTTCGGCTCTCACTCTCTCCAAATAGGACGACAGTGACGCGGCTGCAACATTGGGTTTTGACTCAACAATCTTATGAGTTGAACTGCTCTGCGCCTGGAGCAGCGAGCCCATCGATAACAATAGCGATAGAACTGAAATTAGAGTTAAGGGTCTCATTACCGTTGTATCTCCACATTGGAAGAACCTCGAACAATCCCTAAAAGATGCTCCGTTGCAAATTGATCTTCGGAGTTTCTATGTAACAGTCGCACTCGAATGACTTCGCCCAGGCCACCGCTTTCTTCTGAAACTCCTGGAGTATCGATACGCAGGGAATTTTCCTGACTCCATAGCTGTACGATGTCACCAGCGTGCACTACAGGAGGCGCCTTAGCGTTTTTGACTGAAGAAATCGCAGTTTCTTGAATTCTGTCTATCGACATCTCTCCGGCCACTGGAAGAGCAAACTCAGGCCATTCTGGGTGCAAGCAGTTAGAGATGATTGCCCATTTCTGTCTCAGCACCGAATCCAATTCGATCTTCGTCACTTTGTAACCGCCATTCTTCAAGGCTGGGGAAAGCAACGAGCTTGTTTTATCTGCATAAGTTTTCAAGGGAGATGTGTCGTAGCACGCCACCTGCGCGAAACTGGTTAAAGACACCAATCGGAACATGAGCAAAAAGGTAACGCCTACGTGTTTAGGACGTGAGTCGAGACTATTGTTCATGACTTCCTATCGGATCAGGCCGTTAATTTGTGAATACATATCGTCCGCAACATGAATCACCTTGGAGTTGCTCTCATAAGCGCGCTGCGCGAGGATCATCTGTACAAACTCTGCGACGACGCCGACGTTCGAGTTCTCGAGATAGCCTTGTTGCAATGTGCCCATTCCGGTGTTCCCTCCGGGTACATCGGTAATTGGGTTCCCGGAAGACTCCGTCTGCTGCAGAAGATTGCCGCCGGTGGAGTTCAAGCCTCCGGGATTGACAAACGTTGCAAGCTGCATTGTGCCAAGTTGCGCGGGATTTGTTTGGCCGGGAATCGTAGCCGTTATGACCCCGTACTGGGAGATGGTGACCGAAGTTGCGTTGGATGGAATAGTAATGGCGGGCAAAACCGTGTTGCCGTCGGCGGTTACGATCGTCCCCTGATTATTTACCTGGAAGTTGCCTGCTCGCGTATAAGCGATAGTGCCGTTGGGCATCGACACCTGGAAAAAGCCCGCTCCCTGGATGGCGAGATCAAGCGTGTTGCCGGTCTGGTTGAAGTCCCCCTGCGTCATGATGACTTCGCTGGCCGCGGATTTGGTTCCGAGACCGACCTGCAAACCGGCAGAGAGGGTTTGCTGCGTCTCAGCGGAGCCGGGAGTGACGAGATTCTGGTAGATCATGTCCTCAAACTGCACCTGTCGCTGGTGAAAGCCCGTCGTTGCAGAGTTCGCCAGATTATTGGCGATCGTATCCAGATTCGTCTGTTGGGCGCTCATTCCGCTTGCTGCTGTGTATAACGCTCGAATCATTACAAGCTCCTTTTCTTTGGCAATGCAGTGCTGCTCATGGTTGGCTCTAAACCCTGGGAAGATCCTCAGAAGCGGTCTTGTCGAAGTCGTTGTTGAATACGCTAAGCGCTTTCTGCATCATCTCTGCCTGCCGTTGAACCAGCACCAACTGCATTGTTCCGTGAATGGAGTCTTCGTTGGCTCCTTCGACAGAGCCTTGCTCGATGGAGGCATTTGCTGGAATCGGCTTTGCGCCGTTGGCAGAGAATCGGTTCGCTCCTTCCGCAGTCAAAACTGATTTTTGTGCGAAGTCGAAGGCACCCACCCTGCCTACGATGGCACTGCCGTCGGGTGTAGAGACCGAGATGCTGCCGTCTGGGGCGACGTAGACGGTGCCGGTGGGAATAGTGATGGGTTTCTGGTTGGAGTCGAGTACAGGCTCGCCCTTGGCCGTCTGGAGTACGCCAGTGGGGGAGCGGGAGAAAGCACCGTCTCGCGTGTAACGGATGCCGTTGGATGTCTGGATGGCGAAGAAGCCCTGGCCCTGGAGAGCCAGGTCGAGCGGATTACCTGTGGTCTTTATCTCTCCCTGCCCAAGATCAAGGCGATTACCGCCGAGGACACCGAATCCGTTCACGGACTGGCCTACCTGCGAGGCGGTTTCGGGATTCTGATCGACGCCTCCGGCGAGGACTCCGCTGAAGTAGTCGCGTTGGGCACGGAAGCCCGCGGTGCCTGCGTTGGCGAGGTTGTTAGCCGCAGTGTCGAGAGCCTGGGTCCGCGCCATGAGACCTGTATAAGCTGCGTAGAGTCCGCTATCCATGCACAGGCTTATGCAGGCAGGTGGCCGAAGTCTGCCTGGCGTTGGTTAGAAGACGCTAAGGCGGCGGCGGCTCAAGGTTGGGGATGGGATGCCGATAGTGATTTCAGACCAGATACACAGTCTGGGGTGCAGATTCAGGGAGGGGCGGTTGCGAGCTCTAATTGTTGATGATTCGGCGGTGATGAGGAAGGTGATCGAGCGGGCGTTGAGGCAAGCGGGCCTGGAACTCACCGAGGTTTTGCAGGCCTCGAACGGCGAGGAGGGGTTGCAGACTCTTCGAGAGAATCAAGGTGCGTCGGTTCCTCTGGCTTTGATTCTGAGCGACATCAATATGCCGGTGATGGATGGGCTGCAGTTTCTGGAGGCGCGGCGGCAGGAGAATCTGGCGCCGAACGTTCCGGTGGTGATGATTACGACGGAGAACAATGAGGGGTTTGTTTTGCGCGCGATTGCGGCGGGCGCTCAGAGTTATATCTGCAAGCCGTTTACGGCGGAGCAGGTAAAGATGCGCGTGCTGCCATTGCTGCGCGCGGCTTAGATGGTTTAGCTGCTTAGTGAAATCAAATTTGAAGCGGGGAAGAGGATAAACGTGACGAATGTGCGTGATGAGGCAGTGACTCGGCTGGATTCTGCGGTCTCGGAGGTGTTTGAGACGATGCTGGAGCGAAGCTGCGATCCGATGGAGGGCGATGTTGACACGATCGGAGGAAGAATCGTGGCAAGGATTCAATTTACCGGCGCTGTCGCCGGCGAGTGCCTCCTGTATGCGAGTCAGGCTACGGCATCGGTTACGGCGGAGGCCTTGCTCGGAACACCTTCGGAGCCACATGACCCGATGGTCGACGATGCGATTGGAGAACTTTGCAACATGATCGCCGGCGGTTGGAAGAGCAAGCTGGCTTCGCCGGATTCGAACTGCTCTATCTCGACTCCTGCCGTGACCCGCGAGGGGCTCGATGGATACCGGACACAGTTCGGGACCAAGTTCAGCCGTAATTACTCCTTCCAGGGGAACGTGTTTGGGGTCGTTCTGGCGTTTTGACGGAACCTCCCCCACCTGGCCGTTTTCTGCTAAAGTCTTCATAAGATTAGGCTTA
>Ga0116129_1000302_pt1 | contig 34042 bp, 31 predicted proteins | sample June2015DPH_17_2_FD_89732 | JGI IMG/M metagenome (GOLD analysis project Ga0116129, IMG submission 89732) | Peatland microbial communities from SPRUCE experiment site at the Marcell Experimental Forest, Minnesota, USA - June2015DPH_17_10 | ecosystem: Environmental > Terrestrial > Soil > Wetlands...
CATTATCGAAGGCCTGGTGCGCGGTATTTTCGATGGCATGGAAGCGTTAAAGGATCAGACCAACAAGGCCTCCGCGGCGAAGCTGATGGCGGCCGGATATTCCATTCCGGAGGCGGATGCCCTCAGCATGCAGGGCGACGCGCATTCCACCAATTGGGCCGAAAATCAAGAGTTTTTCCTGAACCAGAACAACCCGACCAATTTCGAGCGCACTTGGAATACCGCCTATTATTTGTACAAGCGCATCGGAGCGGTTTCCGACAAAACCGAGTTCGATCAGGTGATAGACTTCAGCGTATTGCAGAAACTCGGCAAGGATCCGAAGTATTCGAGTGAGAAAGACGAATACACCGTCCAGTTCGCGCCAACAACAGCGGCGGCGATTCAAGGTGAGTCCGACGAGATCCTCACCAAGACCGTCGTGATTCACTTTTTCGCCAACTCCTGGGACCTGGCAAAGAAAATCACTGACACGGCCGACGGTAAGTCGGTTGAGAAACTTTACGATCCGAATGCGTCGTTTGTGGTGGAAGAGATCGGCAAACTGGCGGGACAATTCGGCGCGGCGCGCATCGTGATCGAAGGACACGCGGATTCGTCTATGAAGGACCGGGTGCCGGAGTCCGCGGTGCAGGAATTGTCCGCCAATCGGGCCAATGCCGTAAAGGAAGCCATTCTTAAAAAATTTCCCACGCTTCAGCCGAACCAGTTCAGTGTATCGGGCATGGGTTGGTCGCGGCCGGCGGATCCCAACGACCCTTTGAATCAGGCGAAAAATCGCCGCGTGGAAGTAAAGGTCTATCCGCTGGAAGCCACCAAGTAGAATGGCCAAAAGCCCGGGTCTTTTCGATCTCCGCATTCCTCCCGCGCCGCCTGTCCGCTGGCTGATCGGGGCGAGCGCGGTGGGAATGATTTTCGCGCTGTGGTTCGCGGCCACGTTCGGAAAGATCCCGGAGCAGCGCTGGATCTCGCCCGTGATTCTTCCGTCGCCGGTCGAAGTGGGCCGCAGCTTTGGCCCGCTTTGGTATGACCGCGGCTTGCTCGATAGCATTATCGCGACCTTGCGCCGGGTGCTGGCCGGATTCGGTCTGGCGATTGCCGTCGGGGTGCCGCTCGGTATTGTCGCCGGATCCTGGCGAGTGCTCGAAGCGGCGGTGATGCCGGTGGCTCTGTTCGCGCGCAACATTCCTGTCGCCGCTCTGATCCCTTTAACGATTCTGTGGTTCGGAATCGAAGAGACCCAAAAGGTAATGTTCATTTTCATCGCCTGCGCGCCCTTCGTCTATTCCGATTCCGTTCATGCCATCACATCGGTTCCGGATCGCTACGTGGAAACGGCAACCACGCTGGGAGCCACGCGCTGGCAGGTGATGCGAAAAGTGCTGGTCCCGCTCGCGATGCCCGACATTTATAAGAGCCTCCGGTCGCTGTTCGGTCTGGCCTTCGGCTACATTATGCTGGCCGAATTGATCAACGCGGAGCACGGGCTGGGGTATCTTCTCTCTACCAGCCAGAGACGCGGCATGTCGGAGCATATTATTCTGATTCTGATTGTTATTGGCGCTCTGGCTTATGGAATCGATCGTTTTCTGGGATGGGTACAACGCGGGTTGTTCCCTTACCGGGAGGATGCGGATTAACCATGCCCGACGAATTGATCGTCGAATTTCAAGGAGTCAGTAAAGTTTATGACGGTGTCACGGCCATCCGCGACATTTCCTTCCAGGTGCCGAATGTGCCCGGACGCGGCGAGTTTATCTCCCTGTTGGGGCCGTCAGGTTGCGGAAAGTCTACCATCCTGCGTCTGATCGCCGGATTGCGTCCGCAGTTTCCCGCGACCACCGGCACCGTCAAGGTGATGGGCAAACCTGTCGAAGGTCCCGGCGCCGACCGCGGGATGGTGTTTCAGGATTACACTTCTTTCGACAATCGTACGGTGGTCGATAATATCGCCTTCGGGCTGGAATGCGCGGGCGTAGGCCGTAAGGAGCGCGAAGCGCGGGCACGCGAATGGATCGCCAAGGTCGGCCTGCATCCTGCGCGGGATGCGCAAAAATATCCGCATCAATTATCGGGCGGAATGCGTCAGCGCGTGGCGATCGCGCGCACGCTGATCCTATCGCCGCATATCATTTTGATGGATGAACCGTTCGGCGCCCTCGATCCGGCGACGCGCCTCAACATGCAGGATCTCCTCATCGGCCTTTGGAGAGAGCAGGAAGAGACCGTGTTTTTCGTCACGCATTCGGTGGAGGAAGCGGTGTTCCTGGGCGACCGGATCTACATTCTCGGCGGCAACCCGGGCACTATCATTAAAGAAATGGAGCTTCCCAGCCCCGATCGTCCCGCGCGCGAGATGCAGCGCCTCCCCAGCTTCAGCCAAACCGTCTTCGGCATTCGGGACATCGTGGAAAAGTGCGAGGTCCAGAAGTGAAGACGTCCGCTGGAATCGGCGAGTACCTGAAGCGCGCGTTCCTGTATCGGTGGAACCTGTTGTTCTTCATTGGCGGAGCGGTTGCGGCAGCCATCAGTCCCTGGCCGGATGCGATGATTCCATTGTTGCTCGCGGCGGAGGCGGCCTATCTGGGCGGCCTCGTATCCATCCCTAAATTTCGCGATGCCATTGACGCGCAGGTTCACAAGGAAGTGCCTGCGGCCGGCAATGAATCCCTGGTCGATGTCGTAAATTCTCTCACCCCCGAGTCTCGTAAGCGGTTTGATCAATTGCGCTCGCGATGCCTGGAAATGAAGTCGATTGCGCGCGGCGTCAGCGGACAGGCAGCTTCGACGACGGAGGATTTGAGCACACCAGCGCTCGATCGCTTGCTATGGATATTTCTTCGTCTGCTGGTATCCCAGCAATGGTTGGAGCGATTTCTCCATTCCACAAACGGCAGTGAGATTCGAACGCGTATTGAAGAAGCGAAGACCAGATTAACCAGCGTCACTGACGAACGGATTAAACATTCCCTCCAAGATAGCGTCGCCGCGCAGGAGCTACGCCTTGAGAACTACAAGAAAGCGGGCGATAATGCCGAATTCGTCCGCTTGGAGCTGGATCGGATCGAAGCCAAAATTCAAGCACTGGTGGAATCGAGTGTTAATCGCCAGGATCCCGACGCATTGTCGAGCCAGATTGAAGGGGTCGCGGCAAGCGTGCAATCGACCGAAGCAGCTATTCGGGAATTGCAGCAGATTACCGGCGCGGTGGACCAAATGAAAGAGCCGCCTGCGATTCTGGATGCCGACTGGCGAAAGGTGGCGCAATGAAGGCGCCGCATGCACGCGTTCCCGAATGGTTTCCCGGCTGGGCCGCGGAATTATCGGACCTTTATTACTCCGGTTCGACCTCGCTGTTCGTGCTGCACGGCAACGTGCACGATCTGGTTCCTTTATCAGCGGACGGCGCGGTATATGGCGGCGTCTCCGATTTCTTAGCGGAGCAGGTTTTCGGGCGTTGGGACCTGGTGCTCTACTACGATTTGGCGCGCGGCCTGCGGGCATTTGCCGGCCGCGACGGAGTTCGGCTGAAGGAGATGGTGGTCCGCGCGCACGATAAAGTAGGCGATCTGGCGATGGCGCGAAAGGATCCGACGACAGCGTTTGCTCTGCTCGATCGCTTTGTGCAGAGCAACATCATGGCCGGCGAGGAAAGCGTCAGCGCCGCGATTCTCATCGACCATGCGTCGTTCCTTTTGCCGAGTGGCGAGCCCGGCCGCCTGAGTCCCGCCGCATCGCAGCAGGTGGTGACGCTTCTCAACTGGGCGGCGAGTCCGCATGTGAAACGACTCAACATGGCGATCGTATTGATGGACGAGAGCGCCGCGTCGCTCAGCGAGCGCATCACTTCTAATCCTTATGTATTCGATATTGAAGTGCCCATGCCGGAGGAATCGGCGCGAGCCAAATTTTTGCATTATGCTCTCAAAGATCGCGATTGTAAGCTCGCTTCAGATTACGCGGAGCCTGAGCTGGCGCGCCTGACCGCCGGTATTTCCTGCGTGGATATCAACGTGATGATTCAATCGGCCTTCGAATCCGGGCATCGTTTGGACGCGGCGCGTATGCGCGGACTCAAGAAGGAATTGATTGAGCGCCAGTGCCGCGGCCTGCTGGAGTTCATGCAGCCGAAGTGGACAACGGACGTGCTGGTGGGTCACGCACCCGTCAAGCAGCGGCTTCGCGAGGATGCGCAACTGCTACAGCGCGGCGACACCGAAACGCTGCCCATGGGCTACCTGGTATGCGGTCCGGTGGGAACCGGAAAGACTTTTCTCGCGCAGTGCATGGCCGGAGAAATGGGAGTGCCCTGCGTGATCCTCAAGAATTTCCGCTCCAAATACGTGGGCGAAACGGAAGGGAACCTGGAGCGCGTGCTGGGCGTATTACGAGCCATGGGACCTGTAGTGGTGGTCGTCGATGAAGCCGACGCTGCACTCGGCAATCGCGAGCAGGAAGGCGATTCAGGCACGTCCAGCCGCGTTTTCTCGCTCATCGCCGCGCAGATGGGGGACACGCGTTATCGCGGAAAAATTCTGTGGATGCTGCTCACCAGCCGTCCCGACTTGCTTCCCATCGACCTTAAGCGCCAGGGTCGCGCCGAGGTGCACATCCCTCTGTTTTACCCATCGCTCCCGGAGGAACTGCGCGCGATGTTTCAAGCCATGGCGCGCAAGGCCGGCATTCAGTTGACTCCCGAGGATATTCCCAATGTTCCGGTAACCGGTCATCTTTCCGGAGCCGATATCGAAGGAATCGTAACCAGAGCCGCGCGCCGCAGCCGCTTGCAGGGAGACTCCGGCATCGGCAAGATCGCTCTCGAACGCGAATTGGCGAGCTTTCTTCCCTCTCTCGATGGCCTGGAGAAAGAGATGCAGGAGATCGCAGCGATGCTCGAATGCACCGATCTTGAGTTTCTTCCGGAAGTATTCCGGCAGCGGGTGCAGGAACCAGGCGGGCGCGAACGCCTGCAACACCGCTTTTTAGAATTGAAAGGACTTCTATGACGAGAATCAGTTGGTTTGACGAAAAGACGCACATGCCGGTCATTGACGAACAGGTACACAAGCTCTCGACTTTTGTCGATGCGATGGCCGACGGAGTCATCGACGATTCGGAGCTCGCTAAACAACAATCGAGCGTGGTCGAGGCGATGCAGGCTGTGGAAGGCGATTTGAATGATGAGCAGCACGCCAAAATCACGCGGCTGATGGTCGAGTTAAGCGCCTATAACATCATGCGTCTGCTGCACGAACTGCACCAAACGAGGCTCGAACGTACGTTGTCACTGGGTTAAGGATTCCAGACTTAGGAACGTTCGCATCCGATCCAGTTCTGCCGCGAGTTCGCGCTCAAAGGCTAGATCGCGCGGTGGGCGCGATTCAACATACCCGAACTCCGGCTGGAGCTCACCGTTCTGAATCGAGAGATTCGTCCAACCAATCACACGATCGCGCCAAAGGAGTGGCAGCGCGTAGTAGCCGAGCTTCCGCAGGGGCGCCGGTGTGTAGGCCTCGAAACGATACTTCCAGCCCCACAACATTTCGAAGCGGTCGCGATCCCACACCACAGGGTCGAAGGGCGCCAGAAAGCGCACGATATCCTGCGTTGCTCCCCGCGCCGGCTTCCACTCGGCCGGCCAATACCAATCGACGCCATCGACGCGCGCATGGGAGAGCCTCTGTTTGGCTCGCTGCAAGGCACTCGTCAATTCGCCGCGCCACTGCGGCACGGCATAGCGCAGTCTACGCAAAAGGAATGACAGGCTCGGGCCGGGCATCGGCGCGTAGATGCGGATCGCCGCGTCGGCCAACTGGTCAATCCGCTCCCGGCGCGCGGCTGCATCGGCCGGCCCGAGGCCGTGCTGGTGTGCAGTATAGATGCGAATGCCGCCATCGCGCCGCGCCACGCGCAGCATGCCGCGATAGTGCATGGCGTCCAGCAGATGAGTGGTGGCGTTCGAGGAGCCGCCCCAGTAGTTCGTCACCTTGCCGTGCGAGAAATGATCATCGACCTCGCGCGGATGCACAGCGCCGCGTTTGAGCACGAACTCCAGCAGCAGGCGTGCCTGTTTTCTGCGTCCAGCAGGCCATGGTGGAACATGAGCATCCGGACGCGGATGCATCAACGCCTGTAAGGAGCGTGTCACGAAACCGTAGTTGACGAACGCGTCCTCCTCAATGCCGAGTGCTTCGTAGCGACGTTCGAGATCCCCGGCGTGGTAGCCCCTGACGCGTTGGCGCAGTATCAGATCCTGGGCGCGAGCCGGCGCGCGAATCGGATCGGCCTGCACAAAACCTAGACGGTTGAGCGCGTGTTTGAGCGTCGTGGGTGTAAACAGGCTCTGGGCGACGGCCATGCGCCGCAAGTCGTCAAGGGTAATCACCATTCCCAAATTAGTTTTTGGGATACCCCTGCCATAAATATTCCAGAGCCTCGGGCAGGGTTTGTTGCTTCACGGCACGGTCAGTATGCCCGGCGTTGCGCGCGAATACGAACTGATAATGATAGCCCTTCGCCGCCAGCACTTTGGCCATATTCTCATTGGCGACCACCCAGTCGTGCATGTTGTCCTGCATGATATTCGGGCCGAAAAGATCCCTGTCGCCGACTTCCATCCAGATGCGCAGCGGTTTGGCCGGCGTGTTGGGGATGAGGTGTTCATGGAATTCCCACGCGCCATGAGGGGTCTGCGGATTCGACGGCCACTGCTGGTTCACGTAGGTGCCTGAGTAGGTGAGAACGCGATGGTACAGCTCCGGATGATACCAAGCCATGATCAAGGCGCAGGAGCCACCGGAGCTGCCGCCCATCGTCGCCCGGCCTTCAGGATCTTTCGTCAGTTTCACGTTGTACTGCTTCTCGACCAGCGGGAGGACTTCTTTCTCGACGAACTCGGCGTAGAGGCCGGACATCGTATCGTATTCCAGGCCGCGTTGGCTTCCTTGCGCGTCACCGCTGCCGTTGCCGAGGGAGATGGCGATCATCACGGGTACCCGATGCTCGGCGATCAGATTGTCCAGTGCCGTAAACAGCGCCTGGTCAGGTCCATCCGCCCCGACAATGAACGGCGCGGCCGTGCCTGGGACGTATTGCTTGGGTACATACACAGCCACTCGGCGAGAATAGGGAGCAGGGTGGCTGGTGGTGACGATTAACTTGGCGGGATCGGTAGGATCCGCGGTGCCAAAGGTGTTGGCTTCGCGCGCGATGCCGGGATAGATTTTGCTATCGGTCGATTCCATGGTGAAGGTGGAAACAGTTCCGTGCGGCACGCCATCCTGCACAGCCATTTCCGGTGCGGGATTGTGCGTGGGGCCAAGGATGAAATTTCCGTCGGCCTTTGCCGGAGCGTTGTCCCCGTCGGGCAGGTCTTTCGCCGCCACATAACCGGGCGTGTGAGGATCGCGGGTTGGCGGCGTCGGGCGCGCCGGGCGCGGGACCGCGGTCGGAGTCTGGGCCACTGCCTGGTTTAGCCCAGTTATCAAGCTGATCAGGAACGCGATGTTGAGAAGACGGAACATGGGCTAATCTTAACCCGGCGCCTGCCGCGTTGGAAAGTAGTCTCCGCCGCTTAAGTGAATTCCAGTTTGAATCTTGTGGAAGCCAAGGTATAGAGCCGTCTCCAGATAAGGCGATTTATGGTGACGACCATCGCGCTGATCACAATCGTCGACCCCAGGAGCACTGGGAAATTCCCGGCGTCGGTGGCGCGGCTAATCACGGCGCCCAGACCGGTGATCGAAAATGTTTGATCCCGGAATTTGAAATACTCCGCGATGATGCTCGCGTTCCACGCTCCGCCTGAGGCGGTGACGAAGCCGGTGATCAGATACGGAAACAACGCGGGAAGGATTAGCGTGCGCCAGCGCTGGATTTTGCTCAGATGAAATGTATCGCAGACTTCTTTCAGGTCGGATGGAATGGCGCTGGCGCCGGCAATCACATTGAACAGGATGTACCATTGCGTGCCCAGCAGCAGCAAGATAATCGAGGCGATTCCCAATCCTCCGCCAACGCGAATCAGAATCAACAATACGATCGGGAACAAGGCAGGTGCGGGAACGGAAGCAGCAATCTGGGCGATCGGTTGGGCAATTGCGGAGAATTTTGGCCTTAGCCCGATGAAGACTCCGACCGGGATTGTCCAAAGAGCGGCTAGCACCAACGTAAGTTCCACGCGGAGAAAAGTGGCGCCGGCGCCCCAAAAAATGCCGCGCAGTTCCGGCCGCGTGAGCGAAGTGAGCATCACGCCCATCTTTCCAATGCCATAAAGCACGCCGCCTATGGCCAAAATCGCTAGGAATCGCGAACTCCACTTGGTCAGATTGCGTGGACGAGCGGTGTCGACGCCGGCGTCTCCGCGCGCGAAATGCAGCGTCAACGCTTCTCGCGCCGGCGCGACCGACACGCGTGCGATTCGCCGCAGTAATTTCGAACGGCGTAAGAAATTGAGAACGGGTGAAGTCGGCACCTGGAAAGCCTCCACCTGCTCAAATTTGAACTTCTCGCTCCACGCAATGATCGGACGCCAGACCAACTGGTCAATCAGAAAAATTACCGCAATCATCACGCTCAATCCCCAAACGATGGCTCGAATCGACCCGGCATTGGATGCGGTTTGCAGGTAGGAGCCGAGGCCTGGTAGCCGCAGGTCGCGATTTCCCAGGACGAACATCTCGCACACCATCAAAGAAAACCAGCCTCCAGCCACCGACATCATCGAATTCCAGACGAGTCCGATCGCGGTGTTCGGCAACTCCAACTGCAAAAACTTCTGCCACCAGCTCAGCCGGTACAACTGCGCCGCCTCCAGCATTTCTCGCGGGATACTCTTCAACGAAGAGTAGACGCTGAAGGCCATGTTCCAAACCTGTCCCGTAAAGATGAGCAGAATGGATCCCAGCTCCAATCCAAGTTGCGTGGTCGGGAACAACGCAACCATGGCGATCATCACGGCGGGCAGAAAACATAACACGGGGATCGATTGTAAGGTGTCCAGGACCGGAATCATGAATCGCTCCGCCTTGGCATTGTTCGCGGCGACGTATCCATAAACCAGGCTGACGGCCAAGCTGAGAAAATACGCCACGGCGAGACGCGCAACGGAAAACAGCGCGTAAGCCGGCAACGCGCGTGGACTGAGGTCGATTTGCGCCTGCATGTTGACCGGCGCGGTCCAATAGCGAGCCAGCGAAATTAAGCCATAAAACAACGCCATCCCGGCGAAAGCAATCGGCAGGTCAGTCCAGAGTGAAGTTGCTTTGCCGGTGAGGATTCCCCAAGGCGCAAGCCGGCCGGCCGATCTTACAGGTCCCGGGATCATCCGTGCAGCGCCGCCGTTTCGTCATCCGCCGCGAGATTTGCCGGCTGATACAGCATCAACCTGTCGCTCTCGGAATCGTAGGTAAAGATATCGCCGTAGCGGCCCCAATTTAAGGCTGTGTCCAGTTGCCGCTGAACCTCGGCCTCCGAAAAATGTTCTTCTAAAATATCCCGGAACAACTCCAGCGGCATCGTATGGTCGGATTTGCTTGCCAGGGCGCTATTCATTTGCTGGAGTAGCGTGACATGCGCCAGAGCGGCTTGGCGGAAGATCTCTTTTCGCGTCGAAATATCAGCTTCGGCAAAAGCCTTTCCACTGGGTGTGAGCTGAAGATCGCCGCTCTCGGATTTTACCAGCGAGAGAATCGCCGCCGCCTCGACGATCGGCAGAAGATCGTCCACCTCCATGAGCAGTTCTTCGGCGATGCGATAGAGGTCGTCCTTCCCGCCGCGATCGTTCAACAGTTCAACCAACCCGGCGATCGAACCAGGCCGGGCGGGCGGCAGCATCCGGGTTGGCTTTTTCACCTCCCTGCCAGTGGTGGAAGGTGGTTCGGCCGCCAGTTCGGGTTGCGTCATCAGCTTGTAGATGTAATCCACGTACAGAAGAAACTCCGCCGAATTGCGTTCTCGCGGCTGCGGGAAAGGGACTCGAAAATCCGCGCGGACCTTCGCCGGATTGCGTCCCAGCACGATGATGCGGTCGGCCAGCAGAACCGCTTCCTCGATATTGTGCGTCACCAGGAAAATGCTCCGAGTGGGGATTTTCTTCGCAAGCCAGAGCTCCATTAATTCGCCGCGCAGGTTCTCCGCGGTCAGAACGTCGAGCGCGGAAAATGGTTCATCCATGAAGAGGACTTCGGGCTCCACGGCCAGGGCCCGCGCGAAGCCCACCCGTTGCTTCATTCCTCCTGAGAGTTCTTTCGGGTATGCCGATTCGAATCCTCTCAATCCAACCGAGTGCAGCGTCCGCAGCGCTCTGCGATGCCGTTCCCGGTGCTTCACGCCACGCGCCAGAAGGGGCACCTCCACATTTTCGAGCACTGTAAGCCAGGGAAACAACGCAAAGCTTTGGAACACGATGGCCGCATTCGGCCTCGTTTCACGGAGCGGTTTGTCGTGCCACAGGATTTCGCCGGCAGTGGGAACTGTTAGACCGGAAAGCATTCGTAGCAGCGTAGACTTACCGGAACCAGATGGTCCCAGAAGGGCGACAATCACGCCCGGTTCCACCGACAAGCTCGTCGGCGCGATGACCTGAATCTTTCCGCCGTCCGGGCGCTGGAATGCTTTCTCAATTCTCCTCGCCTCGATAATGGGCGGCATCGGCGCGGTGGAACTTGGACGTTCATCCTTGAGGCGAGGGACAAGTTGGTTTGCCGAGAGTTCATTGGTGATCTCCTGCCACGCTTCCTCAGGCAGCTCATCAAGAAAAGTAGAGCGTTCCACCGGATTCATTTTCTCGACGACCGCGGTCATCTTGTCATGCGACAGGGTATGGAGCAGAACAAACGTGTGGTAATACGGGAAGAGCGGTACGAGCCTCGCGAGAAACTCGATTGGTAAACGCCGGAACAAGGCCTGCTGTTCCTCGTAGGGCATGCTCAGGAACGTGTCCGCTGCGACGGTTGGATCCAGCCGTTCCAGGATCGCGGCCGCCCTATCCAAGCGTCCCTGCCCAACGATCGTTTGAAGTTCGTCAATTCTCGGCCGCTTCATCAAGGCACCAGACACTTAACTATACAAAGTCGATCGCACCCAGCGGCTTAAGCTCTTTGGGCGGCTCTATCGGGAGAGGTATGATAGAAGTCTTTTGCGGAGCCCGTATCAGGGAACGAAGTATTGACTCTGAGGGGGTTAAATGGTCGGGCTGCCGGGATTTGAACCCGGGACCTCTTGCACCCCAAGCCTAAGGCGAGATTGAGCATCTGCTCACTTTGCCGAGAATCAGCTCCACCCTGCGTTAAAATAACGCGGAAATAACGCAAACACCGGCCTCAAGTAGCGACGAAACGCTTGACTTTAAGTGAAGATGGGTCCAAAGAATCCAGTGAACCGCCTGATTCGCAAGGAATAAGGTCCGGTCGGTTCGCGTTCACGCACAAAGGAAGGCGAGCCGACAGTTCGGCCGGTCCGAGATTTTCCGCGTTATCCACCGCGTCATTTGGCGTTTAATCGCGTTTCAGTCCGCGTTTGCACGGCGATCATGACTTGAGCTATGGCCGCCACCAGAGGTAGTCTTGCTGTGTGTTAGGAGGTGGAATTGATACCGCTTGCGGTGACGTCCGATTGTTTAAATGCGAAACCACAGTGCATCGAGGTGCAACACCCGTTCGGGAGCCTGGGCGACGTCGGAGGCTCGCCGCACGGGTTGGTCGATAGGCGCGTTCGCGAGCGCGGGGTATTGGCGGCGCAGGTTCTGTTCCCATGTGGGATCGACGCTGCGGACCAAGGGCAGAAGGTCGTAGACGCGCGCGTCTTCTTCCGAATCGAGGCGAACGGTGGCGGAGGGCGTGTAGTATTCGATGTGCCAATGAAAAGTATTGGTCGGATGAGGGATGGCTGTGAAGGCGGCTCCGAGCGCGGACCTTCGTTCTGTCGTGGAGAGGATGGGCCAAGTTTCGCGTAGAAATTTTAGATAGTCCGACTGCGTGCGGACAATGCCTTTTTCTGCGGGAAGCCTTTTGACGGCGTCGGCGAAGATGGCGTGGGCAGAGTCGGGATCGACCTTGGCGATTTGCGGCAAGACGTGTCCGATGGCAACGTACGGGTATTGTCCACGTTCGCTCGTGAAGGCAGCGAAACGGCGAATAGTGGCGATGGAGTCGATGCCTTGTTTCGTCCAGAGCTTGGGGAACAGGTGGCGAGCGAGGTGAGCATGAATTTAGGATACCGTCTCCGTTGGCGTCTTTAGGTATCCCGGTTATTCAATGCCGCAATCAATTCCTTCACCAGTTCCGTTCCAATGAAACCCGTTGCTCTAACGACGTGGTTCCGCGCTTATTCGTCGTCGGCGACTCTTGGAGCGACCCCTACTCAATACGTCCAATCCACATCCTATCAATCACATGGCGCAATTCTGAGGCAAGAATGGGGGGCATCATGCGGTCGCACCCTGTTTCTTCGACAGGACCGGTTCGGGCGCGGCACTTTTCGAATTCAGATCGGCTGCCATCTGTTCTATAAATTCGTCACAGTGTGCGCAGATCGGTATCCCAATTAAGTAAAGGTCCGTTTCAACGCCGCAACGGGAACACTGGGCCACGATGAATGAAGTCTGCGCCCCAATTTGTTGGATGTCTGGTCAATTGTGCTCACCGTGGGCGGCGACGCACCGCGACCATTGGACGGCACTCATCGGTCTGGAAACCGAATGGGAGAATCGCCTGCGCGATCCGGCGGGCGACCAACTCCTCGCGCGGATTCCAGTCTGCGCTGCAGCGCTCAGATCGCCGCGACGCCGCTTGCACTGCGCTCTTTGCAACCAATAATCGTTTGTAATAAGCGGCAACGCTGTAAGGGCAACGGATAATGATTGGCGGCTTCGGCGATTCGTTCGGGGACCCAAAAATCGACGCCACCCGATAGTCAACTCGGAAGTAGACGCGCGGCGCATCGGGCGAACGGTTCTTTCGGACCTGCAGCCCAGTTCTTCCACTCTGAACCAGGACTAATGAGCACAGACGCGCATGTCGTGAGCCAACGCTAGTGCTTCTTTCCGCCCGCTTTGGGATGCCGTGCCACGATGTTCATTCTCGCGATATAGGTCCTGCGCGTGTGCGTAGTCGGAGCAGGCTGCCCGCTGGTAATCGAGACGCTTCGGGCTGGAAGCGGGAGTTGTTCGCGCTAGTCCAGCCTCCAGCTCCCCGAGGTGCTTGTATGCCGAAGCGACTCTCTCACGCGCGCTAATGTCGTCGCGATTCGGGAGGGCTTCGCCCAGGCTGACCACCATCCGGTATTGGATTGCGGCTTCCTTTATTCGACCCATCTCGGTTAAAACATCTCCGAGCGCAAGGTGAGGATAGATCAAGCTGGCTCGCGCTCTCACGTTTTGTGGATCGGCATCTACGACACTCTGACGAATCAGCAGAGACCGGCTGAAGCTCTTGAAGGCCGCGGGGAAATCTTTTTTGTTGTCGTAGATCGTTCCGCTTTGGCTCAAGCTGTAAGCTAAATCCTGCTTCGCTTCCAGGTCTCCCGGGTTGGCGGCCGCCCTTTTCTCGTCGAGATCCACCGCGAATTGACAATGCTCGGCGGCTTTCGCGAGGTCGCTCTCCTCGAACGTGTAGCACAGGTACTTATGATCAAGGGCGAGGTTGCGCTGCTCTCTGGCGTTTTGCGGAGAGGCGGCCAGCAACGCTTCGTGGATCTTCAGGGCGGCTTGAAATTCACTGAGCGCCCCGTCAGGTTTAGTCATCTGAAGCACTTTGGCGACAGTGAAATGAGCCGAAGCTATCCCGTAGGCGCGATCCTTATTCTCGGGCGAACGCCGGGCGATCGCCTCCCAGCCGGAAAGTTCGGCCTTGGCGGCCTCCAAAGCGTGCGGGTAGTCTCGCAGGAAGAGGTATGCGGTGGCGAACCTACCGTCCAGATCCGCGAGCTGAATGCGGCCTTGGGTAAGGTCCGGGTTCCTAGTAAGAACAGCCTGAATTGCGGTGCGACCTTTTTCGTAGCTCGCGAAGGCGCCCTTGATATCGCCAAGGTTCGCGGTGTCGGCTCCGCCCTGAACGTCGCCTACGCGGACATAGGCGAGGGCGAGATCGAGTTGCAGGGAAGCATCACCCTGCGCCTCTTTGGCTAATGAATCCAGGTATTCCAGAGCTCTGGTGACCAGCAGTCTCCGGACAGCCGTCGAACCCGGAAGATTCGCAATACCATCGTTCATTTCGAAGATGACCGAGCTGGCCAGTCTTCGGACATCGTTAAAACGCCGTTCGGCCTTCCCGCGTTCCGCTCTTGCAACTCGGGATTCCACGATCACTCCGGCGACGCCCGCCAGCGTGAGCACCGTTGCGACCGCCGAAACACTCACTGCCAGCTTGTGACGTGCGACAAATTTACGCGCCACATAACGAAAGGAGCCGCGCCGGGCGAGCACCGGCCAATTCGACAGATATCGGCCAATGTCGCTCGAAAACTCTTCGGCGGAGGTATAGCGCAGGCTCGGCTCCTTGCGCATCGCTTTCAAGACGATGGCGTCCAGGTCTCCTCGCAGTTCGGGCCGGGTACCGCTCGGCCGTTCCGGGTCTTGCTCGCAAACGATACGCAAGGTCTCACTGAGAGTCGTACCGGCCAGGCGATAGGGCCGCTGGCCAGTCAGGAGTTCGTAGAGCAGGACGCCCAAGGAATAGACATCGCTGGAGGTGGTGATCACACCGCCTTGTAGTTGTTCGGGGCTGGCATACTCCGGCGTCATGGCGCGCATCAGTGTGAGCGTCACATGATTCAGCGAGGAATCGAAGACCGGGTTCAAAAACTTCCCGATGCCAAAGTCGAGTAGTTTAGGCAGGCCTTCGGCAGTCACCAGAATATTGCCGGGCTTGATATCGCGGTGCAGCACGAGGCGCTGGTGAGCGAAGTGAACGGCCGAACAGATGGTCTGAAACAGCTTGAGGCGATCCGCCAGCTTCAAGGCATTCCGCTCGCAGTATTCATCGATCGGGAGGCCTTCGATATACTCCATGATGATGTACTGGAGTCCGTCCTCAGTGACACCTCCGTCCAACAAGCGGACGATATTGGGGTGTTCGAGCGCCGCCAGGATCTGCCGTTCTTCTTCGAAGCGACGCAGGGATTCCGGAGAGGGCGCTACGGCGCCGATCAGCTTGACGGCTACGTCCTTCGAGAACTGGCCGTCGTCACGCTGGCCCAGGTACACGGTCGCCATGCCGCCGCGCCCGAGCTCCCTTACCAGCCGGTAAGGCCCAATCCGGCGGCTGATCAATGGCGGGGGAGCATCATTCTTCACTTCACTCGCAATGGCAGACTCAATAAAATCACCGGCCTCTGAATATGCTGCCAGTAAGGAATCTACTTCGCTTCGGAGGGCGGGCCGGGCTTCGCAGATCCGGTCGAGATACGCACAACGCTCCGGCTCCGGCAGATCCATCGCGGCCGCGAGGACTTGTTCGACCTCGCGCCACTGCTCCGTTGTCATGACTTTGGAATTTTACTCCTTCTTCATTTCACGGTAAAGCCACGCCTTCGCCACCCGCAGCTCCCGACCCACGGTCGCCGATGAGATATTCAGGACCCGCGCGGTCTCTTCGACATCGAGCCCTCCGAAAAAGCGAAGCTCGATCACACGGCACTTGCGTGGGTCGATGGCGGCCAGGCCATTCAAAGCGTCGTCCAGCGCCAACAAGTCAGGGCTGCGCTCCGGCGCGAAACTGACAGTATCCTCGAGGGAGATTTTTCGTACGCCGCCGCCTCGCTTGCCAGCCCGCCGGACGCGTGCACGATCGACCAGCACTTGACGCATTAACTGCGACGCGACACCGAAAAAGTGGGACCGGTTCTGCCAATCCGGAAGCTGCTGCGCTACTAGCCGTAGATACGCCTCGTGGACGAGAGCAGTAGGTTGGAGCGTCTGCCCGGTCCGCTCACCCCGAAGATAGCTTTCCGCCATCCTGCGAAGCTCCTCGTAGAGCAAGGGCATTAAGCGAGTCAGTGCACCCTCTTCGCCGCTGGTCCAGGCGAACAAAAGACGCGTCACTTGGTGGTCGGCAGACACGAGGAAATTCCATTGTCCGATATTTGACCGCCGGGACGCGCGTGAAGGATTTTTTCTAAGTGTGATCGATTCCGGCCCTCGATTTCGCCTGTGCTGGCAGAATGTGAATTTCGATTGCTGGAAGTCTCCTTTGCCAGTTTTTGCGTACTAGAAAGGTCGGAAGCCCGTTGAGGGCGGGTTCAAACAATGGGATCACAATATCAGCCGTGGGCCAACCCAGTTCCGCAGTCCGAGGCAGGATTGAATGCAGTCTCAGTTTACGGGGCAAATATCGCGTTTACCACTGGCGTGAATCACCAGGTGACGGTTGGTAGCAACCTCCAACTGTGTGTCAATCCAGGTACTTATTTCGCGATGATGGGTGGGCCCGCCTGCCGCCCTCTGTCCGATTTCCTCGGCGCCCCGGGGTTGGGCGGAAACCTCCAATTCACAATTGGCGCGAGCACCACGATCAACTGGGGACGCCAGTATCACATCAACATGGGTGGCGAGACCATTAACTATGACGCCAGCATTCAAACACCGGCGTCGCAAGCCTTATGCGCCATCATCGGCGCAACTTGCATGGCCTATTCGATGGCCTATGGAGCCTGCCCTGACGAGGACGACAGGGCCGCCCTTATGATCAACTTCCAAGCCACGGTCGACTCGCTTCTGGCGGCTTTCATGGCCTATCAGGCGGTGTTGAAAGCAGGGACTCAGGCGGCCAGCGACGGGACGAGCAGCCTTTATGGCTTTCCCGTGGCCGAACACAGCTCGGAGTGGGAACTCGGAGGCATGCTGACCGCCTCAGCTCTGACGGAACTACTGGCTTCCATCATCACACCTGTGGTCGAGATGGCCGTCGAGGAAAGCCACTTTGCCAGCCAGCCCAGCCAGACGCAAAGCGCGTCTTAAAGAGGGACCTCTATGAACGACGAGTTCAATTATTCTTGCCGCCGCCGGTCGATCGGGCAGAGCTGTGCCGCTAAATCCCCCGCGAACGGTCTCGCGCCCCTTGGAGCAGGTTCAGGCGGCGGCCCTCCAGCTGAAGCCAAGGACGGAAATAGGGAAGACTATGTCAAAGGCTGGTACGACATGGGCGGCGCGATATGCGCCATGTGGGCATTTGGACGTTCCGGTGTGCACCCACGGATCCATCTCCTATCTGCCGAAAATCCCTTCGTACTCCCCGGAAAAGACCCCACTGGCCTCATTAATGCACACGCAACGAAGGGAATCCGCTTGACCGTTGGACCACCGGAGCAGCCCGACACCGAGAACAGTGAGATCAAGGGCATCGAAGTACAGGTGGGGGACGCCGAATACGTCAGCCTCATGCGGGGAATGAACCCAGATGACAGTGACCAGAAAATCACCTTGGAAGATACGGGCGTTTATGTCAAAGGTGGCGATGGCGTGGTCGATTTGACATCGCACAAGCAAATCCTCATCAGTGCGGGCGGAGTCTCCTCGATCAGCGTAACTCCATCCGGCATCGTTATGAAGGGACCGATTATCCGGATCAATTAGCGAGGATAGCGCCGTGAACCAGAAACTGCCCGTCAAGATACAAGCCGAAACAGCCGCCCAGGTGTGCGCGAACTTCGACCTGGACAGCCGCGCGAGAAAGCTGCTCCGCGACGAGATGAGTCCGCAAGAGTTTGTGAAGGAATTGATCGATAAGAAGCAGTTCGTTCCTGCGATCGAATTCCTGGCGCACGCGTTACCCGTGCGGGAAGGTGTTTGGTGGGGAGCGTTATGCATGCACCATGTGATGGGTGAAGACCTCTCGTTGGCGGACCAAGCGGCCGCATCGGCTGCGGTTATGTGGGTGATGCAGCCTGATGAGCGGACTTGCGCGGCCGCGAAAGCCCCCGGGGAATCCGCCGATCCGCTTTCCGCGGCCGGCGCACTGGCGTTGGCTGCGAGCCAGACCGCGGATCCATGGCCCTTCGCTCACGCCGAGTCTGTCGCCAACGCGGTGAAACTCGCTTCTTTGAAGATGAGCGGAGTCAACATGCAGAAAATCCAGCGAGCCTTTGTAGATCTCGGCTTGCAGGTTGCCGAAGGGGGACTCTTATAACATGGGACAGCCCGCGGCTCGCCTCACCGATCAACATGTTTGTCCAGCCGTATCCGGAAACGTTCCGCATGTCGGTGGTCCCATCATGCCGCCGTGCGCAACTTCGGTGCGGATCGGTGGAAAGCCCGCCGCGCGAGCCTTGGTCGATATGGCAACCTGCGCTGCTGGTCCGCCCGCGCAAATCGCCAAAGGCTCCAGGAACGTAAAAATCAAAAATTTCCCGGCGGCGCGCATGGGCGATCCGACCGCGCATGGCGGCAGTATTTCCACCGGGTGCTTCTCGGTGCGGATTGGAGGATGAAAGTACGCGTATGACTCAAGCCACGGCACTCGAAAGCGAATTCGAACAGCGGATCGGTCGCGGCTGCGGCGCCACTTGCCTCAGCATGGTGTACAAGTCGTTCGGGAGGGAGATCCCGCAAGCTGAAATCTGGCCCTCGATCGCCAAGCCAAACCGCTTTGGCCAGGTGTCGTCCACCACGCATTTAATGGCTCTTCACGCCTGGGACCAGGGATTCAGCGCCGTGGCAATTCAGGCGCGCCATCCGATTCAGGTGCTACAGCTCTGCCGTCAAAACCACATCCGCGCGATCATCAACCAGCGCGCGAGCCTCGATTCTTCAGCCGGCCATTACACCCTCATGGTCGACATCGACGACCATAGCGTGATGCTCAAGGACCCCTCGCGTGGCCCGCTTCGCCGCATCTCCCACGTCGAGTTGTTGCGACTCTGGCATCCTTCTACCGCGAACTCCGAGATCGCCGGCAACGTTCTTATCGGCATCGCCGACCACGCGGCGGAGATTCCGCCATGCGAGTTCTGCCACGCTGTGATCCCCGCGGCGATGAATTGCCCGCGATGCCACAAGGCCGTGCCGCTGAGGCCCGCAGCGATCCTCGGTTGCGCGCGCGACGGCTGTATTGCCAGGATGTGGGAATATATCGCTTGTCCCTTCTGTGACTTCCTGTTTAACGAAACGGGGCCGGCCACGAATGGACCTCGCCGGGCAGAAACCCAAAAACAGCAGCCGCCGATCACGGATTTTCTCGCCCTCGACAGAGCGTTTGCTCAACTGGACAAACTCGCGGCGCAGATGCTCAGGATCCCTGGAATGGCGGATCATCCCGACCTTAAGGCGCAACTCGACTTCATCAACATCAATAAAGAAAAAGCGAGACGCGGTCAAGTCGAGGAATTCACGGAAATCAAGGCGCGCCTGGATGGCTTGGTTCTGGCTCGCGCGGAAAAAGAGCGACGGCTCGATGAGCAGCGCAGGAAGCGCGAAGAACTCCACGCTCCTCTTCCGCAGATCGATGGAAGGGTTGTTGGCGAATCTTTATTGAGGAGTCTCGGCCTCGAATGCTATCGGAGAAATTCATAATGGCAAACCACACCCAGGAAGAGCTGAATTTGCATGGAGGTGAGGGCCACGCTCCACATACGCACTTCGTCGAAGCCTCCACTCAGATAGGTAGCTACCAACGACTGACCTTGCAGATAGGAATACCCGAGCTGGATCGGGTAGGAGGTCGACAGGCTGGCGGGTTGAGCTGTGGCCGTGATCAGGTCGGCGCCGTCCATATAAATCGTGATCGAGGTTCCGGCGGCGGAGCGAACCACGGCGATGTGATGCCAGTCGCCATCCAGCAGCGCGGTGGGGCCGGTCGAGGCGGAGGACAATTGCAGGCCTCCTCGTTGAGCCAGGAGGAAGTAAAGCGACCCCTCTGAGCCTACGGTCAATTCGCAATGGCGTTGAAGACCATGCGGGACCGTATCCGAAGGGGAAAATGGGTCGACGGAGGTCGGCTGCACCCACATCTCCACCGTGAAGTTCGCAGTGCGCGAAAACGCACCCGGCATCGAGACATAAGCCTGATCGGAGAGCTGGAGCGCGTAGTTCTCCATCGCCAGTTCGTCCACCCCGCGCAGTACTCGCTGCGGCTTTCGGCGTGGTTGCGCTGGCGCTGGCGGCTCTGGGAGTGTACGGTGTTCGGCGTTCGCGGTGACAGAGGGTGAAGGAGTTCGGAATCCGGCTGGCCTTGGGTGCGACGGCGGCATGCCTGCTGCGTCTGGTGTTGCGCGATGGATTGCGCATCGCGGGAATCGGAATCGCGGTAGGACTGGCGGCGGCCGTGGTGTTGACGCGATCGATAGCGGGGTTCTTGTATGGGGTACGAAAGCTGGATTCGCTGACGTTCGTCGCGGTACCGGCGGTGTTGGCGGTGATTGCGCTGATCGCGTGTGCGATGCCGGCGCGGCGGGCGATGGGAGTGGATCCGATGACGGCGCTACGCGACGAGTAAACATGCGCACGATTTGTACCGTCTAACATCCCCGAGACGCAACTGGACCCCTAGGGCCAAACTGGCCTTCCACCCGGAGACGCTGTCACGGTTTTGGCTATCTGAACAGGCTGAATTATTTTGAGATGTTGTGCGAATTGAGGGAGTGATGAATGTGTAATGGCCTAATCTCGCTATTAGTAATTGCGGCCTCTATGACTGGAAAAGCTAAAGACCGATGACCGCGTCGTGGAGTCCGCAACTGCAACGATGGAAGCAACGGTGCCGCCTGGCGGTAGAAGCGTTTTCAATGCGCATTCGAAGAGCCGGTGGGTACCGGTGTCCTCCGCCTAACCTTGTACACCAATCAAGTGCGTGTGGATGTGGTCAGCACGTCAAGGGCAACGACTGATCTACAAATACCGATCCTGTTTACCACGGGCAACGCGCTAGGCGTCCGCCGATACAAGAAGCGCCACGGACTGCATTGAGTCTGAGGTTCCCCAAGATGTGCATATGACGGAGAATTTGCTAAACAAGCGCACTACGTTCACGCCAAGTAAAAGTCGAGCTGGTGCGATAATATTCGGATCGGACGCTTGCTGCGCCTCCTGCCCGGAACGCCCATGCCCACCGAACAGGTCAAGGGTTCGGTGCATGATTAATCTTGGCAAAGCGGATGAAGCAGCTGGTCTGCCAAAGGAGAAGATGACGTGGCTGACATAGATCGGCGGATGCCGGGTTTCTGGCGCGAGGATCGGCTCCTCAGCTTTTTCCTCGGATTTCTGGTGCTGATGACCATTGTCGTTCCAATGCATTGTGTGAAATGCCCGCACTCGTTGGACTGTACAATTAGCACTGTGTTCACGATTGAGCACGGAAGTTAATTCGCTCGAAGTAGACTTCAGCGCTATTTGTTTTCGGTTGGAAACCTTGTGTCAATCGGCTTCTCTGGATTCGCGCGGATCTGGAGCTCGGCACAATGATGATAGGTGTACCCGCCGTCTGGATTGTAGCCATGAGCCGCCATGAACTCGACCACCTGCAAGGTGCATTTGGTGCAGTTGATGTTCGGAATCTCGACATCGGTTTCCTGTTCCTTATCGAAAGGTGCTGTATGCATGAACAGGCCGTCGGCAAGCACCGGCGGTGACGCCGGATAGTGAATGGCTCCTGAAATAGAGCGCTGACGGCCGTTTGGCCCCTGCTCGCTTATGGCCTCGGGGTCCGGCGGGAGTTCGTTGCGCGAATTCACAGCCAGGGCCACGCGGTAAAAACCGGGATGGAATGCCACCTCTCGGATTCGGATGTGAAGTTTGTCGCCGCCCTGAATTTTGGTAACGGCACCCGTGGGTTTGCCTGGATCCTTCAACGTTCCGCCGCACGGAGCTGACCACTGCGGGTCGCCGAGTTCCTCCGATTCTTGAATCCAGGATGTGGGCTCGAGCAGTCTGAAATGCGCTACGCCGCGCGGAGCCAGGAGCAACAACAGGAAGCCGCCAAGCAAAGCAGGAATCGTTCGCATGCGATCTCTCCTTTCACTAACCTTCTTGAATTCGCTAAAGTCCGTTTAGAAGCGCTCTATCAACGCGCGCTGCGAGATCGCTCATCAGTAGGTAGCCGGCTCCCATGGATAACCAACTGGCACAACTTGCCACCAGGTAAATATGTGAACCCGGTGACCACACCAAAGCCGAAATGAATCCGGCCAGCAGAAAACAAACCGCAACTATGCCGGCGCGCGCAACCTTCGGAGCGACAAATCGCTGAACGGTCCGAAAGAAGACCCCGTTAACGAGCCCAAAAATCAGAAATGTGATGTGTAAACCCGCCGCGCCGCACGCGACCACGAGCATGGCGATGATAGCCATGAGCAGAAATACCGCCTTTTGAAACGGGTGGCTTTTGAAAAGGCCTTCCAGCGAAATCAGACCCAGGTAGGCCCCCACGGAAGCCAAGATGTCGAGTGCCTGCATCGCCGTATGCCTGCTCGCGAAGACGGTCGTGAGGGGCGTGCCAAACCCCAACGCCAAACCGGCCTGGATTGCTAGAATCCCCGCGAATAGAGAGCTCGCCAGCAGCACGGTCGAAAGCGCATAGGCGAAAACACGCAACCTTCGCCGTTCATGCCGGTAAACCCAAGCAAAGCCCCGGGCGATCTGGCCGGGATCGCCAAAGTGAGCCAGCGCCAATTTCTCGATCTCATCCTGGCCATAGCCCGCCTCGCGCGCCGCGACAACAAAGTCCTCGATATGAGTGCGAAGCTCCCGTTGAATCTCCCTCCGCCGCTTCCCCGGAGGAATCTGCGAGCAACTCAAGATGCCGTCGATCAATTCATCCGCTGAGTGCACTTACTTGCTCTCCAGTATCGCTGCTATCGCACCAGTCAATTGCTGCCACTGCTGCTCGTACGCCGCGGCGCTTTTCCTGCCTTTAGGGGTCAGCGAGTAATACTTGCGTTCCCTACCGCTTTCGGCTTTTCGCCATGAGGACTTGATCTGTCCCTTCTTCTCAAGCTGATGGAGGGCAGGGTAAAGAGTGCCCTCCTTGAACTCGAAAGCATTCGCGCTGCGGCGCGAAGCTTCCTGCAGGATTTCATATCCATACATTTCACCTCTTGACAGCAGATTGAGTAGCAATAAGCTGATGCTTCCCTTTAAGAACTGCGTGTCGATATCCACCGCACCTCCAGCGTGCCTTGCTTTACAAGCCTTGCATAACAAAGTATCATCAAAAAACTGTCCCGTCAATTTCATTGAAGACAGCATGTTCGCATCTAAGGAAGTGTCGATGTTGAATCGATTGATTATGTTATCTGGCGCGTTGATTGGCCTGACCGTACCAGGCTTACCCCAGGAGGACACCCACGGCGTATCGGGCCTTGATGCCATCGCCGCGCGGCAGGCGAGCCTCGATATGTCCGCCATTACCTTCCGCTCGATGAGCGACGCCATGAAAGCGGGACGTGAGGCCAAGAGTCAAGCCTATCAGGCGATGGTCCTTGCCAAGTGGGCCAAGGCTCTTCCGCGAATGTTTCCACCCGGTACTGGCCAAGGTGAGACGTCCGCGACTTCGCAGGCACTCCCCTTAATCTGGCGAGACCGCGCCAACTTCGACAGGGCCGCGGCCGATTATGCAGCCGCGACAGCCCAACTGGCTTCCCTAGCCGCGGCCAACGACACTCCAGGCTTCACAAAACAACTCGATGAGGTGAACCAAGCTTGCGGTTTATGCCACGCCCGCTTTAAGGCAGGGGACCAAGGTGCACCCAAGAAATGAGCATCGCCTGCTAACACTGAAGGCGTGGATGGCTCTCGACCGCTGCGTGGTCGGCCGTCAACCGGAAGGCCAAGGGAACTCGTAGCGAATAAATTTGGCTCCTGATAGGATTCGAACCTACAACCGCTTGGTTAACAAGCACTCGATTGTTAGAGACAAGATCGTGAAGCGCTGGCCCACTGAATGCTTGCAGGCCAATCGGACTTGCCATTCTGCCTGCGTAGAGCAATGAAAGTGTTCACCAAAGGAGTGGTCGTACACAACATGCAGATGAAAGCGAAATTCCTTCGCCTTCGCACATGATCGCGGAATTGACGGGTCGTAGACATTCAAGGTGCCCAGTTGCGCCGGCATCGAAGTCCTTCACCAACGAGAGGAACGGGACTGGGTCGGTTCCGGCCGTATCCGCCAGCGGTCGGAGAATCTATCTGAACTTCCCGCCGACGTTTCTATTGCCACACTCGATCTGACCACGCCCGCAGGCCGCGCCATGGCCGGACTGCTCGCAGTGTTCGCCGAGTTCGAAAGGGAGATCCTACGGGAGCGTGTGCGCGACGGGTTGGCGCACGCACGCCAACAGGGCAAACGCCTCGGCCCCCCGCCAGGAGGGTCCAGAATGGCAAGTCCGATAGGCAGGCGAGCATTCGAAGAGCCCGCGCCGCACAATCTTCTCTGAGTTAATCGAGTACTTGTTAACCAAGCGGTTGTAGGTTCGAATCCCACCCGCGGAGCCAAATTTGTCCGCTACGAGTTTGCTCCGCCTTCCGGTTGACGGCGCGCCAGCCTGCGCGCGCCGAAATGGCCAATACTCGGGGAAAGCGCCTCTCTCCAGAGGCGGGACTCGTTGCGCCGGCTCGCCTGGAAGGCCACGTCGACGCCGTGTGGGGTCAGCTTTCTCGGGCTCTCAGTCGAGGGCCGCACGTTCGGTTAACTGCCACAACGGCGTGTTCCGTGACGTACAGCAGGCCAATAGCGAGGCTGAGGACCGCGCCGGCATTGGGCGCAGTGTCGATGGCGTTCATCCTTTCGCATTTGCCCAAGGCGAAACGCGCGGGACGAACTTTGCTGTGAGCCGTCGCCGGATTTGGGGCGGCCGCCATTGTGTTCGGTATGTCTCACTGGTTGGGGTTATCGTTCGCGATGCTGGTACTGGTGGGCGCGTGCGATAACGTGAGCGTGGTGTTGCGGCAATCCTTGGTGCAGACCCACACGCCTGATGCTCTGAAGGGTCGCGTGTTCGCGGTGCAGAATATCTTCATCAGTTGCTCCAATCAACTGGGTGCCGTGGAATCGGGATGGACCACGGCGTGGCTCGGACCGGTAGCAAGCGTCGTTGGAGGGGGTATCGCGACCATCGCCGTCGTTTTGGGATTCGCGGCGAAGTCGAAGGCATTGCGGAATTGGCTCCAGTAGGTGGCAGTGTGAGTCAGGCTCGGAGTCGTGTGGCCTCGAATATCGCAGCAGTTTTGTTCGCGACGGGTTCAGGTCTGATTACATCTGACGTCACGATTTGTTGGTTTCTTTCCGAGCGGGTTGCTGGAACCTGGGGCGGCGAGTTGCATCACGCCGTTCGATGCGTCCTTCAACGAGCGGGCCCGCTGGCTTGCGCCAAAAGCCCCGTAGGGGTAACCGCCAGACTGCGGCGCACTGACCTTTTCAAGAGCGTCAGTTTTCTCGCTCTCCAACGTCAGCTCGGCTGCGCCTAGATTGCTGCGAAGGTGCTCGACTGTGCGTGCGCCCACGATCGGCGCGATGACGCCGGGACGATCTGCAATCCAGCTTAGTGCGACCTGAGCAGGCGTCGCGCCAATCTCCTTAGCAACGCGACCAACAGTGTCGATCGTCGCCCAATTGCGATCAGAGTTGGCGTATTCCTCCGAAATCCACTGATAGAGAGGCTTCTCGGAACCGGCACGCGTGCCTGCCGCAGCAGTACCTCCGCGCTGATATTTCCCGCTCAGGAAACCGCCTGCAAGCGGCGACCATGGCAGTAGCCCAATCCCATTGTGAAGCGCGGCTGGGATGATTTCCCATTCAATTTCGCGAGACAGCAGGCTGTATTGCGGTTGAAGCGTCACGGGCACCTGTACGCCCATCGCCTTAGCGGTTGAGATGATGAGCTGAAGCTGCCATCCCGTGAAGTTCGATAAGCCCACATAGTGGATCTTGCCGGCCTTGACCGCTTCATCGAGAAACGCCAGCGTTTCCTCTACGGGGGTATGCATGTCGGAAGCATGCAACTGATAGAGAACGATAGTATCAACGCCCAAGCGACCGAGAGACGCGTTCAACGCGCGGTAGAGATGGCGGCGTGACAAGCCCACGGCATTAACATCCTGGCCTCCGCCGAAGCGTCCTTTGCTTGCGAGAACAACCCGGTCGGTCACCTCACGGGGCCGGGCGGCGAACCAGCGTCCGATAATCTGTTCTGACACTCCGCCAACATAAACGTCCGCAGTATCGATTAGATTTCCACCTGCTTCTATAAAAGTGTCGAGGATCGAAAAGGCGTCTCCCTCGGGCGTCTCCGACCCGAAATACATGGTTCCGAGTGCGATCTTGGATACGGCAACTCCGGTGTCTCCGAGCTTGCGATACAGCATAGCGAATTTAACCTTTCGTGCGAGTGCATGAGAAATACACAAACTACCGGCGCTACCGGTGAAAGCACTCGTGTACTCCTGAGTGTAAGTGCCCCGCGACCAAAAGCGCTGGGGTGCGGATGCCGGGCACATGAATAAGCCAGCGCGACAGGACTATCCCGTATGGCCCGAATTTAGGAAAGTCAGCTTCTTGCGGTCGATTCCCCAGGGGATTGAGGCGGCGGAGCCTGGACCAAACTCATTTCGCGTCATTCTGGGGATTCCGACGCGTTCACATAGAGGTGCCAGGCGGCGGTCGGGCTGAATTGGGTGACGGCCAGGGCGGCGTCGGGTTGAACGAACTGGTTCGGCGGCATGCGCTCGAAGTCGAGCTCAAGCTGCTTGCGGCCAACGGTTCTCGCTTTATCAGTTCCAATAAATTGTCCGCTGTGCGCGACCTCCCTTAAAGGCTCCATTATCCCATCCGTACGATCACCGGTGCGGTGTGCTCGATGCTGTTCGTGTCGGTTATTCGGCGAGATGGCATCACGATCGTCGTCAGCCCAAAATCGCACCGTCGACATATGAGCGAAGCCAGTGGAGTAATGACCGGCGCGTTCCGGCGAAGACCGGGTTATACTGACCGTCATCCGTTAGAAAGAGAAACCCTGCCTAAGCCACCTATTAAATCGATGGGAAACACCGAACGTCCGGACCCCGCGACCTCCGGCAAGGACCTCGGAAACTTCGAGGGCTTCGCGCATTCGCGAACATCAGCTCATTTCCACGCGGCGATGGGCGGGTATTCCTCCAGCACCTATGACCCCATAGGCGCATTTCTTCCCGGCCGGCTTTCGAAATGGATACCGCAGGTCGCCAAATACTGGTTTCATAAGAAGCATGCATTCAGGGACTACTCCGGGGGAGAAAAGGGAAACGGTATCTATTCGATCGAGGATCGCGTTAAGATCAGCATCGCGGGCGACTGGGGCACCGGTACAGATGAAGCCAGAATGGTGGCGGCGGCGATGAAAAGCGCCGATCCAGATTTCACGATCCACCTTGGAGATGTTTACTACGTTGGCGACGCGAATGAGATTCGGGAAAACTTTCTTGGGGTGAAGACGAGCCCGTATACGCCCGTGAAGTGGCCTGCGGGCGCCAAAGGATGCTTCGCCCTTAACGGCAATCACGAAATGTATGCCGACGGGAATGGCTACTGGAGAATGGTTCTGCCGAGGATGGGACTGCGGGATCCGGGGAGCGAATGGGGCTCGGGTCAGTGGGCGAGTTTCTTTTGTCTCCAGAACGAGCATTGGCGCATCATCGGCCTTGACACGGGCTACAACTCGACAAGCTTTGAGTGGGCGAAACTACCGGTACTCCAACGGAGTAAATGGCTACGCAAGACGACAGCGCTCAAACCGACATGCGAGCTTCCCGAAGCTCTACTCGCATGGCTGACTTCCGTGGTGAAGCCGGATGCGGACAAGCGCGGGTTGATTCTCTTATCGCATCATGGTTCGCATTCCGCATTCGAGGGTTGGTATCAAATTCCTGCGAGGCAACTGGCAAAAGTCATCCACCGGCCTGCTATCTGGTTTTGGGGCCACGAACACAGGCTCGCCGTTTACGACAAGTACGCGGTCAAAGACGGCATTGAGGCCTATGGGCGGTGTCTCGGTCATGGCGGTATGCCTGTGGGTCGCGGATCGACTCCTGACATTAAGGATTGCCGCTGGCTTGCATGGGATAATCGCCTTTATCCCAGCGACGAGGATATTAATGTCGGATACAACGGTTACGTCAACCTTTCATTCAACGGCCCGGCGCTGCACATCGCCTACTACGATCTGAATCAAACCCGACTCATAACGGAGGATTGGCACGTCGACATCGAGTCCGGCGCGCTGAAGGGCCCGCGGTTGAAGAAGGCTCTGGATGATCCGGCGCTCCACTACCGCGAGAAGTGAGCGAACTGGGGAAACTGACGACTACCATAATGTCGTGTACGTTCCGAAATGTCACACGGCATTTGCGGAGGCCATGGGGAACAGCGTCAAGCACTTTGCATTTTAAATAGCGACAATTGTTTCGGCGTGGGTACCGCCTTGGCGACTTGACTTCGTCCGGGTGTGGCAAAATCCAAACGGCAAAACTCCAAGAATTCGATGCAAGGGGTCTTTCCCGAAAATCCTCCGAAGACTCTATGGCGAAACTCGGCGCGTTTCTGGAAGAGCGTCCATCGGGTGAGTCCCAGTTACAGCTAAGCACCACGCATTTCATGTATGGTGTGAATCCAAGCTTCATTTCGTTGAAAATCCCAGCGCGCGCCGGTGCACCTGCGAAACGCACAGCCGCCGGGCCTAGTCGTGATGCAACGCTTCCATCGGATCGACGCGTGTCGCCCGCCGCGCTGGGATGTAGTTCGCGAGCAGTGCCACTGTCAGCAGCAGAGCGGCGACTCCCGCCATCACTGCGGGATCGACCGGTGTTACGCCGTAGAGCAACGCGCGTAGAACCGACGCCAGCGCGGCGGCTGCGGCCATTCCGGCCAGCAGACCGAGCACCGCGGTCTTGAGGCCGCTCAGCATGACGAGCTTCTTCAGTTGCCCAGGCGTGGAGCCCAGTGCCATGCGCAGTCCGAACTCACGCGTCCGCTGTGCGACGCCGTAGGAAACCACTCCATGAATCCCGAGCGCGGCCAAGAGGATTGATATGCCTGCGAACACCGCCAGCAGGAGCGTGGAAATCCGCGGCGCTGTATCGGCCAGCGATAGGTATTCGGCCATGCTGCGAATCTGGAACACCGGCTGGCCCTGATCGACTGACCAGACGGCCTGTTTCACGGCGTTCACCACCGCCGCTGGATCCATGGTAGTTCGAACCGCCAGCGCCATTGCCTTGTCCGCCATCTGTTCATAAGGCGCGTAGATGGTTGGCTCCGGCTGTTTTTCCAGGCCGTAATGATGCACCTGGCTTACAATGCCGACCACTTCCCGAAATTGGCCCCACAATCGCATGCGCCGCCCGATCGGGTTCTCGTTCGGCCAATACTGGTGCGCCAATGTCTCGTCGATCAGAATCACCGGCGGCGCGTCGCGAACATCGTGGCCGGAAAACAGCCGGCCCTTCAGCAGCGCGATTCCCATGGTGGATAGATATTGCGGGCTGATACGCCGGAAGTCGGCGACCAGCTCCTGCCCCACGGGCAGCAGCCTGTTTTCGATGGTGAAATACTCGCGGTCGTTCTGCTGCCCCAGTGGCAGAACATCGGTGAGGCCAGCGGATTGAATCCCGGGTATCTGTTCCACTTTGTCGAGGACGCGGCGATAGAAACCAGCCTGTTCGCGATCAGTCTTGTACAGATTGTCCGTCGGCAGGCGCATGCGGAAGGTGAGGACATGATCTGGCCGTATGCCCGGATTGACGTGCTGCAGATTCACAAAACTCTTCATGGCGAGTCCGGCGCCGATCAGCAGCATACTGGCGAGGGCGATTTCTCCAGCCACGAGCAAGTTCCACACCCCTGTGCCAACGGATGAAGAAGAGGTGCGGCCGCCTGCCTTCAACGCGTCGTTCACGTCCGCCCCGGCGGCACGCAGCGCGGGAATCGATCCAAAAATCAGAGCCGCGCCGATCGAGATCAGCAGTGCGAAGGTCAGCGCGCGGGCATCCATGCCGATCGCGGGACGAACAATCTCCGCCCCGGCGTCGACCATGGGAAGCGTGGCGGGTAGCGCGGCGCTCAAAAGATCGACACCCCAGACGGCGAAGAACACTCCCAGCGCGCCTCCCATGAGACTCAGCAGCAGGCTTTCACTGAAGATTTGTGTAATCAGACGGCCACGCTGCGCTCCCAGCGCCGCCCGAATCCCCAATTCCTTGCGGCGGCCCGTCACCCGCGCCAACAACAGACTCGCCACATTCACACAAGCCAGTAACAGCAGAAGTCCCACGGCGCCCAGCAGCAACAGCATCGCGGGCCGGATGTACTCGAATAGCGCCTGTTTCATCGGCACCACAGTGACGTCCCATCCCGCGAGGCGCGGTGTCTGGGCATCGATGCGGCGCGCGATAGTGCTCAACTCCGCCTGCGCCTGCGCGAACGTGATGCCGCCCTTCAGCCGCGCAATGACCCCGAAATCGTGGTCCCCACGGCCCTTGGCGCGCAGTTCCGCCACCGGCCACGGCACATAGAGATCAGTGGGCAACGATTGCCAGAAATCGGGAGAGAGCACACCGATCACGGTGTAAGGCTCGCTATTCATGTAAAAGGTTCTGCCGATCACATGCGGGTCCGAGGCGAACCGGCGTTTCCAGAATCCGTTGGTAAGAACGGCGACGGGAAACCGCGCCAGCCCCGCGCCCTCCGGGTCGGTGAAGGTGCGGCCCAGCACAGTCCGGCCGCCGAGCATTGACAGAAAATTGGTGGTGACGCGCAACCCGGTCACCTGCTCGGGCTCACTTTCGCCAGTCAGGGTGCCGGTCCCGACCTCCAACAGCGCCATTTCCTCGAAGGATTGGCTCTGCTCCTTCCAATCGAGGAAATTCGGCCCGGACGGCCCTTCGCGCTTGATCCCGTCCTTCAGATCCGTTTCCCAGATGAGAGCCAGCCGATCGGCGCCTGGATACGGTAACGGCCGCAGCACCACCGAATTTACCACGCTGAAGATCGCAGTATTCGCTCCAATGCCGAGCGCCAGAACCATCAAGGCCACTATGGTGAAACCGGGCATTCTGCGCAAGGTGCGCAAGGAGTAGTGCAAGTCCTTCAGGAGGGTTAGCATTGACGTGGTGGGAGAGCAAGTGAAGGTCCGTTCGATAGACTGGCCAAGTATTTGAGGCTGTTGACCTGCAGCAAAGATTGCTAGTCCAGTAGTGTCCGCTTTTGATAATTTCTGGTGCGCCGCGGTCAGGTAAAGTATCGGTTTCATCCCGATGCCAGCAGTACGTACAATATGCCTTCGAGGAATTCGCCATGTCCGTCATAGTCAGAGCCGCCGTTGCTTCCGACCTCGCTGCAATCACGCGCATTTACGCGCATCAAGTGAACCACGGCACGGCAACAGCCCTTGCTAATGTTCCGCGGTGATTGCCAGGTGAGCCTTGGGTGCGCGCAGTTCACATCGATAACTCTAGGTCTGTTCGGCCGCCTTTGCCTTTTCCTCGGAGGAAGGGAGAGCTTCAGACCCGGCACGATCATCGGAACCTGTGCCCGGTATCGCCGGTACTGCTCTCCGTAAAACGACACCAGATCCCGCTCTTCCAATGCGATGCCCACGAAGATGTATCCGGTGGTGGCAACCGCAAAAAGCAGGTGCCCCGCGGTCATCGATGGGGTGAACCAGAACGCCATTAAGAAGCCTAGGTAGATCGGGTGACGCACCAGCTTGTAAAACCACGGCGTGCGAAAACCTGGCGCGATATCTGGTTGATCTCTCAGATTCGCATAAACCTGCTTTAATCCGAACAGGTCGAAATGGCCGAGCAGAAAGGTGCTCAGCGAACATTGATGGCGTCACCTCCGGCACCGCGAATCGAAGAACGCTGGGTTGCATTGCTACCGAGAAGCAGGTGGGCGTTAACCATAGTTGCAACCCTCCGCGGAGAGTGTGAGAAAGTTGAGCCCGTCAGCCGCAGGCGCGCCGTCCTGGGCAACACGCCCCACTCCGTGCATGGGAGTTTCAATCCACGCCCCCCGCGCGGGGGGCGACCCGGCCTGCTGTAAATAACTCAAACCACAGACCATTTCAGCATCTTATCGCGAACCTTCTCTTACCACTGCTACCATTAGACACACCACCAACCCGCCTCCGCCAATCCCTCATCTTTTCTATACCTTACGTGGCAGCGCCGACCTCCCCGCGTTTCGCTGTGCGCTTCCGGTCGCGCAGTTACACAATCAGGGGACCCTCCGGATCATACGACTCCTTAGTCCCCACATGCTCCACGCGGCCCTTCCAGTTATCTCCGAGGAAATAGAACCGAAGACTATCTCGATCCGCCGCAATCTCCTTCAGCGGCCGCGACCGGAACACCACCCACTTCGCCATATCGATCCAACACTCAAACACAACATCATAGGATCACTTCCACAGGAAACTCGGGTACGATTCCAGATCGCCCCGCAAATGGCGCGCCAGCAAAGTCGCCTGGACAAAGGCACCATGCCGAAGGGATCTTCTCCTGCAGGAACGGGTGCACCATCTCTTCCTGCTTGCGCTTCTGATAGGCCACCAGCACCTCCTGCGCGTGGCGTCGTTCATGACCACGCCGCCCGTCTCGACCCTCTGGAAGCCTTCCGCCGATACCTGACGCCGGTTGATCAGCGTCAGCACCAGGCGGTCCGCGATGACGGGCCGAAGCTCCTCCACTAGATCCAACGCCAAGCTAGGACGCCCGGCCGCTCCACATGCAGATACCCCACGGCCGGGTCCAGACCCACCGTCTTAAGCGCCGCCGTCATGTCGTGGGTCAGCAGCGTGTAGACGAACGACAGCAGCGCGTTTACGTTATCCAGCGGAGGACGCCGCGACCGATTCTTGAACGCGAAACTCTCCTTATCGCCGACGATCAGATGATCGAACACCGAAAAGTAAGTGCGCGCGGCTTCGCCCTCGTAACCGCGCAACTCGGAGACCGCCAATGTGGGCTTTAACTCGCCCGAGAGATGAGCCATACGTTTCGCGGCCCGATCCAGCGCCTCCGCGCCGTCGCCCGCCGGACTTTCCCTGGCGCCCCGCAGCAGCAGGCTCCGGGCAGTTGGCCAGCTTCGCCAGCACGATGGAGAACGTCGCGGACGAGGCATGCTCCGGCAAGTCGGCCCACCGTTATTGACGCCGCCGCAACAATACGTTCCCAGATACCGGCCCCTCTACTCCCACCTGTTTTACCGCAGGATTCTGAGGGTCCCCAAACGGTTGACCGCTTTCACCTCGTAATCAGCGCATCAAGACCCTGTGCATAGGGCCGGTAACACAAAACGGCTCCACGGTGCCGCAGACGTTGCACCTGACGGTGCAAAACTGACGAATGGGAATTCCTTTACCTGAGGCCCCGCCCACGTACAGATCAGAAAGGAAGATTGAGTAATTGTACGCATATGCGCGGCCGTCGGGTGTGATCCAGAGGTGCAGATCTCCGGGGCTGTCAATGGGGCGCGTGGGGCGGAATTCCTTCCAGAGCGTCCTTTGGCCGTTGGCGATATCCACAATCCAGATCGGGATAACCGGGCCTGGCGTTCGGCGCTGACGAACGAAATGGATTTGCTGCCGGCACGCCAGCCGATCGGGAATTCGTCATCGTGAATGCCGTGGACTTCGCTGGCGGATCCGCCGGATGTGGAGTAAGCGTACCAGCCGCCGGGAGTGGGAGAAATGACCCGAGTATTGTCGGGCGAGAGGAAGATGTTGTAGGAATCGAAAATGCCTTCCGGGCAAACCGCTTTAAGGTCGCCTTTAGCCGCGTCCCAGGAGAAGCATTGATAATGCTTGCCTTGCAATGCGCCGAAGATCAGGTAACGCTGTGGTTCGGCGAACCAGCCGTACACCACGGCAAGTTCGGTGCCGGGCACGCGAAGGGCGACGTTTTCGCCGGCGCGGGTTGGCAGGACGCCGAACGCCCGTGAGCCGTCGGCTTCGAGCATGGAGTTCGAAACCCACTTGCCATCGGGGGACAGCCGAACACCCATTCCGTCGCCAACCCGAACGGCAGGCGAACCATCGGTCTTACGGACATAGATGCTGCCCTTGGGACCGGCGCTATCGCCGAGAA
>Ga0116129_1000304_pt1 | contig 33925 bp, 32 predicted proteins | sample June2015DPH_17_2_FD_89732 | JGI IMG/M metagenome (GOLD analysis project Ga0116129, IMG submission 89732) | Peatland microbial communities from SPRUCE experiment site at the Marcell Experimental Forest, Minnesota, USA - June2015DPH_17_10 | ecosystem: Environmental > Terrestrial > Soil > Wetlands...
ACCAGGAGCGGGCGGATCAGGTTGGATGCCATGTCGAACAGCTCCGAGCCCGTCATCTGGTCCGAGGAGATCTGCAGGTCGAGTACCGCCACCGACGAAGCGTTGTAGGTCAGCACGAGGGGCGGCGTGATGCCCGCCGGCATCTGCTTCAGCACGGTTTGCGAGATCGAGGCGACTTGCGCCTGGGCTGCGGCCACGTCCGTTCCGCGCTGGAAGAAGATCTTGACGATACCGCGGCCGTAGAGCGACTGGCTCTCGATGTGCTCGATGTTGCTGACCGTGGTCGTGAGCGCGCGTTCGTAGTAATAGACCACTCGTCCGGACATGTCCTCCGGCGTCAGCCCGTTATAGGTCCACACTACCGCAACCACCGGAATCCCGATGTTAGGAAAAATATCCGTCGGCGTGCGCATCGCCGCGCGGCCGCCGAAAATAAGAATCAGTATTGCTAAAACGACAAACGTGTAAGGCCGTTTCAGGGCGATGAGGACAATGGCATTCATTCGTGCGCGCGTCCGGCTCCGTAACAATGCACATTAGGCACCCGGCTATCCGTCCAATCGTGGACACCCGAATAGCCGCCGCCGAAGGTAGCGCAATTGGGCCATAGGCGCTTGCGCGGGATTGACTCGATTTGCGAGCATTGTTCAAGGCTTCTTAGCCAGGCATCGGTCACCGCTTGCTGAGCGAAGCGCTGTCATGACCACGGCGCCTGAGTGGGTTCGCAATTCAGATGAACTCACATCAAGGGCGAGCAGTGGCTTCGCTCGCAAGAGCGGTATTGTTGCTCCTAACTCATCCGCATTTGCAGTTACCCAGCCTGTCCCGAGGGATCGTGCCCATCATAGGTGAGACACATCATGGCTAAGTTATCACGACGAGAGATCCTGGTCGGCGCTGGGGCCTCGGCCGCCGCCTTCGGCGTTGCCGGCGCCGCCAGCGCGGCGAGCGGGCCAACCTTTGGCAACCCGGATAGGCCGCCGGAAGGCCGGATCAACGACAAAAGCCCTTCCGGCCTCGGCGACCCGGGCCCGCAGAATCCTGCGCTGGCGAGCCAGTTCCCAAATTTCCAGGACCCTCCCGCCACCGACGTCAACGGCATGCAATTGTTCTGGAGCTCGTTCAACAATGCCCACCGGCGCTATCAGAACGGCGGCTGGGCGCGCGAGGTCACGCAAGAGGACTTCGCGATCTCGAAGGATTTCTCCGGCGTCAACATGCGGCTCGGCCAGTATGGCATTCGCGAATTGCACTGGCACCAGCAGTCCGAGTGGGCCATCGTAACGGACGGCGTGTGCCGCATCTCTATCCTCGACGAACAAGGCCGCCCGCAGCTCGCTGAAGTGAATACCGGCGACTTATGGTTCTTCCCGCCAGGTCTGCCGCACTCCTTGATGGGCGTGGGAGCGACGGGCACGGAGTTCTTACTCGGTTTCGATAATGGCATGGCGTCGGAATTCAATACGCTGTTGCTGACCGACTTCATCGCGCATATGCCGCCCTCGGTGCTCGCCAAGAACTTTGGTGTGCCGGCAGAAGTCTTCAAGGACATTCCGGTGGATAATCTATGGATATTTCAGGGTAAGGATCCCGGTCCCTTGGCCGCCGCTCAGAAGGCGACGCAGGGAGGGCGGCCGCCACCGCCGCACCCGTTCGTGTACCCGTTCAGCCAGCAGGCACCCGACTATCAGACGCAGAGCGGGTCGATGAAGGTCGTCGACAGCACCAAGTTCAACGCGTCGACGACGACTGCTGCCGCGCTGGTCACGCTCAAGCCCGGAGGCGTGCGCGAGCTGCACTGGCATCCGAACGCGGATGAATGGCAGTACTGGATCAAGGGCCAAGGTCGGATGACCGTGTTCGACACGGGCCCGAAGGCGGCGACTGCAGACTTTCGGCCTGGTGACATCGGCTATGTGAAGAAGAGTCTGGGCCACTATGTGGAGAACACAGGCGACACCGATCTGGTGTTCTTAGGGCTCTTCAAGACCGACCGCTACCAGGAGGTCTCGCTGTCCGACTGGCTGACCCATAGTCCTCCGGATATGGTGATGCAGACCCTGAACATCAGCGGTGAAACACTCGCGAAGTTCCCGAGGAATCGTCCAGGGGTTATGCCTCGGTAATTGAAGCTTATGCCGCCTGCAGCAAATAATCCTCTGGTTGTCCCCGCCCTCGCCACAGGTGCGACGTTACAGACCGAGCTCGCAGCGCGCGACGCGCTCGACGGACGACGCAAAGGTGTCCGCGCGTTACTACCGTTCCTCGGTCCGGCGATCATTGCATCGGTCGGTTATATGGACCCGGGAAACTTCGCGACCAATATCCAGGCCGGATCGACATACGGCTACGAGTTGTTGTGGGTCGTGCTGTGTGCCAATTTGGTTGCGATGATATTCCAGGGGATGTCAGCGAAACTGGGCATCGTCACCGGGCGCAACCTGGCGGAACTCTGCAGAGAACAGTTTTCCCGCCGAACCGTGGTAAGCATGTGGATCGCATCGGAAATCGCTGCAATGGCGACCGACCTTGCGGAGTTTCTCGGCGGCGCTTTGGGAATTTCCTTGCTGCTGCACGTCTCGCTTCTCTACGGATTGATCATTACCGGGGTGACCACCTTCTTGATCCTGCAGCTTGATAAGAAGGGCTTCCGGTCGCTCGAGCTGGTGATCGCCGCCTTCGTCGCACTCATTGGCCTCAGCTATTTGTGCGAGCTCGTCATCGCGCCGCCGGACTGGGACGCCGCGCTGTTTCACGCCGTCGTACCGCAATTGCGTGATAGGTCGGCCCTCACGCTGGCGGTCGGGATCGTCGGCGCAACCATCATGCCACACACGCTCTACTTGCATTCCGGATTGACCCAAAACAGGACACGGGCGCGCAACGACCGTGAACGCCGCGGCTTGTTGCGCTTCTCGAACCGGGAAGTCGTGATTGCACTCGGATTTGCAGGGTTGGTCAACCTCGCGATGGTGATGATGTCGGCGTCCGTGTTCGGCAAGTCCACATCGGGTATCGCAGACATTGGTGCGGCATATCACACGCTGATTCCGACGCTCGGGACGTATGCGGCCGGGATTTTTCTGATCGCGTTGATGGCTTCCGGAATCTCCAGCTCGGTTGTGGGCACGATGGCGGGCCAGATGATCATGCAGGGCTTTGTCGGTGTCAGCATTCCTGTCTGGGTGCGCCGCCTGATCACGATGGCGCCCGCATTTATCGTTGCCCTCAGCTTCAATACGATGACTGCGATGATCCTCAGCCAAGTCGTATTGAGCATCGTCCTACCGCTACCCATGGTCGCGCTCGTCGTACTATCTTCACGCAAATCGGTGATGGGGAATTTCGTGACGGGCAACAGAACCGCGTTTGCGGCAATCGCGGCGACCGTCCTTATCGTGTTTCTAAACGTTGTGCTAATCCGACAGATGTTGGTTTGAGCCTGCCACTGCCGTGCAGCAGGCTTACGTGCCAGGGTGTCTCAGCCGGACCACCGGCTGAGACGGAGGTCCTTCCAGGGACCGCCATCCGCGTACCGCTGAGGATGCAGAACCTTCGAACGCGGGTCTTCCGCGGTGTCGAGCTGAAGGACCATCCATTTCGGATAGGGAACGCCGGGATCCGATGCGGCGTCCAGAAGCTCGACGTCCTCGTCCGAGAGCCGCAGGTCCACCGCACCGATGTCATCCTCGAGTTGCTCGCCCTTCCGGGCGGCAACGATGACGCTGCTGACAGCCGGCCGTCCCAGCACCCACGACAGCGCCACCCGCGCCGGGCTTGCGCCATGCCGGGCGGCAACCGCTTTCAACACATCCACGACGCGATAGCCCATTTCCTTGTCGAAGGGCACGAAGGCGCCGGCCTCAGCGAATCGCGTGCCGGAAGGAGAAGGGCTATTGCGGCTGTACTTGCCCGAAAGGAAACCGCCGGCAAGCGGGCTCCAAACCAGGATACCGATGTTGTGGTACTCGGCGAACGACTGAAACTCGTATTCGAGACCCCGTCCGACAAGGCTGTAGTACATCTGCGCCGTCACGTATTTTTCCAACCCTAGGCGCTCCTGCTGAATTAGCGCGGTGGCCGCCTGCCATGACATGAAGTTGGAGAGGCCGATGTAGCGGACCTTTCCCTGCCGCACGACATCGTCGAGCGTCCGCAGCGTCTCCTCGAGCGGAGTGTTGCTGTCCCATCCATGCACCTGGTAAAGATCGATGTAGTCGGTTTGCAACCGTCGGAGGCTGCCCTCCACTTCGCGCATGATGTTCACGCGTGTCGCGCCGCTCCGGTTGAAATTGTCGCTCATAGGGAGTCGAACTTTGGTGGCAAGGACGATTTCCTGCCGCACGCCCCTCAAGGCATTACCGACGAGAGTTTCGCTCTCTCCGAGGCTGTACACGTCTGCCGTATCGATGAAGTTTATTCCTCTGTCCAGGGCTAACTTCACCATTCGCGTTGTTTCCTCCTGATCGAGGTTGCCCATGTTCATCCTACCGCCGAACTGCATCGTTCCGAGCGCCAACTCGCTCACGATGAGCCCTGTATTGCCCAATTTCCTATACTTCATCGCCCATACTCCTTCCGCGTGGTTCATCGTAATGGCCGCTTTGCGTCAGAGTAGTTCGAGCGGAGGAGGGAGTCGATTCTACGAAGGTTGGTGCGTACAGCCTTTTTTTTGGCTCACCTGTGGGCCTCATCGTACGCCGCTATTGCGGCGTTGACGCACTCGATCAAAGTGGCTGTGTCGAATGGTTTGGACAGGAAGCAAACGGCTCCGTCACGCAACGCCTGCACGCGTGCCGAATTGTCCGGGAATGCGGTGATAAAAATGAATGGCACGCTGTGTGCCCGGCTGCGGAGAACGGTTTGCAGTTCGATACCGCTCATGCCCGGCATTCTGACGTCCGTGATCACGCATGAGGTGTCATGCAATTGGGGCGATTGTAAGAACTCCACCGCCGACGCAAAGGTGCAGACGGTGTAACCGCGCGACCGAAGCAGACTGTCGATGGCCACGCGAATCGGCGCATCGTCATCTACGACGGAGATCAATCGGGGCATATGCAAGAGCGGTTCGTCCTGATGGGTCGCCTATGGGCGAGCGGCACGAGCATATGGTGGGCCGCAAAGCAATCTGTAAAAAGCTATACTTAGGTTTAGCTGCGCTTGGGTTTCTCGCGTCGAATCCCAAGAGTGTCGGCGATTCGCGCCAGATCGGCGAGCGACCGAGTCCGCATTTTTCGCATTACATGGCTGCGATGGACCTTTACTGTGATCTCGCTGACACCCAGTTCCTCCGCAATCAGCTTGTTCATCAGGCCGGCAGCTGCGAGGGCCAACACCTCGCGCTCACGGGGGGTGAGCGACTCGTACAACGATCGCAGTTTCGAGAGCGTCTTCTCCTCCGCCCGTCTTTTTTCGTCCGCGGCGAGCGCCAAGGTCACGGCATGGAGCATCTCCTGATGGCGGAACGGCTTGGTCAGGAAGTCGACGGCGCCGGCCTTCATGGCCTGCACGGACATTGGGATGTCGCCGTGCCCGGTCATAAAGATAATCGGGATGTGAATGCCTGACTTGGCCAACTCGATCTGAAAATCAAGACCGCTCGTCCCGGGCAGCCTGATATCGAGCACCAGGCAGCTGGGGGCGTTCGGAAGGCTGCTCCGCACAAATTCGGGAGCGGAACCAAATACCTTGACCTGCAAACCAACCGACTTGAAAAGGCTCGAGAGGGACTCGCGCATTGCCATGTCGTCGTCGATGACGAGCACGACGGGTTTGTCGTCCCCCCCAACGTTCCCCGGCAATGTCGGACCTGCAGTCACCGGCCGCGGCTCCCACGCCGGTGGGCGATCGAAGCGAAGGTCGATAGCGTCATATTCATCCCCCTCCCGCCTGGTTGTCTATCATACTTTGGTTGGATAATCATCTGGCGACAACCGATTGCATCGACAGGCGTTGTCCCTTTCGACGACGCTGTACAAGGACGGACTCGACAACGGAAGCGCAAGGACGCGCTGACCCCGCTGCTACGGATGCGTAGCAGAGGAGCTGCGGTGCGCAGTAGCAGCGTTCGGACCGCTGGACTACGGCATGCCGGCAAAGAATTGACTCACAACTTAAATGATAGTAAAAACAAAGAGCCTACCGCACCTTAAGGGCGCAAAATAATTTTACCGACGGGGACCAACAGAGGAAGGGCAAGGCATGCTGCTCGACCGGGACGATTGGTATGGTATCGCTCACGATCTCGACTGGTCGCTGTCGTACGTCGAACATGATGATGCCTTTCCTGTCGCGTGGACCGGATCGAAGAACATTCCGCACGATGCGTGGCACGCTTGGGAGGAGCCGTACCGCGTAACCTATCGCGATTACGTGGCTGTCCAGCGCGAGAAAGAGGCGAGCGTCGCCGGCGTGCGCGACGCTCTCAAACGGGCGCGCGTCTACCAGACGTTGCCCCCGTCGGTTGCTGCAATCTCCCATCTTCACATGGGCGCGACCTGCATGGTGGAGCAGATGGCGGTGATGATGCTCGGGCAATCCGCACGGTTTGCTCCCAGCCCGCGATGGCGAAACATATCCGTATTCGGCATGCTGGATGAGATCCGGCATGCACAGCTCGACCTCTTGTTCTCACACGATTTACTCAAGTACGAATCTCGCTTTGATTGGTGCCAGAAGGCGTTTCACACGAATGAATGGGGCATCATCGCCATCCGTAGCTTCTGCGACGATTGGCTTCTGAACGCCAACTGCGTCGATTCTGCGATAGCCGCGCATCTTACTTTCGAGCACGGATTTACCAACATGCAATTCATCGCACTGGCTGCGGAAGCGATGAAAGCGGGCGACATTGAGTTTTCGAACCTTTTAACGAGCATCCAGACTGACGAGGCGCGTCATGCGCAACAAGGCTTTCCAACTCTGGAAGTTCTGATGAAGCACGATCCGCAGCGGGCCCAGCGAGTGCTCGACGTAAGCTTCTGGAGGTCGTTCCGGCTGTTCCAGGCAATTACCGGGCCTTCGATGGATTACTACACGCCGCTCGACAAGCGCACCATGTCGTTCAAGGAGTTCATGCTGGAATGGATTGTCGCCCAGCACGAGCGAACGCTGCGCGACTATGGGCTCAAGAGGCCTTGGTACTGGGACACCTTCCTGCAAGCTCTCGAACACGGCCACCACTCGCTGCATTTGGGAATGTGGTTCTGGCGACCGACCCTGTTTTGGAAGCCGAGCGCCGGTGTTTCAAAGGCGGAGCGGCGCTGGCTCAATGACAAGTATCCGACCTGGGAAGACAGCTGGGGAGTGCTCTGGGACCAAATCATCAAAAACGTCAATGATGGCAAGATGGCGCAAACACTCCCCCAAACGCTACCGGCGCTCTGCAATCTTACGCAGCTGCCGATCGGCACACACTGGGATCGTCATCATCTCGAGTGTGTTACCAGTGAATATCGCGGCCGCGCCTATTACTTCGATTCAGAGGTCTCTAAGTGGTGCTTCGAGCTGGAGCCGGAGCGCTATGCCGGTCACCTGAACGTGGTGGACCGATTTATCGCCGGTATGATCCAGCCGGCGGACCTTGCCGGCGTACTGCAATGGATGGGTATTACCCCGGACGTGATGGGAGAGGATGCCGGGGACTATAGTTGGGCGGCCGACTACATCTCTGATGCGCGATTCGCGGGATAAACGACAACGGCATTGACCACCTTGGGGTGCGGAGGAAGCAGATGGCGCTAATTCCGATCTATGGACGGTTCGTTGGTGATTGCACCGCGCTCCTGGTGGCGGTTGATACCGAAGACACGATTGACGAAGTCGCGATGAAGATAGCGGTACACGCTATCGGTCCGCGGCTGCCCGAACAGCCCGGCGCCAAAGGTTTCGAGGTATTGGCCGGCGGTCGAACGCTTGCTCCGACCTCCCGCTTGAAGGACTTATCACCGCGACCACTGCAATGGCTGGACGTACGTTGGAAATGGTAGACCTCGCGGCAGCTCGGCACATTAACGCCGTGGAGATTTGCGGCGCCGACCAGCTTTGGGACGGCGAGATGGAGTGCTTCCGCGCGGGCGATATGGCCATCCTGCTCCTCAAGATCAATGGGCAGTTCCATGCCTATCAGGGGCACTGTCCTCATCAGGGCGCTGCGCTGGCGGAAGGTGAGCTCGATGGCGGTCTTATTACCTGCGCCGCGCACCGGTGGCAATTCAACGCGACGAATGGCCTCGGCGTGAATCCCAGAAGTGCCCGCCTGAAGTGCTTTCCCGTTCATGTCGTTGAGCGGAAAGTGTGGATCGAGGTGGAGCCGGGAGACCCATGATGGCCGGCGAGACCGACCGAGACGGCGAGATGGACAATTGGGTGGGCCCCGTCATCCTCGCTGGAGATTTCGCCGATGTGGTGGTGAGATCGATCGAAGACGACAATCCAGGCAAGGAAGTGCGGATCGTCGATCACGGTGACTATGTGCGCATTCATACGGCCCGGGTCTGCCGCCTTACTCGAATAGCGTTGGAGCGGCATCTGGGGCATCCGTACGAATTGCGGATGTTGGAAATCGAAATGCCGTCGTTTTGCGGCCGTCTGAGGACGCGCGACGATGAATTTGTCTGGTTCTACGACAACTGACGAGAAACCGATGGACACCAGCAACCCGGAAAGCCCTCACCGGCCGCTGCTCAAGACCTGGTCCGCCTTCGGCAATTTGGGCCGCCGGCCGAGCGAGTACGAGATTGTCACCCACAAGATGAACCACACCTTGCGAGATACACCGCTCGAGCTTGGCCCCGACAGTCATGGCAATCTTTGGCTCATGCGGCACCGGGACGGTGTCAAGCTCGTGGTCCAGGATTGGAATGCGTTCCGCGATCCAGACCAGCTTACCTACCGGAAATACGTGACGTGCCAGGATAAGAGCGAAACTTATCTCGACGCGATCATTCAGGAGTTTGCCCGCATCGGCCGCGCCGAGAGCGAGCCTGAGTTTCTGCAGACCTGCCTTACTCCCACACGGTACCTGGCCCATGGTCTGCAGATGATGTCAGCCTATCTGCAGCAACTGGCGCCCTCGACCTATGTCGGCAATTGCGCAGCCTTCCAAACCGGTGACCAACTCCGTCGCGTGCAGCGTGTGGCTCATCGAACCAAACAGCTCGATCGCGCATACCCGGAGCGCTCGTTCGGAGAGACTGAACGGATTGCGTGGGAGCGACTGCCGCAGTGGCAGGGACTGCGCAAGGGAATAGAGCGGCTGCTCGTCACCTTCGATTGGGACGATGTCTTCGTCGGCCTCAACCTCGTAATCAAGCCCTTGGCGGAGGAGCTCACGCTGCGACAATTCGCGACCGTGGCGCGTCACCGGAATGCCGAGCTCGATGCGCTGATTGCCGACAATCTGTTTCTTGATGCCGAACGGGGCAGCCGATGGACTACTGCGCTCACCCGGTTTGCGATCGCGGACGACCGCGCCAATCGCAAGCATCTCCTTACGTTAGTCGCCAAATGGCGCCCGCTTGCGGACGAAATCGTGGAGACGGGTAGCAGCCTGCTGGGGTCTTTCTCCCCCGGCGCAAACTCTGCCGACCGGATAGAGGCGGAGGTCAGAGATGCATGGCAATGCTTCCTGCATGGCGCGGGTCTTCAAACCGAATCAGGGGAGTGATCCAATGAATACGCTTATGTCAACCAAACCGTTGCGCAGAACGGGCCTGGATGTCCTGGGTGATCGTCCCTGGGGCTCTCATTTCTGTCTATTCTTCGACACAAAGAGCGATCTGCTCGAAATTCTGGTGCCTTATTTCATCGCGGGTCTCGCCCATAATGAATTCTGCTTTTGGGTGCTCGCTGACCCACTCAACGAAGACGATGCCAGGTACGCACTAAATCAGGCGATTCCCGCCTCGGATCGACACTTGGTCGATCGGCACATGGAGTTCATGGCCGCTGAGGAATGTTATCTCAGCGATGGGGTATTCAATCTCGATCGACTGACGAGTGAGTGGGGTACCCGCCTCAACGGCGCGCTCGAGGCCGGCTACGAGGGCATCAGAGTGACCGGCAGTACGGGATGGCTGGAAACGCGGGAGTGGCCGGATTTCTGGAGATATGAGGCGAATCTCAACGAGTCCATCGTCGATCTGCGGATGACGGTGTTATGCACCTATCCGCTCGTCGGAAGCGCCGGCTGCGACATCCTCGATGTCACACACACACATCAATCCGCCATTACGAAGCGTGGCGGCAATTGGGAAGTTATCGAGACGGCGGCTCTGAAATATGCAAAGGAGGAAATCCGAAAGCTGAACGAAGAGCTCGAACAGCGGGTCATCGAGCGCACCCGGGATCTACAGGTCGCCCAGGCGGAGCTCGCGCGTGCAGAACGGTTGACGACGATGGGCCTGCTCGCGGCATCGATTACGCACGAAATCGCGCAGCCGATCTCCGCGATGGTCACGAGCGGCGGTTCGTGTTTGAATTGGCTGGAAAACGAGCAGCCGAACCTGAAGGAGGCGCTCGGGGCCGCGCGGCTCATGGTGCAGAACGGAACCCGGGCCGCAGACGTGATCCGAAGCATGCGCTCTCTGGTGCAAAAAGCGGAGCCGCGCGTGACTCGATTGGACATCGACACGGTGATTGAAGAGGTCCTGGTGCTTGCCAGAGGCGAGCTGCAGCAGCATGAGGTCGTATTGCAGACTGACGTTGACAGCGATTTACCGTCGGTTCTCGGCGACCGGATGCAGCTGCAGCAAGTGTTGCTCAATCTGATCATCAACGCAATTCAGTCAATGTCGGGCATACATGATCGGCCGCGCCATTTGATCATTCGAGGCAAGAGTGATGCCCCGGAGGAGGGTGTGCTCATCACGGTGCAGGACTCCGGGACCGGCTTCGATGCCAGCGTCGGAGAGCGTATTTTTGATTCGATGTTCACCACCAAAGGCGGCGGCATGGGCATGGGCTTGTCCATCTCGCGTTCGATTATCAACGCCCATCGGGGCCGGATTTGGTCAGTGCCCAGTGAAGTCGGCGCGATCTTCCACATCGCCCTCCCGTCGCAGCGCAGCGTCCAAGGTGATCAGATTCAATAGCGCAAGGAACAGTCAACATGGCAAGCAAGGTTTGGTTCATCACCGGTACCTCCAAAGGCTTCGGCCGCGTCTGGGCAGAGGCGGCATTGGCGCGGGGCGATCGGGTTGCAGCCACGGCGCGGGATGTGAGGTCGCTGGCACCGCTGACCGAGCGTTACGGCGATCAAGTCGCGGCAATCGCGCTTGACGTCACCGACAAGGCTGCGGTCGAGAACGCCATCCGGCAGGCGCACGCACGCTTCGGCCGCCTCGATGTCGTGGTCAACAACGCCGGCTACGGCCTCTTCGGTACGATCGAGGAAGTCAGCGAGGCCGAAGCAAGGGCTCAACTCGAGACCAATCTTTTTGGCGCTCTGTGGGTGACGCAGGCGGCATTGCCGATCATGCGCGTCCAGAGCTCAGGCCATATCATCCAAGTCTCCTCCATCGGGGGAGTCAACGCCTTCCCGACCGTCGGCCTGTACCACGCTTCCAAATGGGCATTGGAGGGCTTCAGCCAATCCCTGGCTGTCGAGGTGGCCGGCTTCGGCATCAAGGTGACCATCGTGGAGCCGGGAGGCTACGCCACGGATTGGGGCGGACCCTCGGCGAAGCGCGCGGCGCAGATGCCGGTCTATGATGGCGCCCGCGCCGCAATCGCCTCATTTCGCAGCAACAACATTCCAGGGGACCCAGAGGCGACCGGGCCCGCCATATTGAAGGTTGTCGATTCGCATGATCCGCCGCTGCGCATCTTCTTTGGATCGGGTGGATTGCCGATGACGCGGGCGGAGTACGCCCGGCGGATCGCGACCTGGGAGAAGTGGAACGACGTGTCCGTCGCGGCGCAGGGCAACCTGGCCGCCAAGCAATCTCACTAACGTCACGGAGAACGACAATGCGTAGTTTCGTTGCGGCATGTTTTGTTGTCATCGTCGTTGCCCTCGCGGCTGCCGCGATTCTCGATGAGGGCGTCCAGAAGTCGGCCGCTACTGCCTTCTCCACGTCCGCGGTTCGATTATAGAAGGGCGAAGCGATGCCGCGCGATGGCGCGATGGGACAGATCCGATCAGTCCCATAATGTCCCCCTTATTGCGGCAGCAGGAAGGCTTGCGTTTCGAGCCCGATAAAGGTTTGGCCAAGCATTCCAACGCGTGAATAAAAATCCGCGGATACAGTGTGCTCCAGATCCGCGAAGAAACGTCCGATCCACGGCGCGAGGTGGTGGTCGAAGATTTCACGGTCGGTTCCTGCCGGCGCTGCGATTGCCCCGCCGGCGAGACCTGCCATGATCTCCAGAAGAATCGCGGCATGGTCTTCCGGCTCCGCCTGTCCGTCTACTCGCTCGACGCCAATCCGCTGAAGCACCTGGCGAAGGCTCGCCAGTGGGCGACCATGGAGAGAACCCGTTAGATAATATGAGGCATAGGGGAGAAGCTCGCCGCGCCCCAGCCCAACGAACAGAGTGAAATGCTCCCGTGCCGCTCTTTTGGCATCCGTATGGGCCGCGGCTGCCGCGAGCGCAGCGTGCGCAAGGCCCAACGGACTTCCATCCCCACGCAGATGAGTCAGTTGTCCGAGCATCTGAGCGTCGGGACTGCGCAGCAGTAAGCTCGAGAGCAGGGAATATTCCCTTGCCCGCGCAAGGTCCACCTCATCGATGCCCGGGACCACTTCCTCAGACCTTGGATCGTGCATACCGAACCGGAACTATTGAGGTAAGGCGCCGCCGTGGGGGTGCCTGGCCGGCGAACCGGGACGTGCTTCGGATGCGTTCTTTGAAGGACTGTCGGCCGGCGCAGCGGCGACCTGCCGAACTTCATCGGCGGGTGCGCTGCCCTGCGGATCGACACTCGCCGGCGTTGGCCGTGCTGCCTCCTCTGGACTTTCCTGCATCCCTTCGACGGCGCTGTTCAAACTTGCAAGGGCTCGAGTTTCGAGAGCCCGAGCATATTCCGCGACTCCGAGCGGACCGAAGCCCGGGATGGCGGCGGGGTCGTTGAAGTCCCATTGGCTCTCCGCGATGCCGACGAAATCGCGAATGGCCGGATCGGCAGCCCAGGCGCTACGCAGCGCAGCGCGCGTCAACTCAACGGGTACGCCAAGTGCAAGAAATGGTCGAATATCGCTGTCGGCCGCGATCGATTCTATTGGCGGCAAGGTAGCCACATCAAAAACAGCCGCAGGTGCCGGGTCTGTACCCGGCACCGTGTCTACCGATGGCTCGGATTCACGCTTCAATCGCGACCAGCGGGAGAGGAAGTCTTCATGTTCGCTCATCTCTCCTCCTTCGAACCACGGGCGCGGCGGGCGGGTGGCTGCGACACGGCGCGATCGCGCTGGCGTTTGAAGAAAGTGTGCTCGACAGGGTGCTCGGCGATGAAGCTCTCCACGATCTCAATGATGGGGGCCGGCATCGCCACAGGCCCCACCAGATCATTGCCTGCCCCAGTCAGTGCCTCACCCTCCGCCGGGTCCGCCGTTACAAGAAGCAAGTCGAACCCCATCTCACGCTCTGCCGGCCGCAGGACCACCCACAGTTGCGGGGCGCCCGATGCAATGTTGTCGCGATAGTTGGCGGCTTCGGTTCGGTGAAGCTCGATCGTCGCGTCGCCCGCATAAAACGTGGTTACCTCTCCCTCGGAGCGAATCACGGTCCAAGGCGCAGCCGCCGGCACGCCGGTGAGCACCGAGACTGGCCGACAAACGAAATCAATCCAGGAACTCCTTGCCTTGTGCCGTTCCACGACGACACCCACAGGAATGCGCACCAGGGGGGTGGAGGTCAATTCACCGCTCCCGAGCAGCGCAGGATGGGCAGACCGGTGATGAGATTCTGCGGCTTTAGCCGCAGAATCCGCTCGCTCGACATGGCTGCAATGAGGTAGGTTGGCGCACCTTTGGCCATCTCGAGAATTTCCGCGTCGTCGGCGAAAGTCAGACGATAAAGGCCGACCACCAAATCGCGTGCCGTTTGATCGAGCTCATCGCCGTTCCATAGCGCATCGCCGATCCGCGTGGCGGTGGCATCCAGCCCAACGTACCAAGTCAGGACGTCGCGCAATTCAGCCAAAGCGTGGATCTGAATCTCAACGGCAAGCAAATGGCGCACCCAACGCCTGACGACCTCGCCGAGCGCAGCCAATCCGCGCCGGCTGGTGGTCAGATCGAGTGCCATGTCGAACGAATCGCTGCGCTCCCAGTACATCCCGGCATTGGCCTCACTCAGCACGTCGATCTGGGCTTCCACGGGCAGCCCCAGCATCGACACCAAGGGCGACAGGGGCCTGTTGCCGAAGTCGGAGATGGTTTCCTCATCGGCGGCAATCAGGGATCCCTGGTGCAACGCCATTCTTTGGGGACGGAAGAACATCTCGGCCGCGCGCAGCACCAAGACGTCATCACAATCATCCAACACGTTGCGCAAGATGACCTGCACCAGCTGGTTCAGAAGAATGGGCGGAAAGTTCAGGCTCTGCCGCACGATCGCGAGGTACGCCGCCTCCAATGTGGCATGACGCACGAGATGATCTCTCCAGGAGATCATGAATTCCCAATTCTCGCGCGCATCGTCGTCGGCGATCGCGGCGAGCTGCCGAGGTGCGACCGGCCGTCGAGGGTCGTCCAGCATTGCCTGGTGCAGGCCTCGTTCGGCCGCGCAGGCGTCAGGCGGCGGCCTCATCTCGGGCCGGGCGAGGTAGACCATCAGGAATTCGTCCGTGAGCACCAAGTCTCCGGCCGCGTTGCGATCGAGCAGGTGATGACCGCAGGAAAGCCAGAAGTCGCGCATGCCGCTCAACGCCGCGCTCCATCCCGAAGCGCCGCAAGGTCGATTGGCTCACCCGCTGGTGGCGCGTCGTCCGCCACCTGGATAAAGCTGAACACGGGCGCCGGCTTGGGTCGTCCGTTCGACTGCAACGTTCGAAACGCCTCGCGGGTCACACCATCTTCGCACCGGCGCGACACCGCGACCAACATTCCCGTGGGGTGATCGCAGAGAGATGCGGCGAAGGCGATCTCCTCCTCCGCGGCCGGGCGTGCCGTCGTGATATCCGGCGCTCCGAAGTGCTCCACGAGCCGCGCTGCCAACAGTTCGATGGCTGCTGAGCGATCCTCTTCGCTCGCTTCGACAACGCGTGCCAAGGTCGACCAACCCAAGGAGTCGATCCCCAGGAAACCGGCGCGAAAGGCGGCCCTAGCTTTGCCCGTCAGTGTTGTAGGATCGCGCTGCGCGAACATGAGGGCACCCGATACGGCCCATTCGCCGGGCTCGGCCGCCTTGTCAAAGACAAAGGTATCCGAAGGATCCGCTCGGACGGTCTTTAGAAGCTTCACGCGCTCCTCCACATGCCGCAACTTACAACTATAGTCCCATGTGAGCGCGGATAGACAGTGCTCTTGCGGAATGGCCGCTTCCCATTCGGCGTGTTATGGTCGCAAAAATGACAGACCGCCTCGGGAATATCTTGCTCTGCAGCTGCGAGGGGACGATGCGAGTCGACGCAGACGGGGTGCAACGCGGCTGCCACGGTGCCCATGTGGCAGCGGCAGCGCATCAACTCTGTCGAAAGGAACTCGAACGTTTTCAGGCAACCGCGAAGGACCCGACCCCGCTGACGGTGGGCTGCACGCAGGAAGCTGCATCGTTCGCCGCCGCCGCAGCCCAAGTCGGACGTACGGCGCCCCTTCATTTCGTCAATCTTCGCGAGACTGCGGGCTGGTCGTCTGATGCGGCCGCAGCCGGCCCGAAGATGGCGGCGCTGTTGGCGGCGGCAGCCGAGCCCATGCCCGACACCCCTTGTATTGCACTCGAGAGCGGCGGTGTCGTGCTGATTTACGGCCGCGACGAGCAGGCCGTTGAGGCCGGCAACTTGCTGAAGGCCCATCTGGACGTCACCGTGCTGATCAAGCCCCCGGCAGGCGTCGCGCCGCCGCGCATCAACGAGTTTCCGGTCGCGAAGGGCACGATCCGGTCGGCCAGGGGGCATCTCGGCGCTTTTGAGATCACGGTGGATGACTTTGCGCAGGCTACGCCGTCCTCGCGCGGAGCACTGTCGTTCGGGCCTTCGCGCCATGGTGCGGTGTCGCGGTGCGATGTCGTTCTCGATCTCTCCGGCGGCCATTCGTTATTTCCGGCCGCCGATCTGCGCGACGGGTATTTGCGCGCCGATCCCGGCGATCCGGCGGCGGTGCTGCGTGCCGTGTTGAAGGCGCGTGATCTGGTGGGTACCTTCGATAAGCCGCGTTACATCACCTTCAGCGAGCATCTCTGCGCACACTCGCGTTCCCAGATTGTCGGTTGCACGCGCTGTCTCGACCTGTGTCCGGCCGGCGCCATTGCACCGGCGGGCGATCATGTCGCCATCGACGCAAATATATGCGCCGGGTGCGGCCAATGTGCTGCCGCCTGTCCCACCGGAGCTGCCACCTACGCGCTGCCGCCGCCCGATGCATTGATGCGCAAATTACGCGCGTTGTTGGTAACGTATCGCGAAGCCGGCGGCGAGCACGCCGTGGTGCTGCTGCACGACGACCCGCATGGCGCGCCGCTGATCGACGCGTTGGCGCGCTTCGGCGACGGTCTGCCCGCGCACGTGCTGCCGTTCTGCGTCAACGAAGTCACGCAAGTCGGTCTCGAGGCCATCGCCGGCCTTTTCGCGTATGGGGCATCCGCCGTTCGGCTGCTCCTGCGGGCACGGCCGCGCCACGATGTGGCGGGGCTGACCCGAACGATCGCACTGGCTGAACCCATCCTCGCCGGGCTGGGCTTCGGCACGGGCCGGATCGCCACTATCGAGACGGACGATCCTGAGTGGCTGGGTGCGGCTCTGCGCGCTATTCCCGCGATGGCGGTCGCGCCGCGCCCCGCGAGTTTCCTGCCGGTGGGCGACACCCGGGGGGTACTGCGGTTGGCGCTGCGCCAACTTCACCGCGCCGCACCCGAACCCGTGGACGTGGTCATGCTTCCGGCACATGCCCCGTTCGGAGCGGTGGAGGTCGATACGGCCGGCTGCACGCTGTGCCTTTCCTGCGTGAGCGCCTGCCCAACCGGCGCTCTGACGGATGATCCGCAGCGGCCGATGCTACGCTTTACCGAAGAGGCCTGCGTGCAGTGCGGATTATGCAAGGCCACCTGCCCGGAAAAGGTCATCACGTTGAAGCCTCGGCTGGACTTTCGTGCAGGCTCCGGCGGTGCGAGAGTCCTGAAAGAGGAAATACCGTACTGCTGCATCAGGTGCGGCAAGCCGTTCGGCGTCAAGAGCACGGTGGAGCGCGTGGTGGCGAAGCTCGCGGACTCGCATTGGATGTTCAAGGATTCTCCCGAGCGGCTCGATCTCATCAGAATGTGCGACGACTGTCGCGTTGCCGTCGTCTCGGAGAAGGATTTCGATCCTTATGGGCCCCCCCGTACGACTGTGCGTACGACCGACGATTATCTGCTTGAACGCGATGAGAGAAAGAGTGCGGAGAAGCCGGGCGGCTGAGCGGGTGGGGCGATGCTCATTCGGCTGGGGCGGCTGGGGCGGCCGGGGCGGTTGGCGGCTGTCCCTGCAGTGCGGCCGGACGCTCTTTCGCGAGCTCATCTTCAAGCCACAGATCGTGATGTTCCTTGGCCCAATTAAGATCCACCTCGCCGGTGCCCATGGCCTCGAACGCACCCTCGATTCCGAGCGTGCCGACATAGATGTGGCCAAGAATCACGGCGACGAACAGCACTGCGACCACGGCGTGCACCACCTGCGCAATTTGCATCCCGGCAATATTCGTCAGGTAGAACGGAAACAGCAGGAAATACCCTGACACGATCACCGCGGCGCCGGCCCCCAGGGCAAACCAGAAAACCAGCTTTTCGCCGGCATTGAAGCGCCCGGCAGGTGCATGCTTCGATTTGATGAAGCCGCCGCCTTGTTTCACCCAATCGATGTCGACTTTTCTCGGAATGTTGTCCTTGATCCAAAGCGCGACGATCAGGACCAGACCGACGACGAAGGAGAAGCTGACGAAATTATGCACATACTTGGCGCTCTGTGCGAAGGCGCTGAACGCCTCGGGCCCGATGACCGGCAGCAGCACGAGCTTCCCGAAGGTGATATTCAATCCCGTCAGACCGAGAAGGACGAAAGACACCGCCGTGAGCCAATGCGAAAAGCGCTCGAAGCCATTGAATCGGACGATCTTTCTGCCGGAACGTCCGGATGACATGCGGATCCGCCCCATGACCAAATAGGCGAGCGCCAGGAGAACGATCGTGCCGAGGATCACGATCGCGCCAAGCCAGTGCAATATGACTTCATGAAAATAATCCCACTCCCGGCCGGCGGGCTGCATGAGCACGCTCGCCTTCTTGTCGGGAATGTCGATGCGCCCCTCGATGCGCGGCGCCTGTTGAAGCAGGGTCTGTTCTTTCACGACGCTCGCATCCGGATCGACCACCTGGTTCTGATTGGTTTGCGGCGCCGCTGCTGAGGGCAGCGCGGCGAGCATCGTCGAGAGCACGAACGGGGCGAGGCCATGCCCCACGCGTGCAAGAAGCGTCATCAAGAGCTTCATGCCACCCGCATTGCGGCTCACGCCGATGCCTCCTCGCGATAGGCCGTCATCCAGCCCCAGGCACCGGACCCATAGCCGCGCTTCAACACCCGCTCCTTGTAGATCTGGGCAATGATGTCGCCGTCGCCTGCCAGCAATGATTTGGTCGAGCACATCTCGGCGCATAGCGGCAGCTTTCCTTGCGCGAGCCGGTTGGCGCCGTATTTTTTATATTCTTCGATACTTCCGGTCTGTTCCTCGCCGCCACCCCCGGCGCAGAAAGTACATTTGTCCATCTTGCCGCGGGAGCCGAAATTGCCGATGCGCGGGTATTGCGGCGCGCCGAACGGGCAAGCGTAGAAGCAGTAGCCGCAGCCGATGCACAAATCCTTGGAATGAAGCACGACGCCTTCTTCCGTGGGGAAGATGCAGCTGACCGGGCAGACCGCGGCGCAGGGCGGTTCGTTGCAGTGCATGCAAGCCATGGAGACTGACCGTTCGCCCGGTTTGCCGTCATTGATGGTGACGACCCGCCGGCGGTTGATGCCCCAGGCCACCTCGTTCTCGTTCTTGCACGCAGTGACGCAGGCGTTGCAATCGATGCAGCGGTCGGCGTCGCAAAGAAACTTCATCCGCGCCATGGTGACCTCTTCCTTAGGCCGCTCTGATCTGACAGAGCGTGCACTTCGGTTCCTGCATTCCGGTCGCCGGATCGTAGCCGTAGGTCGTGATGGTGTTCACGCTTTCGCCGAGCACGTATGGGTCGGCACCTTTCGGATATTTGCTGCGCATGTCGACGCCCTCGAACCAGCCGGCGAAGTGATAGGGCATCCACGTCACGCCCTTACCCACACGCTCCGTCACCAGCGCCTTCATGCGTGCTTTCGAATGGCTCTCGGCCCCGGTGACCCACACCCAGCCACCGTCGGTGATGCCGCGTTCGGCCGCGTCGGCCGGGTTGATTTCCACGTACATGTCCTGCTTCAATTCGGCCAGCCATCGGTTCGATCGAGTCTCCTCGCCGCCGCCCTCATACTCGACCAGCCGGCCGGAACTCAAGATCAGAGGAAAGTCCTTGACGACGCCGCTGTCGACGGCGGCTTTCTGCACCGTAAAACCGATATTCGGTACCCGGAACTGCCGGGCATCCGGCCGCGTCGGGTATTTGGCGACCAGGTCGGGCCGTGGCGTAAAGATCGGTTCGCGGTGTACCGGAATGGGGTCCGGCAGATTCCAGGCAATCATGCGCGCCTTGCCGTTGCCGTAGGGGCTGCAGCCGTGCTTGATCGCGACGCGTTGGATGCCGCCGGACAGGTCGATCGCCCAGCTTACGGCGTCGGGATTGGTCGCGTTGACGCGCTTGATGACCGCCATTTCCTGCGCACTGAGATCCTTGTCCCAGCCGAGCTTCTTCAGTACGCCGAGCGTGAACTCCGGGTATCCGTCCTTGATCTCCGAACCGACCGAATAGGAGCCCTCGGCGAGAAGGTTTTCATGCACCTCCTTCTCGATCTCCTGGCCGTTCTCCATCACCTTGCGCTTGACGACGCGCTCGACGCCGAAGCGTGCGCGGAACGTGCCGCCGCCTTCCGCCACAGCCAGATTGGTGTTGTAGAGCACGGGCGAACCGGGGTGCCTGAGTTCCGGCGTTCCCCAGCAGGGCCACGGCAGACCGTAATAGTCACCGCCGACCTCGGGATCGTCCTTCGGCGCCCTGAGCGTCACCAGGTCGAACTTGGCTTGGTTACGCATATGCGCCTTGAGGCGCTCGGGCGACTGACCGCAATAGCCGGTGGACCAGCCGCCGCGATTGATCTCGCGCAGAATGTCCTCTGCCGACACCGCGCCGTTGTCGACCTTGATGTTTTTGAACAGCTTGTCGGCAAAACCCAGCTTGCGCGCGAGCATATACATGGTGTCGTAATCGTTCTTGGATTCGAACACCGGTTTCACGATCTGCTCGCCCCACTGAAGCGAGCGGTTGGACGCCGTGCGCGACCCATCCATCTCGAAGCTGGTGCAGGCCGGCAGCAGATAAGTCCCATTCTTGCGGCCCGAGAGCACCGACCAACTGGTCGGGTAGGGATCGCAGACGACCAACAGATCGAGTTTCTCGATTCCCCGCACCGACTCCGGCATCCGGGTAATCGTATTGGCGCCATGCCCCATCACGAACATGGCCTTCAAAGTATCCGGCTGGCTGACCTGATCCTTGGGCAGCAGGGTGGCATCGAACCAGCGCGTGCTGGGAATGCCGGGGGTCTCCATGAGAGTCTTGTCGACGAAGCGGGAGCGTACCCAGTCATAGTCGACCTCCCACACCCGGCACCAATGCCGCCAGGCGTCTTCGGAAAGGCCATAGTAGAGGGGCAGGGTGGTCACATCGAGGCCGAGATCGGTCGCGCCCTGAACATTGGTGTGGCCGCGGAAAATATTCGCGCCGTTTCCGTAATTACCCACGTTGCCGGTGACGAGCAGCAGAAGGCAGCTGGCCCGCACATTCGCCGTCCCGACCGTGTACTGGGTCTGACCCATCGCCCAGATCAGGGTGGAGGGCCGTTCCTTGGCGAAAATTTCAGCGACGCGCTTGACCTGCGCTTCCGGCAGTCCGGTGACCCGTTCAACCTCAGCGGGCGTCCACTTCTCCACCTCTTCGCGGACATCCTCCAGGCCGTAGACGCGCTGACGAATGAACTCCTTGTCCTCCCAGCCATTCTGGAGGATGTGCCAGATCATCCCGTAGATCGTTGGAATATGCGTGCCGGGACGCACGCGCACATATTCGGTCGCATGTGCCGCGGTGCGCGTCATCCGTGGATCGATGACGATCATATTGGCGCGATTGAGTTCCTTGCCCTCGAGAATGTGCTGCAACGACACCGGATGTGCCTCGGCCGGATTGCCGCCCATGATCATAATGGTCTTGGCGTTGCGAATATCGTTGTAGCTGTTGGTCATTGCCCCGTAGCCCCAGGTATTGGCGACGCCGGTGACGGTGGTGGAATGACAGATGCGCGCCTGGTGATCTGAGTTGTTGGTTCCCCAGAAGGCGGCGAACTTGCGGTTGAGATAGGCGGCTTCATTGGTGAACTTGGCCGATCCGAGCCAGTAGACCGATTCCGGTCCCGACCTTGCCCGGATCTCCATCAGTTTGTCGCCAATCTCGTCGATGGCCTGATCCCAGGAAATTCGATTCCATTGGCCATCGACGAGCTTCACCGGATAGCGCAGCCGCCGCTCGCCCACCACGTCGTCACGTACGGCCGCACCTTTGCAGCAATGCGAGCCGCGATTGATCGGGCTGTCGAAAACCGGCTCCTGGCCAATCCAGACGCCATTTGCAACTTCGCCGATGACCGAGCAGCCGACCGAGCAGTGCGTGCAGATATTCTTGCGGCGTGTGACCGTGGCGCCCGGCGGCGGGGGCTCGCCGGCCGCTGCCTGGCGCACGCTGCCAAGCGGTAGCGCACCCAGCCCGGCGAGACCGCTCGCGATGAGACCCGATCGGCGCAGGAAGGACCGGCGATCAAGACTGCCTTCGGGTTCACCCGCGATTGTTGGGGTGCCTGCACCGCGTCCGATTCGCCGCTGCGATCTTTTGATGAGCATGGACGCTACGATTTCGCCGGATAGCGATTGACGCGGTAAAAGGTCTGGACTTCCGGCGAATTGGCTTCGTACTGCGGCTTGCGCTTGTTGCGCCTGCCGGCAGACGCGGCCGATGAGTGGGCCTTTGCGCCCATTACCGCCGCGACCCCGGTGGCCGTTACGGCAACCAGCAAGTCACGACGACGAATCTTGGGTTTTTGCCGCTCGTCCACGGGAAACCTCCCAGAACTCAGCCCTACACGCCGGAACTTCGTGCTCCGGCCGCCTGGTCACACAATCATCGGCACGCGTTGGCGACAAGTCAAGTTTAGATCCGCGCTCTGATCAGCAAGTGAAGGGCCGCGGCTAACAGGAACATCGCCAGCACGCCGCCGAGGTACAGCGCTGCGAACCAGCCGATCCGCGACCGCAGCGAAGAGCGCTCCGGCACGTCTTTCATCAATGATAGCCCTCGTCGCCATGCCGCACTTTGCCGCGAAACACCCAGTAAGAAAGCGCCGTGTAGGAAAGAATGATCGGCAGGATGATCACCGTACCGACGAGCACGAAAATCTGGCTAGAGCGAGGTGCCGAGGCAGCCCAGATGCTCAGGGTCGGCGGTACGATGTTCGGAAAGATGCTGATCAGCAGGCCACTGTAGCCGAGAAAGATGATGGCTTCCATCAAGATGAACGCGCGGGCGTCGTGGCCGGAATCCGCCGAGCGGAAGATGCCGACGACGCAGGCCAGCACGAGCAGCGGTACCGGCGCAAAGTAAAGGAAATTGTGTCCGCCGAACCAACGTTGCGCGACGGCCGGCTGACCGAGCACCGTCCACAGGCTGATTACCCCAATGATCGCGAGCAGTACCGATGACAAAGGCTTCAGCAATTTCCGCAGGCGCTGTTGCAGATCGCCCTCGGTCTTCATGACGAGCCAACCGCAGCCGAGCGTCGCATAGGCGACCAGGAGTCCCAGCCCGCAGAACACCGAAAACGGCGACAGCCAGCCGAAAGCGTCGCCGGCAAACCGGCCATCGACGATCTTGATGCCCTGCAGCAGTGTGCCGAGGATCATGCCCTGGCAGAACGTCGCCGTTGCCGATCCCATGATGAATCCGAGATCCCACAGGTTCTGGGTGCGCCGTGCCTTGGAGCGAATTTCGAACGCGACGCCGCGGAAAATCAGGCCGCAAAGCATCGCGATCACCGGAAGATAGACGGCCGGAAGCAAGGTGGAGTACGCGACAGGAAATACTCCGTAGAGGCAAGCGCCGCCGAGCACCAGCCAGGTCTCGTTGCCGTCCCAGACCGGAGCGACCGTATTTAACATGACCTCGCGCTCCTCTGCGCGATCAAAGAACGGAAATAAAAGGCCAATGCCGAGATCGAACCCGTCGAGCAGCAGGTAGAGGAACACGCCGAGTCCGATGATGCCTGCCCAGATCAGTGGAACGTCGATCGTCATGACTGCCTCACTCGTCGATCGGATCGGTGGCACGCGACATCGGTCGGTGGTCGAAGCCTGGAATGCCCTTGCCGGCGTCGCCCGGAACGTCGGCCGCCTGGTCACCCACAGGGGGGCCGTTCGCCATCAGCTTCAACATGTAGTAGATGCCCGTACCGAAGACCAGGAAATAGACAATGATGAAGATCAACAGCGACGTCCCGACTTGTTGCGAAGACAAAGGCGAGACGGCATCCGCGGTGCGCAGCACGCCGTAGACGACCCAGGGTTGGCGTCCGGCTTCGGTGGTGATCCAGCCAGCGATCAATGCGATCAGCCCCGACGGGCCCATCGCGAGGGCGAAGCGTTGGTACCAGCGCGTGTCATAGAGTTTGTTGCGCAGGCGCAGTACCAGTCCGAGCAGGCCGAGCAGGAGCATCAGTAAACCCATGCCGACCATGGTGCGGAAGCTCCAGAACACGATGGTCGAATTGGGGCGATCTTCGGGCGCAAACTCCTTCAGGCCGCGGATTTCACCGCTCCAAGTGTGAGTGAGGACCAGGCTGCCGAGATGAGGTACCGACAAGGCGTAATTCGTCCGCTCCTCCTTCATGTCCGGCCAGCCGACGAGATTCAGTGCCGTGCCGCCTTTCTCCGTTTCCCAGAGGCCTTCGATCGCAGCGATCTTGGCCGGTTGGTGCTCGAGCGTATTGAGGCCGTGCTGGTCCCCGGCGATCATCTGGATCGGCGCGGTCACTAGAATCATCCCGGCGGCCATCGAGAATGACTTCTTGATGCCTTCCCCGCTGCGGCCGCGGAGCAGATGCCACGCGGCGCAGCCCGCCACGATGGTCGCTGCCACCAAGAAGGCCGCAATCGACATATGAACGAGCCGGAACGGGAACGAAGGATTGAAAATGATTTTCAGCCAGTCGAGCGGCACGACTCTGCCGTCCACGATCTCGAAGCCTTGAGGCGTCTGCATCCAACTATTCGATGCAAGGATCCAAAACGTCGAGAGCAACGTACCGAGTGCGACCAGGCACGTGGCGAGAAAATGCAGGCGCGGTCCGACGCGTTTCCAGCCGAACAACATGATGCCGAGGAAACCGGCCTCGAGGAAAAATGCCGTCAGGACCTCGTAGGTGAGGAGCGGTCCGTTGACGGAACCGGCGACGCGGGAGAAGCCGGCCCAGTTTGCGCCGAACTCGTAGGCCATCACGACGCCGGAAACGACGCCCATGCCGAAGCCGACTGCGAAAATCTTCGACCAAAAGTAAAAGAGTTCGCGATAAACCGCCTTGCCGGTTCGCAGCCACAGTCCTTCGAGCACGGCGCAATAGTTCGCGAGGCCGATGCTGATTGCCGGAAAGATGATGTGGGCCGAGATCGTGAACGCGAACTGCAGCCGAGCGAGTACCAGGGCATCACTCGACCCGGGCATCAGTGTGCGCCACTCACCGCAGAGGGTAGCTTGAAGATGGCGAGCGTATCACCGTAGGCGTATCCTAATTGAAAGTTGCCCCCGGCGGCCACTGCGAGGTACTGCTCGCCATTCACCTGGTACGTGATCGGGGGAGCGTTGACGCCGGCACCGAGGTTATAGCGCCACACGCGGTCGCCTGACTTGGCATTGAACGCGTCCAGCCAGCCATTGCCTTCGCCCATGAACACGAGGTTTCCGGCCGTCGCCAGTACCCCGCCGATCAAGGGCTGCGGGGCTTTGTACTGCCAGGCGACCTTGCCTGTCTCGACATCCAGCGCGACGAAGGGACCATCCTGAATCCCACCAGGCGCGATATTCGTGAACGCGCTGCCGAGGCGGATGAGACCCGGCGCACTCTCCGTAGGCTTGGTCGTGAAGCGCATCAGCTGGTCCATCGCCATGATGTAAAGATAGTGTGTTTCAGGCGAATACGCCGGCGGCGACCACTCCGCCCCGCCATTGGCACCAGGGAGCATATCCACGCCTTCGCGGGTGGGGGTCGAAAACATGTTCTTCGACATCATGACGTAAGGGTCGGACTTGCGGATCAGCTTGCCCGTGCGCCGGTCGAGTATGAATACCCAGCCCACCTTTCCCGCCTCGGCGGCGGCCGGAATCACCGCGCCGTTCTGGTGCACATCGAAGAGTACGACATTGCTGACGGCGTCGTAGTCCCATACATCGTGCTTGACCTCCTGGTAGTACCACTTGAGCGCGCCTGAGTGCACATCGAGCGCGACGATGCTGTCGCTGTAGAGGTTGTCCCCCTGACGGATCGTCCCATCGAGGTCGGGGTTTGGGTTACCAGTGCTGAAGATGAGGAGTCCAAGCTTCGGATCGATGGCGGGCGTAGTCCACACCATGCCGCCGCCGCTCTCCCAGGAGTTTCCCGCATAGGTCTTCGGATCCGTCGAATTCCAACGCCAGCGCTGCTTTCCACCTACGGCGTCGTAAGCCGCGACGAAGCCGCGCAACGCCCATTCGCCGCCTGCACTGCCGACGATGACCATGCCGTCAAATATTTGCGGCGCGAGCGTCTCCGAGTAGCCGTTTTGCGCGCTGACGATGGTCGCATCCCAGACTGTGTGGCCGTCGGCCGCATCGAGCGCCAACAAGTGATCGTCCAGAGTCACCACGTAGACGTTGCCGTAGCCGACCGCCACGCCGCGGTTCACAGGACCGCAGCAAATCTGGAATGAGCCGAGGTTATAGGTCACATCCCAGAGCCGCTCCCCGGTTACGGCATTGACCGCGAATATCTTCATCTTGTGATCGACGACAGGGGTGGTGAAGTACATCACCCCGTTCACGACAATCGGCGTCGACTCGAAGCTCGCCGTCATGCCGGTCTGCACCAGCGCCACCGGCGTCAGCGAGCTCACATTCTCGGCGGTGATCTGCTTGAGGGGGGAATATCGCTGGTTGTCATACGTGCGCCCATGCAAGAGCCAATTGTTGTCATCGGACCCGGCGTTCTGCATCATCGAATCGCTGATATTGACGTTCGCTCCGGCAGGAATCTGCGCGTAGACGTTGCGGGTCGGCGGCGCCACGCGCACGATCTCGTCGGTATTGGATGAGCTCCCGGCCCCTGCCAAGCGCATCCCCTTCAAGCTCACTTGATCGAGTGATTGGGCGCTCAGCGCTGCTGTGCCCGGGGGAAGACCGTTGCGCGCGAGAATAAAGGCCGTCACGTCGAGATATTGCGATGGGCTCAAGCTCCCGGGCGCGTTCAAGGGCATCTGGCGGCTGAGAAAATCATACAATTGCGCGGCCGTTCCGGCGCCATAGGCCTGTATGAATGTCCGGCCCATGAGAGGAGTCCCCGATTCGCCCTGCAGATTCGCGCCGTGGCATACGGTGCAATACTGACTGTAGACGGCGGCCCCACTCGAGGCTTGCTCGTTGGTGTAGGCGCCGGCCGATGCGGCTTCGCCGCGTGTCGCACCCAGTGCAAGGATGACGAGGACGAATGCAACGATCCTCGGCACAGCGGCCCGGTTATGACCGTGAAGAAACCCCTCCGCGCCCGAGAAGGACGCAGTGGCAGGCAGACAAAGATCAATGCGATGGTGAGGAATCATGAATAGCCTCCTGACGCTTTAGCCGTGCCACTCTGGTTTGGAATTGTTGCAGCGCCCGTGCCCCGTCGACGGCCGATGGGTCATTGTTGTGTAGCATCCTCCGCCTCGCCAGGCGTCGATGTCTACGATACTTTGGTTGTGGTTCGGCACAAAACTGGCTCGACCACATCGCCATGTGCGCACCGCACACGCAATATCAATTAGAGCTTCGAACCGCCGTCGACGCGTAGCGTGTCACCCGTGATCCACTGAGACTGATCGGATGCGAGGAAGCTGATCACGGCCGCGATTTCTTCGGGTGTGGACATCCGCTTGAGTGCCTGTATCCCCAATGTGAATTCCCGTCCCGCCTCCGTTTTACTGAAGTTCGACATTTCGGTCGGGACGACGCCCGGGGCTACCGCGTTGACTCGAATGCCCTGTTCGCCGAGCGCCGACGCGAAATGTTTGACCAGCGTATCGACAGCGCCCTTGGTAGCCGAGTACGCGGACAAATTGCCGACCACCGCCTGAGCAGCGAGTGAGGAAAGCAGAATCACGCTGCTGCCCTTGCCCATGATGGGCAACAGCTGTTGCACCAGAAAATACGGTGCGCGCACGTTAACCGCGAACAACGCATCGAAATCCTCGACGGTGGTCTCCGCAATCGTGGCCGCCTTGGCGATTCCCGCATTGGCGACGAGAATGTCCAGGCGGTCGCCAACTATGGCGCGCACGCGTTCGGCCAGGTGATGAGGTCCATCCGCTGTGCGCAGATCGGTGGCGATTGTTTCCGCCTTGCCGCCGGCGTTACGAATGTCGGTGACGACGGCGGTCGCTTCCTTTTCGCCGCTACTGTAGTGAACGATCACCTTCGCACCGGCTTGCGCAAGCGTCAGAGCGGTCGCGCGGCCGATACCGCGAGAGGCACCGGTGACCAGTGCGGTCTTGTCTGAGAGACTGTTTTGAATGGTCATGTCGTGGTTCCTTGTGTTTGGTTAAGTCGTGATTGGATGAGCAACGGCATCAGTCCGGCGGCCACAACCGCGACCAGCGCGAGCGCCATGACGACAACGCCGAATACCTCGGCCGTGCCGATGATGTTTCCGTGCCGAGCAACCGCCACTCCGGCGGCGATGGCCGGCAAGCCCATGGACAGATAACAAACGATGAACACGATGGAGAGCACGCCGGCCCGCTCGTGAGGCGCGGTGAAGCGCACGACGCTGCGTATCGCGCCTTGGAATCCGGTGCCGAACCCTACGCCCGCGATGCAGGTACCTGCGAAAAATATCGCGATGGCGTGATGCGGCAGCGACCAGACGGTAACGCCAACGCCCGCAGCCAACATGGATGCGCCGAATGTCATCATGGCGCGCGGCTCGCGGTCTTGAAGTGCCAGCACTGCAAGACCAGCGCTGGCAGCCAGGACGAATAGCGCCAGACCACCGAGAAGCGCCGAATCGACGCCGAGGATGCCTCGCACCAGCATCGGCCCGAGAGCAGCATAGAAGCCGCCCAGCGCCCACGCCGCCACCAGTACCGGCAAGGCCAGCAGCAACGGCGCGCGCGTCGCGACGGGGAGACTCAGCTGTGGCTTGAGCGAGGCCAGCGCCCCACGCGCCGGCGCGATGGTATCCGTCATCAAGGCGACGCCTATGCCTTGCAGCACGAAAATCACGCCGAGCACGGCGTACACGAGGTGGGTCGGCGCCGGCAGGTAATGCACCAGTAACCCGGAGAGCATCCCACCCGTCGCCGTGCCGAATGTCGGCGCGACGGCATTGGCGGTGGCGCCCCGGTCCTTGTTCAGGTCGATCATCCCGGCACCGATAGCGCCCATGGCCGCGCCCGTAGCCAGGCCTTGAATGATCCGCGCCAGCACCAGATCTCCGACCCCGCTCGCCGTAGCGAATATCACCATGGTCGCCGTCTGCGCCGCGGTCGCGGCCATCAGCACGGGGCGGCGGCCAAGATGGTCGGACAGCCGTCCGACGAAGAGCAACGCTGTCAACACGGAGACGGCATAGATAGCGAAGATGATCGTTACCGTAGTGGGGGAGAACCCCCATTGCGCCTGATACAGCGCGTACAACGGCGTCGGCGCGACGGAGCCGGCGAGAAATGAAATGGTGATCGAAGCGAGTAGGTAGAAAGCGGTATTTCTAGATAAGTAGTTATTTCTATCGATGATTTGCGTGCCATCGGAACAAACGGAAAGCAGTGTCATAGGAGCGGCTCGTTCTGTAAATGAGGCAGACAGATCGGTCTGTTCATTGAATCATACAGACCTGTCTGTTAAAATCAAGCCCATGGTTGGAAAATCTTCACCGCAGGATCGCCGCCCCGCACGGGAGCGCTTGCTTGCTGCCGCCGACGAACTCTTCTATGAAGAAGGAGTGAACCTCGTCGGCATCGACCGCGTGATCGAGCGCGCCGGGGTGGCCAAGGCCTCTCTTTACGATTGCTTCGGCAGCAAGCAGGAGTTGATCCGCTCCTACCTGCAACGACGGCATGAGGCGCGGCAGGTCCGGGTGCATGAGCGGCTAGCCCGGTGTGCCACGCCCAGGGAAAAAATCCTCGCGGTTTTCGATTCGATGGCGGAAGCCGCGGCGCAACCGGATTACCGCGGCTGCGCCTTCGCCAGGGCCGGCGCGGAGGCACGGCCGGGCAGCAGCGTGAAGGCCATGTGCGACGAGTCGCGCGCCTGGAACCTCGCCCTGTTCGCCGGTCTTGCCAAACAAGCCGGCGCAGCCGATCCGGACCGGGTGGCGCTACAGCTCAGGCTGCTCTACGACGGCGCGTCGGTGTCGGCCCACGTTGACACCAGCAGCACCGCCGCGGTTGCCGCACGCGCCATGGCGGAGATGGTGCTGGATCACGCGGAAAGATTAAGATGATGCTCCGGGTTGTATCGAAGGGAACGTGGCTATGCCCCTATCGGTTGAGTTTCGGAGCTTCATATCACGCTCTGCCTGGTCAGCCAATTTGACCGAGGAGCAACTCGCGCGCGTCCAAAAGGATGCCTTTGAACGATGGTATTCTGCCGACGCCGTAGTCTGTCATCAGGGAACTCCACCGGATCATTGGCTCGGCGTGATCGATGGTTTCGTGAAAGTCGATACGGTTTCTAAAGAGGGCCACCCAACAACGTTAGCGGGCGTGCCGGCGGGTTCCTGGTTCGGAGAGGGAGCCGTACTAAAAGATGCACGTCGCCCATACTCGGTCGTAGCGCTGCGCGACAGCAAAGTCGGGTTTATTCCGCTTAACACATTCGAGTGGCTAATCGACAGTAGCCATTCGTTCAGTCGATTTGTCATCAATAAGCTCAATGCACGGTGCGGATACTACGTCAGCCTGGTCGCAAATCTTCGTTTGAGCAAAGCATCTGCGCGAGTCGCTTTCTGTCTCTCTGAACTGTTCAACCCGCAACTTTACGCTGCTCCTGATCTAACGCTGAGTCTTTCGCAAGAAGAAATTGGTCGCCTCTCTGGTCTTTCCCGGCAGAACACCAACCGAGCCCTTCGCGAGCTGGCTGACGCAGGGCTGTTGATAATTGAATACGGCTCAGTCCGAATTCTTGACCTAACTGGGCTTCGAAAGCTTTCCCATCCCGAAGATTGATGTCGCCGTAATTGCAAATCATCGCCGCCTTGCCGGGCGGGCACCGAATCGCCCGTAGGCCGTCATTGATTTTAAGATGCTGATTGTCATGTTCGAGACAATGTCCTGCAGACGAACCGGATAATCTTCCTCGCAAGAGCAAGCCTGAGGTGCAGCCGCACGCAAGACCAGAGCGGTTGGCTGCGAAGGCGATCGACAACGAAAGTCACTTGATCCGAGCAGATCTTCATTGCAAAGGAGAATTGTCATGAAACAGCACATTGAGAATGTGGTTCTGGTGCATGGAGCCTTCGCCGACGGCTCCGGCTGGGAAGCCGTCGCTGGCATCCTCAAGAGGGATGGGTACAAGGTGTCGGTGGCGCAGCCCCCGGAGACCTCCTACGCTGACGATCAGAAGTACACGAAGGCCGCAATCGACGCCATGGACGGGCCAGTGGTTCTCGTGGGCCACAGCTACGGCGGGTCCATCATCACCGAGGCCGGCAATCATCCGAAGGTTGCCGCACTTGTCTATATCGCTGCATTTGCACTCGATGAAGGCGAGAGCTGTGCGTCGATCGAACAGGCCGTGCCGCAAGCATCCAAGGCGTTCAAGCCGGACGGCAACGGGAACTGGTGGATAGACGAGGAGCAGTTCGCGGCCGACTTTGCAGCGGACATTCCGCCGGAGAAGGCGTGGTTCATGGCTATCTCGCAGGTGCCGATCTCGACCGACTCGTTCACCCATAAGGTTACGAAGCCCGCCTGGAAGACCAAGCCCACCTGGTACATGGTGGCCGCCGCAGACCGATCGATCAATCCGGAGCAGGAGCGAATGATGGCGAAGCGCGCCCGCGCCAAGACCGTCGAAGTGAATTCCAGCCACGTGGCCTACCTGTCGTACCCGAAGGAAACAGCCAAGCTTATCGAAGACGCGGCCACCTCCACCCACGTCAATGAGTAGCCATACGCTCGCAGACAAAATGAGCCAGAAGTCTTCATATTAGGATTACTGATTTTCTGGATGTTTCGCGTTCAGTTGTCGAAGGGGTACCGGAGTGGTACCCCTAGACTAGAGCCGGTATCAGGGTCCGAGGCGCATTAGAGAGCGCAATATTCCGTTTCGTGTCTTCCCCTCTAAGCGGCCTATCTGTTCCGGGGAAAGAATAATTTCCCTGGCCCTATAGAGCCGGCAGGCGGGCGCTACGGCACGCGCCTAACGACGAATCCCGCCCCAGTGGCCCCGTCTACGTCTACGACGATCTCGCAAAGATCGCGTAAGGGCGTGCCGTGCGACGGTCGGTACCCGGTGCCACAAACTTTGGAATTTGTGGAATAAAACGCCGGGGCCGTAAGTCATCGTCCTTGAGAGGTGCCATGTCGCCCGCAGGGAGCAATGCGGTACCCGCAGTCTTGAGGTCAACGCATCCACCTGCCTGCGTGCGCACGCGGGCGACTTATGCCATTTAGGGAGTAATGCTCATGCCGCGTTCGAAGAAGATTCTCCTCTGCTCTTGCCTTGTCGCGACATTGACCGCTTTGGGTACTCGATTCGCGGGAGCCCAAGCGCCGCCAACGGCCGGAGCGCCGACTGAGGCGCCGGCGGGGTTTAACACGCCCAGCTTCAACGGTGCCCACAGCATCAGCAACGGAATAGTCGAGCCACCCGGGGATACGTTTGCACGCGATCAACAGATCTTCGAGCAGAACAAGGCAGTCGCTGATGGACTTGGGCCTGTGTACAACGCAACTTCCTGCGTCATGTGCCATCAGAATCCCAACAGCGGGGCGCCCGGCCAAGTCACGGAGCTGCGGGTTGGACACAATGATGCGAACGGCAATTTCGTAAACCCGACAATCGTCATAAACGACGGGAAAAACACGATCACCGGCCGGTCCATCGTCAATGATCGAGCGATCGGTCCGGAAGCACAAGAGAACATACCGGAGACGGAGAATATCCGTGCATTACGCGCCACCCTCAACACGCTGGGCGACGGATTCGTGGAGGCCATTGCCGATAGCACCTTGATCGCGATCGCCGCGGGGCAACCAAAGCTGAGCGAAGGCAGAGTGAATGGGGAAGTGGTGCAGGCTCCGATTTTCGAAGCTCCAGGACAGACCCGCGTCGGCCGCTTCGGCTGGAAAGACCAGCACAGCAGTTTGCTCTCCTTCATAGCCGATGCCTACCTCAACGAAATGGGGATCACCAGCCGGCTGCGCCCAACTGAAGTGACGACCGTTCTTCTGACCACGACGGGGATAAACGACCAGCCGGACGACCTTGGCCTGGAGGACATCGACCATTTTGCCCAATTCGTACGCGGCACAATGGTTCCGCCTCGAGACACAGAGCTGGCCGCGACTCCCGCCGCAGTTAGTGGTGAAGCTGTCTTTACACATATCGGCTGCAATGTTTGCCACGTCCAAACCATTACCACGGCTCCTGCCGGAACGGTCGTCAATGGCGGTATGTTCATTATTCCCGCCGCTCTGGGGAATAAAATAATCCATCCCTACGGTGACTTTCTGTTGCATGACATTGGCACCGGAGATGGAATTGTTCAGGTTGGGCCTCAAGACACCGCCAACAAGCTAAGGACTGAACCACTGTGGGGCCTGCGCGATAAAGCCCGATTTATGCACGACCTCCGCTCGCTCTCTCTCGAGGATGCGATCAACCGCCACGAAGGCGAAGCGCGCGAACCTGCTCAGCGCTTTAGAGGATTGAGTCCGGAGGATAAGAAGGCGTTGATTACCTTCTTGCACACACTATGAAGGATGATGGCGCTGAGGAAATTACTGACCGGCCGGTAGACGAAGTAACTCAATGCTTGTAGTTAATGGGTCAGTCCTCGGCGCCATGATCGATATGATTCGCGCCATTGCGGAGTTCCTCAATCTGTTCTTCGCAGGCGTGCTGGCGGGCGAAGAGTTGGTCATCTGCTATGGGGTTCGCACGGTGGTAGTCGTTCTGGACCAACGGCCGCAGATTCAACTTCGACACGCATTGATCCGGAAACTGCGCGCCCTGGTGCCAGCGATTTTTGTCCTTACGGCGCTGTCAGGGCTTGCGGCTATGAGCCTGGATGGAACCGGGCCCGGTTTCAGACTTCGGTGCTTGGCGGCCCTCG
>Ga0116129_1000305_pt1 | contig 33886 bp, 14 predicted proteins | sample June2015DPH_17_2_FD_89732 | JGI IMG/M metagenome (GOLD analysis project Ga0116129, IMG submission 89732) | Peatland microbial communities from SPRUCE experiment site at the Marcell Experimental Forest, Minnesota, USA - June2015DPH_17_10 | ecosystem: Environmental > Terrestrial > Soil > Wetlands...
CAGAGAATTCGATGGCAGTGCCAGACGGATTTAATTTGGTAATGAACGCGCAACTGCTGTTAGCAGTGGGCGTACCGAGGCTGGTGGACGTGACCGGGAAATCCGGCGATAGGGTGGACCCGGCAACATAGACGGAACCGGTAGAATCCACTGCAATTCCAGCGGCGTTATCAGCGTACGAGCCACCCAGATAGGTAACGTAATTGATGAGCGGCGTGGCTGCCGGCGCTACGCGCAACGCCAAGGCGCAAAGCAGCGCGATTCGCACCGGCATGACTTAAGTTTAGCGCGGCGGAAAGTGCGGCTATCGAGAATACTGTAATCCTGTTCACTTAACGCGTCGGGTGCCGCCTCAATTCGAAGCGCGTTCACACGAGTGTGAACGCTGCACGCATAAGTGCGTGCGCCACGCTGGGCGGGACGTGACGCATCAGCGAAACGATGGCCGTGTCGGGCCCGATGCCCAGACCCATCGATAGCACGACGGCACTTCAGGGCAACGTCAAACGTCGAGCAAGCGGATGAACTCGGGAAAATCCGGCAGTTGGTCGAAAAATACCTCTCCGCCGGTTGCCTGCGGCGGACTTGACATCTGAAGCGGAAACCTCAGAACCTGCAAATTGCCGCGATTGCCAAAGTAGATATATCCGTCGCCCGGAATAGCCATCCCCGACACCTCATTAATAGCGATCCCCGTATTGATTTTCTGCAAAAGCTCGGTGACCGCGCCGCCGGACGATGTGTCGTAACAGTAGATCATGTTGCCGGAGCCGCTTCCAATGAAGAGATACCCCTGGTAATAGAGTAAGTGGATCGGGTCGGTAACCGCGACTGCGCCTATGTAATCGCCATTGTTCTGGTACATGTAAACGGCCCCCGTGCTCTTAGTTCCTTTCCCGTTACTGTCACCCTCTTCGTCGGCGACATACCAGGTGTTGTTTCCATCCCATGCGATCCCTCGCAACTGGAGTAAGTTGGGGCCGGGCGGAGTGGCTTGAGGATTGGGGACGAACACTCCTTTGTAAGTACCCTTCGAGTCATACCAGGTGACTGCCAGCGATGTCGCCTTCGAAGCCAGGTCCTGATTGCTTGCGTAAAGATTGCCACCTGAGTCGAAAGCCAGATCGAACGGGTGCTCCAGACCTTCGCCAGCCCAGGGGTTCGACGTGCTCGATGCATAAGTGCCGCCGCCGGTAGGTTGAAACTGAAGGATCTGACTCAGGTTCTTATAGGCATTCGCGACGTAAAGATTGCCGGAGGCGTCCAGGGCGGACCCTCGCAGCTCTTGCATCTGTGGCAGGGGACCGGAGAGAATTAGCCCGGCCACAGTGTTGATGGAACCGGTGTAGGACTGCGCGGGGGAAGGCGGCGTCTTACAGGGATAACCGCCGCCATGAAACGTAACGAACCAAACCGACATTATGCACCTCTTTCGCGTGGGAGTGGAAGACTCGGAGAGACATTCTTCCTTCCGCAATTTTACAACGTACTTACTCGCGGAACAGGTCTTCCATTCGCCCTGCGATAGTCAATTCCGCGCACTCCAGCAGAGCCGCCTCGACACTGCCGATTCCGGCGGCTTCTATGCGGCGCACGATGGCGGATGCGAAGGCCGCGTCCGGCGGATGCGGCGTCTCAAGCTCGTTGGGGACGCCAAGGGCGTTGATCGCGCCTAGCACGAGCGATTTGCGGTCGATCAATGGCAAGCCGCGAAACTCTTGGGGAAAGATGGGCTTGCCGATCCAGTAATCCTGTTTGCCAAAGCCCACGGGTAAGTCGAGTTTTTCGGGTGCAGGCTCGATGGGTAAACCGCCGGTGAATCGAACCGGCACGATGGGGACATCCGCGGCGAGTGCCAGGTCGAGAAGCGCGGCGCCGATAGTACGGACCGGCTTGCGGCACGTGAGATTTCGCCCGCCCTCGATATGGATGAGCGCGGATCGGCCCTGGCTCGACATTGCGGATTCGAGATGCTGCGTCAGGCTGAGCAGAGAGGCGGGGTCGCGCTGGTCGAAATATAGAATTGGCTCGCTGGGAAATTCCGAAAACGCGCTGAAGATGCGCACCATGGTCTGAACCAGCAGAGACATCTTTTGCTCGATTTTGGCCAGGGCGATGATCGGAGAGCCCGTGACCGCCGGCGCGAGAACCGGGAAAAGCGCGGATTCGAGCAGCGTCTGATGGTTGGCGAGGAACAGAACCGGCGCGCCCCGCAGGGCCTGAACCGCCGGCGCGTCTGCGAGGCGTATGCGCCTGACGAACTGCCGGACCAGCGATGCAACCAGACGTTCGAGGGCGGGCGGCGCGCAGGAATCGCGATCCCTTTTCCAATAGGATCGCGCGGCGTCGAAATCCAGGGACGCTTCGTCGCCGGATACGGTGACCCCGCGCTGGTCTGACACCGTGCGTACACGCCAGCGGCGCAACGGCTCGACGTCGCAAGCGGCCGATTGCAGATCCTGGGCGACGGTCACGCGCGACGGGTGAGTTTCGGCGAGACGCGCGACGTGCTGCTTGATGGCGACCTGCGTCGCGATTTCCTCAGGGTCGACCTCGAAAGTGCCTGAATGCCGGGAATCGCGCCCGCTGGCTTGTGGGTGCACGACTGGGTTCGCGACTGGGTTCGCGACGAGCCGCGCGGCGATGCGCTTCGCCTGATAAATCGGCACACCGTCGACCCAAAGCCAGGCTTCCGCGATCGCAGTCGCGTCCGATTGCCGGCGGACCACTTCGCAAATCTCCATCTCGACCGTGACGCGTTTGGCGGTGGGAATCACTTGTCCGCGATACTTCCAGGCAACCTCGTGTCCTGGGGCCAGCGGCTCAAAATGCGGATTTTCGAAACCTTCGTCGAGCCGCGCTTCGAGCATGAAGAACTGCAGCAGTTGAACCATCGACTCGACTCCCAGTGAACCGGGCATCACGGGGTCTTGAAAGAAGTGCGCTTTGAAGAACCACTCGCGCGGATCGACGTCTTTCTCGGCCCGCAAGCGGCCGAGCGAGGAATCGCCGCCTTGGGGCCAGTAACCGGTAACGCGGTCGAGCATCAACAGCTTCCCGTCTGCGATGCCTGCGGGACCGCCGAAGTACCGCGAAGGCTTGCGCGTGAGATCGACGAGGAAATCCGAGGGCTCGGCGAGACGCTGTTTTCGCTCGTCGGCCATGGGCAGGCCGGTTTGGGATTCGAGCGCAGGTTTCGGGAAGAATCCGAAGCCGGTCTTCATGGTGAAGACCAGGCGATCACCGATGCGAGTCTCGACATCGAAGGCGACTAAGATGATGCCGCCGGAGCGCGAGAGGCTTGTCAGTCGCGCTCGCGTGGTGAGTACCGCGGCGCCGGGTGGAACATCGGCGTGTACCGTAGCTGCGCCGTCGAGATTCCGGAAATAGAGTTCTTCGGGACAGGTGCTGACGCATCCGGCGTAAGAGGCGAGCCAGCCGCAGGGCTGAAGAGCGGCTTCCATCAAAACGCAGAATGGCATCAGGCGCGAGCCGTTGTCGTCGAAGAACCACGCGCGCGGGTCAACGTCGCACTCGGCTACGCATTCGATTCCCGCGGCCATGGATTCAGGCGCGCCTTCCACGCGAGTCACGCGCGACATGAATAGATACGGCGGTCCGGGCAGACGCACGGTGCGCATGGGGCCGTCGAAGCGAAGATACATTTTTCCGAAAGCTTCGGACGGACGGCCGATCGCGGAAGCCAGCATGGCCGCGCTGCCGAATTCGAATCCGTTCACAATCGCAGCGCGGCGGCCGTCCGCCAATTGGGCGTCACCGGGCTGCGAAAGTTTTTCGCGCGGCCAATCGGGGACCAGCCGCAAGCCGAGACGATGGCCGTGAACCGCTTTCGTGACGCCATCGACTGTGCCCAGAATATCGGCGTAGATCGCGGGTTCGGGACCGGCGATCACCTGGTGAATGAAGATCTCGTAGGTCAGCTCCCGGGAAGTCGGCACAACCTGGCCGCGGCAGCGAAGACGATACGTCTCGTCGGGGATGGGCTCGAAGCGCCAACCGTCGCGGCCGAGCGTGAGGCCGAGCGCGGCCATGTAGAATGCCATGGCCTGCATGCCGGCCTCGGCCATCAGGGTGCCCGGCATGCAGGGGTCGTTGCGGAAGTGTCCTGCAAAAAACCAATCGGACGGAGAGACCTGGTTTGCCACGCGCATGTAACCGCGCTTCCAGGGGCCGCCGTGCGGATCGAGCGCCGCAATTTCCTGGATCAATTGCAGCTGGCCGCCGGGGATGCGGGGAGTGGCAGTGTGGGTTGCCGCGAGTTCATAGCCCGCGCCGAAGCAGTTGAAGGCACGTCCATCCGCGAAGGCGCTGACCTGTTCGCGAGTGTAGGCGGCGTGCGGGTGGGCGGGCGGATCGAAGCGCTCGGCCTCGCCGATGGGCTCCGCGGCGGCCGGATCCCAAATCACGCCCGCGGGATCGGCGAGTTCGCGATCGCTGAAAAAGCCGGCTTGGCCATTGCGCATGCGAAGACGGACTTCACCGTTGACGCGGCAATCGAAACGGAAGAAGAAGAGGCGGACATTGCCGAGGCTCGCGTGCTCGTCAATGTGAATGTCGTACGAGAGCGTGTCGCCGGCTCGCGGCAAGCCGCCGGTAAAGGTGAGATCGCAACTCAGCATGCGGTAGACGCGCTCATCGCGATTGAGGAAATCGACGCCCAGCCACGAGATGAGAAACAGGTCTGCCTGTCCGGATTCGATCAGGATTCCGGGAGGCACGTGGTTTTCGTGGAGGAACCAGGAATCGCGGCGGACATCGGTTTCGGTCCAGACAGAACCGGTTTGCATGGAGCCGGGCTCCCCTGCGATGCCGGTTACGCGATCGGGGAAAAGCAGCGGCGGCTCGGGCATGCGCACCTGACGGCGGAACTGGTCCTGGCGGCGGAAGAGCGGTCCGAAGATGGAGGAGATTGCGCCGGAGGCGTGGATCTCAAGCTGATCGCGCGTGAATTGCGGGCCGCGCTGCGAGCGCAACTCGCGCGCTTGCGGCGGAATCACGATGGGCGTGGACGGCGTTTGAGCCAGACCGCGGAAGAGCGCGATCCGCGATTGGGCGGTTTGCCGAAGAGCCTCGACGTGCGCGTTTACAGCTTCGCGGTGTGCCTTGCCCATGGCGCCGACGATTGCGGCGATGGCGTGGCCGTTGTGTGGAAGAGCGCTGCCGTTGGCGCTGGCGGCGATGGTTTCGCACGGTTCTTCGTAAGTCTCGATAGTGGGCGGAAGCGGCGGCGCGGGGGCCATGACCTGAGGCGGTGGGGAAAGATAACTCAAGCCGAAATCGGGCTGGTGCGCGGGAACCTCGATGCATCGACCCGGCTGCGCGCTTTTCCTGCGGGTCGCGGCGCGCTTGATTCCGTCGAAGAAATCCGCGGACTCCATTTCTACGCCCGCGGCGATCAATCGATTCACGGCGTCGCACGCTTGTTCGAGCGACGATTGTCCAAACTTGTCGAGCGACACCGTCAGGTGCGGACGGTCGCCCAGTGTTTGCGCAATCCAACCGGCGCATAAAGAGCGCGGGCCGTGTTCAATGAATACGCGGATGCCGTCTTCCCAGGCGCGAAGGATGGTCGCAGGGAAATTGACCGTCGCGCATGCTTGAGCGGTGAGCATGTCCGCGACGGCGTCGTCGTGGGGAACGTACGGACCACAGACGGCATTCGAGTAGATACGGATGTTTTGGGAGACGAGGGCCGGGCGGTGATGCAAGGCTCGCCAGCCGCTCGAGAACTCGGCCATTTCAGGGCAATGTACGGCGAGTCCGCCGCTCTCGTACGCGGGAACGGAACCGAGGCTGCGAAGCACGCGCCGGCAGGCCTCGGCATCGCCGCCGATCAGGCAATCGCCGGGCGCGTGAATGATGAGCAGGTGAGCGCGGGGCTCGGCGGCGAGCGCACCGTGGATTTTTTCGGCGCCGGCGAGAACACGCACATTGATCCAGTTGACGCGGTCGTGGCCGCGCAACTTCCAGCTTCGGCGCGCGACGCCCCAATCGCCCGCGATCTCACGATCGTACATGCCCGAGGCGGCGACCTGGTCCAGCATGCGGTCGATGCCTTGCCACACGCCGGCGGCGAACAATGCGTTGGTTTCGCCGGACGATAGACCGATCATCGCGGCGGGCCGGAGCTTGAGAATCCGCAGCGTGAGCTCCGCATGAATCTGGCTCAGAAAGCTGGAGCACTGAAGTTGCTGGAGCGGGGTCAGGTCGGCGGTTTGCGATGCATCGTAGATAAAGTCGGCGAATTCGGCGAGGCCTGAAAAACGTTGGTCGAGAAGACACGTGAGTGCGGGCAGCGCGGTCAGAAGGTCGCGGCCCGCGCCGCGGTAAGCGGCGGCCGCGCCGGTGAAGACGAAGGCGATGTCGCCATGGATACTGGCTGTAGAGCAGGCAACCACTCCCTTACGGTCGTGGCTCTGATCAGAGCTGGGGCGAGCCGCCGGAACGCTCAGGGCAAATCGGCCGGGCTTGGCGGTCCAACCGTTGCGTGAGGGAAGCCACGGCGTCGCGCCATCCTCGCCGAAGCGCACTCGATGCTTCGAGCCGATTGCGGCCGCTGCGATGTGCAACAGCCCCGAGGCGGCGAAAGATTCACCGAATTGCGCAACTGCGTCCGGCTCCAATCTTTCATCGCGCGAGTTCGGTTGGGCGCCGGGGTCTTCATCGATCACGCAGTAAATGGCGCGACCCGAATGAAGGGCAGCGTCGAGAGGTTGCAGCACTAGCGCGACCGCGGCATCGCCCGTGATTCGGCCAGGCCCGATGGCGTACTGGTGAACCGGATCGCAGGAGAGATCCACGGCGCAGACCAGCGCCGCATCGAGCTCACCGCATCGCAGAGCTCGCAGGGCGAGTTGCAGCGCCATCTCGCCGGAAGCTTCGCTGGCGCCGACTGTGAATCCGGAACCCGAGAAATTGAACTGGCTGTTCAGGCGGTTCGCCGGCATGTTCGGCATGTTGCCCAGGATCGCGGCTGGTCCGTCAAGTGGCGGAGCTATGCGGTCGCGGACGTTATCGAGCCATTCCGGTTTGGGATCGATGCCCTGCTCGCGGAGCAGCTCAGCGATGCGCCATCGGACGCCGTGCCGCGTGATGGCGGGATCGACCTCCATGCCCGTGAACACGCCGGTGGATGCGCCGTTGAGATCGGCTTCGGCCATGGCTTCCTGCGCGGCCTTCAACACCAGCAGTTGCTGCGGCAGCGCCTGCGCGAGGTCGCGCGGCGGGAAGCGAAGCTGGTCGATCGGTAGAGAAACTGTGCTGGCGGGGCCGGCGGGGGTCGCGCCGCGGAAGAGATTCGCGATGAAGTCCGCAGTCGATTGTCCTTGGCCGGCGATCGCGCCGACTCCTACGATCGCGATTTTCCGAGGCGGCGCGGCGGAGGGGGTATACGAGCGGGATTCACGGCTGTATTCGCAACGACCCACCCATTCTTCGAAGATCACGTGGGCATTGTTGCCGCCGAAACCGAACGCGCTGATCGCTGCGAGGCGTGGCGCGTTGGACGGCGTATTGAAACCCCAGACTTCCGGCTCAGACAGGACGCGGAAGCCCGATGCGCGCAATGCATCCGATGGATGGTCGCAGGCGCGGGTGGGAGGCAGGATTCCCGCACGCACAGCTTCGATCAGCTTGACCAGGCCCGCGGCGCCCGAAGCAGTAATCAGGTGACCAAGATTCGATTTGAGCGAACCGATGGGCATTCCGTCCTTGCGAAGAAAGACCTCTGCCATACTGCCGATTTCGGTGGCGTCGCCGACCGGCGTTCCGGTCGCGTGGCACTCGACATAGGAAACGCGCGACGGATCGATGGCAGACGTTTCGTAAGCCGCCCGCATCGCGCGCACCTGTCCCTCGCGGCTGGGGGTGAGAAGGCCGGCGCCGCGGCCATCGTTGCTACAGCCGATTCCGCGAATAACGCCGAGGACGGTGTCTCGCGCGACTACCGCATCTTCGAGACGCTTCAACGCGAGAAACGCGGCGCCCTCCGCCGGAACCAAGCCGTCCGCGTCGCGGTGGAATGGGCGGCTTTGTCCGGTGGGGCTGAGTGCGCCGAGCGCGGTGAACCCGGCGTGCAGAAACAGATCGTCGGCGCGGTTGATGCCGCCCGCCACCATCAGGTCGGCCTCGCGATCGTGAAGCTGGTCGCAGGCAAGCTTGACGGCGTAGAGCGAAGACGCGCAAGCGGCGTCGATGGAGAATCCGCCGCGGCCCAGTTTCAACACGCGCGCGGCGAGCTGCGCGGGAAGGCCGAAGTGAAACCGGTTGCGCGGGTCGGGCGGTTCGGCGCCGAGCCACAGCGCCTCCGCAAGAGTCGCCATGGAACGCGATGGATAGCCGAGATTGCCGAGCACAAGGCCGGCGCGCCCGCATGGCCGCGAATCGTCGTGACCTGCCTGGCGAAGGGCTTCGCGCGCGCCCCAGAGCGTCCACTGGAAGAGCGGATCGAGCGTGGAGGTGTCCTCGTCGAACTCGGCGGCGTTGAATACGGCTGTGAAGCCGTCGACGTAGCCGCCAGTGATGGAGGCAACGCGGTCGCCGCGAGCTTCGCCCATCGGGTGGAGCAACGAATGCGGGTCGATTCCCCAATGGCCTGGTGGGGGACTCGCGAGCAAATCGCGGCCGTCGAGCACGTTCCGCCATAGTTCGCCCGGCGACAGCGCACCCGGCAGAATGCAGGATGTTCCGACGATCGCGATGGGTTCGAAGGTGGTCACGAGCCGGCAGTCAGGTGCATTTCAACATCGCGCATCTCGGCGAAAATGCGGCCATCGCTGAAGAGCAGGCGTGCGTCGGCGACGATACCGAGCGTGCCCGTGGCGCGTGCCTGGACCTCGCAGCGAAGCGGGCTGGCCGCTGTTTCATGGCCGTGCCGAACGAAGGACCCGATACGGGTTGGCAGCGATGGACCGCCCAGATTGCGTACGCCCCAAAGCCGGACCAGTTGCAGCGCGCCATCGAGCGCGGCCGCGTCGGTCTTCCATGGGCCCGACGGCCACCGCATGTTTCGCGTGGTGCGCAGGATACCCGCGGCGCCGGACTCATCGATGCTTAGCAGCTGCTGAATCACCTGAAAATCGGGACCGTGAAAGAGGTCGCCGTTCCCGTTATAAACTTCGGCGACGCCCGGGGAGTGGGGCACGGTTTCATCCTCCGCGCCGCGGGCTTGTAGCTCGGGCTGTAGCTCAGGCTGAAGGTCAAGCAAGGCCGAGTAATGGAGCGTTCCGTCAGGCGACCGCAGCTCACATTGGATTTCGCCGGCGCCGGCCGCTTTCGAGACGAGCCGCAAACGATGGCCTTCGGAATCGAAGGCGGGCAAGGGAATGCCGCGAGTGACCCGCAGGTCGCGGCAATTTGCGACTCTGATGCCAGGCCGTTGCGACTCGGCGAAACGGTGGAACCATTCGTTGACCAGCACCACAGGGACAACCGCGTGCTGCCGGATGCGGTGGCTGTCCAGCAATGGGTACGTCGCGCGACTGACCAATATTTCGGTTGCGGCTTCGGTTGGCTGGGCGGTATCGAAGAACGGATCGTCTCCGGCCGCGATCAGCACCTCGGCGCCTCCTATTGTATGCCGCAACTCGCGAACGAACGCGCTTGCACCGGATGCAAGGGGAATCAAGCCAACTCCGCGCGACCGAAAATGCGCGGCGAGTGGAGCCGTGACCATGCCGCCATCCCAGGGACCCCAGCCGATGGACCTGACGAGACATTCGGCGCCGCGCCGCCGCGCTTCAACCGCGCCGATTCTGTTCAGAACTTCGTTGGCCGCCGCATAGTCGCATTGGCCTGGGTTTCCGAAACGGGCGGCGACTGACGAGAAGAGACAGATGGTGTCGATGGGATCGGATTGGGTCGCCGCGAGCAGTGCGTTAAGGCCGGCGGCTTTGGTGTCGAAGACCTGCGCGAATTGATCGGGCGTTTTATCGGCAATCTTTTTGTCGGCGATCACACCCGCGCCATGGACGATCGCGGTGACCGGACCGAATCGCTCGCGCACGGAAGCGATGGCGCGGCCGGTGCTCGCGGCATCGCGGATATCGGCGGCGAAATACGCGCAGGGCGACCCCGCCTGCTCGAGAGCTTGCAGCGTGGAGCGGATTTCGCGCGCGGCGAGGATGGAGGCGGCCTCGCGGGAAATCTCTTTGAGGTCGCCGGGGTGACTGCGGCGGTGCGAGATTACGCGCTTCAACGCGGCTTCATCTTTGGCATCGCGACAGTCGGCGGGCTCGTCTTCGAGCGCGGTGCGTCCGAGAAGAGCGATGCGCGGATGCGCTGCGCGGGCGAGGTCAATCAGGCAAGCCGCCGTGACGCCCCGGCCACCGCCGGAAGCGACGACCACGGAATGGGGTCCGATACGTTCAGCGCCGTCGCTTAATTCGGCGGGGCGCAAGACGGGAACCAGCCGCGATGCGTGCGAAATACTGCGATCCGCGCGAAGCGTGACTTCCATGTCCGAACCGCCCGACAGCAATTCAGTAACGATGGCGTCGGCGATCTCCGCTGGAGTCCGGACGCCGCGTTCAAGATCGATCGCTTTTACCGCGGCGCAGGGCCACTCGCGGGCAAAGGTCTTCGCGATTCCGGCGATGCCAGCGGCCCAGCCGCCATGCTCGCCGGCGCTGTCTTGAAGGGTCACCAAGAGCGCGGGTGGCTCGGCGCCGCGAGCCAGCGCGCGCGCGATTTCAAAGGCCTCGTGGTTGACGCTCAAGGCTGCCTGCGGGCTCGCGAAAGCGCGTAAGCCGCCGAGGTAGATTGCCGCACGGCAGCTTTCGGGGACGCCGGCTGCGGATTGCGCACCGATGTTCCACTTCTCCAGACGGCTCAAGACCGCTTCGGCCAAGGCCGAGCCGCCATCGACGATGGCGATGGCGCCGCAGGTGAACAGAGCTGCGAGCGGCAATCCGCAAGCTTGGGATGGAACCAGATGCACCTCGCGGCGGTTCAGCGCGGCGGCTGCGACCGGCGTAGCGCTCATGAACGCCAGGATGTCTCGTAGCGTGCGAAGGCGGGCCGCGTCTTCTGGTTTGAACTCGGGCATGGCGGTCACACGTTGCTGGATGGCGGAAAAAATCTCGACGCGTTTGATGGAGTCGATGCCGAGGCCCGCTTCCAGTTCAACGTCGAGCGTAAGAATATCGATCGGATAGCCGGTCTTGTCGGCAACGATCTCGAGTAGTGCCCGCTCCAGATTCAAGGCGGATGCAGCGGGTTCTTTTTTCGCGGCAGGCGCGGACGGTGCGCCAAGAAATGCGAGAATGTCGCGCAAGGATTTCAGTTGGCCAATAGCCGCTGGAGTGATTTCGGGCAGGCCGGGCAGTTGTTGTTGAATTGCGGAAAAGATTTCGACGCGCTTGATGGAATCGATACCGAGGCCCGCCTCGAGTTCGACATCGAGCGTCAGAACGTCCTGAGGATAGCCGGTCTTCTCGGCGACGACTTGCAGCAGCACGGCGGCGGCGTCTGGCGCGGCGGCCTTCGATTCGGATACAGCGGGCTGCGGTTCGGGCGCGGTCAGTTTCGGTGCAGGCGCGAACCACGGCGGCTCGATCGATGGGCTTGGCGCTGGAGGCGCGGCAGCAACGCCGCCGGAGAGTTCGCGCGCGACCGCTTCCAGGGACTTCAGGGTGATCGAGAGGCTCTCTATAATAGCGGCCTGCGATGCCTTTTGCGCATCGGCGATCTGAGCCTGAATCAACTCGAACGCCGAAGCGGGATGCGCGGCGGGCGCCGGCGCAGCGGGAGGCAACGCGGCAGGAGTGGGCGTGGCAACGGCCGGCGCTGGTTCGGGATTCGGTCGTGGAAGCGCAGCGCTGCCGCCTTTGGGAGGATACGGACGATTGTAGCCGGCGCCGTCGATCAGGACGGTGGATGACGATCGCGCTGCTGGAGCCTCGGCAGGAACCGGATGGAATGCGGGCCAGATTTTTTCGAACTGCACGTTCACACCGGCGGCCGCGAGCTGTCCAACCGCATGCCACAAACTGGTCACGTCGTGCTGACCTTTTTGGCTGAGAGCGATGGCTGCGTGGGGCTTCTTTCGGAGGCACTGGGCGGTCAATTGCCGCAACGCCGAACCGGCCCCAACTTCCACAAACACGCGAGCGCCCGCCGAGTGCAGCGCGTCAATTTCATCGGCGAAGCGAACCGGTCTCGTAAGATTCGCGGCGATGCGTTCGCGAATTACGACCGGATCGCGAGGATACTCGACGGCATCGGCGTTGGAAAACACCGGCAGCGATGGGCTGTCGAAAGCGACGTTCGCGAGGAAGTGGGAAAACGGCTCGACGGCGCCCGCCATCAGCGGCGAATGGAACGCGCCGCCGACCGGCAAGCGGCGGAAGGAGATGGAAGCGGCGGCCAGCCTCTCTTCCACGGCTTCAATGCTTGCAAGCTGTCCGGAAAGCACGGACTGGCGCGGCGCGTTGTGATTCGCTATCACGATGCCGTTCGGTCCAGGATGGTTGAGGAATTTTCGAAGGTCGTCGATGGGGTGCGAAACCGCGGTCATGGTCCCGATGCGCCCGTCCGCTGCCATCAATTCACCACGCTTGCGCGCGATGCGGAGCAAATCGCCGGCGGAGAAACATCCGGCCGCATGGAGCGCCACCAGTTCACCGAAGCTGTGGCCAGCCGCGAAATCCGGTTGGATGCCCAGGGTGTGCAGCAACGCCAGTTGAGCAAGGCTGGCAGTGGCAAGCGCCGGCTGAGCAATATCGGTTCGTGTCAGGAATTCCTGTTGGCGCTGCCGGTCGGAATCGCTGAAAACCGGCCGCGGGAAGACGGCGTCGCGCGGCGAAAAGCCGTCTTCTGAAAATAAATCTTCGGCGAAATCCCAGACTTCGCGGGCAGAATCGAAAGCCATCGCCAATCCGCCGCCCATTCCCGGATATTGGCTTCCCTGTCCTGAGAACAGAAACGCGACGGGGCCGCCGGTCGGGCGCGGCTCGTAGTAGATGCCATCGGAATCGCGAATGGCATCTTCGGGAGACTTATCTAGCGCAACAGCGACGCGCGCGAGCTTCGCTTCGAAGTCCGCCGGTGAGGAGGCGATGACCGCGATGCGGACGTTGTTCAATGGGTCGAAAGCGCGCTGAGATTCCCGCGCGGCGCGGCGCCACGAAGTGCCAGTTGCGGCCATGCTCCTACATTCGCGCGTGGCGGCGCCGGCGTTTGGGGCGGAGATCACGGCCAACTCAACCGGACTTTCCGTCAGCCGCTGAGGCTTCCTGGCGGAGCCGCTATATTCCTCCAGAGCGACGTGAAAGTTCGTGCCGCCGAAGCCGAAGCTGCTCACTGAAGCGCGCCGCGGGCCGCGATCGCCGCGAATCCAGGGTCGCACCTCGGTGTTGAGGTAAAACGGACTTTCGTCGATCGCCATCGCGGGGTTGGGCCGATCCACTTTGATGGTGGGCGGCAGCGTCTTATGATGCAACGCCATCGCGGCCTTGAACAAACCCGCGGCGCCGGCGGCCCCTTTGGTGTGACCGATCTGCGACTTCACCGAACCCAGGGCACACCATGGGTGTCCGACGTGCCGCCCGACGTCCTGTCCAACCCCGCCGGCCCCGCGGAAGACTTCGTTCAACGCTTCAAACTCTGCCAGATCTCCCGCCGCCGTGGCGGTGCCGTGCGCTTCCACCAGCTCGACCGTTTCCGGCGAATACCCCGCCGCGTCGTAAGCCCGTCTGAGCGCCATGGCCTGTCCAGCCGGACGAGGTGCGTAGACGCTTTTCGCCAAGCCATCGGATGACGAGCCCAAACCGCGAATCAACGCGTAGATGGCGTCGCCATCGCGTTCGGCATCGGCCAGGCGCCGCAATGCGAACATGGCCAGACCTTCACCGAGCATGGTTCCATCGGCGCGGCTAGAGAAAGGCCGGCAATCTTCGGTGGGCGAAAGCGCGGGTGTTTTGCTGAAACAGGTGAACATCTGAATGTCGTTCAGAGTGTCCACGCCGCCGGCCAAAACCATATCGGAGTTACCGAGATAGAGGTCGTTGATGGCGACGGAAACGGCGGCGAGCGAGCTTGCGCAGGCCGCGTCGGTCGTGAAATTGGAGCCGCGAAGATCGAAACGGTTGGCGATGCGGCCGGCGATCACGTTCGATAGTATGCCTGGAAACGTATTTTCCTGGAGGGGAGTGAAACATTGCGCGATGCGGTCGCAGGCTTCTTGAACCTGCGATTCCGGAATACCGCTTTCGCGCATTCCCTTGATCCACGCGGGACGTTGCAGCCGCGCGGCCATATTCATGGCGGCCGACGTGGTGGCCGCTGCCCCAAGGAAGACGCCTATGCGGTCTTTCGGAACATGCGGTATGCGGCCTTGAGCGGCGTCGGCCAGAACGCGCTTCGCGCCAATCAGGGCCAGCAGCTGCGAGCTGTCGATGGCAGGCAAAGCGGTGGGCGGAAGCCCGAACTCGAGCGTATCGAACTCAATCGGAGTTAGGAATGCACCGCGCCGGCCGTAGGTTTTGTCGGGAGCCGCGGGATCGGGATCGTAGTAATCGTCGACCAGCCAGTAATGCGATGGCACGTCCGTCAAGAGATCGCGGGCATTGAGAATGTCGTTCCAGAATCCAGCCGTATCGGTGGACCCGGGAAATAGAGCCGTGAGACCGACAACGGCGATAGGTTCGCGCTTGATCATCTGAATAGGTTGTTGTAAGGTGTTGTGTTCAGGACGTTGCGATACTCAAGATAAAAGACGCGGCCGGTAACTGAAAGCGGAGGAGGGGACCGCGACGCCGTAAGTACGCGCCTGGTGCGCGCGAGTGATCACTGCGGCGCCTTCCAGCAGATTCAATCCAATTTGGACCACATCGCGGTTCGCGGGATCGGCGAGAAACGAATCGCTCACCCACGCATTGAACGCGCCCATCGCCGGGCCGCACCAGATCTGGTAATCGAGCTGGCGCGCTGCATCACCACCAGTCGCCCACCGGCTAGCATTGCCGAGATACCAGCGGAACACAAGCGCCATCCTGTGTCGCTGATCCTTAGCGGCTTTCGCGATCTGGCCCGGATCGCGCAGTTGCCAAAAGCGCACGCAATCGGCCCAGATATCGTCGAATGACGCCAGAAAGACGTCGCGCTCAAGCTGCCCTCTGAGGTCGGCGGGAATGGCATCCAGCGAGGAAAATTCCGAATAAACCTTGTGCAACTGCGCGGCGCGAACCGGGAACATGGCGCCGCGTTTGAGTACCTGGACCTTGACGCCCAACTCGAACATGTCGGCCGCCGGCGCCATCATCACGTCCGATATTTCGGCTTTGGCCAGCATCGCCTTTACCGCTTGCGAGGTTCCCGCCTCAACGGCGCTTTGGTTGATCGATCCGGTCAAAACATACGCCGCGCCGAGACTGAATGCGGCGGCGACCGAGGCCGGGGCGCCGATTCCGCCGGCTGCCCCGACCCGGATTGGGCGCGCGTAATTGGACTTCGCAGCGATTCGGTCGCGCAAATCGAGAATGACCGGCAGCAGGCAAACCAGCGGGCGATTATCCGTGTGTCCGCCCGAATCGGCTTCCACCGTGATGTCCTCGGCAACCGGCACGCGCGATGCGAGCCGAGCTTCTTCGCGAGTGATCATGCCTTTCGATGCCAGCGAGTCAAGCATCGCCGCGGGCGGGGGCGAAAGAAACTGCGAAGCGGTTTCGGGCCGCGAAATTTTGGCGAAAATGAACCGGCGCCGATGGACTCTTCCCTGTGCATCAACGTGAAGACCGGACGCCGCAACGCGCGCCACCGAAGGAGTCAATGACATGAAAGCGGAGGCGGAAATACGCCGCACATCTTTGCGGATGTAGAGATCGGCGACCGCATCTTCCATGTCCGGCTGGTATGGCGTGTGAATGAGATTCGATCCCCACGAACTGCCGGAGACTTTGAGCGCTTCGTCGATTTCTGAAATGCCTCGTTCCACGCGGTCCAGAGCGAGACCGGCGGCGCCGAAAAAGCCGAGGAATCCGGCGCGCGCCGCCGCGATCACCATCCCGGCGGGGGCGATTCCGGCAGCCATCTCTCCGACGACGTAAGGGAATCGCGTCTTATGAACTTCGAGGAAGGACCTATCGCCCAGCCACTCCGGATAGAGCGGCGGCAGGACGCCTGTCACTGCGCAATCCGCCGCGGAACTGCCCCGCAACCGTAATCCGATCGCCCCCGAACTGTTATGCCTGACAACTTCAACGGTATCCCGAACGCGGTGTATGAGCGCCTGCAGCGGCTTGCCGGAAAACGCAGGCTGCGCTTTATGGAATGAAACATCTTCGCTAAGTGGCGCCGTGACGGCAACCGCGGTCATTTCATTAGGGACCTTTCCAATTTTTCCTATGATAGCGCGTCAACTGGTGATTTCAACAGTTTACCTACCGCCTCCTGAAGCCGCAGAGTAAGTTGCTCGTGATTCGGGCTACTGGCCGGATCGATCGGTGTTCCGAAACGTACTTCTACCGGACTCAGGCGAATCCTGGCGGAGCCTCTACCCCAAACTCTTTGAGTTCCAGTGATTCCCACCGGCAGTATGGGGATGCTCTGTTCCCTCGCCAGGATCGACGGACCGTTGTGAAACGGAAGCAGGCTGCCGTCAATGGACCGGTGCCCTTCGGGAAAGACGCAAAGGATAAGTCCCTTTTCGAGGCCGGCAGCGGCGAGCCGCAGTGCGCCACTGGAGTTCGCGCCGGCGTCGATGGCGATGCCGCGAACAAGCTGTGCGAACCAGCGCTGGCGGGGCGTGCGCATGTACTTCTTCGCACTAAGAAAGAACAGCCTGCAGAACACGGGAAACGGCAGAGCGGCGGCGATCAGTAGAGCGTCCAGATAACTTGCATGATTCGAGCAGATGATTAGCGGGCACTCTCGCGGGATGTCTTCGACTCCAGTTATGCGCAATTTCAGAAGAAGTCTCGCCGCGAATCCAGCCAGCCTGCAAAAGATGAAGATGGTACGTTCCAGTACCCGGCGCCGCCTCAGATACAGGGAGGCTATCGTCTGCTGTTCCTGGGAAAGAGGCGCGCGCAAAATCTCCGGCCAACTTACCCAACTGCCATCTTGTGCCGGAGCCGCCTTATCAACTATGCCCGCCAGATCGCCGGCTGTGAAGATACGGGTGGCCTGTTCATCGGAAATCTCGATCCCGAACTGCGTCCGCATATTCGATAACAACTCGACACGCTCCAGCGAATCGAATCCGAGATCGAGCTCCAGATTCGAATCCGCAGAAATGGGCCCACAGTTCTTTTTGATGCGCCGGATCAGCGCGAAGACAGCGGGTTCGGAGTCATCCGCAGCCGGCGCATTGCCCCGAATTGCGGAGCTAGCGATATTCGGATGAACGTCAAAGCGCTTCAACTTTCGCGTGGAAGTGCGGGGCAAGGGCGTGTCGCGTATCTCGAAACGGCGTACGCGCTGCCAGGTGGGTAGAGACCGGGAGGTGTTTTCGAGATCGTATCGAATCTGGTCCCGAATGTTGGCCACGCCCCGGTCTCTCAGCCGGTCGAAATCGGGAACGATTACGGCATGCAGAAACTCCTCGACGCCACTGGCGGAGACACAACCTAGTACACAAACCTCCCGAATGAATTCGCTCCGCTTCTGAATTTGATATTCGACCTGTTCCGGAAAAACATTTTTGCCCGAGCTCAGGACAATGACTTCCTTCTTGCGGCCGGTGACGCGCAGCCTTCCGGACGAATCCATAAAGCCGAGATCCCCGCTCCACAGCCAGCCGTCGCGAATGAGTTCCGCTGTGGCTTGCGGATCTTTCCAATAGCCGGGAGTGAGATGCTCGCCGGCGATCAGTATCTCTCCGACGCCGTCGCGATCCGGATTTTGGATGCGAATTTGCGCATGTGGAAGAGGCGGACCGCAAGCCGAGCCGCCGCTCGGGCCAGGTGCGTCCACTGTAACAGGCCCGGCTGTCTCAGTCATGCCGTAGGCCTGGAAGAGATTGAAGCCGAGATTGAGCATGGCTTCCGCCACGTCGGGCGCGAAGCTTGCAGCCCCTACGCCAAACAGCCGGAATTTGGCCCCGAAACGATGGTGTATCTGGTGGAACAGAACTCGTCCAACGCTGATCTTCATGCGACGGCGGAGAAAGCGCGAGAGACTCAGCAACCGGTAAAATGCGAACCGTTTGAAGCGTGACTGCAAATCGACATTCTCAAAGATACGCCGCACCAGCAGGTAATAGAACTGCGGAACACAGAGGAAGGCCGTGACCTGTTCCTGCTGGAAGGCGGCGAGAATGCGCGCGGGGTCGCGGCCGGACAGATAGGTTACCTTGGCCCCCACGTAGAGCGGTCCAAGCAGGTTCGCCAGAAGAGACATGACATGAAACAACGGCAATATCGAGAGGATGTGGTCATCCGCAGTTATCGGACACACTGCGAGCATGTCCCAGACGCTCCAGAACAGATTCGCTTCCGTGATACGCACGCCCTTGGCCGATCCTGTGGTTCCGCCCGTGTAAAGGATCGCCAGATCGGCGGCGGGGTCGCGATTCACCAGTGGCAAGGGCGCGGCGGTGGATTCCCGACTAACTGCTGGCGAGCACGAGTCATCGATAAGAGCGAGACCCTGATTCGCCTCGGCGATCAGCCGCGCCACACCGGCATATCGCTCCGAAAATATCAGCGCTTCGCACTCGCTATGCGCCACGATGTCCGACAACGCCGCAGCACTTTGCGAAGGATCGAGCGGGACAATCACGCTGCCTGCGCTGTAAGCGGCTAGGAAGGCGACGCCCCACCGCGGGGAGTCATCCATAAGAAGACCGACGTGTGCGCCGGTCTTACGATGCACGATCAGATTGAGCTGCCAACCGAGGTGGCGAATTTCGCCGGCGAGCGCTCGCCAGGTGAGCGCGTAACGGATATCGGCGGAGACGCCCTGCAGCGCGACATCGTCAGGGCGCTGGTTCGCGTATCTCTCTAGGCGCTCGAAAAAATCGATTCGAAGGTGCATCTATTCGGCAGTCATGTATCGCGTCAGTTATTGCATCCACGGACGGCCGAATGACTCAAGCCACTTCTCAAAGTAACTCATAGCGAAACGATAGCCAATGTCCGCCATTTCTGCCCCACGGTGGAAATCCCGGTAGCGAAAATCGCTGAGCGGAAGAGCGAGATAGGCGTCGGCGCGATGCTTCAAACGCGCTGAAGGGGCGCGCCCAAACTCCAGCGCGCGCATCATCAGCTCCATCATTCCGGGAACTCTCTCGCTGTTCGAGAAAGGACGGAAGCGGCGGCGCAAGGCTTGCCAGCCCGAGAATGACAGGCCAAAGTCGGGCTTACCGTATTCGACCGCCGGGGACACATCGACAGACATCACAGTTCCCTGGCCGACGAAGTCTCGCATGACATCGGACGGAACCATGTTCACCAGCCCTCCATCGACCAGCAGCTCGCCGTCCCAGCTAACCGGCGGGAACAGGCCCGGAGCCCGGCTGCTGGCGATCACGCTTTTGGCGGCATTGCCTGAAGAATGCACTTTCATTTCGGCGCGCGTCAAGCTGGCCGATACGCAGAAGAAGGGAAGCCATGCGTCCTCAATGTCGAGGTCGCCGGCGATGGAAGTAATCACACGCGAGAATTTCCGGCCGGAGAGGAGTGACACTAGGGGCAGAGTGTAATCGCGCTTGAACGCCTCCGGTGAGCGGCGGCAGGTAATTTCCAGCATCTCACGCCAGTCCCACTCGAACGCGCACTGGCCGGCGATAATCGCTCCCATGCTGGTTCCACCTACAAAGTCGATCGGAATGTCGAGCTCCCGCATGGCGCGTATCACGCCGATATGTCCGATGCCGCGCGCGAAGCCTCCGCCCAGCGTGAGTCCGACTGACGTGTCATTCAGAAACCGGGAAAGACGGGCAAAGTCATGACGTGTATTCATGCGCACATGGAAGTGACGCGACACACTCACGCTGCGGGTCCATTCGCGGGTTCCGCGCGGCGGACTGCTTTCGCCCTCGTGCAAAAGTACCAGAACCATTGGCTTATTAGCGGCGCCAAAGCGAGCCAGCTCATCGAAGCGCGCTCTGCCCCGCGCAGGTTCGTCGCGGGAGCGAGCCACCAGCAAAATCACATCGGCCTGACGCAAGCACCGGGCGGTCCAATTGGAATCGAACGCATCGGCCTCATACACCAGCTTCCGGTAATGCGTCTCCTGCCCGCTCAGCCAGTCCGCTAGGCGCGCGTGAGTGGAATCCTCATAGCGGGACTGCGCCGCGCCCGCGATTCCGAACATGTCATCGACCAGATCGCTGTTCAAGCGCAAAGCCGTTTGGGTCCTGGAGAGTTCGTCCGTCAGACTATGGGTGAACGCGGCGACCGGTACGTCCCGGGATAACCCAGCAATGGCGACGCAGATCGGAGCGGGCTTCCGCGCGTGATCGCCGGCGGTTTCATTTCTAAGCCGTACGGCAAGTTGGCGGACGATCGCCGAATAGATAGGCTGGGCGTATTTCGCGGTCAGACAGTCGAGCCCGGTCGCGGTGAGCCGCGCGAGCTGTGTATCTCGCGAAGCTACCACGGTGGCCGAACGCGGCTCATTACACACCAGACCCATTTCTCCGACGATCTCGCCATGGCCCAACTCCGCCACGATCCTTTCCGTGTGGTCATCGGACCTGTGCGAAACGACCAGGCGCCCACCGATCACTATATACAGGCTGTCGCCCGGATCGCCCTGCCGGAACAATACCTCGCCGCTCATCAGCGCAACGGGAACGGTTTGCACATCGAGGGCCGCCAATTCCTCGTCGGAAAGCGCGTGGAACAGACTGCTGCGGCGGAGCGCGGCGAGGAGCCGGGATGGCGCGTTGGACACTTTCTCCATGGTGATCGGGAGATCAGAGTGCAATTCGAGCTGACATAGGTCACCGACCGTATGCACTACTATAAACCGGATGGAGGCTTGCAAGCGGCAACCCGCCGCTGGGCCCTTCGGTTTTGTCGCCGCCTGTGAGATTGCGGATCGCCGGGAATGGTGAGTACGCGGCCGCCGCGGAATGGGACGGTGAGGCGGTACTCGATGCTTTGCCGAAGCTGTTTTGACGCCAAATACTGTTCCCTTAGCGCCTCCGATTCGAAGCGCGTCACACGAGGGGCAGACGGTCCCTTCGGGAGCGTCTCTTGCGATAGAAACCGGCAATCGCGAGACGAAGAGAGCCGGCTGAAAGCCGGCTGCAGCCAGGATTGGCTGCCCCACAAAACAGGCCGATTAATAATCGGCCGGACCCAGAGGGCACCCCTACCAACCTGCCCCACACAGCGCTTCGGCATCAACATCTTGCCGGAGGATTTCTGGAGAGTGTGTGAACGCTGCACGCATTGAGTGCGTGCAGCCACGATTTGGTCGCCGTAACTAGAAGTTCAACTTCAGCGCCAACTGGAGGATCCGCCCCGTACTGTCGACGGTCGAGGTGATCTGCCCGAAATTGGAGTTGCTGATGTTGGCATTCGGGTTGGAAAAGATCACGTTGTTAAAGACTTTGAACGCCTCCGCCCGGAAAGTCAGATTGCCCGCCTCGCCCATGGGGCGGATGCGGAACTGCTTGGTCAGGGAAAGGTCGAACCGCTGCTCGCCGGGCCCTTGCATAATATTGCGGCCGCTGCCGCCGAATACGGACCCTACGCCGGAATCGCCGGCAACGCCGTTACTGCCGACGACGTAAGTGCCGCTGCCAGGTCCCTCTTGCGGCGACAGGCCGGTCAACACGGTTCCGGCCGGCAGATTCGGCACGGCTGAGAAGCAAGCGGGGTTAATATAACTGTTCAGATTCTGGACCACTCCACCGGGCGTCTGCAGGTTGGAACAGGGTATGGAGTTGGCGCGAATTGTCACCGATCCGGAGAGACCCGCGAGCCCCCCGCCGTTGGTGCTGCTGACTGAGAACGGAAACCCGGATTGGATTGTATAGACGCCGCTCAGACCCCAATTTCCGATGGTTTCACCCTTCCAGCCGGTCTTCGGTCCAGGCAGGTTCCATATTCCGGTGAATACGAAACGATGCGGCTGATTGAAATCGGATACGCCGCGGTTGGCCACCGAGTAGAGCTGATTGCCTGTGAAGCTATCCAGGTCCGACCCGGTGGGGCCGGAATCGTTGTCGGTGGAACGGGATTGCGTGTAATCCATCTTGAACTGGAAGGTGTGCGCGAAGGCGTGCGCCACTTCGAGAACGAACCCGTCGTAGTGAGAGTAACCCTCGTTAGTCACCAGGTTGAGACCAGCGGGAGAGAATCCGAGAGTGGGCACGCGGATGCTCGCGTTGGCGCTGGAGTTTTGCGTGATGGTGATGCCGTTGGGGTAGCCGTTGGCGGCGATCAGCGGGTTGTTGTAAGTGATGGGAGATGAGGAACTGGCCAGCAGGGCCTGGTTGACACTCGGCTCGACCAGTAGATCGCGGCCATGCGAGCCGACGTAACCGGCTTGCATAAACCAACCCTTGGGTAGTTGGTATTCGACGGTCAAGTTATACTGCTGCACATACGGAGTGACTAAGCCGCGTGTAAATCCGTAGAGCGATTGAGATACCGCCGGAGTTCCGTTGGGATTGACGAAGTTGGGAGCGCCCGCCGCCGAAAAAGTTCCGTTAAACTGGCCCATCACGGGCAGGATGGGGAATTGGCTCGGAAGCGGCAGGCCAGCGGGCCAGGGATTCGCCAACACCTTGCTGCCAACCACCGCGGTGCCGGATGCCAGGTATTGCTCGACCCATGGCGGAGAGGCGATCAGTTGCAGCAGGGTTTGGCCGGAAGTGCGGATGTAGTAATAACCGAATCCACCGCGCACGGCCATTTTGCCATTGCCCAGTAAGTCATAGGCGAAGCCGACGCGGGGCGCAAAGTCCAACTTGTTAGAGGTGGTCAAGGTAGTGTTACTCACGCCCGGAGTGGCCAGCGGACCGTTAAGCGATGCGGGCGAAATGAAGCCGTCCAGAAGGCAATTGCCGCCGCCCGCCGCGATACACGAAGCGGGTACCAGGCTGGGATCGAAATTGCCGACCTTTCCTTTGAGGTCGTAGGGGAATCCCAGGTAGTCGTAGCGGAGGCCGAGATTGAGCGTCAGCCTCCGCGACACTCGAAAATCGTCCTGTACAAACGACGCCAGGTCCTGAGCGCGGTAGTTCCGCTGGAAGGAGCCGACATCCACTTGCAGGCGATTCGGCGTGCCGGTGAGAAACGACGGGAAATTCGGGAAACTGAGGCTGCCGCGCGTGCCGTATTCGTTGTCGACGTTCCAGGCGTAGCGGCGCGACTCAATGCCGACGCGCAGAGTGTGCTTGCCGCGCGTCCAGGAAAGCGTATCGCCCGTAGTAATTGAGGTGGTGCCCCCAGCCTGGAAGCTGTTGACGCCGATGCCTCCAAAACTCAGCAGGCCGCTGACGGAAAGGGACGGGATGCCGGGATAGAGGCTGCTATCCCATTTCTGCATGCCAATGTCCCCGACTGTCACGTTTTCCGTGCCGATGGTAGCGGATTTAATGTTCGTGATGCCAACGCGGAATTCGTTCAGCAGGCGAGAGGTGAATGTCTCGGTGTCAGTCAGGGCGCCGTGAATATTCTTAGCGGGCGAATTCTGGCCTTGACCCAGGCTGACTCCTCCGCCAGTGGGACTGAACTGAGTGATATTGGCATAGAAGAACTGCGCGGCAAGATGGTTGTTGCGGAAAAGATTGCGGTCGCCGGAGACGGATTCCTGATCTTCGTTATAGATAGTAGGAAGCGACAGCACCAGCAGGCCGGTGCTGCCCGGTCCGGTGCAGCCCGGAACACCCGTGCACGACCCGGACGGGTAGAGATAGCCGCCGTACTGACCGGGCTGAGTAAGAATGTTGACGGCTACAGGGTCGATATTGGCGGGGTTGACGCCGAAGGCGGCTCCCAGAGTAGCTGCAGTGCGAACCGCGGGCAGAACGGGCTGGGATCCACTGACCAGACTGGAAACGCCATTCTTCTGGCGGGTAGCCTGGTAAGAGAAAAACCAGAAGGTGTCCTTCACCTTGGGGACCGGACCGCCTACCTGGCCGCCGTACTGGTTCTGCAGCAGTACCGGCACGCTCTTGCCCTGCGAGTTAGCGAAGAAATCGTTGGCGTTGAAATCGTTGCTGCGGTAAAACTCGAACAGGCCGCCGTGATAGTGCTCGGTACCCGAGCGCAGAACCACGTTAATGTTGCCGCCGGAGCCGCGTCCCTGGCTGGCGTCATAAAGGCTGGTGCTGACGCGGAATTCGCCCACGGCGTCCGGGTTAGGCACCGGCACGGTGCTCAGGCTATTGCTGCCAAAGCTGTTGGCGTCTACTCCGTCGAGCACAAAATTATTGACGGTGGCGCGGGAGCCAGCCACGTCCAGGATCGGGGCGCCCCGGCCAACCGTGGCGGCGCTTTCCATGTGGGCGGCGGTTCCGGCCTGCAGCTCCGTAAGGTCGAGGAAGTTTCGAGTGGGCAGCGGCATATCGCGAATCTGCGTCCCGGTGATCACATCCCCGGTTGTGGCCGTGTGAGTGTCTACTGTCTCGGCGGCCGCGGACACCTGGGTAACAGTCGAGACCTGGCCGATACGGAGCTTGGCGCTGGCGTTGGTGACCTTAGTGATTTCGACGACCACGTCGTACACGGATGTTTCAAACCCCGGCGCCTCGATCTGGATCCGGTAATTACCGGGCGCCAGCAGCGGAAAGACAAACGTGCCGTCGGATTGCGTCACGATCGAGATGGCGGCTCCCGTATCGACATTGGTGAGGCTTACTTTGGCGTTGGCGACAACCGCGTTTTGAGGATCGGTGACTGAGCCTTGAATCGCGCCAGTCGAAGAGCTGATCTGGGCCCAGACGCTGGAGCAGCACAGCAGGAACACAAGACCAGTGAGTAGGTAGACGGACCGTTTCGAATAGTTCATGAGTTTGCCCTCTAACTTTGGTTACCCAGGTTCAACAAGGACCCGACTGTAAAGGTAAAGACCTGGTATCCCGGCAGGCCGCAAAAATCCCCTTTTGAAAAATAATGCGAAAAGCTGGCCGTCTCTCTTGGACGCTGGCTCAACGTAATATTTTCGTTTCGAGAAGTCTATCACAAATGACGGATCGCTTACAAGAAAAAACAGACACAAAAAATGGCAGCGCGGCGCATCACATCGAGCTTGCCGGCGCTATCAAGGCGAGCGGCTTTCGGCGCCGCGCTTCGACATACTTCGTAATTGTTCGGCGGCACCGATCTGATCGGAGGATCTGGGCCCGGTTTCCGCAAGGCCTGACGAGGCGGCGAGCGGCGAGGCGGGCAGCGGTTGCGGGGCTGCGGGAGGCGGGGTTTTCGGATTTTGACGGAACGAAACCAAATTCGCGGAACCGGCTTTGGATTGTTTGGGTTACGGAGGTCGACAGGCTCAGCGGCTTAGGCTCAGCGGCGGTGGGCCCGGCTCTGGGTTGAGGAGCTTGGCAGGCCATGGGCCCGCCCCACTGGTGTCGGGGCGGTGACGAATGGCGGGGCTGTACTGATCGGGTGACTCGGCGTCGAGTTCGGCTAGATCGCCGGCGGTTTCCTCGAACATGATCCGGAATCCGGTGGTTTTCGGCGACGCTTGGGCCGAATTCTGTACGCTGCGGCCGTTGACGGCGGGTTGTTTGCGAGATGACATGCTACCTCTCGACCATGAGGCTAGCAGACGCGGAATCGATGACTTGGTGTCGAGCGCTATAAGTCACTGGGAACAAAGGTAGAATATTTCTGAAAGTCGCGTGACTCGGTTCTTGATGTAGAGCGGAATCGGTATACCGATCAGTGCCAAGAAGCTCCGAGATAGAATCCAGGAATCAAATTAAAGGAGCAGCCAAATGAAAACGAAAGCGGCCGTAGTGACGGGAATGATCTTCTTCCTCACGGCTGGGTCCGTGATGGCGGACAAACCGCTGGAGAAATTCACAGGCTATCATTGAAAGGGACTTAGGCTATGCAAAGAGGTTAAGTCTAAATAGTATGCGAGTGTGGCTGAATTACACCACCTACGAAAGAAACCCGTGAAACCCGAATTCCGCGCACGAGGCGACGCGTACGTGAAGGCGGTGGTGGAGGCGCTAAAGGATCAGCCGGGCCTGCTGATGTGGGACGTAATGAATGAGCGGTTAACTAGTCCCTATTACGGCCGCGCGGAGGAGGAGGAAAAACCGAAGCGTGAAGCGGAGATCACCGATTTCTTGCGGCATTACATTACGTATGTCAAGAACCTGGATCCGGTGAATGCTACTACGGTGGGGTATGAAAAGTCGATCTCTCTGGAACCCACCGCCGAACTGGTCGACGTCCTTAGTTTTCACGAGTACACGCAAACCCGCGCGAGTGTCGAAGAGAGTTATCGGGTTGCCGAAGAAACCGCCAAGAAGCACGGCGATAAACCAAGACTCAGCACGGAGACGGCGTGTATTGCGCGCGCGAATCCCTACGACATGGTCCTGGAGATTTCCGAAAAGCACAAGACGGGCTGGTATGTGTTTGAGCTGATGAATAAGGTCACGCCAATCGGGCGCTCGCAATGATCGAGGCCGCACGGTATTCGAGTGACTGAATACGCTCGGGTCGTCTTTCACATCGACTGACAAGATTCTGGACGCGGCTGAATACGCTGCAAATCTGCTCGAGGCGGCCGAAATGGTTCCCATGTATGAGCCGCCTACTGCGAAGATCAAGTACTGGCGCGAGCAACCTGAAGAAAAAGGGGATCGGGAGGCAATCCGCGCTTTTGCCTATGATTTGGGACTGACGCTGAAGAAGTATTGCCAGATCTAATAAGAGGCGCGGCGATTGAGTTGGACGGCCGCGCTCCTACAGCCGATTCCCGCGGGCGGAGCCTTCCTCGTCTTGGACCGTGAAGCGGACAATGCCAACCTGATCCTGGGCCGAACGGGGGAGGCCTTCTGGCAGGTTGAATTCTTTGACCATCGCGTGCGCGATCAAGCGGGACTGGACCTTACCGTTATCGTTGACTATGCGGAGTACAACCCGGTCAGCGCCGGCTTGGCAGCGAACCCGCGCGAGTGGCATTGGTCGAGCGTGCGGTTGGCAGGCGAAAGCGCCTGCCCCACAATTGGCGCGAACCGTCGGGAAATGTAGAAAGTCAAGCACGCGGATTGACAATCCGCCTGCCGCAGATCCCTGGCAACTTCCCTGGACCCAGGATCGTCATTTGCGACTTGCCGCTGCCGCCGAATTCGAAACTCGCTAGGAATGGCGACGGCGCCGCGCTTATCCGCCCTGTGCGTCCGGCTTGCCGGTACCGGCGGCATCATTGACGCCTTGCGAAACCGTGCCGGCCATATCCTCCTGCTGCTCGGTTGCGCCCACGCTGGAATCAGTGGAGGACGGCGATTCGGGCTTGGGGGCCGTGGCGCTGTGAGGGTTGCGTTCCACTACCACCGTGAAATTCTTCACCATGCCGGCGATGGTTGCGACGGCGGCAAGCAGCGGCGCGGCGATCACGCCAATCGCGGCCACCGTCAGTGGAATCTCCATAAAGGTGTGGCCGTTCTCATCCTTGACGATGATGCGGCGCACGTTGCCTTCGTGGATGAGTTCCTTGATTTTGGCGGCGAGATCTTTGCCGTGAACTTTGAATTGCTCGAATGCGTTGTCGAACTGGTTCATCTCTCAATTATCATTCGAAGCGCAACGCGTTCGTGGGATCCACTCTGGACGCGCGCCGCGCGGGAATGTAATTGGCCAGGAAACCGATCGCGGCGACGCCCGCAACCACCGCGCCGTAAGCGGCCACATCGTGCGCACTCTGGCCGCGGATCTCGTTATCGAAAAGCCCTACGAACCGGACGACCCAGTCGGGCAGTTTGGGTCCGGCCCGTTCATCTCCATGACCGAGATCACAAATGTTCTGAAGGAGCGTTTGGGTGACAAGCCGAAGAAGGCGCCGGACCCGATGTAGCGTTGTCCGGCCGCTTGGGGAGCCGTCATGGCGCGAACCTAATCCGCGAGGTCGCGCACGTCGACAATGGGGTAGCCAAAACGCGGCAAACCTGGAATTTCGCCCTTTGAGAGCTTGCCTTTGCTCTGTCGAATCCGGATCAGCTTGCGTTGGGAATCGATATCGCCCACTTGCAGGGACACGACCTCGGAGACGCGCAAGTCAGCTCCGTATGCGGTCATCAATGTAGAGGAATTTAGCGGACATCACGAAGTGGTTGACCGACTCGGGCGAATAGTGCCGCTCGTTGATCATATACAGCTGGTATTCGCGAAGTTCTTCCAGCCTCAGGTGTTCGGGGCTGGTTTGATAAAATCGCGCCAGGCCGGTAATGTAATGCAGGTAAGGCTCTCTGCGTTCCCGCGCTGAGATTGCGCAACTGCATATCTTCGATCATGCGTTGACGAAGCGGTATCATGCGATGGCTCCTTGGAAATGTGGATTAGTCATTGGGGAATAACCGAATCCATTGTTCCTCAGGAGCCTCGCGCCATGCTAATGGCACGCCTGTGAGAGGCCGGATCGGGACGACTACGCGAAGCGTTTAGTTCACCACGAATAAAGACCTCTTGTAAGGCCCAGCAAGTTGTTGAGTCTGCCAGCTTCTGGATCTTAGGAATCGCAGGAAAACGGCGCCTCGTGTACATGGTTTTGTACACGGCTGCTCCGCGCTCATGGAACGTCGATCTACATCGACACCGACCCTGGAAAGGACCAAAGCATCATCCCGGCGGCGCCGACATTCTCAATCCGTTGCTGGATGTGGTAGTCGCGGCGCTGGAACCCAGCCTGGTAACACCGGGGACTGCGGACGCTGGGCTGCCTGGTTTCGAACTGCTAAATCGACGGCAAGGTAATGACAGACCCCGGCGATCTCGATGGCGGCGGCGTGGCTGTCATCGCCGTGAAGATCTTGGCAACTGGTAAGGCCGTTTCTTGCCTTTCCTCGAAGTCTTTTCTGTAAGGCGCGTTCAGCGCCATCGGTTGAGATGCGGGAGTTTATTAAGTATGTTTCGTGGCTAGGAGTGATGGCGGAGTAGTCTCGAACGTTGCCAAACCGCGCGATTGAGATCCGCCTGGGGCGCTGACTACGCGATTTTTCAATTATGCGATGATCTCGCTTAGGGGAGAGGTTGAGGTTAGGCGCGTCTCCCTTCGGCAAGAACCGGGGCGGCGTCGCGAGGCCCGTGATCGGCTATCGATAACTGCAGGGCTCGAAGTGCGGCGGCGAAGGGGCGCCGGAAGGAATCGGAAAGGTTGAAGTCTCTATGCTTGACGCGCTCCGGATATTCAAATTTATCGTTCCTCCTGCCTTTATAGCGGCGGCTATGGCCGTCGCAATTGCCGGGCCGGCCCAAGAGGCGGCCAGCCATCAAGCGGCGCCCGGTCCCGCGGGCCGTATCAAGAAAGTTGGTGTTGTAGCGGACGCTGCGTTGGATGAGCGGGCCCGGTACGGTATTCGGAGACTCGAGGCGGCGCTGCGCTCCAAGGGGATTGCTGTCTCTGAAGGCGGCCAGGTCAGTGGTACCGATTTCGTGTTGCTCGCGGGAGTGGGGAGCGGAAACGGCGCGGCGGCAGCCGCCTTGGCCCAGTTGAAAGCGGCAGTTCCCGCGGAAGGCGAAGCGGTGGCCATTCGCACCGCGGCGCGATATCAAAGGAAGCCCGCCATCGTCCTGGCCGGCGGCGATGGCGCGGGATTGATGTACGCCGCGCTCGATCTCGCGGATCGCATCGGCTGGGCCCAGAGCGGCGGCGACCCGTTCCAATTCGCTCGCGACGCCGTCGAAAAGCCATACCTCAAGGAACGTGGCGTGGTGATGTTTACGATGAATCGCGCCTATTTCGAAAACCGTCTTCTCGACGAGCGGTTCTGGATCCGGTATTTCGACATGTTAGCGGAGAACCGCTTCAATCGACTGGTGCTGATATTCGGCTACGAGGAAGGCGGCTACATGGCGCCCCTCTATCCGTACTTCTTCGACGTAGACGGGTTTCCCGACGTGCGCGTCGTGGGGCTTACGGCAGAACAGCAAGTCCGCAACCTGAAAGCGATGAAGACGATGCTGCGGCTAGCCTCAGAACGCGGGATTCACGTGAAGCCGGGCATCTGGGAGCACATCTACCGCGCCGGCGGACAAGCAGGCGCCAATCCGTGGGCGTCGGATGGAACCAAGCCCGCGCCTGGGCTGGTCTGGGGCCTCAACGCCAAGAATCTCGCGCCGTATACCGTCGCCGCTCTGAAGAAGTTTTATGAGACCTTCCCCGAGTTCACCGAGACACAGTTCCGGATGCACGAGGAATCCGGGTTGCTCAAGTCGGAGATCGAACCGTTCTGGCACGATGTCTTCGGGTTTTTCCGCAGCAGCAGACCCGACATCCGGTTGGAATTTCGAGCGAAGGGCCTGCCGAAATCCGTGATCCTGGACGCTCAATCGCAGGGTCTTAAAATACAACTGGATACGAAGATCTGGATGGAGCAGATGGGCTTGCCCTATCATCCGACCCACATTAACCGCGAGAACCAGATGGACGCCCGCCAGAGTTACGCCGACCTGTTGGAGTATCCGCAAACCTACCACATGAACTGGACCCTGTGGAACGGCGGCACGACGCGGGTGCTGTTGTGGTCCGACCCCGATTATGCGCGCCGGCTGGCCGCCAGCGCCCGCCTTTACGATGGCCAGAGCCTGATCGTGACGGAGATGGAGGCGACCAAGATGCTCGGGGAGCCTCACGACGCGAAGCCGCGCAATTTCTTGAGTTCCCAATATCGCTATTTCGACTATGAATTCGAGCGCTATTGGGCTTTCTATCGCGTATTCGGCCGGCTCTCCTACAATCCGGAGACAACGCCGGAGGTTTGGGAGCGCGAGTACCGGAAGCGGTTTGGGCCCGAGGCCGGACCCCACGTGATGAAGACGATACAACTGGCGAGCCGCGTCCTGCCCAGGGTGGTGGCGGCCAGCGTGCCGTATAGCATGTTTCCCACCACCTCCGGCTGGCCGGAAATGATGCATCTCGGAAGCCTGCCGCGCTACGCGCAACAAGAGGAGGGCAGCGACATCCAGCAATTTATGAACCTGCGCGAGGAGGCCGCGAGTATTCTGCAGGGAACCGACACAGCGATGCGGCGCCCGGAGGAAACCAGCCGTTGGTTCGCGGAGACATCGGACGCCATTCTGGCGGAAGCCGCGGAGGCGGAACGAGCGCTCGGCCGGAGCGCGGGCAGCAACGAATTCAAGTCGACCATGACGGACGCTAAAATGCTGGCGGCGCTTGCGCGCTATCACTCCTGGCGCCAGCTTGGCGGGGTGAACTACAACCTGTACAGGCAGGCAGGCGACCTGGCGGCGTTCGATGAGGCCATTGCCGACGAGCGCAAGGCGGTGCAGGCCTGGCACGAGCTCGTCGAGACCGCTGGGGACTCTTACATCGAGGATATGTGGTTTGGCCCGGCCGGAAGATCGTTTCCACACCATTGGAAGGAAGAGATGAAGGCCCTGGATGCGGAATTCGATCAACTGCTGGCAGAGCGGCAGTCAGCCTCGGCGCGACCGGACGCAAAGCCGGCGCGAATTCCGGCGCGAGCCCTTCATCCCCGTTTGCCGAACGTGACGTTTGCCGGGCAAACGCCCGCTCCGGCGGCGCCAGGCCAGGACTACCTGGTGCAGGTGGAGGTTACGGCGCCGAACGGCCTCAAATGGATTCGCCTGCGATACCGGCATGTGAATCAGAAAGAGGACTATCAAACCGCGGACATGACGCCCGGCGCGCGGACCGGCGCCTACAGCGCCACGATTCCAGCTTCGTACATCGACCCGCGATGGGACTTAATGTATTTCGTGGAGGTTGTGGACCGCCAAGGCAACGGCAGGATCTATCCCGATTTGGAGCTGGAGACGCCGTACATCGTCGCGCGTGTGAAGCGGTAGCAGTTCGCTTCCAGCATTGTTTTGCCGGTTGCCCGTTTTCAACGTTTATTTCGTTTTTAGCGCTTATTTCACATAGACTCGAGGAAACAAATCTCCGTGATTCGTTTTTTTGTTCTTACGCTTATAGTGCTCGGGGCCGCAACGGCTGTTGCGGAGACTCGTCCGCCTGTAGCAGCGAACGATGCCGTATGGGGCAGTCTTGGGAAAAATGAGAATGACTCCATGCCGGTCGGCAACGGCGACCTCGCGGCCAACGTCTGGACGGAGCCGAACGGCGACATCGTCCTGCTGGTCTCAAAGGCGGACGCGTGGAGTGAACTGAATAAGCCGTTGAAGCTTGGCAGAATTCGCGTCCGTTTGGCGCCGAATCCTTTCGCAAATGCCACGGATTTCAAACAGACCCTCCGGCTGGAAGATGCCACGGTAGAGATCCGCAGCGGCTCGAATGTAATCAGGGTATGGGCGGACGCGAATCATCCTGTGCTGCGCGTAGAGGGGAGCCTGGGGCAGCCCTCGGCGGTGAGCGCGTCCGTGGAATTGTGGCGCACAAAGGATCACCCGTACGACGAAGCGTCGCCCGATAAGGGTGGACTCTTCGGCTTGGGGTCGCACTCGATCCCGCTGGACTTCGAGGCCGACAGGGTCCTGCCCGCCGCCAGGGACCGAGTGTCCTGGGCCCATTTCAATCAGGCCTCGGTGTACCCCATCATCCTCAAGCAGGAGCATCTGGAGACGCTGCTCACGAAGTATCCCGATCCGCTGCTTCACCGCTGCTTCGGCGCCGCGCTGACCGGGCCCGGCCTGGTCAGCGACGGAGATCTTTCGGTGAAATCCACGGCCCCGGTTCGCAGTTTCCATGTGGATTTGACGGCGCTGACGACCATGCAAACAGTTTCGCTGGAGGCATGGGAGACGCAGCTATCCGCGCTGTTGAGCAAGGGCGCGGGAACGGCGGCGCGGGCGCGCGCCAGCCACGAACGATGGTGGACCGATTTCTGGAACCGAAGCTGGCTGCACATCAGCGGCTCGCCGGAAGCGGATAAGGTGTCGCAAGGATACATCATGCAGCGGTACATGATGGCTGCTTCCTCGCGGGGCGCGCTTCCGGCCAAGTTCAATGGGGGGCTCTTTACGGTTGGCCACGACACGGTTGGCCACGACACGGTTGGCCACGACATGCCCGGAAACGTCGAATCCACCCCCGCCAACCACAACCCCGATTTCCGGCAGTGGGGTGGTTCTTATTGGAACCAAAACAACCGGCTGCTTTACTGGCCGTTGGTCCAGACCGGCGATTTCGACCTGCTCAAGCCGTGGTTCGATCTGTACTTGAACGCGACGCCGCTGGCGAACGACCGCACGCGGTTGTATTTCAACCACGCCGGCGCTTCTTTCATCGAGACCATCGACTTCTGGGGGCTGCCGAACATCAACGATTTCGGCTGGGACAATCCCAAGACCGAAGTGAACAGCCAATGGATGCGGTACCACATACAGGGAACGCTCGAAGTGCTGGCGGAGATGTTGGACCAGTACGACGTGACCGAAGACGCTGTATTCGCCAGGGAGAAGATCGCGCCTTTCGGCGACGCGATCGTGACGTACTACGCCCAGCATTGGCCGCGCGATCCCAATGGAAAGATCCGCATGACGCCGGCGCAGTCGCTCGAGACGTATCAACTGGACGCCGTGAATCCAACGCCCGACATCGCGGGGCTCAAACACGTCCTGCCGCGACTTCTTGGCCTGCCGCAATCCGTTACCGCGCCCGCCCAGCGAGCCGCCTGGAAGAAGACTCTGGACGATCTGCCGCCAATCCCGACGGGCAAGACCGTCAAAGGCAAGATTCCGCCGCTCGGTCAGGGCGACGCCGATGGAACGATGGTCATTCTTCCCGCCGAGAAATACGGCCGAACCCGCAATTCCGAAAATCCGGAGAGCTATGTTGCGTTCCCGTA
>Ga0116129_1000306_pt1 | contig 33681 bp, 24 predicted proteins | sample June2015DPH_17_2_FD_89732 | JGI IMG/M metagenome (GOLD analysis project Ga0116129, IMG submission 89732) | Peatland microbial communities from SPRUCE experiment site at the Marcell Experimental Forest, Minnesota, USA - June2015DPH_17_10 | ecosystem: Environmental > Terrestrial > Soil > Wetlands...
GTGCCCGTGATGTAGCTGGCCATGCCGGATGCAAGGAACAGCGCGGTCTGGGCGCATTCATCCGCACCGCCGTAGCGACCGAGCGGGATGCGACGCGCGGCGGCTGCCTGCTGAGCTCTCGAAGGACCGACCTGGGCGACACGATTGGCGCTGGGCACGGTGGTGCCAAAGATCCCCGGCGTCACCACCTCGTCCGGGGCAATCGCATTGACGCGGATCGCGTGGTCGGCGACCTCGAGCGCAAGTGTGCGGGTAAAGCCGTTCATCGCCGCCTTGAGCGAGGTTCCCACCGCATAGTTGGGGCAGGCCCGCGATCCCTCGATGCTGCTCACGTTGACGATCGACCCGCCGCGCCCGCCGCGGATCATGATGGGCAGCACGGCCGAGGTCGCTGCGAACATGCTGACCAGGTTGAGGTCGATATGCCTGCGCCAGGACCGTTCCGACTGCTCGATGAAAGGCCGCCGCGAGCCGCCGCCAGCATTATTTACGAGCACATCGATCCGTCCGAACGCCTTGTCCGCCTGCTCTACCATGGCACGCACCCGATCCGAATCCATCATATCGGTCGGCACCGGAAGCGCCCGCCGGCCGAACCCACGAACCTTTTCGGCCACCTCCTCGCAGCGCTCGGGTAGGATGTCGGCGATCGCGACATCGGCACCAGCCTTGGCGAACAGCAGTGCGATCGAGCGACCGATGCCCCCGCCGCCTGCCGTGACGATGGCGGTCTGCCCTTCGAGCAGTCTTTCCATGGTGAGGAGCTCGGGCACCTTGAGCAGTTCTTGTTCGTACATGAGATATGACCTTCCTTCACCGGAGTCTATGGGGAATCGGTTCAAGAACCGATGGATGCGCTATTTAGAATTAAGGCTACAATAAACCCATTGCGAACGCTGTTGGGCAATGTCGCCGGCATGCGCAACATCAACGACAGTCAAGACTGGAAGCAGACATGGCATACAAGCACGACCCCGAAATCCTCGCCAAGGCCCGGCGCTTCGTCGGGGAGCACGGTGCCACCTACAAATCGACGGGTGGGGTGGACGGCCACATCGTCGATGTGTCCTACGTCGGCGGCCCCGGCTATTTGCCGACGCTGCTGCTGCGCACGATCGGACGCAAGAGCGGCAAGCCATCGCTGGTGCCCCTGCTCTACGGCATCTTTCGCGGCGAATGGGTCGTGGTGGGCTCAAAAGGCGGGGCGCCCGAACACCCAGCTTGGTACCTGAATCTGCTCGAACAGGACGAGGTTGCATTCCAGGTCGCGACGCAATCCTTCCGGGCCAAATGGCGCGTACCCGAGGGCGAGGAACGGCAGGAATTCTGGGATTACATGGTCGGGGTATTCCGCCCCTACAAAAACTACCAGACGCTGACCAAGCGCCTGATCCCGCTGGTGCTGCTCAAGCCGATCGAGCCGGTCCGTCAGCTTACCGATGAGGCACCTGCCGACGGGTCCTCGGGCTGACATTTTCCTTGCGGTCGATTGTCGTCGCACACGGCCGCTGACGGGAGTCGATAATCTACGCAATCAGTCCGGTAATCGGGATTGACGGCCGATTTGGCCGGGCGTTTCATATAGCTCGACGGGAACTGGGCCAACGTTCCAGGCACTGAAGCTATCTAGTCCCGCAGCGCGATGCCCTTGCAGCGCGTGCCGGGATATCGCGGGAGAGTGGATATTGAAAATCGGACGTAACGAAACCTGTTCCTGCGGCAGTGGCAAGAAATACAAGCTATGTTGCGGGGGGGCGCCCGATGTGGAGTCGCCGCAGGAGCTGGCGTGGCGGCGATTGAACCGCGCGGTGCAGGATCATGCCCCGAAGCTGCTGAGTTTCATCGCCGAATCCCATGGTCGAGGAGCGATTCTCGAGGCATGGGAGGAGTTCACGCTGGGGAGCGGAGAACCCTTCGATCCCGAGTCGCCCCAGGTGACGCTGTTCTACCCCTGGCTGTTTCACGTCTGGACACCTCTGACGACCGACACAGGGGTCCAGGCGCGATGCCTGCATTCGATTCCGCCCTCCCAGGCGTACCTCATTGCGAAGGGCAAAGGCATGGATCCGGTCTTGTATCGCTACCTGTCTGCGTGTCTCGACTCACCGTTCGGCTTCTTCGAGGTCATCAGCGTCAATCCGGGCCATGGCATGCAGATGCGTGAGATTTTGACCGAGACCAGCTACGCGGTACTCGAACGCGGCGCCTCGGGCAGCTTGCAGCCTGGCGACATCCTCTACGGTATGGTGGTGGAATGCGACGGCGTCGTGCTGCTCGAAGCCAGTGCACCGATCGCCATTCCGATTCGCCTCAAGCCCATGATCGTGGAGGAGAGGGAGTTTTTGCTCGAGGAAGAAGCGCTGGAGCGCGAGCAGACACTCGCGGACATGGCGGATTACGAGGACGCGATGGGCGATGCCCTGGGCGATGCCGGCGAGTTTGAGACGGACGCGTCTGATGGCGATGAGTTCGAAACGAACGCCTACGATGACGACGCGGAAGCGCCGGACGAGGATGCGCCGGACGAGGCAACGCCGGGCGTGGAAACGCCGGATGAGCAAACGCAGGATGAGGTCGATCCTTTCGGTGGAGTCGATGCCGAGACGACATTGGACAAGGTCGCGCTGTCCCATTATGACTTTTCGAATCGCGAACTCTATTGGGAACTGGTGCTGCCGCTGTTGAATCCGGCGCCACCCCAGCTTCACAACACCGACGGCGATGCGCTGTCGATGCGGCGCCTCATCTTCGTCATCGATTCGCCGGCCGCTGCGTTTGCGGCGCTCAAAGGACTGGCGGTCGGACAGTCCGAAGACGAATTGCTGCAGGGTGCCGAATACGCCGCCGATGGCGCGCTCAAGCGCGTCGAATTCAATTGGACCAGGCGCGGAAACTCCCGGCACAAGGGGTGGAAGACAACGGTGCTGGGGCGCATCGAAATCAACGGCACGCAATTGACGACGGAGGTCAATTCGGCAGAACGTGCCGTCGAATTCAAACGTCTGGTGAGCGAGCGGTTGGGTGACAATGCTCAATATCGCGTCACCGAAATTCAATCCATCGAGCGACTGATGGCCGAGGCGCGCGCCAAGCCGCCTGGCGCTGACACACAGGCGGATTTGGATCAGGCGGCGCTGATGGCGCGACCCGAGGTGCAGGCCCAACTGCGCGTCATGATGGCCCAGCACTACGACGCTTGGGTCGACGAAAAGCTCCCGGTGCTACAGGGCAAGACGCCGCGCGAGGCCGTGCGCACCGCGGCGGGCCGGGAGAAGGTGGACGCGTTGATCAAGGACATCGAACGAATGGGTTCGGGCGTGGGCGAATATGATGCATCGATCGTCGATAATTTGCGCAAGAGCCTGGGAATCTGATGAAAAGCACCGTGTATCGCATTGATCCGCCGCACGCGTCCTCGGGCTGACATTTTCGTCGACCACTTTTTGCAGAACTGCGGCGTCACGGAAGAATTGTTGATTGCGGGCTGCTAGCGTCGGCGCAACCTCGGGCGCCCGCCGGAGTGCCGCGCCGAAGCAGCATGACGACTAATTGTCGGACTGAGGCGTCGCCGTCGCACCCTTGAGCGTCACGGCGCCGCTGACGGTCTTGGTGTCGACCGTGATCTCTTTCAGCTTGGCCTCCACGTCCGGTGGAACATCCGCTTGGCGGCGGCCGCCAAGATACTTCTCCAGGAACGGTTCCATGGCGGTCACCATTGCAAGATTGTTGATGGGGCGGGCAAAGCCGTGGCCCTCATCGGGCGCGACCAGATACTCCACCGGCTTGCCGTTGTCGCGCACCGCGGCGACAATCTGGTCGCTCTCGCGGATGTTTACGCGCGGATCGTTCCTGCCCTGTACGACCATGAGCGGCGTGACGATCGCCCTGGCCTGCCCCAGCGGCGACTCAGCTGTCAGCAATGTCTTACCTGCCGCTGTCGTTGGGTCGGCCATGCGCGCATACATCAACTTTCGACCCGCTTCCCAATAAGGTGGCAGCGCATCGAGGAGCGTAATCAGGTTGGACGGCCCGACGATGTCCACCGCGGCCCGGTAAAGATCAGGCGTGAACGCCACACCGGCGAGCGTCGCGTAGCCTCCATAGGAGGCGCCCACTATCCCGACTCGCTTCGCATCCGCCGTTCCGTCGGCTATGAGCGCCTTCACGCCCCAGGTCAGATCGTCCTGCATCTTGCGGCCCCACTCGCCGTTGCCGGCGTTGAGGTAGCTCTTGCCATAACCGGTCGATCCGCGGAAATTCGGCTGCAGTACCGCGTAACCGCGGTTCGATAAAAACTGGGCGAAGGTGTCGTAGCCAAAGTGATCTTGTGCCCAAGGACCACCGTGAGGCAAGACGATCAACGGAAGATTCTTGCTCGGCAAGCCCTTCGGCAGCGTCAGATAGGCTGGGATATCCAGCCCGTCGGACGATTTATAATGATAGGGCCGGCGCGCCGAAAGCGAGGCGCGGGGCAATTCCTCACGGACGCGGTACTGCAGCGCCAAGGTCTTGGCAGCGGGATTCCAGACATAAACTTCGCCCGGATCGGTATCACTGTGGGCGCTCACGATCCAGAGTTTTTCGTCCGCCGTTCGCGCGCCAAAGCGAACCTCTTTTCCCGGCAGCTGCGATTCGAGCCAGCGGCACTGCACCTCGAAGGTATGGTCTTTGAAGTAGCGCCGGACCCCGTCGTCCTCGTATTTGGTAAACAGGACGCGATAATCAGCTTGCGAGAGAATCACGCCGCCGAAATCGACGTGCTGTTTCGGATCGCTCTCGACCTTGGTCGTGGCGCGCGTCGCCGGATCCAACGTCTCCAGTTCCGATAGGTTCAACGAACCCTTATTGGTTTCAAGGTAAACATGGTCATTCTGCGCGTCGAATCCTGCGACGCCGCAGCCTTCCAGCACCGTACAGCTGTATATCAGCTTGAAACCGTCGGGATCGATGCGCAGGATCTCGGTATCGCCGGCTTGATTCGTTCGCGCCGCCAGGCGCAGATTCGCGTCATGATCGAAGTACCACACGACGATCTGTTCGGTATTCTTATGGAGCAGCTTCATTTCACCGGTCGACAACCTCAATTCATACAGGTCGTGCCAGCGCGCATCGCGGTCGTTGAGTCCGATATAGAGAACATCAGGCTTCGCCCGAGGTACGGCGTAGATCAAGGTTCTAACGCCCTTGAGGTTGGTGAGCGCGCGTGTGGCCGGCACCCCGGACTTGGCGTCCGCCGGCAGGGTCGGATCGACTGCATAGATGTTGAAATTCTCATCGCCCGCGGCATCCTGCGCGTACAGCAGGTACTTCGAATCCCTGCTCCAGAAATAGCCTCCAACCGGTCGGCTCGCCTCAGCGCTCATCGGGCGCGCCGCCGAAAACGGCTCGTCCGTCCTTTTTACCCAAATATTGCGCGTGCCCCGGTAGGGTTTCAGAAAGGAAACGTAGCGCCCGTCCGGTGAGATTTCTTCGCCGATAATCTCTATTTCGCCGAAGAATAGTTTACGGTCGATGATCGGTGGTTGCTCAGCTCGTGCAGCGACCGGGGCAGTCAAAATGATGAATGCAAGCACCGCAAGAACCCAATTCGCCATAAAAATCCCCTCCTTGATTTTCGTGCGGCTAGCCTCTCGAGATGATGTTGGTCGTCGAGGTGATCAGGCCGCCGGTGGCCGCGAGCGTCACGCCGGTCAGCCAGCGCGCCTCGTCCGAAGCCAAGAAGGCGACGATATCGGCGATGTCATCGGGCGCGCCGACGCGGCGCAGCGCCGTCCACCGTACCACTTTCTCTGCCAAGTCCGGCGGCACCGCACGGCTCGCCGTCAACCCCGGCTGCACCGAGTTGAGCGTGATGCCCCGCTCGCCCAACTCCTGTGCGGCACAGCGGATAAAAGCCTCGGCACCTGCTTTGGCTGCCGAATAAAGAGCAGCGCCGGCGACGGGGTGCGCCGCCGAAGCCGACGAGATCAGCACGACGCGGCCGTGCGCGCTTTGCGTGAGTTTGGCGAATTCGATTGTCGAGAGCATGACCGCGCGCAGGTTGAGCGCCAGATTACGGTCGATCGCTGCAAGATCCAAATCGACAATCGGCCCCGACGCTGGCGCGCCGGCATTGCAGACAAGGATATCCAGCGCGCCGTGGACGGCGAAGGCCTTGCGCACGACCTGGCTGGCGCCGTCGCCGGCCGTCAGTTCGCCAATCACGACATCGGCTCTGCCACCCGCTGCCCGGATACTTTCGGCGACTTCCTGAACCCTTTCGCCGCTCTTGCTCGCATGCAGCACCAACTTTGCGCCATCCGCGGCAAGCCGCTTCGCGATCCCCGCCCCGATCCCGCGAGACGATCCGGTGACGAAGGCTATTCTGTCAGTCAGACGCATGTGCTTATCTTATACCTCGCCGCCGGCCATGACGATCACAGTCTGCCCGTCGAGCGGTCTCTCCACGCTGCCAAGGATGAGGCTACAATGACTACCACTGACCGAGGGCCGCCTGATCCCGCGCGCACCGAAAAGGGGGGAGCATTAGCCATGATTAATGGGAAAGATCAGCTTAGGATCATCCTCGCATTGCTGGTCGCGGGCGTTTTCTTGCCAATTGCCGCGGGGATCGCAGTCGCGGCGTCCTTCGGCGAGCCGCAGGACATAAATGAAATCACCGCCATCGAGAATGAGCTCGCCGGCGAGACGGATATCGACAGGGTAATGGCGCATTACGCCGAGGACGCCATTCTCATCGATATGGCTGCTCCCGGCTGGTACGAAGGCCGCAAACAGATCTACGCTGATGTCCAGCCACAACTCGCGGCATTGCAGGCCATCAAATACCGCATGAATGAGATCAGTGTCGCTTCCGACGGGAAGTTCGCTTGTGCAGCGATGCAGCTGCACTTCGAGGCAACCAAGAAGGACAATTCACAGCTGAAGATGTCGGTCCGGCAAATCGACGCTTTCAAGAAAATTGACGGGCGTTGGCGCATCGTCCAGCAGCATCTGTCGGTCCCGGTTGACCAGAAGACTTCAACTCCCCTTCTTGATGCCACGGGAACCATGCGCGGAGCACTCAGGTGGCCGGATGGCTCGGCCCCGTCGGCGAGCATTCCCGTGGCGCAGGCCAAGGCGGAGATCTCGAAATGGCTGGTAGCGAGTGAAACTCCCAAGAGCATCGACGAGATGCAGGGTTACTACGGACCGGGCGATGGTTTCGTGATTTTCGACTGGTGGTCGCCGCGCGAAGTTCGTGGTCATCAGGAAGTGCGCGACTATTATGGGCCACAGCTTGTCGGTGTCCATGATATGCAAATCAAGGTCCCCGTGGTCAGAATCGACACCGATGGGACAATCGGCGTGCAGGTCAGTCAGCAGCACCTTACGATGAACATGAAGGATGGAACCAGACAGCTCATTTCCTTCCGGCAGAGCGATTGCCTGCGGCGCGTCGGTGACGCATGGTATTCGTTCTTTGAAATGGGTTCTTTTTCGGTGGATACCAAGACCGGCAAGGCCATCATGGTGAATCCGGCAGCGTTCAAATGATGGCCCCCGTGTTCGGGGCAACCCGTCCGCCGTTGACACTCACTGCACCACCACTCTGACACGACCCAGATTCTGGATTCTCGCATAGGGCGTACGTGCGTCACCCTGCCGCTGCGAGATGCCACGCAGCGCGGGGAAATAGGTACCGGGTTGCGTGAAACCATGTCTGATGGTGACGACGGCGGTTTTTGCCTCGTGCGGCACAGGCGAGGTGGTTACGAAGGTTCCCGCGCCGTCGAAGTCCCATTGCGCCGCGATCACCGAGCCGGCGCCCGCAGGCACTGTAATGACGCCGGTGAAGGTCACCGGCTGGCCCACCGCGACCTCGGCCTTCTCGGCGCCATTGGCCTCGAGCGTGACTACCGGCTGAATGCCATGACGCTCGGATGCCGCCGCGGGCACGATGACCTGCCCATCATCGATGTGATAGCTCGTCGTCGCCGGCGGCGCGATACCCTTCTCGACCCAGGCGGACAGGTCGCGCAGTGCCTGCTGGAGAACCCCGAGGTAGCTGACCGTGCGGGTCGGATCTTCTTGCTGATTCGCCTCATCACCATGCAGCGCATGGTCGGTGTACCAAAGCCTGAAGCTCCCGTCAGTCTTGGCGCCGAGGTATTGCTGCACCTTGGCACGGTACCAGTCGGCCTGCCAGGGCATCGCTTCACGATCCCACAGCGATTCCACCAGAATCATTTTCCCCTGAAAATGGCCCTCGGGGAGCGAGCCGGCGGTGGCGGTGGTGAAGATCGGGCCGAGCAGCATCGGCCGCTGCGGATAGAGCGGTTTGCCGTCCGCTGCGCGGAACTGGTCCCACACCTTGTATTCCGGACCGGGGACCTGGTGACGGTGATAAGTCTGCGCGGCGAGGAAATTCGAATTGTCGACCTGCACCTCATCACCTGCGCCGATTTCGGCGGCCACCGCCGGATCGGCGATACCTAGCACCACCGTGTCGCCGGCGATCCGGCTGAGGGTCAGCTTCTGGCCCTTTGCGGCACCGCTCGACACGATGAGGTCACCGCCCAGAAAGGCAATCGGTGGCGGCGCCCTGGCGAGGCGATACGCGACCACCTGTTTCGCCTCGTTACCCTGCAGAGCGCCATAGGCGTTATCGACACCGCCGTTCTTCGTTCCGTTCACGACGCTGGTATTGAGCGCGAGCTGTGCTGCTTCGCCCGCGGTGATGGGCGCGGTCACCGTCGTCGTGAACTGGATGCGCGCGTTCGCAAAGCCCTCCGGATGATCGAAGCCCAGATAGCCAGGCCTGGTCCAGAAATCAGTGAAATAAGTTGGATCGGCCATCACCATACCCTGGTAGAGCGCGGCGAAGCCATGGATGCCCATGGTCTTGTAACCGAACCACGAGGGCGTTGGGAAACCCATGCGCGTGACCTCGCGCAGAGCTGCGGCTTGCTCGGCGTTCAGGCCAGCGTAGGGGTCACCGCTGCCGCCCGGCTCGACCGCGTCGATGATCTGCGGGAACTTGTCATTGAGTATCCGCATCGCGTGCATGCGCACGGTGAACATGCTCGGTATCGCCATGCTCGATCCCAGGACATAGGGGACGGCACCGTCCCATACGCCGGAGGTGTTCTCGATCGAGCCAATAGTGCGGTAGGCGCCGCCGCTGCCGCCATAGGCGTACCCATAAGGGCGTTTGCCGCCATACATCTGCATCGCCACCACGCGCGAGTACTGGGCGGCCGCCGCGTTGGCTCGGTAGGCCGCGATGGTCGAGTCGACGCGCGTGCCCGGCATGCCCACCTGGTTGCGTCCGCCGCCGTTGGTCTCCACAAAATAGGCGCCGCTGTCGAGGGCGAAGCCGATCTTGTTTTGTTCCCCGACTGGCTCATGCTGGGCGTTGTTCTCGCTGTCCGGTACCGGCGTGATGTGCTGAAAAAAGCGCCCCTGGTATTGGCCCTTCGGCGGGAAATAGAACGAGAATCGCGTCTCTGTGCCTTTGAAGCCGCCGTGCACGTAGCGATGCCGCACCGGCGCATCACGCCATTCGTCCTTGTCGATATAGGGTTGCGAGAAGAGTGGATCCGAGGCAGGCGCGCTGGCCGCCGTCATCGAAACTGGCGCCGCCGCTGCCCCCGGAAGGGCAATCGCCGTGCCCATCAGCGCCACGAGAGCGATGACGCTGCCTGTCGCTCGCCACTTCAGGATGGTTGTCATTGCCCTCTGCCCCGCTCCCGGCTCGGCACTAGAATTGCACCCTCAACCTAACACCCCCGTACTGGAAGGAATCTCGGCCATATTGGGCGATCACCAACGGTGTCGGGGAGAAAGGATCTTGGGATAGATAGCCGTAGTAGTGAGTGTTGAAGATGTTATTGACGAACCCCTCGAGGATGTAGTGCTGATTGTGGCTATGAAGCCCCATCGTCAGATTCATGATCCCATAACCGCTCTGATCCGATTCGGGGCTTCCATACAGATCGAAGTGTTCCTTGGTCTGGTAGCGGCCGAAGACTCCCAGTTGCAGATCGAAGGGCACGCTATTGAGCGGCACCGTGTAGTTGAGCGAGCCGTTCAAGCTCACCCTGGGCGCAGCGGGCATGGTGGCACCTGACAGATTTTGGAAGCCGCCAATGCAACCTCCCGCCACGGTTTGCTCGAAGTAGCATGAAGCATTCTTGTAGCTGGTGATGACGGCGTCGGTGTAGGCGAAGTTCAGCGACATGGCCAAATTTTTGGTCGCTTGCAGTGCGCTGGTAATTTCCGCACCCTTGGTCTCCACGGCACCGACGGAGAGGAGCCGGATAATGGGTATTGCCTCGAGCGACTCGGATAAAGCTTGGATTTGGTAATTCTCGTAATGTGCGAAGAACCCATCGGCGTTCAAGGTCAACCGCCGGTCGAACCACTGGGTCTTGACTCCGACCTCGACGTCATTGACGGTTTCGCTACGCAGCGGTTGAAGCGTGCCCGCAAGCGCGTCGGTGAGGTCCCCGAGATCGTAGGCGCGCCCCGTCTGCGAATGAGCGAAAGTCACATAGCTCTTCACGTCGCTGGTGAACGCGTGCTGTAAGCTCAGCTCGCCCGAAACGAAACTGTAGTCGCTGGAACCGGAGGAGAAATGATTGGTGTTGTCAGGTCCGGGGGTGCCGCCCGGGACATCGACAAACTGCCATCGATAATTTTGGTTGTCGTGCTGGCCCCGCAAGCCGGCGGTAATGGAGGTGGCGTCGGTGAAGTTCCACGTGGCGCGGCCGTAAAGGGCAACGGACTTGATGCCGGCCGATTGATTATAGACCGTCGTATCGAACGTAGGCCGGCTGTACTGATTGAAAATATCCGAGTCGGTGTATATCAATCCGCCCAGGTATGTCAGCTGCGACGATGGGGAGGACACCAGGCGAAATTCCTGGGTTGTGTAGTCGCTCGTTGAGTTTTGTCCATTGAAGGCATAGATAAGGGTGCCGAAGCCGCCGCCTCCAGCGTCGATGATGCTATGCGAATAGGAGGTGATCGAGCTCAGCGTGCCGATCGACAGGTCGTGGTCGATGCGGAAGGTCGCGCCCGTAGTCTCCGTCGTTTCCGTTTCGGTATAAATTGCATCCGTACCTATATTGAACGGAGCGCCGGTGATGTACGGCCCGCTCAAAACGGGACTCAAGCTGGGTAAGTTGCCATGGGTATAAAATGCGCCGAGGGTGACCGTCCAATCGTCGGCCGGGTGCCAGAGTAATTTCAGCCGCGCGCCATTGTTGTGGTAACCCTCGGTGTAATCGTCCGCTAACTTGAGATTTCGGACATCGCCGCTCCAATCATCGACGTAGCCGGAGATGCTGCCAACCAGCGTGTCCCCAATGATCGGTCCGGAGACATAGCCGGTGAAGCGCGTCTGACGGTCGTCGGTTTGTTCGATGGTCGCATTTCCATGGAACTGATCGGTGGGTGTTTGGGTGGTGATGTTGATCAAGCCGCCCGCGGCATTGCGGCCGGTGAGTGTCGATTGCGGGCCGGCCAGCACTTCAATCTGCGATACGTCGGACAAATCGGTGGCGATCGTCGAGAAGGTGGGCAGCGGAACATCGTCCAGCACGATCCCTGTTTGCGCCTGGACGCCGATCGTAAAGCTGAAGGTGGAAATGCCGCGGATCGCGGGCGGCGCGGACGGGTTGGGGAAACCACCCGGCGTCGGCAAACCCAACACCGACGGTGCGATCTTGCTGAGATCTTGAATCTGGGTCACGCCCGCTTGCAACATCTTGTCCTGGTTGACCACATCCACTTCCTTCGGGACGTCCTGGACGTTCTCAGCCCGCTTCTGGGCGGTGACGACGATGTCTTCGAGCTGGAAGTCTCCGTCCTTTTCTGCGGAAGACGTCTGCTTTACTGCGGCAACATCGTTCGAAGTTTTTCCTTGATCCAGCTGAGCCAATCGAAATGCTGCGGAAGCGGCGTTCTTCCCCTCCTTTTCCTTGCCGTCACCGCCGCCCGCGGAGACCGATTGAGCAGTCGTTGAACTATTGGCCGGCGATCCGCTGGTCCCGGATGTCGATCCGGGCGCGGCGGCCGAAAGCACCACCGTCTTGTCATTGATGAAATCGTGCGCGATACCGGTCCCTGCGAGCAATCGTGACAGTGCTTGATCCGTGGTCAGCGCGGCTCTCAGCGCCGGTGCCTTGCGCCCTGCGACAAGCGGCGGGTCGAACAGTACGTTTGTGTTCGTTTGACTGCCGACGGCGCGAAGTGAATCCGCCAGTGGTTGCACCGGTAAATCGAATTGCGCGATCGCCTGTGCCCGTGCAATCGGCACCATCAAGGCGAGAAGTAACAAGACTGCCGCCCTGGCGCAACGCATACATCCAAACATGCCGCCCCCCCCGCGCAATCCATTGCGATAGTTATAGGTAAAAAAGCTCCTTTACGGTAAGACACGCGACGAGGGCTGAAACCTCAGCTCACCAGATGATTCTAAAAATTATTTACCGCTTGGCGTGGTTCAGCGCATTAGCGAGGCGGGTTATCAGGTGCGGCATTTGGTGCCAGGACGATTTCCTCGCCCTGTTCTACTACCCGCATACCGTAGGCGCGCGCAACCGCCTGGGCAAAGTCTTCCGAGTCTCCTGCTCTGAAGATGCCGCTGACGCGGATCTCTGCGCTCTGCGGGGCCTGGATGACGATACGTGCCTTGCTGTATCGATTGAACTCGGCCACGGCATCGTGCAGAGGGGTATTGTCGAGGGACACCTGGCCGCGCTGCCACGCGGTCAGACGATCGAGCGGCGGGCGGTCCAAGGTGGGGGTTCCACTGCCGGCAATGACCAGGCGCTGACCAGGCGACAGCGTAAACGCTGCCGTAGGCTTCGCGGCCGGATCTCGCGAGGAAAGGGCGGAGGAGGAAAGGGCGGGGGCCGCGTCGGAACTCACCGTCACCTTTCCCTCGACCAACGTGACCGCCAGATCGCGTTCGTCGCGTCGAACGATAAATTCGGTCCCGAGCGCGCGGATTTGCTGATTCCCAGCGGTCACGATGAAAGGCCACTTCGGGCGCTTGGCCACTTCGAACAGCGCTTCACCCTTCTCGAGTTTTACCTGGCGCGCCTCCTTGGCGTAGCGCACCACGACACGCGTATCGGTATTCAGATAAACGCGTGTCCCATCCTCGAGCGTCAAGGTTCGTTGCTCACCGACTGCGGTCGTCACCGCATCATTATGCAGATACAAAAGCGTCCCTATCACGGCCAGAACCGCGATCACGGCAGCCGATGCCGCGGCACGCAAAAAACTGATCCTGAAGCCGGGCAGCACCCAGCCAGAAACCTGCTCGAGCGCGCGCCTTCGAAGCCGCGCGGACTTCTCCCACGTGTCGGTCACGAACTCGAATGCCGCCGCGTGCTCTGGGTCTTCCGCCATCCACCGACGCAAGCCCGCCTCTACCTCGGGCGCCCGATTGGGACCGTGCAAGCGAGCTATCCACGCGGCCGCCTCCGCGCGAGCCGCTGCAGACGGCTTGCTCCTCGCGGCAGGACTGGCACTCATTGCTCCTCACTCACGTCGGTCAGAATCACCAAAGCGCTGGCCATGTGTTTCTCGATGGCGCTTACGCTCAGGTCCATTTGGCGTGCGATCTGCGCGTAGCTCAGCCCGTCGAGGCGATGCATGAAGAATACGTCCCGCGTTCGACGGCTCGCCGCATCCAAGGCTTTCCTCATCCTATCAAGACACTCATCGGCCGCTAAAACCTCATCCGGCAAGGGTTGCGTATCGACGATGGACGTCAATGTGTCCACATCTTGATCCAGATACAGGTTGCTGTGCCGGTCACGTCGCGCATTGCTGGCAAGTCGCGTGACGATGCGCACGAGAAAGGCCTCGGGCTCCCGGACCTCCCCGCCTCGCTCGCAGTAGGTTTGCATTCGCACGAAGGCGTCCTGTATGAGATCTTCGGCATCCTCATGTGAGCAGCCCCTGCGCCGCAGGAGTGCTTTTAGGTGGCGAAAATACTCCGAGAGCCGGTCCATATACTTACGATGACACGCAGGTTTCAGAAGTCAACTGGTCAACTGCTCTACGCACGCTGCCGTGGACGGTTGCAACTCCCAGATCCGCCTCAATGGACTCGGGCAGTGACTAATTTAGACATTTTGTATCTACAGGATGAGGTTTTTTGATGGCTCGCGTGTCTATCCCAGGGTTAAGATCGGGGTTGGTTCAGCCGGGCAGACCAGCTAAGGAGACAAACGCAGATGGACAGGTTGGAACGCCTTGAGGCAATCGAGGACATCCGCAAACTGAAGGCCCGCTATTTTCGCTTCATTGATTGCAAGCTCTGGGATCAGCTGCCTGCCGTTTTCACGAACGACATGCGGGTTATCACTGTTGATGGTCGTATCTGGATGGAAGGCGGGGCGAAATATGCGGCCAGCCTGAAGTTCGGGCTGGAGAGCGCCATATCCTGCCATCAAGGCCTGACCGGCGAGATCGAAATCCTCGATGCCCAGAATGCGACGGGAATCTGGGCGATGCAGGACGTTATCGAGTGGCGTGAGAAGCACCCGCGCGAAGGCTGGAAGGCGATCCTCGGGCGGGGCCACTATCATGAAACCTACCGCCGCGAAGACGGCGACTGGCGCATCGCCACGCTCTCGCTCGCGCGGCTCCGGCTGGATATTACGTGGCCTGAGAAATCATCGGCCGAAGATGCCAAGAAACAATGACCGAACACCTTGCTATGGCAATTTCAACGGCGACGCTTCGGCGGCTGGCACCGTCCTGGCGGCGATGCCCAGCACTGATTCGAGCGTCTTGAAGACAGAACTCGGACGGATGGACGCGATGTCCGCAGAGATGGCGTGGATGTAGTCGTAAGTCTTAGTCCCAAGCCGCGGTCTTTGTTGGATGAACACGTCCGGGTACACGGTCGCGACGCAGCCGAGTCCGGTCTTGGTGTAGTCGGTGAATCGAGTGTAATTGACTCCGTTTGCCACGATTACGGTTGGCCGACGGGAAAGTGCGCTGAGATGGGCGGCCATCGTGTCGTTTGAAACGACGGCCCGCGCATGCTCGACCCAACCAAGCAACTGCGGCAGCGTTACATCATTCACAATGCTCCTTGCATCGGTGTGGGCCCGGATTTCACGCGCCATCTCGAGTTCCGCATCGCCGGCGCCGGCAAGAATTATCTGCCATGAATAGAACCGACGGAACAGCCGTATAAACTCCACCCAATGCGCGGCCGGCCAGCGTTTGCTGCGAATCGTGGCTCCAATGAAACACAGAATGTAGCGGTCCGTGCAGTTCGGTTTCGATGTGCCGACCAGGCGAGGGACTCGTTCAGTGCCTGGTACATCGCACGCCCAAGCGGCGAATTCGCTATTGAAGTCGAGCTCGTGCACCGAGACGTCCCTCGGTCTATAGAGTGTCTGGTACATCGCATCCGACATCACGTTCCATGATGCATGAATGTAGTTATTTGCAGAGCCGATTGCGTGAATGGGCGCCGCCGCCAGCATGCACAGATCGTCGAGCAGAATCGGCCTCGTTCTCGACGGCGTCACCACGGCTTCAAATCCACCCCGGCGCAAACGCATCCAGATATCGCGTCGATGTGCGGCATCTTGCAGGTAACGATTCTTATCCACCCATATCACGTCATCGACGGCGTCGCCGTCGAGCATTTCGAACAATGCCTTCCACGATGAATTGCCAAGCAGCGTGATGGAATGGTCTTGCCATTTCGGAGCGGTTCTGTAAGTCCTTAACGAATTCCTAAAGAGCACGTAATCGCCGATGTCATCCAGTCGGATCAACAGCAGTCGCCTCTCCACCGGGCACGCTGCCGGTAGCTCCTGCTGTTCGACGCGCCACTGCGCGAATCGGCGCAGCACCCGGCGCCGATCCTTCGCGGAGTCGAACCTGCGCAACATCAGGGAGACAGCCCGAATTTTCAGTGGCATGACATGGAAGCGAAACGCATTCGTGTGACTTGGTATTGCAAGTCTATATCCCGCTTTGTGCGGCTGCACGCTGCCACGGGAGCATGGCCATCAGCGCATGGCAACCCGCGACTCACGAGGGCTGGATGCCGGTGGCCGTGTTGCGATCCAACGGTCGATTTGCGGCAGAATGTCCTTGGCAACGCGGATATTTTCCTTGATGAGAGCCGCGCCCTCCAGGAACGGCTTGCGAGCTTCCGCGGGCACGCTGCGCACTTCATAGGCTTCCAGATCGGCGAGGCGCTGTGGATCGGAGGACCGGCCAGCCACGTCGACGGCGATTCTCCAGCGCAGGGTTTTCTCGAACGGCAATTTCGGATCGTCGAGCCGTGGACCGAGTTCGCTCCAGACCAGGTCTGGGTGATTGCGGGCGAGACGATCGATGAGCCCGGGTGCGGACCCGGCGGGTATCTCGTCGCTCAACGCAATATCCAACATGCGACGCGCCAAGGCCGGATCGAGGACGCCGGCCAAGGCCTGGAACATGCGCTGCTTCTGCAAGGGATCGCTGCTCTTGACTGCGCGCGCCTGCAGCGCATTGAAGGTGCCGGCATCGGCTCGTGCGGCGACGATAATGAGCGCGCTGCGCTGCTCGGCTGGAGTGCCGTTCCCGGCATCCAAGCGCTTTTGCGCGGCTGCAATGACTTCGAAATCGCCAAATCCGCCCTCGGCTTCGAGCAGGGCGCTGCGCAGGATCTCGATTTCCGGCGACTCGCCCGGAACCTGGCTCGGTCCTAAGCGGGCGGCCACTGGCGCAAGCATGCCGAGGGCGAACCGGCGGAAGGCCGCTCGTGCAGGCGTGTCCCGATAGTAATCGTCGAATCCTCGGAGCATCCGCACGACACGCTGCCAAACGATGGGATTCGCACCGGCAGGCACCGCCGTCGCGAGGTTCATGAACTGGGCCGCGGGCTCATAGCCTGCTATCGCCAAGGCGCGCGTGTCGTACAGCAGGCCAATTTGATCCACCGGTTGCAGCTTGTCCATCCGCGCCGTCAGACCATCGAGCATGTCGGCGGCGTAGAGCACGCGTGCGTAGCCGTTCTGTCCCGCATTGACCAGCAGCGGCGGCGGCTGCGCGATATCGGCAACACCGTGCAACAAGGTATAGGGCTGGTGCCCGTCCACCGGTCCCACCGCAAGCGGCAGAAGCCATTGCTGCGGCGGCGACGTGGCTGTAGTGGACGGATCTGCCGCGAAACGCGACTGCGCGAGATGCACACCTTTGGCGGCGCGGGTCACCCGCACCAGCGGTACACCTTCCTGACGCGTGAAGTCACGCTCCATGCCGACGATGGGCTGGCCCACGGCCTGCTGGATGGGTTGCCACAGATCGGTGTCGACCGTATTGCCGTAGGCATGGGCATGCATATAACGGCGCACGCCTTCGCGAAATTTGTCGCGGCCTACATAGGCGTTCAGCATGGTGATGATGGCGGCGCCCTTATCATAGGTGATGGAATCGAAGGACTGCGATGCTTGATCGGCGGTATCGACCTCCTGCACGACCGGATGCGTGGAGGGCTTGGCATCGGCCTGCTTGCCCTGCTCGAAGATGGAGGCCGCCTTGAGACCGGTTTCCCACTCCGGATGCAGATCATCGGCGATGAACGTCTGCATCCAGCGTGCGAAGCCCTCGTTCAGCCAGAGGTCGCTCCACCACGCCATGGTGACCAGATCGCCGAACCACTGATGCGCCATTTCATGGGCGACCACTTCGAACACCAGCTGACGATCCTCCTCGGTGGAGGTCTTCGAATCGAACAGCAGGTGATTCTGGGAATAGAAGATCGCGCCCCAGTTTTCCATGGAGCCGCCGGTAATCTGCCCCGGCGCCGCTACAAGATCGAGTTTCGGCAGTGGAAAGGCGACGCCGAAGTAATCATTGTAGTAATGCAGAATCTTGCCGGCCTGGTCGAGCGCATAATCGGCCTTGTCGGTATCGCCGCGCTTGACGATGACGCCGACGTCCACGCCGTCAACGGTCTTGTGAATGCGCTCGAAGTCGCCGATGCCGACGAACAACAGATAGGTGGACATCTTCGGGGTCTGGGCAAAGCGCACGCGCTGCCGGGTCGGCGACAGCGCTGTCACCTCGGCGATGGGCATGTTGGAGATGGCCATGCGATCCGGCCTCGCCTCCACCGAAACCGTGAATGTGGCTTTGCGTCCCGGCTCGTCCCAGCAGGGCAGGAGCTCCCGGGCTGCCGCCGGCTCGAAGTTGGTTGCCAGCGTGCGCCGCGGTCCATCGGGGCCGGTGTAATCCATGGCGAAGAAGCCGAGGGTCGATCGGCCGATCTTGCCGTGGTACTCGATGGCCAGAGTGTGCTGCCCCGGCGCGATCGCGTGGCCGAAATTGAAGGTGGCGCGGCCCAGCTTATTGTCGAGGGAAACCGCGGCATCCTCACCCCCGTCGATGGCCGCGTGATCGAAGCTCAGGCCGACGGCGTTCACTGTCACGCTGCGCGAAGCGTCGCGGACGTCGAGGGTGATCGCAACCTTGCCCGTGAACGTCAGGGATTCGGCATCGGGCGCCAGTGCGAGATCGTAGTGAATCGGCACGACGCCGTCGGGAAGCACCTCGCGTGCCGAATGCTGCGCCTGACCCGCGGCCGCGGCCGCGGCCGACGCAATGCTCAATAGACAGAGAGTCGCGACACCATTCGAACGCTGCATGAAAGCCACCGGTTTTTTTCTCGCTCATGAACGGGCGCATGCTCCCACGCACCCAAGGTAATCGCAATGCCTGCGCCACCATCGACGGTACTAGCATCAATGACCGCCCGACCATTCGGTAAATGCGTTTGAGCCGCGTGCCTTCGATCGAATACTGCGGCACTCGATGAATGGCGGCCTACGCGGCGGATGCAGCAATCGATGGTTGCACGATGGTATGGAGCGATTCATTGGTATAGCACTCGTCGAGACGAGCGCGGCGCAAGGTTGATAGCTTCAGCTAGAAACCATGGTCGGATGTAAAATGGCAAAAGTGCGGATTCGGCCTATTCCCGGCCCACTTGCCGGCCAGATGATATAACATAATGTAAAAGTCGGGCCAACATCCAACTACCGAGCAAGGGTTGCACCGTAGCAGTAGGTAGCGAGCATAGGCTTGTTGCGGCGCGGAACTCGCGGCCTCAAGGGACCGAAATGGGGAAGGAACTCAACCAAGTCATCAATGCGCTTCCAGGATTGGCGTGGACTGCGCTCCCTGGTGGGAACACCGATTTCGTCAATCAACGCTGGTGCGAATACACCGGCCTAAGTCCTGACGAAGCCCGTGGCCAAGGGTGGCAGAGTGCCATACACGCGCAAGATCTGCCCGAGCTGCTGGCAGGCTGGCAATTCATTGATTCCGGCAGCCCACGGGAAATCGAAGCGCGGCTGCGCAACTTCAGCGGCGACTATCGTCGGTTCTTGTTTCGTATAACTCCATTGCGCGACGAGACTGGAAAAGTCGTCAAATGGTACGTGATCAATGCCGATTTGGAGGACCGAAGACCGACCAGGGAGCACCACCTGCTCCCCGCTGATGGTGACCGAAAGTGGATCGACGCGCTGCTCGCCGGTGAAAAGCGCTTGCTCGAAATGGTGGTGCGCGGCTATTCAATGCTGGCAATCCTCGAAACGCTCTGTCGAATCGTCGAAGACACGACGAGCGGATGCTACTGTAGCGTAGTGTTGGTCGATCCGAGCGGCACACGTCTGCAACATGGAGTTGCACCGAGCCTTCCGGCTAGCTTCATAAATTCAATTGTTGGCCGACCCGTAGACATCGATTCAGGACCGTCCGCAATGGCGGCGCATCTGAACGAACAAGTCATTGCCGCTGATCTCACATTGGAGACCCGATGGGTATCCTCCGGCTGGTGCTCAATGGCCTTGGTGCACGGGCTGCATGCGGTTTGGTCGACGCCGATTCGTCCACGGCCGGCAGGGTCTTGGGCGCATTCGCGATCTACTATGACAAACCTAGGATGCCCTCGTTACTCGAGCAAAACATCATCGAGCAGTTCACCAGCATTGCAAGCATTGCGATCGAACGTGCCCAGAATCATGCCGCTTTGCTGCAAAGCGAAGCACGCAAGGCTGCGATCCTGGACTCAGCACTCGACTGTATCGTGACGATCGATCACGAAGGTCGCATCACTGAGTTCAATCTGGCTGCGGAGCGTACCTTTGGCTACCATCGGGATGATGTCGTCGGCAAACATATAGCGGACATCATCATCCCGCGGTCCCTGAGGCAGCAGCACCGTATGGGGTTCGCTCGCTATCTCGCCACGGGCGAAGCGCGGGTGCTTGGAAAGCGCATGGAGATAACTGCCGTACGTGCCGATGGAAGGGAATTTCCGGTCGAACTCGCAATCATACGAATCCCCATGGAGTTGCCGGTCATCCTCATTACCGGCCGCCCTGCTCTGTTGCTCAGGCGCTCCTCTCCCATGGATCGAGACTACTACGAATTGCTGGAAAAGCCATTGAACGGACAGGAACTACTAACTACTGTCAATCGAGCCCTGCGCGATTCGCATCCATATCAGGCTTAGTCCACATCCCTTCATCGCGGGGCCGGCAAGACTGAGTCGGCAATGTTTGTAGAGATGCCGCCAACGTAGGCTCAAAGCTTCTCGTCCCCCATCTAATGAAAAGTGTCAGATAGAAATATCCCATAGGCTCCGCCGTGAGGAGGGATTACTGTCAAGCCGTAAATTCTGACTGGGTATTATCCAGACGGCGCTAGAGAAATGAATCAATTCTCCGGATTCGGCGTTGCAGGGGAACCGGTCGAGGTTGCGGATCAAACTGTGGCCGAATGGGGAGCTCATGGTTGATTTAATCCCCGAACTCGCTCTCGTCATCGGTCGGCAGGCGCCAATTCCCTCCGCCCCCAGTATCGATGCAACCGGCATTGACTCGCACGTCGCACGACTGGATGCCGCGACCATCGTCAAAGCCGCCCAGATACTCTCAAGCGAGATGCATCTGCCAAGTGTCATCGAGAGGTTCGTGAGCCTGGCGGTCGAGCACGCGGGAGCGGAGCGAGGGCTGCTGGTCCTGGTGCACGAATCCGGACCACGTATCGAGGCGGAGGCACGCGCCGGCGGAGGTCCGGCAACAGGGACTCGACACGGGCCCGTTACACCAGCCGACCTGCCCCAATCAGTGCTTCACTACGTGCTGCGGACGCGCCAGCGTGTGCTGTTCGATGACGCCTCCTGCACACATCCGGACTCTGATGACGAATACATGCGTCGCAATCGTCCTCGATCCGTGCTGTGTCTCCCGATTTTCAAGCAGACCAGGGTGATCGGTGCGCTCTATCTTGAGAACAACGTGACGTCTTACGCCTTCACCGCAGACCGGATAGCGTTGCTCGATGTTCTTGCCTCGCAAGCGGCGATCTTGCTGGAGAATGATCGCCTCTATGCCGATCTCCGCCGCAACGAAGCGTTGATGGCGGGGGCCCAGCGCCTCAGTTCAACCGGAAGCTTTCACTGGCGCGTTGCGACAGATGATATTTCATGGTCGAAACAGATGCATCACATTTTCGGCATTGACCCGGCGATGGCTCCGACGCTCGAATTAATCGCCTCGCGATTGCATCCGGAAGACCTGCCATTGCTGCAGGAAATGGTCGACCGGGGACGAGGCCCGGGCAGCGATCTGGATTGCAAGCTCAGACTGCAGATGCCAGGCGGCACCGTCAAGTACATCCACCTCATCGCTCACCGGACCCGTGACGAAGATGGTCACCTGGAGTACATCGGAGCCGTTCAGGATGTGACGGAAAGTCGATTCTCGGAGGAGGCACTTGGCAGGGCTCGCTCGGAGCTTGCACACCTAGCCAGAGTATCGAGCCTCGGTACACTGACAGCATCGATCGCGCACGACGTGAACCAGCCGCTCTCGGGTATCGTCACCAACGCCAATACCTGCGTACGGATGCTCGATGCCGATCCGCCCAATCTGAACGGCGCGCGCGAGACTGCGCGTCGCATCGTACGTGATACCGATCGAGCTTCTGGGGTGGTTGCTCGGCTGCGCGCGCAGAACCAAACTGGACGGAACCGACCACGTGAGCCTCTCCGTACAAGATGCGGGCGCGGGTTTCGAGCCTCAACGTGCCGACAAACTTTTCGAGCCGTTCTACACAACCAAGAGTGGCGGCATGGGCATCGGACTATCCGTCAGTCGCTCCATTATTGAGAGTCATCATGGCCTTCTATGGGCGAAGCTTAATGATGGACCGGGAGCGACTTTTTCATTCGCCATTCCTTGCAGACCCGCAGTCGATTGACTGACGCGAGAGCCAGCCGGACGGCGGGGGCCTGCGCCGCGAACGTAGACCGATACCATGGTGCAATCGACTCGCTTCCATCCCACTGGTGTGATGGATGCTGCATACACAAACCAAGGGAGATTGATCATGTCCGACGAATATTCATCAGCCGGCCGGTGGCGTGTTGTTGCGGCTTGCACGGGCGCGTTTCTTGCGATCTCAGCATCGGCGGTTGCAATCACCTCGTTTCTCGCGCATCGGGCCGCGGGCGCCGACAACGAAGTAACAGGCGGCAAGGCTGCGCAGGACAAGTACACCTTGAAAGTTCCGGGTGGCCTCGCGTTCTCCGAGTTCAGGGGATATGAAGGCTGGCAGATTGTCTCAATCAGTCAGAACAACGGAAAGCTCGCGGTGATTTTGGGCAATCCAGAGATGATCGCCGCCTACAAGGCCGGCATTCCCCAGAACGGTAAGTCCTTCCCCGACGGCGCCAAGTTGGCGAAAGTCCATTGGATCCCGAAAATGAGCGAGCACTTCCCGAGTGCGACAGTCCCAGGCACACAGCATGACGTGGATTTCATGGAGAAGGACGCCAAGAGGTTCGCGGACAGCGGCGGATGGGGGTATGCCGAGTTCGAATACGACGGCGCGTCCGATACGTTCAGGCCTGGCACCTTGGATGACCAGCCGCCGCAGGCGAACGACGCCAAGTGCGGCGCGGCGTGCCACACGATTGTGAAGACAAGAGACTACGTGTTCACGGAGTACGGAAAGCGGTAGTGGGGGCCGCTCCGTCCCTCACTCGAGCGGCAATCTCTCCCTAGGCAGAGACTGTCGATTGAGCTTGCTTTGCCAGGTCCAACAGGAGCGTGCGCGAGCCGTCGCAGCAGCCAGGATTTTCAGGGTATCTGCATTGCCACATTCAGCGCTTGGAGCAAGGCTGTGTCGGAGAAGGGTTTGAACAGACACGCGATCGCACCGTTCGCGGTCACTCGCTCACGCAGGACAGCATCGGCCTGAGCGGTGATAAACACAATCGGAATCTTAAGTCCGCGGCGCTTGAGCTCCTCCTGGAGTTCGGGTCCGCACATGCCCGGTAGAGCGACATCCAGAATCAGACCCCTGGACTTGTCAATGCAATCGGATGCGAGAAACTCTTCCGCGCTCGAGAACGCCCTGGCTTCAAAACCGAACACCTTGAGTAAGTCCGGCAGCGACTCGCGCACCGACTGGTCATCGTCGACGATCGACACCAAAGGCCCTTCGGCCATTAAACATTCCTCCGGCGGCCGCTCGAGCTTCGCGACGCTCGACGCGCCTCGCGGAACGGACCTACCAGTGTGTCGTCTCCTCTGGGAATCGACTCCGCAAGCCAAGGCTCCTGTTTCATCATTTGCTTCTCTTAACCGTGCGTTGCTCCCAAAATGCGCTCATTCGCGCCAGCACGCATGCTACTTTGGTATTGGTTGGCCACCCTGCCTAGCTTGTTCCGATGTCGCGTTGCAGCAAATGCATGGCTGCCACCGCGCCCAGCCGGATACGCCAGCACGCTGCGAATGGTCGCTCTAACTCTCCGCCGCAGGCTTGAGCACGCGCCTGTGATCGCCGATGCGCCGGGTGAAGCCGATGCGGTCGAAGCATTCCAGCAGTTCGATCGAGATCGTGCGTCCGAGGTTCGTACGGTCTCGAAATGCCGCTGCATCGAACAAACCGTTCTCGGATTCTGCAGCAAGCGCTTGCGCCCGGGCCGCAAATTCGAGGAATGCTGATTTGTGAAGATATCGACCGGCCGCGATTCGCGTGACATCGCCAGCGCGGGTAACTCGCTCCAGCACGCGCGTCACGGTCTTGGGATCGAGCCTCTGCTGCTTGGCGATGTCATTCACTGTCATCGGCCGGCGGTCCGGTCCAAGCAAAGGCGCGATCTGCCGCCACAGCGTCTCTTCGGCCGTTGATAACTCAATCTCGTGCGTGGGTCTGCGCATCTGGGCGCCTTCGCGAATCAGTTCTTTGTCGCGGATCAGGCTGTCCAGAATTGCGCGCGCCAGGTGCCGGCCGCAATCCGCAAGCTCGGTCTCGAGCAGCTGCGCGGTCCGCGGGCCGAAATCATCGGGGTGCGCGGCATGAAACCGTTTTACAGATCTCAAGATCGTTTCTCGCCCCTTTTGCCATTGTGCTCCCTCATATCCGCGGTCGTCGAAGCGAACCATCCCCGTGCTCGCCCGGAGCGCCTCGATCTCCTCGGTCCGAAGGTTCCAAGCCTGTGCGAAACGGGCGAGCTCGATGCCGTCCGGGCTCAGGCGCAAGAGGTTTGCCAGCGCCCCCCTTGCAACGGGCTGATCGAGCGCTGTTAGCACTGCGATGCGTTCAGGCCGCCGCCGCCCACGGACGGGTGGGAAGGGGTCCAGCACGACTCCTCCGGCCAAGGTTTTCCTGTCGCCGGCGTGACGCAGGATGAATGCGTCTCTCGCCAGCGCATGGACCGGCTCATCGAAGACAAGTTGCACGTACAGTGGGCTGGCATCGCGCAAGAGAAGCACCAATCGAGCTCCGATACTGGCCGCACCATGACAAAAAAGTACCAGTGCCCCATCCTTCAAAATGGTCCCCGCGGCCAACAGCAGGCGCGCATCAAGATGCCGCGTGGCCACCGCGACTTGCGGCGCAACGATCCAATCGCCTCGCGCCACATGCCCCGGATCGAGGTCCGCCGACACCAAATTGAGGGCACAACGTTCGCCGGCGCCCAGACGTTCCACCGCGTGTTGATGCGTATGTAGCCCGCGCACGCGAAGCGTCTTGCCCAGCCGGACCAACGTGAGTCGGTCCCCGACAGTCACGCTTCCCGAAGCGATCGTGCCGGTCAACACGAGACCTGCTCCTTTCACCGTAAACTTTCGATCGATCGACAAACGAAAGAGCGCACCATGCCTAAGTCGTCTGCCTTGAGCGGCGCGTGAAATCAGGTACTCGCGCAGCGCCGCTATTCCCATATCGCTCGGTGCCGACACAGGGAAGATGGGCGCGCCCGCAAGGTGCGTCGGCCCGAGCAGCGCCGCGATGGATGCCGTAACCTCAGCGAGCCGCGTCGGATCGACACGATCTATTTTGGTGAGCGCAATCGCCCCTTCGCTCACCCCCAGGAGGTCGAGTATCTCCAAGTGTTCGCGGGTCTGGGGCATGATTCCGTCGTCGGCGGCAACGATCAACAGGGCGAGATCAACTCCGGTGATGCCTGCCAGCATGTTGCGCACCAAGCGCTCGTGTCCGGGCACGTCAATGAACCCAATGAAACCGTTGCGAGGTAACGCCATTCCCACAAACCCCAGGTCCATGGTCATTCCGCGTTTGCGCTCTTCGGGCAGGTGCGTCGGGTCCGTTCCGGTCAGTGCTTTAATGAGCGTCGTCTTGCCGTGATCGACATGGCCCGCGGTTGCTACAATCATCTCGGATGTCCACTGATCAGAGAGTCAAGTAGCTCGAGGGCGGTTACGGGCAGGCGCTTGTACATATGTTCAGTGGCTTCTAATATGACTTTTCTCACACCAGCCGGGGAAACCGCATGACGATGATGGAAGTACTCGATCCAGCAGGACAAATCGACAAGGTTGTCGCCCTTCAGTGCAATCCCGTGCCCCCGCTCGAGGGCCGTCGATTGGCGATTCTGGACAATGCCAAGCCAAATTTTAAGCGCCTCGCAACCCTAGTTGCCAAGAGATTGAGCAGCGACTGCTCGCTTGAGGGAATTGCATATCACCGCAAGGAGAATCCGGCGGTCGGGGCAGGATCGCAGCTTTTGGACGAGATCGCTCGATCGGCCGACCTGGTATTGACCGGCTCAGCCGACTGAGGCTCATGTTCGTCGTGGAGTCTCCATGACCTCGTTGAGCTAGAACGTCGCGGCATTCCGACGGTGGTGCTGACCTCGTCGGGCTTCTATGCGAAGGCGCTGCACGATGGCCGCGCTCTGGGCTTACCGGACGCCCGGATTGCGGTATTCACGCATCCGTTGGGCGGACTTTCCGACCAACAGATCATCGATCGCGCCGAGGAATTATATAAAAGCGTGCGTACCGCATTGGCGAAGGTACCGGCCCCCGCCTCCGTGACGCAGGCCCCCCGTGCTCAGCGCGGGCTCGCCCCTTGTGATCCGGCTGCACTGCAAGAATGGTTTTTCGAGCGCCAGGCAAGCGACGGATTTCCCGTCATCGCCCCTACGCCTGAGGCGGTCGCGAGCATGGTCGATGGCTCCGGACGGCGCGACCAGGAACTCGTGGGTATCATACCCCCACGGGGCGGCCTCGCGACCGTGGAGCAGATCGCAGTAAATGCCGTCATGGCCGGATGCAGGCCGCAGCACATGCCGGTCCTCATCACCGCCGTTGAAGCGATGCTCGAACCGCGCTTCAATCTCGCATCGATTCAGGCCACGACGCACCCCGTCGCGCCTCTGCTTATCGTGCACGGGCCGATCGCGAAAGACCTCAAGATGAATGCCGGCGCCGGAACCTTCGGGCCGAGCTCCATGGCCAATGCCGTCATCGGGCGCGCGATCAGGTTGATCCTGTGGAACATTGGCGGCGCCTTTCCAGGCGCGGTCGACCGCTCGACTCAGGGTTCCCCGAGTAAGTACAGCTTCTGCATCGCGGAGCACATCGAGGCCACGCCCTGGGGCTCATTCATCACTGACCGCGGTTTGTCGCATGACGCCAGCGCTGTCACGGTGTTCGGAGGCGAGCCGCCCCATAACGTGAACGACCACGAACATGGCGACGCCGAAGGCATTTTGCGAATCGCGGCCGACGTCTTCAAGACACTCGGTAGCAATACATGGTTCATTGCGTGGCACGGTCAGAAGGAGCTGCTATTGGTCCTTGGCCCCGAGCATGCGGCGAGCATCGCCCGTTCGGGCTGGTCGCGCCAAGATGTGCGTCAGTACCTCTACCGCGCCACGAGTCGAAGGCGAGACGAGCTTGCCTTGGGCGGCATGTACGGCATGCGCGACTGGCCGCCGGAGTTCAACGGTATGCCTCTCGACGCACTCATTCCGATTGTACCCAACCCGGACGACATTCTCGTTTTGGTGGCCGGCGGCGAGGGCAAGCATTCTGCTGCCATCCCCAGCTTCGGTTCAACGGTGTCGGTCACTCGGGAGATCCACCAATACCAAGGTTCAGCGGCGGCCGTTCGCACCAACACCATAGTATGATGGACGAGCGCGCTCGCTCGGGCGCATTGTCCAGCTCCGGGGTTGACACGAAAGAATTGCAATGGAGACCGAGCTCAGCCGCCTCATCGATGCGCTGCCTGGCCTGGTCTGGACCGCACTCCCTGATGGCCGCGCTGATTACATCAACCTGCAATGGAGCGAATACGCGGGCATGCGCCTCGAGGAGGCCGCCGGCTGGGGTTGGCAGTCAGCCGTTCATCCGGAGGATCTTGGCCACCTGCTCGATCGGTGGGGCTGGTTCGTAAAAATCGGCAAAGGCGGTCAGGTGGAAGCCCGTCTGCGTCGCGCCGACGGCATCTACCGCTGGTTCAATTTCAGCATCGCCCCCCTCGCCGACCCCTCAGGCGAGGTCGTCAAATGGTGCGGCATCAACACCGATATCCATCACCGGAAACAAGCCGAAGAACTCCGCGTGGAAGAAGCGTTCCTGGATGGCGAACGCCTGCTCGCAAGCGAGCGCAGCTTCAAGACGATCATCAACACGCTTCCCACCATGGCATGGTCAACCCTTCCCGACGGATACTGCGACTTCCTCAGTGACCGCTGGCTTGACTACGCCGGCTACACCGCTGCAGAAGCCAAGGGATGGGTCTGGGGAAATGGGGTCCATCCCGACGACGTGAACGCGCTCGTGACCTATTGGCAAGCCTGCCTGGACTCCGGCACCCCGGTCGATACGGAAGCGCGCATGCGCCGCTTCGATGGCGAATATCGTTGGTTCCTGATCCGCGCCAACCCGCTGCGCGACGAATACGGAACCATCGTCAAATGGTACGGCACGAACACCGACATCGAAGAGCGCAAGCAGGTGGAGGAGAAGCTGCGGCGAAGCGAGACGCTCCTTGCGGAAGGCCAGCGGCTAAGCTCGACGGGAAGCTTCTCGTGGCACCTGGACACGGACGAAATCCTCTTCTCCGAGGAGCTCAATCGCATCTTCGAGTTCGATAAAGCCTCCGTGATGGCGTTTGCACAGATTGGCAGCCGAGTGCACCCGGACGACCTGCCGTTGCTCTTGGAACAAATTCAAACCGCACGGGCCGGCATAGAAAATCAACGGTATGAAATCCGACTACGAATGCCGAACGGCACAGTCAAATACGTCGACGTCGTCGGGCATCGGATCGGGCCTGTTGTAGATCGCCCAATGTTTGTGGGTAGCGTACGCGACATTACGGAGAGCAAAAAGGCCGAGGAAGCGATACGCCGCACCACCGAGTATCTGTCCGCAGCGGAGGCACTGAGCAAAACGGGAAGCATCACATTCGATTGGTCTAAAGATGAATACCATTGGTCCGATGAGCTATACAGAATCTGGGAATACGACAAAGGCTCCAACATTACGCTCACGATGGTTTCTGACCGGATTCATCCGGATGACATGCCGATATTCAGAGAATTCGGCGCAAAGGCAATTGGCAAGCGGAATTTCGAATTTCGTTTGCTGATGCGGGACGGCAGGATCAAATACTTGCACGCTGTGACCAATGCATTTCGCGTGCGCCCCGGGGCTTCTCCGGAAGGCGTCGCGGCCATTCAGGATGTGACCGAGCAGCGGGAGTCCGAACAGGCGCTGGCCAAGATTCGCTCCGAACTCGCTCATGTCGCCCGAGTGGCGGCGCTCGGCACTCTGACAGCGTCCATCGCCCATGAAGTCAACCAGCCGCTATCGGGCATCATCACCAACGCCGGCACCTGCCTGAGGATGCTGGCGACGAGCCCTCCGAACATCGATGGAGCGCGCGAGACTGCCAAGCGCGCCATCCGCGACGGCAACCGCGCCGCCGAGGTGATCACCCGCCTTCGGGCGCTCTTCGCCCGGAAGACCACGCTGACCGATGCCGTGGATCTGAGCGAAGCGACCCGCGAGGTCATCGCGCTCTCCACCAATGAATTGCAGAGGGCCCACGTCGTCCTGCAGGCCGAGCTGGCCGAGGGCCTGCCGGCGGTCGCGGGCGATCGCGTGCAACTTCAGCAGGTGGTACTGAACCTGCTGCTGAACGCCATCGAGGCTATGAGCGGGGTCGAGGATCGGCCGAGACAGGTCGTGGTCCGGACCGAACTGGAAGAAGATGGCAGCGTGCGCATCGCCGTTAAAGACGCGGGCGTGGGCTTCGACGCCCAAGAGGCGGAATGTCTCTTCGATGCCTTCCACACCACCAAACCCAACGGCATGGGGATCGGCCTGTCGGTGAGCCGCTCGATCGTCGAAAGCCACGGCGGTCGCCTATGGGCCTATAGGAACGAGGGGCCCGGCGCGACCTTCGCGTTTTTGATCCCCGCCAGATCCGACCCTTCGACGGGCGTCGCGGCAAGCCAGCCGTTCGCGCCCCTCAGTGAGTGCTGAGCCCTCGATACATTTCCAATTCGATACGGTCGGGCTTTAACCGTCCCGCATTGACTCCGGGTCGTCATCGTCATCGTCATCGTCATCCGGGTCACACAAGGGCAAATACCCCATGCGCAAATGTAAATCGTGAGTCACGCTCAAGGCCCCAACGATCAGCACGAAAGCGAACAACCCCGCGACCAAGCCGACAACAACCAGCGCGCTCATAGCTCCTCCGACAGCCGTTTGCTTAGTTATGGGTATCTTGCAAATTCAAACTGCGTAGGTCTTTGCCCTGCGTGTCGTAATTTGTATGATCTGAACATCACGAGCTATTCGATCCGCTGCGCCCGTGCATGCGCTTTTTCGAGCGCGGTCCCTGGAATCATCGGCGCGGGTGATGTACGCTCCGGCACCGGTAAGGTGGGTTGCTTCTAGATGACCAATGGCTGCTCGCATCGTGGCGGAATCAAGAAAGTGCACCCCAGCACCCGCGGCTGCGAGGAGTGCTTGAAGGTCGGCCAGGCGTGGGTACACCTGCGGGTCTGTCGAACGTGCGGTCATGTCGGCTGCTGCGATCAGTCACCGGGTAAGCACGCCACCAAGCATTTTCACTTCACGCACCACCCGATCATGGAGGGCTACGACCCGCCGGAAGGCTGGGGCTGGTGTTATGTAGACGAGGTCTTTATTGACCTAGGGACGAACGTAACACCGCAAGATGGCCCGATCCCCAGATATATTTAGCTCGGTCCTGATGGTAGACTGGAGGGCCATCGTGAGCGGCGGCGATCTCGCGCGAATGAATCAGTTATCAAAAATATTGGGCATCTTGGTCTTGCTGCTGGCAGCGCAGCAAGGCGCGGTTGTCCACGAGCTCGGCCACGTCTCGCAGATGAGCGGCCCGCAGGCCGGGGTCGCCCTGGGCATCGCTGATTCGAACTGTGCGCTGTGTCCAGCATTTGCGCAAGTCGTCGCTCCCGCTTTCAGTCATTCGTTTCACATTCCTCTGCTGCTGCGCGCCGCGCTCGTGCGTAGCGCCGAACCGCTCTACGGAGCGGTCGACACCGCAGTTCCCACCCCGCGAAGCCGCGGCCCACCCTCCAAGACTTAAACCCTCGACTCATCGAGTGAGCCGCCCGAGCCATCGGTCGCGGCTCCTATGGATTTAAGTTTTACGGAGACAGTTCATGGCCCGATTTTCAAGGTTGGCGGCAGCGCTCGGCGTTGCAGCGCCGTTAAGTTTGTATTTCATTGCTTCGACCGCAAATGCGGACCTTGCCGATTCGTCGGCAGCGACCACGGATGCGTCAGCATCTTCGAGCTCTTCGGCACTGCCCCAACTGAAGGAGATTGAGGTCACCGCGCAGCATCTCAACGATGCGCGCAGCAGCATCGAGACCCAGACGGGCGGCTCGGTCTACACGATCGACAGCGAAGCGATCGCCAACATGCCCGGTGGCGCCAACAACCAGCTCAACCAGGTCCTGCTGCAAGCCCCGGACGTGGCCCAGGACTCCTTCGGGCAGATCCACGTGCGCGGCAACCACAACGACCTGCAGTATCGAATCAACGGCATCATTCTTCCCGAGGGCATCAGCGTCTTCAGCCAGACGTTGAGCCCGTGGCTGATCTCGTCCTTGAAGCTGATCACGGGTGCGTTGCCGGCGGAGTATGGCTTGCGCACGGGCGGCATCATCGACCTGAACACGAACAGCGGACTGCTCCAGCCCGGCGGCCAGGTCTCGATCTACGGCGGCAGCCATTCGACCTTCGAGCCGTCCGCCGAATATGGCGGCAGCGACGGCCAGTACACCTACTATTTCACCGGCGACTACAAGCAGGATAATCTCGGCATCGAATCCCCCGACGCCAGCTCCAACCCGCTGCACGATCATACGACCCAGATCCACGGCTTCACCTATCTCGAGGACATCCTGGATGAGAGCAACCGCGTGTCGCTCATTCTCGGCATCTCGGACGAAGAGTTCCAGATACCGAACCAGGTGGGGCTGCAGCCGCCGGGGGTGCCCGGCGTCAATGGGCTCGGCCCCTGCGCCACCGGCACCGGTTTCTATGCCCCGCCATGCACGGGAGGCGCCAGTCAGGCGCTGGTGGCGAATGGGCAGTACGCCTTCCTCAGCAATGATCTGAACGAGCACCAGCATGAGCTCACGGAGTACGCCATCGGCACATGGCAGCACTCCGAAGGGGCGTTCAGCGTACAGAACTCGCTTTCCGCCCGCTGGACGAGCTTGCATTTCGTGCCTGATTTTACCGGGGATCTGCTCTATAACGGCATCGCGCAGGACGCCTTCAAGTACGATGTCGCCATCGGCTGGCAAACCGATGCGTCGTACAAGCTGAACGATGCGCACACCCTGCGCGGCGGGCTCTATTTTCAGCACGACCTGGCGTACAGCGATACCACCACGCAGGCCCTGCCCATCAATGCAACAACCGGCCAGCAGACCTCGCAAGTGCCGCTGAGCATCATCAACACGGGCTACCAGGTGCAGAACATCGAGAGCGCGTATCTGCAGGACGAATGGAAGATCTGGTCGCCCTTCACCCTCAACTACGGCCTGCGCTTCGATAAGTACAGCGCCTTTTCGAGCGGAAGCCAGGTCAGTCCACGTGTCAACGCCGTGTGGCAGCTCGATACCGGAACGACGATTCACGGCGGCTATTCGCGCTACTTCACGCCGCCGCCGTTCGAACTGATCTCGAGCAACACATTCACTCAATTCGCCGGCACCAGCGCCGTGCCGCCGGGCACGTTCACCAAGGACAGCCCGCCGGTCGCCGAACGCGCCAATTACTACGACCTCGGCGTGCAGCAGACGTTTTTCGACAAGCACCTCACGACCGGCGTCGACGCCTACAAGGAGCAGGCGCAGAATCTGATCGATGAGGGCCAGTTCGGCGCCCCCATCGTTCTCACCCCGTTCAATTACCGCTGGGGCCAGATCGAGGGCATCGAGTTCACCAACACCTACACAATCGACAATTTTTCCACGTATCTCAACACCTCCTGGCAGTCCGCTCGCGGCAAGGGGGTGGAGTCGGCGCAGTTCAACTTCCCCCTCGCGCAGTTCAACTACATCGCGAGCAACTACATCCACCTCGATCACGAGTCGCGAGCTACCGCCTCGGGCGGCGTGTCGTATGCGTGGATGGGAACGCGCGCCAGCATCGATGCGCTGTTTGGCTCTGGCTTGCGCGACGATCTGACTCTTCCTAACGGAACCGTCATCCCGAACGGCGATCACACGCCGAGCTATACACAGATCAATCTCGGCCTGAGCCACGCCTTCGAGCTTCAGGGATCGGGTCCGTTGACCGTGCGCTTCGACATCATCAACCTCGCCGACAAGGTCTATCAGATTCGCAGCGGCTCCGGAGTTGGGGTCTTCGCGCCGCAATTCGGACCGCGGCGTGGGTTTTTCGGCGGCCTGGCGTGGAAGTTCTGACGCATCGCTCCGATCCGCAACATCCGATCAAGCCCCATCAGCGCCGGCGCCGCCGCCGGCGCTGGATGGGATCAGGCCTCGCGCACAGCTGAGCCGCCGGCCGATTCTCTAGGGAGGCGAGAAGTCAGTTCCGCCGTCGACCGGTATGTTGGCGCCTACGATGTAGCTGTTGGCCCGAGAGCCAAGGAGCAGCAGCACGGGGACGAGTTCCTCAGCCGCGGCAACCCGGCCGATAGCCCCGGCGTGAGGTCCGGGATTGACTTCCCGCATCCAAGTCCATACTTGGGAGAGGTCGCCGGGATCATAACGGTCGATCGCCCCGCTCAGCGCCATGAACTGCCGCGTTCCCTCTGTGCTGAAGACGCCGGGCGAGACGGTGTTGA